>WNFF01013000.1_pt1 | contig 12917 bp, 10 predicted proteins | sample 5400441 | NCBI WGS metagenome assembly WNFF01 (sample SAMN13153345, study PRJNA577476) | soil metagenome | isolation source: 120 cm saprolite under Douglas fir tree site 2 hole 3 replicate 1 | place: USA:California | collected 2015-04-18
GGAGCCGTCTAAAGGGTCCATGGGCATCATAGAAAGGGTGTCAGCCGGTGTCAAACCGGAGTTTGCGGCGGATTCGGTGTGCTATACTTTGACACTGAGCTGTCACGCGAGGTAAGAGATGAATTCAGAGCGTCGCGGACTTGTAGTTGTGGTGGCTGTGCTGCTGGTATCCGCCGTATTGGGAGGCATTTATGGTCCCAACGTGCGAGCCACGACCGCCTCGGCGGACGATTATCAGACGGCGGTGCGGGACTTTACCCGCGTCCTGAACGTCGTCCAGAACAACTATGCCGATACCGTCGACATAGATAAGGCCGTGTATCAGGGCGCCATTCCGGGCATGCTGCGCATGCTCGATCCCCATTCGAGTTTCTTTGATGCCAAGCAGTTTTCCCTGCTGCGCGAAGACCAGCGCGGGAAGTACTACGGCGTGGGGATGATCGTAGCGCCGCGGGAGAATCACACCGTGGTGATGGCGCCGTATGCGGGCGCGCCCGCGTATAACGCCGGAATTCGGCCGGGCGACGTGATTGTTAAGGTGGATGACAAGTCCACGGATGGGTTGAGCACCACCGAAGTAGCCGACATGCTGAAGGGGCCGAAGGGCACGGTCGTCAAGATTACGGTTTCGCGCGAGGGCTATTCCGAACAGCTGGTCTTCACGGTGGTTCGCGACGAGATTCCGCGGCATTCCGTGGACATCGCATTCATGTTGAAACCGGGCGTTGGGTATATCCGGCTGTCTGGGTTTAACGAAACGACGGATCGCGAAATTGCGGACTCGCTGCGGCAGCTGAACGCCTCTTCGCTCGATGGCTTGATTCTGGACATGCGCGGAAATCCTGGTGGCTTGCTGAATGAGGCCGTCGCGGTTGGCGACATGTTCCTGGACAAGAACCAGCTGATCGTGTCGCATCATGGGCGGACCTCGCCGGAACGGCGGTACTACGCAGTGCGCGGAAATCAGGGCGTGACCGTGCCGCTGGTGATTCTGGTAAACAATAATTCGGCTTCGGCGACGGAAATTGTTTCCGGCGCGGTGCAGGATCACGACCGCGGGTTGATCGTGGGGGAGACGACGTTCGGGAAGGGTTTAGTGCAGACGGTGACGCCGCTGAGCGAGAACACCGGACTGGCGCTAACGACCGCGAGGTACTATACGCCGAGCGGACGGTTGATTCAGCGGGACTACAAATCTGTTTCGCTTTATGAATACCACTACGAACGCAAGGTGCCCGATCATCCGACGGAAGTGAAGTTGACGGACAGCGGACGGCAGGTGACGGGGGGAGGCGGCATCACACCAGATATCACTGTGCCCGCTCCCAAGCTGACGAAGTTCGAACAGTTACTCTACCGCGACGATGTGTTCTGGCCCGCGGAGACAGGCGTAGGCGGGTTTACGCGCTATTACCTCGGCACAAAACCCACGATTACGAAGGAGTTTGAGGCGGATGACAACGTGATGCGAATTTTCCGCGAGTATCTGAGCAAGCACAGCGTCCGGTACACGGAGCCGGAGATGGCAGATGGCCTCGACTGGATCAAGCGGAAAATCAAGCAGGAAGTGTTTATGTCCACCTTCAGCCAGCAGGAAGGGTTCAAGGTTTTGCTGGAAGCTGATCCGCAAGTGCAGAAGGCCGTGGAAGCGATTCCGCAGGCGCGGGCGCTATACCAAAACGCTAAGAAGATTGTGGCTCAGCGCGCGGGCGGGACGATCGAGCAGCCGTAAGGGCCACTCGCAGAGTACGTTTTCCATTTTCGGGGCGTAGCATTTGGACCGACTTGGGGCATATGCTGCGCCCCGAGGTGTTTACAAGCCATAGAACGCGTGTTGGCAGGCAACTACGCGTTTGCTAAAATTGATCCGCTACTCGTGGGCGAGTAGCTCAGCTGGGAGAGCGCCTCGTTCGCAATGAGGAGGTCGTGGGTTCGAATCCCATCTCGTCCACCAAATCTCTGTCACCCATGTGTCGGGTCGCTCAAAAAATTGTTAAGGCCCTGTGCTTCGCCACAATTCTAAGCGCACTGAAAATAGCGCGCTTCCCTGCCGCGACGGCTGTCCCATCTAGATTATCCCTTCATTCGAGCGCCAAGAATCTCTCCCAGAAGAACGCCCGCGCGGTATACCTGTATATATTAAGGACGCACGAACCCGTACGTTTTCGCGGACGCCGTTCGTTCGGATTAGGCAGCCCAATCGTACCGGTGGTGCAGCCCTCCCAGTCGCACATGAGAAAGGACGCGACCTGAAGCTATGCTGTGATTTCTTCGGTCTGACGTTCCCTTCCCGAGTCCCAGATGCGTGCGATCCTCGTGGTAGTAGCGAATATACTGGGAGAGCAGGCGTTTCAGGTGGCGTTCGTCAACTGCGATGATGTGATCCAGGACATCACGACGGCAACTCCCTACCCAACGCTCTGCGACTCCATTCTGCCAAGGACTTTCGAACGAGGTGCGGACGGGACTCACGCTCAGGGATCGAAACACTCGCAGTCCTTAAATTCGGCTTATGCCGCTCCATGAGTGTTTCGTCCTGTCGAAAAGGACTCTTGCACTCCTAAAGGTGATACGAGTTGCAAAAAGTTCGCTCTGATTTTGCTGTTGGCCTCATCCTTTGACAAGCCCCACAAGATGCCCAAATACTTTTCTACGACTTCGACGTCGCTCGGAACAGTAGTGCGAGAGTTCGCTTTAGAGAACGGTCCGTCTGTTTCGGTGAGCATGCGCTCGGGGGGAATTCTCGCAACGATGGCTTTGCCGCTCTTGCTGATTGCCCGCATCCGGTCTGGCCCTACAAACGACAAAAGCACTACTGGATCGGCGGTTGAAATGTTGTTGCGGACGCACGGATTCGACGACGTGGAATTGCTAGATTCGGGAATTCCCCTCCGACGCTAGAACTTGCAGGGAGCCTCGCGGCTAGTTACAGCGTCCGGTGCTCTCGCTGGGCTATTCAACCTGGCCTTGGCCGCGGATCTCATCTCCCGCAACCGCCCGGCCGGCAAAGCCGGCTAACCAGGTCACGGTCATGTACACGGGTACCACGTCCTATCATCGATCACTTCAGACCAAAATCAAATCTTAAAGGGAGCTATGTCGGCGTTCTTGCCGATCGACGTGATGGATTTTTGGTACTCTCGCTCCCGGACAATCGACGATTGACCCACACTCGAAACACTCATTCAAGTCGCTAAATTCAACCGCCGTTAGTCGAATCGACGCCGAGTCGGGTGCACTGGCTCGGCGTCCCCCTATAAGCCCGTCCGACGCTTGACTCCACTTTCCTCCAGAGACTCGTGTGACGCTGAGACTTACTCTGTGGGAGGAAATTCTTCCATCGCAAAATCGATGAATTTGAACCGACTGCGGTCATCAAAAAAGAACACAGAGGAATCAACGTAGTGGCAAATATTAAGATTCACAAATTCCTGGAGAGCACTAGCGATATGCCTTGGCAGCGCTGCGTGGAGGTAGGGTCCCAATTTCACTGGAGTACTCTCGACATACGCCATCGCGTAGCACAGATCCAAGCGGTAGCAGTGGGCAACACTCACCCTTGAATCAATCACATCACGGATCTCACGGCGCCCAAAGAACGCCGGAACGTGCTCGCTCAGAAATGCATGTTTGGTGGCCACATCATACGCTGAGCATTCCGACAGAAATGTCTTGCGACGACGCTCGTCGTCTTGTGGACGGTCTAATCCTTGCGTCGAATTTGTACGATGTGAGCCGCTCGTAAATAGCTTATATACCAGCCCGTCCGAGGCGCGAAAAATATCGGCATACGCGCCAGAATCAATTAATTGCTCCATGGTAAGTATGATTCCGGACACGATCCTCTCCGTCGGGGGTTGGAGTTGTTGGGGCCACCGGAGGTTAGAGACTATTTTGGCTCGTCTGCCCTCAAATTTCCTTTCTCTGCACATCGCCATCCAGAGTCCTAGAGGAAACCTCGCCCCGCGCTGCCAAGTCGCGAAAAGCAGTAAAGATGCGGTTGGGAGCGCGCTCCGCCTAGGGGCCTGTGTATTGACTGTGTTGACCTGGGTTGCACTGGGGTGGTGTATTGCCGTATTGACCCAGGGGTGGGTGTGGGCGGGGTTTGCCCACATTTTCGACTAACCGTACAATCCACCTGAACGCTGGAGATTGTCATGACTACCAGAAGACCTCATCGCGACCAAAGATATCGCGACCGGTGCTTCCCCGGTGCCGAAAAGGAAGTATTTGCGCCCAAAGGCGGTGGCTTCGCGCCGCTACCCTACATTTCCCGTGAGCTGCTGCGCCACCTCAAAGGGGCCGAACTGAAAGTGTGGATTTATCTCCTAACCAGGGGTGGTCCGCAATCCATCTGCTATCCAACGTATGAGGAGATTATGCGCAGCACCGGTGTCGACACCAAGGGGACAGTCAGCAAGGCGATAAATCGCCTCGAGAAGATAGGACTCATCCGCGTCCACAATGATAGCGGCACGAGACGTTATCTGCTGCGCGATCCTCGACTCGCGCTCGAGCGGCTCTTTGAGCTCCACGAAATCACCATCGACGATCTCGAAGACGCAAATGACCTCCTCGACATCATGGGTTTGCCTCTCATTGAACTTAAGCCGGCCGTTGTCCCCATGCCGGTCAAAAAACCGGCGCAGGCGATTAAATGAACACTGAAACCTTGTTCAGGAATGTGGTCGCCGTGATCGCGACCGGCGCGGCGGTCATCCGATACGCCTTGTTCGAATGGGAAGAAATATCGCGCGCATGGCGGAGAACGCGAAGAAAAGTACGACGATAACGAAGGCATCGCGTAACCCCCGAGCGCCTTGGAGCACAGCCGCAGATGAAAAAGATTACCGCCTTCTACGCGTGGCAAAGCGACACCCCGCGAAACGTTAATCGCGATTTCACTGATATCGCGCTCAAAGACGCTGCCCACCGGATCACCGACGACCCGTCGCTCCCAGTCGCAATCCACATCGACTCAGATACCGAAGGTGTTCCAGGAACGCCGCCCGTCACCGAGACCATTCTCAAAAAGATTCAAGACTGCGATCTCTTCATTCCTGACGTGACATTTGTCGCGCGCACGGAAGCAGGTAAGTATGTTCCCAATCCAAATGTGATGGCCGAGTTTGGCTACGCGCTTCTTGCAAAAACGCATAGCGCCATCATCACCATCATGAATACGGCCTTCGGTCCACCCGGGGAGTTGCCCTTTGATATGGGCCATCTCCGGCATCCGATTCAATATGCACTACGGCCCCCCGCGACCGATGCCGAACGCCGAAATGCTAGAGCTAAACTGTCGAGCAGAATTGAGGAACGATTGCGGCTCCAAATCGCTGCCATGCCGGCATTGCCACGGGACAAATATCTGAACGATCGACTGAAACTCGCCCGGGAGGACCTAGCACGTCTCAAGGAACCCTGGCAGAAACCCTTGCTTCGCGAACTGATGATCAGGGGCACGATGGACGAGGCCCATGCAGCGGGGTACCTCGTCCGCAACGGATTTCAACACTTGTCGGGAGCACTCAACTCCCTTGAATTTCACACCAACCTCGTCACCCATGATCCTATTGGGCACTATTCGATCAAGCCCGAACTTGTCGGTGCGTTGGAGATGGCGATTGAGGAACAAGAAAATCCAGGAAACGTTGTATGAACATCTGGTGTCGCGTTTGCCCTTTCGCTACGCAATGCCGGCCGGCACACCACAGCTCTCTTTGTCTCTGCAGTTGGCACATCCGTTCCTTTTTGCCCTATTGAAAAATCTCCCTTAGGCCTGCGCGACAAGTCTCCAAAAGCGCTTCCCCATTGAGGTTTCTGCCTCTGGCCATGAGCACGGATTCACGAAGGGTGTCGTTTATCCGGCCGAATAGGCGCTCACCGGCACCTGTGCATAACGAAAACTCCATCCAGCGGTTTCCCGTCAAACATCACATTGTTACTTCCCGGTCGCCTTCTTATCCCAGCCTCCCGTTCCCTTCCGCATGTCGCTGATTTCAATGGCATTCGTCACGGATGGGATTTGTGGGATCCACAGTCAGTGGGTCCGTGGTTCTACTTAAAGTGTAAGAGAATAGCAGACACGCTACGTGGCAGTGGTAAGGCACGGAGTTCCTCCGAGTCAGCGCTGGTCCAGCTGGGAATTAAGATTGCCGCCTGCATCAATTCCTCTAGAGCCTTCTCCTCCCATTCACGTGGTCCCAGCACACCCTCAACTCGGGGCAGAATTCGCCGAAGACTATTTCGGATGAAATGCTGTCGATGATGAGCGATTTGAATTAGTTCGTCGAGCGCTTGGCGATGTATCGCCGCGTCGGACGAAACAAAAGTTATGTTTTCGTACACGGAACAGAGATTCCCCAGTGTGGCTGGACTCGCTATTTTGAGGGATTTGGCTACGGCAAGTGCTTTCTTCGGATCATATTGTGCGGTGGATTTTGCCAGAATCAGAATCTCCAGTAGAGTGCTTTCTTCCCTAACCGTCGGCAACACGGTGGACGTCCAGTTCGATAGTTCTTCCAAAATGTCAACTTTCGCTAGTAACGGCAATCCAGCCGTTGCCTTGAGAAAAGACCCAAGGAACAAGTCACGGGTCCTATTCGCGCGTTTCGCAAGAATCATCCGCATTACAAGAAGTGGCAGACCTGTCCAAGTTTTACTCTTAAGGGCGCCGACAATGGCGCTGATCCATTCCGGAGTTCCGGTCGCAAAGACTTTTTCGATTGTTTTCGCACAATAATCCGGTGTGACGGGATAGAACCCCGCGAGTGCGGCACACGCTATCCGCCTCGTGTCAAAAGAGGCGAATTGGTGATGCATGCCGAATTCGATGAACCTCTTGACGTCCTGATCGGACATCACTAGCGGGGATACTTCCGAAACCAACTGCACTCCAATCATGATCTTCCGAACGTCCGCTTCTGATCGCATTCCGACCACATCTTTGAGTAGCCATTCTCGTGCCGCAGCTGCGTCGGCCCTAACCAACTGCTCGAAGATTGCTCGGAAAGCAATCCCCGCACCTCTTTCCGGAAACGGCCAATGGTCCAGAACCTTCAATAACCGTAAAGGATCCGACATTCGTACATTTCTGAGCGTAAGGAGCAAAGACTTCGTTGCATCCTTTCGCTCCCAAACGGGGCTACCGGCCTTCGCGAGGATAGCCTCAAGCAATTCGTCTCCGTGGTGCCTGGCGAGTTCCCCCAAGAATTCACTGGTGGAAAGGCGAACCAAGTGATCTGCAGAAGCAAGAGCGTCTAAGGCATTCGCCAATTGTTCATCCGTGGGGCGAAGAGTCCCTCTCGATTTTGAGCTTAGAATGGCCACATCGAGATCAGTGGTATCTGCGCAACGCCGGACGATATTGGATACCACGGCCTCGGCCAGTGCAGGGAAATTGACATGCAGACTTCTGAGCAAATCAAAGAAACTCTTGGGTACAAGCTTCTTCCGTCTCTCAATCACGGGATCGGCCGCAGTTGATAAAAGGTTGGCGACGAGTTCCGCGTTCTCCGCAGTTATGAGCTCAGAGACTTCCTGCAATACGGCGTCCTGCAAACCATTTCCAAAACGATAGAACACGCCGGCAAGGACCGCGAGGGCCTCGGCTTGTCCTTCCCGCAAAACGGCCATCAAAGCGTGCCGGAACAGCGCGTTGGTTTCGTGGTCCGAGTCTCTCACGCGGTCGGTAGCCTTCCTGAGAAACTCAAGGGTCTGTGCTGGCGCCAAGGGCGCGAAGTTCTTTTCCACAATGAAATAGATATCCCGCTCCCGCTCGCCGCGGAGTTGGCTTTCCAACAAGCGAAACGCGACATCGAAACGGGCTGCAGGATAAGACCGCACGATATCGGGTGTGACCGTCTGAAACAGGTTCTTCTCTCGCTCCGCCCATTGAAGTACACGTTCGACGAATTCTTCGTCGCGCCCAATTTTCCCGATTACTTCCAGCGCTATCTTGGCGGCTGCCTGATTTCCCGACACCTCGATCTTGGCAGCCAGAAATGGCCAGATGCGGTCCTTGGCAAAATATGCTTGTATGGCGAGTTGCTTGAGGACAGGAAGCCGGAACAACCGGGACTCGCGTAGGTCCTTCAACAACCATTCGATGCGTGTGTTCCTTGTGCGCTCGTCTTCACTATAAAGGACCGCCCTTGCTGCAGCATATTCAAAAAAGGTCTGGTGGAAAAATGCAACCGCAGATTTTCCTCTAGCTGAGCGCATCGCTCCAGACGAAATCAACGAGTCGATAGTTTCAAAAGGATTTTGATTGCCAACAATGCGAAGTATTTTCTCCGCCTCGCCGGTCGTAGCGGTGTCGGTCTGCTTGCCTTCACGAAAAGCGATGAAATCAGCAAGCAGCTCGCAGGCTTGTGCTCGTTTAAAGGAATCACTGGGCGTCTTAACGGATCGATCGTAAAGGACACGTGCTTCCCAGAACTTGTCGTAGACGCGCTGCGTATTTACGTCCCGAGGAATCTCGTTCGGAACGTAAGCCTGAAAGATCATGCGAAGAATTAGCGGCTCAAAAGTGAGGTCTTGGAATTGACGTTGGTGGTCAAGAATTTCCCACACCATCGAAAACTGTACGGCTCGCCTACCCTCGGACCAATCGGGATACACCGCGTCAACGTACCTGGCAACAGCTAGCTTCGCTTCCTCGGGACTGAACCTAGTCAGGTCAACGCTCTCATTCCACTGGACAAACTTTGCGAGTTGTTGAGCTTCCTGTCGTCGCGAAGTGCTGATAATCAGCAATCCCGACGAACGTCCCTTGTTGAGTGCCGACCCAAGTGCCGCGTCGTCAATGCCAACTAGTAGGTCCAGCGTGTCGAGGAGCACGATCGTCGGATAGCCGGTAGCTGCTTCCAGTAACTTGGCTAAGTCCGCCAGGGCATTAGCCCCCAGTTGCTGGCAGAGAATCGCTCGAAGTCCTAGCTGCCCGTCCATATGGGCAGCCGCCGTTCGCCACATAAGTGACGTCTTGCCATGTCCGGCGTCGCCCGAAATACTCACCCACCTCCCCAGCGAGTCGTTCGCGTACTGTTCGATGATGGCGTCGATCTGCTCCTCTGCAGCCTGTCGCGGCACGTATAATCCGTGATCGAGATAGAGAGGACGTTCACTTCCGTCTTCACGTTCGACATATCCCGCAATTCGCGTGTCTGCAAGGAAAGCCTTTACGCTCGAATCTATTTCGTGCCGACGTTTGGTGGGTGCCCTTCCACTAAGCGAGGCGGAATGGCGACAAAGAGATTCGTAAATCGCAGCACACGAAGTCGCCACAGCGATTCGGTCCTCTGTTGTGCTGATTTCCGGATTGGAATGAAGCTCGTTCAGGCTCCAACAAAGAAGGCAGTAGAGGTATTCGAACTCCCATTCCCCGGAAGCGTTGAAGCAATACTCTCTATAACGGTCGCGGATCGTGGCAACCGCGGCGCGCGCCGTTCGCAAATCGGGATTTTCGTCATCGAAGTCGCTTGCCGTCCCATCTAGCTCGGCGAGATAACTTTTCAAAGGAATCTCCGCCATTGATCGACGGCATCGGAATCTCACGTCGCGTTCCAACTTTGCCCAGTCTCGCGCAGGACACGTTTCAGGTTGCACGCTGGCAAAGTCAATCACTCGGAGGTGCGTCGGCGACAACGAGTCGCCGGGAACGAGAATGTTGCCTCCGTGTAAATCTCCATGTGTTAGTCCGAGCGAGCAGGTCTTCTGCTGAATCAGATTCCTCAACGTGCTGTCATCTTCCAAGAAATTCACTAGCGCGGACGTAAGTTCACTGTTGGCTAAGGAACGCAGCACTTCGACAATTCTTGCGCGAGCCTCAGCCTGCCATTTGAACTGATCGATTGGCGAAGATGCTGAGTGGCGAGGTTTTTGCCAACGAAAGATGTTGTGCGCCAGCTCGGAGAGCAGTCTCTCAACGGCGGAGGCCTGTAGCTTGAACAAGGACTCGCGAAATGTGGCTACGCCACTGTATCCACCCGCCCAATGGAATGCTACCGACGCCCTATCGCCGATAGCGAAGGGGGAAGTTACGAACTGAAGAATAAATTCGCTGGGAATGCGGTTCAGGAGATCGAAGTCGGCATAGTTGCGAATTTCCTGCTCGATCAGATGTTTTGGACCAACTTTGATGACGCGCGACAATGCGTCGCTGAAAACAACCAGCACCACGAAAGCGCCGGATTTACCAGGCGCCAGATACCGAAGTTCAAATTCTCCGTGTTTTCCGTCTATGTGTGGCGCGAGGAGTGAGGCAAGGGCGGGTATGTTCCCGTCCGCAAGTGTTGGCACCCGCTTGTCCGTCGAGTTGGACAGCGCCAGTTCGACCAGCGCCGGCGTGACTTCGGTTCCCATCTAAGTTTCGCCTAATGTCTTGGTAACGTATCCCTACTCAGCGTGTGGAGGCGGCGATCCTCGTGACTGTCGCCGTCTCGTGCTTACTGACGTTACATACTAGCTTATGCAACAAAATGTACGACGCGGGAAGTTCTTTGGGACTCGTCGCAACGAGGTTGCCGTTTTTACCAAGATCCTTTCTCGAAGGCCGCCTACGGTTAAGGAGATCGCGCCCTTACTAAATTGCTGACCGTCGCACAGGAGGCAGAGGATGGGCCTATACGGGCAAGTGGAGACCGGGTGACGCCGAAGAGCCCTGACACTTGGACGAATTCGTGGCAGTGGCGACGGATCGAACCCGCGACCCTCGCCCTACCAGTCCAGCGTTTGTGCGATTCCACCAGCCGATAGCTCGTTCACGGATCAGCACAAACAGACAAAGACTTCCAAAAGATTCGGCAACCCACAACGGAGAGAAGAGGCGGTTGGGCGAGTTGGGCAATTCACGGCCTTTTCAAAAAGCTAACTGATTGTGGCGACGCGTCTTAGCTTTAGTGATTCCCCGTTCGCAATGAGGAGGTCGGGGGTTCGATTCCCCTCTCGTCCACCATCTTTTCAAGGTCCATGAGTGTCGGCAATTCAATTCCAGTTTCCCATGAGAATGGAACATGATCGAGCGGCAGGAAATTGTGGTCGGAAAAGCAAGCTAACGGGAGAACGGTGATGAAGAAGAGAGTCCTCGCGATCTTTCTTGTCATGTGCGGACTGATGATGGTGGTCGCTCTTGTATTCGCGGATTTGAAAAAAGGCTACTATCGTCCAGCAGAACTCGGAAGCCTACGACAGACGGCGCTCATCGAACTTTCGCCGGACTCGAACTACCAGGTTTCTGCTTACCCAGTGCCTGGTGCAGATCTCGTCCCCGGGGATGGCCGCCAGGAGGTCCAGACTTACTGCAACACCTGCCACAGCCCCATCTACGTCACCATGCAGCCGCCATTACCCGCTGCGACGTGGGAAGCCGAGGTAAACAAGATGAACAAAGCTTATGGCGCAGCGATCCCCGAGGACACTACGCAGAAAATCATCCGGTATCTTCAAGCTCACTATACGGTCGAGAACCGCACGCCTTAAGAGTTCGCTCCTTGGAAGCCCGCTTGTCGGAAGTGATCTCTGTACTTCTCATCGACTCTGGACGTATGACGGGCTACTCTTCAACGATCCAATTAGGGAACAGTCGCCGAGTACTCACCCGCAATAGAGCGCCAGAAAGCTGTTGCAATAACTGATCGACTTTCACTCCATCGTGATGACGACCTTGCCGTTGTGAGTGCCTGCGCCAAAATGACGAAAGGCTTCCCGCGCTTCGCTCAGCTTATAAGGACCATCGATCACGGGGATCAGCTGTCCGGCTTCAAATCGTTCGTTCAAGTATGGCAGGTCCTGGTTCTGCTTCAGCATGACCAAGCGGACGGTTTTGCTTGTGGTTTGCCGAATGCACCATCCGAAAATTACAAACTGGAACAGTCGGGACAAGTCGCCACCGACGGTGGCATATGTTCCTCCGGGACTGAGCGAGCGCGTGTACGCGAATGGGGAACGAGTCGTTTTTGTATCGAGGATCAGGTCGTAGCGCCGCCCGTTCCTGGCAAAGTTCTCCTTTTTGTAATCGATCAGGTGGTCAAAGCCGATGGCCCGCATCATCTCGAACTTCACCGCGCTATCGACACCCGTGACTTCCACGTCCTGCGATTTGGCCAGTTGAATGGCAATCGTGCCCACGCCGCCACCCGCCCCATTGATGAGGATCTTCTGGCCGGATCTCAGCGGTCCGGCCGCAAAGAGACCTTGCACTGCGAGCTGCCCGGCTTGCGGCAGCGCGGCGGCCTCTTCGAAAGTCATTCGAGAGGGCTTCCGTACCAACGCCACTTCGGGCGCACACACATACTCCGCAAATCCGCCCCAGCCGCCAGAGCCGAAGCGAGACAGATCACCGTAGACCTCGTCTCCGACCGTAAAACGTTGAACCCCGCTGCCGACGGCGGCAACCCGTCCCGCGATGTCGGAACCCAGAATCCGTACACGTGGCGTATTGAAGCCGAGCGGAACCATCGGCCGCTGAAGCATCTGCCAATCCCAATCGTTTATAGAGGCCGCATGCACCCGCACCAAGACTTCGCGTTCCTTTGGTTTGGGCCGTTCGATGTCCCTTACTTCGAGCACGTCGGGCGGACCGTATCGGTCGCGAATCAGTGCTTTCATCATCGGTTCGTCCTTCAGCGGATAGGTCGAAAGGACCTGCTTATCATGCAACAAAGAGAGTGGTTGGCCGATGCAGTTTAGCCGATTCGAGAAACCGATGGCGAGCGTATCACGGGCAAGCAGGAAGCAATCCCAAGGTAAGGTTTGCCGACCATCCATCCAGAATCGGCGGCTTTTTTCTGACCCAGCCCGCAGCACCATATGCTCAGAACTACGCAAAAGAATGGCCAGTTTGTGCTAGATTTCGCTCTACTTGCGGGGCAGGAGCCGAAAGGGAGCAACCCGTGAAACTCTTAACGAGAATCCTC
>WNFF01003799.1_pt1 | contig 12916 bp, 13 predicted proteins | sample 5400441 | NCBI WGS metagenome assembly WNFF01 (sample SAMN13153345, study PRJNA577476) | soil metagenome | isolation source: 120 cm saprolite under Douglas fir tree site 2 hole 3 replicate 1 | place: USA:California | collected 2015-04-18
CCGCGATTCAGCTTGGACGCATCGCCGCGCGCATCAGTATCCAGTACACGATGAAGCTCATTCCGAATCCTACGAACCAGGCGTAATCGTAGAGCACGCGCAGCGACGGCACGACGAGTCCGATGAACGCCAATCCAGCTCCTGCCGCCAGCGCCGCCATCGCGCGCCAGTTGATGCCGCCAGAAAATTCATAGAATCCTCGCCGCAGGTATAGATCCTCGACAAGGAGAATTTTCTTTCGCACGACGAAATAATCGCAAATCATCACGCCAGCGATGGGTCCAAGAAATCCCGAGTAGCCGACCAGCCATCCGAAAATATAGCTGCTGTAGCTGGCGAGCAGCTTCCAGGGCTGAAACACGGCGACGCCCACGACGCACGTAATCAAACCGCCGGTGCGAAAGCTGATCAGCCGGGGCGAGAGGTTCGAGAAATCGTTCGACGGCGAAACCAGGTTCGCAGCGACGTTTACGTTTAAGGTCGCCAGCAACAGCGCCAGCATCGCGATCACGACGGCGATGGGATTTCCCAATCGCGCCAGGACCTGCACGGGATCCCAAATCGCCTGTCCGAAGATGATGGCGGTCGCCGAGGTGACCGCGACTCCGATAAACGAATAAAACGTCATCGTCGTCGGCAAGCCGAGCGCCTGGCCGAGCACCTGCGCACGCTGGCTGCGCGCGTAACGCGTGAAGTCGGGAATATTCAACGCCACGGTGGCCCAAAAGCCGACCACGCCCGTGAGCGATGGGATAAAGAAATGAAAGAATTCTCCGAAGGTTTGAAATTTCGAGGGCGCGGCCAGCATCGTCCCGAAGCCGCCGGCCTTCACCACGGCCCACGCGAGCAGCGCCACGCCAATCACCAGGAGAAACGGCGCGGTGATGCCCTGGAGGAATTTTATCGTCCGGATTCCCCGCATGATAACGATGACGTGCAGCAGCCAGAAGCCGGCGAAGCAGATCCAAACACCCGCGGGATAATCACGCCATGAGGGAACCAGCGCCACGATCATCGCATTAATCGCTTCGCCGCCGATCCACGTCTGAATGCCGAACCATCCGCACGCCACCAGCGCGCGCAGAATTGCCGGTACGTTTGCTCCCAGCACTCCGAACGACGCCCGCGCGAACACCGGGAAGGGAATTCCGTATTTCGCTCCCGCATGCGCGTTGAGCAACATCGGCGCGAGCACCAGGATGTTCCCCAAGAACACGGTGAAGATAGCCTGGCGCCAGCTCATCCCGCCGGCGATCATGCCGCTTGCCAGCATATACGTAGGAATGTTGACGCTCATCGCGATCCACAGGGCGGCGTAGTTGTACGTGCTCCAACTGCGGCGAGAAGACGAGATCGGCGCAAGGTCTTCGTTATAAAGGGAGCTCGATCGGATGGTTTCGGCGTCGAGCACGCCAGAGTGAATGCCGTCCTGGCCGGGATGTTCGGGCTCGGTCATGCGTTAGTAGAGGCCGCGCAAATCGGGCAATTGCGGAATCTGGATGTCGAGAAGGCGGCCCTCTTCGGTTAATTTCACTCGAACGCGCCACGCTGAACCAATATCGCGGGTGCTCCAATCGGAAGTCGCGAGAGGCTTTTCTGGTTTATCGGTTTCACGCCACAACAATTCCTCGCCCTTGTGTTCGAGCTGCCCAGGGGGAATTTCGTACACGGCCTGGTTGCGCACGTAGATCACCAACACACGCAAACCCAACTGCAGCAGCAGAGGATCGAACTTTTTCCCGGCGTGGTAGAGACTCCATTGTTTTGGCGCGCGGTCGTCGATTCGAAGAACCGCGTCCGTGATCGGTTTCCACGTGACTTTCTCGGCGGCATGCGCGCCCACCGCGGTGGCGAGGAGCAGTGCTGCGAATTTACTAACCGTATATACGCCCATCAAGCGCGATCCCCGGCATTAAGCTTCATTGCCAGTCCACGGGCAACTGGCGCTTGTTCACGACCACGTATTTCTTCCGCCTGGCAAACTCCACCAGGTCCACCAGCAGCTTCACATCGTTCTCGCAGTATTTGCAGACCTCTTCTTTTCGGCCCTCGCGCCACCACTGAACGATTTCCAATCCGTTCCCGCTTTTTTGATACCCCAGCGTTTCCCGCGCGAGGTCGTCGAGTTTGATCCGGAATCCAAGCCTGCGGTGCAGGTCGGCCAGAAGATCGAATGATCGTGGAACCAGATTCCCGACCGGTAGGTAGCCGCGGAGGACTTCGAAGTCGAAGCGATCCCCATTAAAAGAAAAGATGCGCTGAAAACGGCCCAGTTCGAGAATGAGCGCCTTTACGTCCGGCTCGAACCAGCGCCGAAAGCGATTCTGGGCATCCCACGTCACGGCGACCGCCAGACCGAAGCGCGCGATGTTCGACCAACCTCCTTCGACCTCGTGCGAAAGACGCAGGGTTTCAATGTCGAAGAAGATTTCCTTCTCGGTTTCCGGAAAAAGGCTGGGTGTGGTTGACATCGTGTCTTAGTGGACGTCTAGTGCTTTTGTGCGTAGTCGATATAGACAGTCTTGATCTCGGTGTAGAAATCGATGGCGACGCTGCCCATCTCGCGCAGGCCGACCCCGGTGCCCTTCGTGCCGCCGAAGGGCAGATGCGCCTCGCTCCAGACGGTGGCCGCGTTGACGTGCGTCATGCCGGCTTCGATGCGATCGATGAACGCAAACATCTTCGCGGAATCATTCGTGTAAACCGAGCTCGAGAGGCCGAATTTCACGGAATTCGCAACTCGCACGGCCTCCTCAAAATCAGGCACGCGGATCACGGACAACACGGGTCCGAAGATCTCTTCCTGCGCGATCACGCTGTCCCATTTCACGTGGTCGAAGATGGTGGGCGCGACAAAAAGACCCTGGTCGTAACTTCCTCCGGTCATGCGGTCTCCACCCAGCAGCAGCGTCGCTTCCTTCTTGCCGATTTCGAGGTACCGCATCACGGTTTCCATCTGGTTCTTATCGACGAGAGGGCCGACGGACGTCTGGTCGTCGAAACCATCGCCCACTTTATATTCTTTTGCGCGCTCTACCAGCATGGACACAAACTTGTCGGCCACTTGGTTCTCGACCACGACGCGGCTCGTCGCGGTGCACCGCTGGCCAGAGGAGCCGAACGCCCCGGACACAGCCGATTCGACGGCAAGCTTCAGGTCCGCGTCGGCCAGGACGACGACAGGATTCTTCCCACCCATTTCGCACTGGCATTTTTTCATCTTTTGCGCGCCCGTGGAATAAATCTGGCCGCCGATTTCGTTTGATCCTGTGAACGACAAGGCGTGCACGTCGGGGTGCTGCACCAGTTCGTCCCCGATCTCCCTGCCAGAGCCGAGGACGAGATTCAACACGCCCGCGGGCAATCCGGCCTCGTTGAAAATTTCGACCACCTTTACAGCGGTCAGCGACGTGATTTCCGCAGGTTTCAGCACCACCGTATTGCCGGCGACAATCGCCGGGGCGGCCTTCCATACCGGAATGGCGACCGGAAAATTCCACGGCGTGATGGCTCCCACGACGCCCAGCGGCTGCTTCAGGGTGTAGGCGAACATTTTCGATTGTTCGCTGGGCAGCGTCTGGCCCCCGAGGCGGCGGCCTTCTCCCGCCATAAATTCCAAAATATTAATCGCACGCTGCACTTCGACGAGCGATTCCTTGAACGTCTTTCCTTCTTCCAGGGTCAGAATGCGGGCGACGTCGTCCTTCTGCTCGGTCATCAGCGCGGCTGCTTTGGCAATGATGCGGCCGCGAACAGGCGCAGGCGTGTCGCGCCATGCCGGAAATGCGGCTTTTGCCGCAGCGACGGCCTCGCGCGTCTCTTCCCGAGTCGAAAGGGGGACTATTGCAACGACCTCATCGACGTTCGCGGGGTTTCGGCGCTCCCTGGTGCGGCCCGAGCGTGAGTCCACCCACTGGCCGTTAATAAAATTGCGGCAAACTTGCGCGGTCCGAATTGCTGTGGCCATGAAATATTCCTCTCTTCCGGGGTGCGCGACCCAGATGTTCCGGGTCCCTATAAGATACGTCCTGAATGGTGAATCCTGCGGCAGAAAACGTCAAGCGGTCCCTGAGGGTGAGAGCGGAGCCGGGTTGCAACGGGATTTGAGTTTAGGTTCCCTACGGCCGGATTGCGAGGCATCCGAATCGATACGGTTCTCCGAAGGCCGAATGGCAAGCCCCTCGCCCAGTTCCTGCCGCCCCCGGTCCCTTTACTTGCCGGCGGTCGGAACGGATATTTCTCCTTCGATGGCACGCGTAAGTTCGGGAGTAACATCGACAAACTCAACGCCGACTCCCACGCCCCTAAGGCAATAGCGGACTTCGCAGCGAGTCTGGATCAATGTCCCGCTGCGCGACAATCGGAAGCGCAGCTTAAGAATCGCTCCTTCGGGGAATTCACTCGCCGTATTGATGAACATGCCGTGGGGGCTCAGGTCCGGCGGCCGAACGGCAATTTCTTCGGTAAGCCCTTCGTAGTTCATCGAGAGTTCGCACAGCTGGGGGAAGCGAACATCCTGCCTGATAGCAACTTTCGTCTTCCTATCTGTTTTACTCATGACTGAAGAACTCCTTCGGCGACTGAATCGCCCGCCCGGGTGCGCCTGGGTCGAGAATCCCGCGCACACCGAGTCCCGCAGTAGGGGCAAAACCGGAATGCAGGGAGGTTATGCTGGCCGCACTTCGCACACGCCGTGTAGGATGCGTTTTCGACGGGGACCACTCGGAGAATCTCTTCCAGAGTCGTCGTGCCTGAGCGCAGTTTTTCCATCGCATCTTCCTGCATCGGGCGCATTCCGTCCGATCGAGAAGTATCACGAACCTGCTCCATGCTCCCGTTCGACCGGATAATCGAGCGTATGGAATCATCGAACCGAAGCAATTCGTATATTCCAATTCGGCCTTTGTAGCCTGTCTGGTCGCATTTTTCGCAACCAACGGGGACAGCCATGGTCAGGGGCGGCCTGAGAGTCCCCGCCTGCACCATGCGTGCCTGGAATTCCGGAGTTGCAGTCTGGACGGAATGGCACGAGCACAGCTTTCGTACCAGACGCTGCGCCAGAATTCCCGTCACGGATGAGCTGATTAAAAAACCAGGAATTCCGAGGTCGAGCAACCGAACGATTGCTGAAATACTGTCATTGGTGTGCAGCGTTGAGAGTACCAGGTGGCCTGTTTGCGCCGCTTTCATTGCAATTTCCGCCGTTTCCCTATCGCGAATCTCGCCGACCATAATGACGTTCGGATCTTGCCGGAGGATGGAGCGCAGGCAGCCCGCAAACGTCATACCGACTTTGGTATTGACATGACACTGGTTGATCCCGGGAAGGATGTACTCGACAGGGTCCTCAACCGTGACGATATTGACGGATGGCTTGCGCAGTTTGTGAAGAGAACCGTAGAGAGTCGTGCTCTTGCCCGAGCCCGTTGGGCCGGTGACCAGGATCATACCCTGGGGCAGAGCCAAAAGTTCAGAGAGATACTCAGATACCTCCGCTGGAATTCCTAGATCGGCGAACGAGCTCAGCGGCGAGCTTGTTTCCAGGAGCCGTATCACGATCTTTTCCCCATACTGGGTCGGAAGGGAAGAGACTCGAAGATCGATCTGCCGCGTCGCAATGGAAACCATAAAACGTCCATCCTGGGGAGACCGGCGCTCGGAGATGTCCATATCGGCTAAAATCTTGATACGTGAGATCAGCGAAGTTTGCAGGCTCCGCGGGATGGACTGAAGATCACGCAGCACACCGTCCACGCGAATCCGCACCGCGGTCTCCGCGGCTCTCGGTTCGATGTGAATATCGCTGGCGTATTTCGCCATCGCCTTTTGAATGATTTCCGAGACCAATATCACCGCGGGCGTTTTTCTCTGTCGTAGATCGGCCTGCATTTCCTGAATGGCCTCTTGATTGGTCTGCCGGGAGCTGGCGGAGACGAATACTATTTCTTCTAATGGCATGGCTTCTTGGGTGCCAGGCGTGACCGTGGGGGCGGTTTGCGTTTCCTCGCAGGGGTAAAATTTGGCGATCGCTTTGTGGACCTCGGCACGGAACGCCAGACGCGGTGAGATTTCCAACCCGGTCCTAAAACGCAGTTCGTCGAGCACTGCCAGATCCTGCGGTGCGGCCATGGCGGCGACCAGGCGGCCGTGCTCGATTCGAATAGGGAGGGCGGAGCACCGCTCGGCCATTGCGCGTTGGATGAGCTTAAGCGCTTTTGGATCGGGCACGACTTCGCCGCAGTCCAGATAGGGTACGCGTGACACTTCCTCAAGCGCGGCGGCAAGGTCATCCTTCTCGACCAAGCCCCGCTCCAGCATCAATTCACCGAGGTGGATCACTTTTCCCTGTTGCTCGGCGATCATCATCAGCAGGTCTTCAGACGAGATTTTTCCTCGGTCATACAGTACCTCGCCCAGTTTTTTCTTTTTCATGGAAGCCTCGACATTGACAAAGCGAAGCCTGTGGCTGGCACCCAACGATGTCGCCAGATCCTGGCTCACTGCGAAACCAGCAAATCTCACTTTAAGGTACTAGTACCAGCCTCTTTTTGAAACATAAATTGGGCGCTGGTGTGCCAAAAAGGAACCCGTCCCTGTACCGCAATGGACCCGAACACTCAAGTTTCATGTCCAGGTAGCTCGAGAGGACCTGACCGGAGAATGGGATGTCACAGGAGATCAAGGAACATGGTGGTAGGAAATTGCGAAGCATGAAACGTTCCTAAAACCGCTAGGGACTTTAGAGCGGTATTTCCGCAAACGATCTGTCCAGAAGCTGAACTGCCTCATCTACGTCACTCTTGCCTATATTCAGCATGGGGGAGAGGCGTATTACATTGCCGTAGAGGCCGCCCTTGCCGATCAGCAGCCCGTTCTCGCGCGTGCGCTCGAGCACTTGTGATGTTGCTCCCGGCGCGGGTTCCTTGGTCTGGCGGTCCTTCACAAGTTCGAGACCCAGCATTAAACCCTTGCCGCGCACATCGCCAATTACCGGGTGTTTCTGCTGAAGTTCCTCAAGCTTGCCCCGGAAATAGGCGCCAACCGTATCGGCATTCTCCAGAAGCTTTTCTTCTTCGATGAACTCGATTGTCGCCTTGGCCGCCACGGACGTCACGGGATTGCCGCCGAACGTGGAGATCGTCAAGCCCTGAAACGAAGCCGCGAGCTCCCTTGTGGTGATGGTCGCGCCGATGGGCGCCCCGTTGGCCATGCCTTTAGCGCAGGTCATGATGTCGGGCGTGACTTCCCAGTGCTCAATACCGAACCATTTCTTTCCCGTACGCCCGAAGCCGGTTTGAACCTCGTCCGAGATAAAGAGTCCGCCGTACTTCTTCACAGCTTTAAAGACAATCTTGAAGTATTCGGGCGGCGGTGTGATGAAGCCGCCCACTCCCTGGATCGGTTCAGCGATGAACGCGGCGATCTGGCCGCTCGTGCCGGTCTGGATCAGGTTTTCGATGTCCTTGGCGCACGCGACTTCGCAGTCGGGATACTTCAAGCCGAGAGGGCAGCGGTAGCAGTACGGATTAATGGCATGAGCGACGCCAACACTGATGATTCCAGATTTGCGCCACGGCGACTGCCCGGTCACGCTCTTAGCCAACGCCGATCCGCCGGAATACGCGTGCCGCAAGGCCACCACGTCATAACAACCGGTGGCCATTCGCGCGAGGAGGATCGCCGCCTCATTGGCCTCGGTGCCGGAGCTGGTGAAAAAGCTTGATTGCAACGCGCCCGGCGTGATTTGCGCCACCTTTTCCGCGAGCGCCACAATCGCTTCGTTCGGGTAAAGCGTGGAAAGGTGTTGCAGCCGGTCGACCTGCGCTTTGACGGGGCCCGTCACATTGGGATTTGCGTGCCCCACGGAAACCGTCAGGATGCCGCCGAAAAAATCCAGGTACCTACGCCCCTCGACGTCCCAGACGTATTGCATTGAGCCGCGATCGGCCACCAGCGGGTGTTCGTAGAAATTTGTGACCGCGGGCCAAAGATACTCTTTGTGTTTCCGAATGACTTCTTCGCTGCGCGTCGTCTGTTTGGGCTGCATGGTCATGGAAGTTCCTTTATCCACGGATGCACGCGGATGAACACGGATAAAAATCTGAAAAAGAAAGAAAGATTGGACTGAGATAATAAGTCTGAACGGCGTTCACCGCGTGGCGTCTCATTTTGTTTCATTCTTTTTCTTTATCAGTGTTCATCTGTGTGCATCTGTGGATTCTCTTTCTTTCAATCCGCAGCCTGAACGCTCCCGGCGGCCTGCGTGCGCACAATTTCGCCGTAGGTTTCCGGACGGCGGTCGCGATAGAACTGCCACGTCGTGCGCACCTCTTGGATTTCATCGAGGTTCAGGTTCGCGACGACCAGTTCGTCCTTATCCCGGCTGGCTTGCGCGACAATCTTGCCGCGAGGGTTGCAGAAATAGCTCTTGCCGTAGAATTCCCCGATCTGCCAGGGTTTTTCCGTCCCCACACGGTTCGATGCTCCGACGAAATAGCCGTTGGCCACCGCGTGCGCGGGCTGCTCGAGTTCCCATAGATATTCGGAGAGGCCCGCCACGGTGGCGGAGGGGTTGAAGACGATCTCCGCGCCGTTGAGTCCCAGGATTCGCGCGCCCTCGGGGAAGTGCCGGTCGTAACAGATGTACACGCCCACGCGGGCGTAGCGCGTTTCGAACACCGGATACCCCGCATTCCCCGGAGTAAAATAGAATTTCTCCCAGAATCCGGGATGGCAATGAGGAATGTGGTGTTTGCGGTACTTCCCGAGATACTTCCCGTCAGCGTCGAATACCGCGGCCGTGTTGAAGTAGACGCCGGGCATTTCGACTTCATACACGGGGACGACCAGAACCATCTGGTATTTCTTCGCGAGCTTTTGCATCCGCGCCAGGGTCGGACCGCTGGGCACCGGTTCCGTCAGTTCGAACCACCTGTTTTGTTGTTCGGCGCAGAAGTACGGTCCGTAGAAAAGTTCCTGCAGCCCGAGGATCTGCACCTTGCTTTTTGCCGCGGCGGCAATCAGCTTCTCATGCTTGGCGATCATTTTTTCCTTGATCCGCGCAAGCGAGAATTTTTCGGGCGACCACTCACATTGCGCCTGAATCAGCCCGCAACGCACGATTCGAGCCATCACTCACCTCCGCGTGTCCCACGCTGTGAGTGTACTCTGGCCGAACGCCACGCGACAAGGAGGAGCCCTCCGCGGAAGTGTTGCAATTTTCCGGAAACTCCCATGCCTTGATGCGATAGCTTCAGCAGCGCAGGCGTCTTGCCGGCCCCTCGTTTCTTCCCAAAACTGCCGGAACTACTCTGCACGCTGCTTGTCTTGCCTCGGACAAAAGCCATCCAATGCGCAGCGCAATCTTTCAAGCTTTGCCCATAACCTTCCGCTTCCAGAGTTCCCAGTCTTTCGGAAAATCCTGATTCCCGGCTTCCGCCAGCTTCGCCTCTTCGGGAGTCAGAGCCTCGATCTTTCTGCCCAACACCTGAAGCTGCATCTCCGCATCAATTTTCAAATACACGCTGCGGCCCACGGAGTGGGACAAACTGGTTCCCACGGTGATGCCGCCATGTCCACGCATGAGCGCCCCGCTGTGATCTCCAAGCGTCTGCGCCAGAGCTTTGCCTTTCGCTGCGTCTGTAATCAACATACTCGTCATCCCAAATGATTTCCGAATATCAAAAGTCGGCAGGCCCGCGCCGATGAACCCAGTCATGTGGTAGATGGGCACGAGAGGCTCCCCGCAAACTCCCATCAACACGACCGTCGGCGCGTGCGTGTGGACGACCGATTTGACGTCCGGCCGCACCTTGTAAATCTCGCTGTGAATAAACCGCTCGCTATAAAGTCTTCTTTTGTCACCCGCCACCGGAACGCAATCCAGGTCCAGTTCCACGATGTCGCTTTCGGTGACCAGGTCGGGCGCCAGCCAGCGCGAAATAAAAAAATGATCCGGGTTGGTGGGATGCCGCGCGCTGACGTGCCCGTATCCGTCCACCACGCCCTGATCGGCCAAAATGTGATTTGCGACGACGAGATCCGCGAACAGACTTTCTTTGTCCTGAGGAGTCGCGGACGGTGGGATCCGGGTCTGCTCTTCCTTTGCTTCCATTTCCTCCGAGGCGCCCAACAAAGCGCCCGTCAGCAAGAGGCTGGACCCTGTCAGAAAACCACGCCGGCCGACTCCGGCTTTGCGTACACTATTTTTCTCCATTAGATCCTCCTGGAAATCGATTTGTGTCAGTTGCCTCGATTGGAAGCCACCGCAAAGGAAATCCCAACCGGTTTCGACTCAATTTTCATCAAAGCGATACACCGTCTGCCTCCCTCGTGTCAATCTCTGCTCGCGGCCGGTCGGGGGCCATCTCCGGAAAATCCCGCTTCTGAGACGTAATCCTATCTAGCGGCACAAGCGGGGACGAAGTTTTCATGTGAATTGGTCCATTATGAGTCTGCCGAGCCGGGACTATTTGGGAAGATTGGTCGGATTAGGGAAGGCACCCTTGGAAACTTAACCAAGGATCGAGACCCCGTATCGGGACGCAAACAACCGGGTGCGCCGGAACGTAACAATTTCGTCGCTAACTTATCATCCTGCATGAAAGCTTGCGCGGGGAATACGAGTCAGGGGTCAACGAGTTTGATTCGAATCGCATACCGGACGAGTTCGTTGGAAGAGTGAAAGCCGAGTTTGAACATGATTTTAGCTCGGTGCGTCTCGACCGTCCGGACAGCGATTTGTAGCGCGGCTGCGATCTCCTTATTCGTTTTCCCTTCGGCCAGGTGGCGCACGATTTCGATCTCGCGAGGAGTTATTCGGGCAGCGGTCCGCCCCTCTTCTTGACGCGCGCTTCTCGTCTTTAGAAATCCATCGAGTACAATTTCCGATACCTTCGGTGTTAGGAAACGCTTGCCCTCAGCAACCGCTTTTATGGCTTTCGGGAGGCAGTCGGTAAGATCGGATTTCAAGAGATATCCGAGAGCTCCGGCATCCAATGCACGGCGTACCATCTGGTCTGACTCGTGCATCGTGAGCACGAGAACTTTCGCATCTGGAACTGCTTGTCGGATCTGACGTACCGCCTCGATTCCTTCAAGCTCGGGCATGCCAACGTCGACCACGACCACGTCCGGTTTGAGTTCTATAGCCTTCGCTACTGCCTCACGGCCATTCGTCGCTTCGCCGACAACTCTCCAGCCGTGTTGAGAGTGCAACACCTCCCGCGTTCCCCGCCGCACCAACCCATGATCGTCAGCGATCAGAATTCGAAGTTTTTTCACGCTGTTTACCCCCAAGAGGGACCGTCACGCGCACTGTCGTGCCATGACTGTTGGAGACAATGTCAAGCCGCCCGCCGATCGCCTTCACGCGCTCCTGCATGCTCAGGATGCCAACACCAGCCTCGAACCGGGCCGCCTCTTTCCCCCTCTGAGCACTTGCGGAGACTCCACGGCCTCGGTCGCTAATTTCCAGTGTGAGATGCGAGTTGCGATCCAGTCGGATCTTGGCTTTCTGGCTTCCAGAATGTCGCTGGATGTTGGTGAGGCTCTCTTGCACCACTCGGAACAGCGCCAGCTCGATATCTCGCCCCATCCGTCCTAGACGCGGCGACATCTCCAAGTCCACCTGGATTCCACTCCGTTTGGTGAAGCCCGTCACGTATTCACGAATTGCGACCTCTAATCCCGCTTCATCCAACAAGGGTGGGTGTAGCAAGTAAGAAAGCGTGCGGACCTCGCGGATACACTGGTCGGCCAACGCCATACATTCAGAAAGTAGCGTACGTGATTTTCGTCCAGCCGAGGGGACTGAGTTACTAAGTCGGCCAAGCATCGTTGCAAGTGCGACGAGATTTTGCCCCGTTGAGTCGTGTAAGTCCCGCGCGATCCTCCGTCGCTCTTCGTCTTGCGACCGCAAAAGTAGTCCGGAGAGGTGTAGCAGTTCCTCTTCGGTTTGCTTTCGGTCTTCAATATCTGTGTTTGTCCCATACCATCTAAGAATCCGTCCGTCGTCATCGCGCATCGGCACACCACGCGACAGAAACCAACGATACCGGCCATCGGCCCCGTGGTGACGTTCTTCCTGTTCGTAGGGCGTCCCATTTGCCACTGACTCGTGCCAAGCTCTTAGTACTCGCTCCCGGTCGTCGGGATGGAGCATGCTCTGCCAGCCGTCGCCTTGTAATTCTTCGAGCCCTAGTCCCATGTAGGAGCGCCAACGCTCATTGCAATAGTCAATTTTGCCGTCAGGCGGGCCACTCCAGATCTGCTGCGGGATCGCATCAAGAAGCGTCCGCGACTGGCTTTCCGCCCGCTTGCGGTCCTCGATATCGATTGATACAAGCTCGCTGCAAACGCATTTCATCCTCGGAAGGTTTCCCGGCGGCCATGTCCGCGAGCCACTTTTCCATGACACGTGGAAGGTCTTCGGGATGAACTGAGCGCGTTGGCTCTTCAATTTGCTCTTCCAAAGTAAGGCCCATATAGTCCAGCGAACGCTGATTGATGAAATCAACAACGCCGTCAGGCCGAATGCTCCAGGCCATCGTGGGAATTGTGTCGATGATAAGCCGAATGCGGTCTTCGGCCCTTTTCAGATCCTCGATGTCGCAGGTTGCCCCATACCATTTGACGATGTTCCCATGGCCGTCACGCAGGGGCACGGCACGAACCAGGAACCAGCGATATTCTCCGTCACTGCGGCGGAGACGCGCCTCCTTCTCAAAGGGTTTCCCAGCCGCCAAAGCTGCGCGCCATTCCTCCTTCAAACGGTCATCGGGATGGAATGCATTCATCCATCCCCAGCCCATCCCGTCCTCTAACGAGAGACCTGTGTATTCCCGAAAATGTTTATTGAGGAAATCAGCCGAGCCATCAGGCAATTTGCGCCAGACTATGGTGGGAATTGTGTCAA
>WNFF01013566.1_pt1 | contig 12913 bp, 9 predicted proteins | sample 5400441 | NCBI WGS metagenome assembly WNFF01 (sample SAMN13153345, study PRJNA577476) | soil metagenome | isolation source: 120 cm saprolite under Douglas fir tree site 2 hole 3 replicate 1 | place: USA:California | collected 2015-04-18
GAGCCTTCCTCGAAGGGGCGCCCGGTATGTATTGGTCGCGGGTGTGGTCCGTCTACGTCTTCATCCGATGGTGTCACCGCAATCGCGTCTTTCGCTAGCTAAGCTAGCGCCAACCGCGCGTCGCATTGATGAAGACCTCATGCAACGTGCCGACATTTGCGGCGTCGAACAGGTTGTGATGCTTCCCTGATATTTCGAAGATCTTGATATCTGGGCATCGACGTCGCCATGCGTCGTCGTCACCTGCCGCAAATCCGGTCCGCAGAAGGATGGCAGGCGCGTCTAGCGCGACCGGATTTCGATCAAGCGATGCTATCCAAGGGGCGGCGGTCCTGATCAGAAGACGCATGCTCAGCTCTCGCTCGAAGAGCGGATCAAGCGATGAAACCAAAGGCAGCCTGGCAGAGCATCGCCGAGCGATCCAAGGCAATCGATCACCAAGCGTTCTGGCCAAAGCGCGCCAAAATCTCGAACGGATGAAACGCACGAGATCGCTCAAGCGGCGCTCTCGCAGAAGTTCCAACGCCTGCTCCAGCGCGCGTTGCCTCCATCCTGCCGACGGTCCAGACGATTCAATCACCATTGAGTCTATGGCGCACAAACCCGCTATGTCACGGCCCTGGCCCCGAAGCCGAAGTCCGACGGCATAGCCAAAGTGTCCGCCGATCGAAACGCCGATGATACGAATGGGCCCCGCGGGGATGCGTCTGGCGATTTCGGCCGCCAGATCGTCGATCAACGCATCCGCTGAATATTCTTCGGCGACATAGCGTCTCCATCCGGGATAGCCGATGACCTCGATTTGGGTGAGATCACCGGCACCGTCCCGAAATACATCGAGGTCGGGCGCGTCACCGCCCGCGCCAGACAGGAAGACAATCGGCTGACGTTGACTCATGCAGCTCATGCAGCCCGCAAGGCTCTCGGCGCAAGACAAGCAGACAGGACTTGCACACTATATTCCGCGCCGACCACGAACCGGAAGAGCGGACCAAAACTCGTGGCCGATGTGGGGCCGATGAAATGAAGTCCGGGCACTGACGACTCGAAAGAGGCATTGAGCCTGGGCGAACGCTCGAGGCGCGCGATCGCGCTGCGCAGCCTCTTTTCGATGAAGGCGAGGTGGTCGACGTCGACATCGAAGCCGGTCCCCGCAACGACGTGGTCCGCGACGAGCTGCCGTTCACTGCGGTCCCTCGCGACACGCAGCTTGAGCACTGCCCGGCTGCCCGCCTCAAGCGCCTCGACCACAGTTACACCGAGATGAACCGGAAGCTTGTTTTCCACACGGTTGCGGAGCCACCATGCCCCCTCCGCCGGAAGATGGGTCTTCGTGAAGCGTGTGCGCCATGCGTCAGGCACATTGTGCATGGCGCCTGGGAAATGAGTTAGCGCCCAGGCCTTCGGCCCGGTCCCCAACCCAGCAATGGGCGAGCGCAAGCGCCGCCACAAGCTGCGTTCGCGAAGGACGCGGGTCTGCCAGAGGATCGTATCCTCGCGCACAAGGAGTTGCGGCCGCGCCCCGGCCTCGAAGAGCAGCGCAGCCGCTTCAAGCGCCGATTGCCCAGCCCCAATGACTGCGACGTCGCGCCCCTTGAATGCGGCGAACCTCGAGATCTCGGAGGTATGGGCGACAAGCGCTTCGGGCAGCGATCGGAGCGGCGGAGGAATACGGGCAAATCCCGACAACCCGGTCGCGATCACGACACGGTCTGCATCGCAGCGGCCACCATCAGCAAGGGTGAGAACAAAGGCACCAGTCTGCCGATCCAGGAACTTAACGTCGATGTCCTCGACCCAGGGGACCAGGCTTTGCTGGAACCAGCGTCCGTAAGCCGTGAAGTTCTCCATCGAGCATGGCTCGAACGTTTCGAGCCCGCGCGGCCGATTATAGTCGGCAAAGGTATGGCCGGGCGTCGGCGCCGAGATGTTCGTTCCGAAGCAGTACGATTTCAGGTATCGCTCACCGCCGGCCTCAGCGATGCCCGACCAGAACTTCATCGGACGCCCGAAAATGCGGTGCTCGATATTGCGAGCCGCCAGATGCGCGGCCAGTGAAAGGCCGTAGGGTCCCGCTCCGATGATTGCGACTGCGACCTTGTTCACTATGGCCACCTGCTAAGTGCGTTCCTCGAGTGCGCTCCGTATTGAAGGAGTTGTCCTCGGCGTTGTATGCATGAAGCGCGCAATAGATTTCAGACCTAGATAGACTTCGGAGAGTACATGGACGACGCCGGGCCTAGGGTCGCTGCCATCGGCTGCAAAGTCGACGGCATGCGCGGAGTGCTGCTTCATCCAGCCGCGCCATGTCGAGAGTTCTCCAGTCGAGATACGTGCGGTCAGGACTTTCGCCAGAAGGATCGCGCGTAGGGTGAAGCGATCGCAAAATACCGCCTGTTCGTCATCCTCTGCCTGTGCTCTCGCGACTTCCTCGCGCAAGGCGTTGGCATCATTGACGGCGTCGAGACAGGCAAGCAGCGGGAGTGGCATGCCCCGACGAATGTCCAACCCAACCTGACTGAACATGCGCGGGTTGAAGTCGATGGCTGCCCAATGACCTTCGAAGCGGAGGAACTCTACTTCGAACAATCCGAAGTAGCCCAGTTCGCGGCAGAGACGGCGAACCAGGTCAGGTAACTCCTTGGGAGAAGGCTGGGCTTCGAAGCAAACGCCCACGCCGACGGGCTGCGAACGCAGAAACACCTTTCTAGCGGCTCGTGTTACGAATAGTTCGCCCGTCTGGTCGATGAAGCCGGTGATCGAGAGAACACCTTCGTCCCTTACGCGGACAAACTTCTGCAGGATAGGCCGTGTGGCATCAGGCAGCAAAGGATTGTCGGTTGCCTGTTCCTGCTCTCGATGAACAAACCTGCGATACTCACGGATCAATTCGTGCGGCGAATCGACTACGACGCCCTTGTCATTCCGAACGCGGTGAACATGCGTCCGTGGTTTTATGAGGATTGGAAAGGGCAGGTTCGGCGCCAGCGCGGCAAGTTCCTCGAGACTCAACGGGTCCCAGCTCGGCAATACCGACAAACCCACGCTGATTGCCGCATCCGAGAAAAGCTTCTTGTCGAGGATACGTTGCAGGCTCGAAATCGGAGGATGATAGAGTCGGAAATGCCGCTCCAGCAGGAGCGCATTCTCCGCGTAGATCCACGCGGTCTCGTCCGACGTTGGCAGCAGGATTCGTCCGGGGTTGGCTTCGCCTATGGCAAGCAGTCGCTCGAGGAATTGTTCGCTGTCGCTCTCGGGTGGCGCGGAATAGGTACGCTTGGCATAGCGCGACCACGCTGCCGCCCCAAGTCGCTCGCTCGAGATGACCTCGACATCCACGCCCTTCGCCCCGAGATTGCGAATCGCTGCAATTGTGCCCCCAGCGCGGGCGGTCGCCAAAACCACCGAAAGCCCCTCATTCATGGCGCCACTTACTCTGGTCCTTCGAGCGACGACCGCGGAGCAATGGGCACGTGATGGCGAGTTGAAATACTGCCAGCGCCGAAAAGTCCCCTTGACACCTGATACGCTTTCCTTCTCGGCGCCAATGCGCCCTTCGATTTGGATAGATTACACTCAAAGTTCATTTCTCTTGGATTCCAATCTATCTTTAGGATTAATCGTCCATTCGGGCGGCGATCCGATGGGGAAGGACACCGAATTCGGCCGTCTGTTGGACAATCTTGTGAACGAGCCCCCGGGGTGATGTTTTTTTGATGCCCTCGGCCGAACTGTAAATCTGTATCACAAAGAATATTGATCCTGCGATATCGTGCCCGCATCCCGTATTTATCCGGATCGGAGGGCTATTCGATCTTCTCATCGAATATGACGAGAGCGGTTCGCCAAAGCTAGGGTATCGTGCCGTGAGTTCTGCTCCGCTGATCGTCGCGATTGCCGCGGCGCGAAGCGGTAAGCGGCGGTTGATACGGCTTTTGAACCATGGTGTCGAACCGGACGTCACTACCGTCGTTCGGCAATGCCTGCTTTTTACAAGCCCGGTCCGTACTTGCGTCTGAGCTGTCAAAATACCGCTCGATGAAACGTTCGACCGCCGCAGCATAGGCCACCGAGATCAGGAGGGCCGTCGGGGCGGTTGAAGGCGCTGGACGAAGACAATACCAAGCTGAAGAAGCTCCCGGCCGAGCAGATGCTCGATGCGGCGGCGCTTCGGCTTTATCTGGAAGAGGGGCTTGCCGTGCGTAAGCGGCGGGCGCGGGTCGCAAGGCGCAAGGCGGTTGGCACCCGATGAGACTCGCGTCGACCGGCACTTCCTTGCGCCGGGCAAGCCGATCCAGACCGCTTTCGCCGAGAGCTCCAATGGCCGGCTGCGCGACGAGCTTTGAACGAGACGCTGTTCTTCGATCTCGACGACGCGCGAGCCAAGATGGCCTCATGGCTCCGCCGACCACAATGGCTGGGCCGCTCACCAGTTTTCTGCGCTAGCACCTCCCGGACCGCTGTCGCTCGCCCTGGTCGGTCAATCATCGGCCGAATTATATAAAATTAAATATTATAAATGGCTTGATCCGGATTTAAAATTTAATATAAATAAAAATAGCTTTTATCGGTGCGATGCTTGCCGGGTGACCACCTGAGCGGCCCATGGCCGGGACGGCTTTGGCTCGCGGTGGTGCAGACGGACAGCCGTCCGGTGCACGCAGAAAATGCTCGATTCTGTGATCGGGAGCACCGTGGTGGTACCGAGACGGGAGACGGTCCATGCTGACCACGTCTAAACGGCAGGGTCCCAGCCACTCCCTTCACAGAGCGGGGCGGGGCCCTGGCGCGTACGGCGAACGATCCGAGGTCGACGACGCGTCTGCGGTTGCAGACTCTGCAGTGCCTGACGATCTTTCACGTGACGTCTACTTGATCCTTGGGATACCGATTGACGCTATCGGGATGCTTGCAGTTTTGCGCCGCATAGAGGCGGCCGCCCGCCGCAAGACACGCTTCCTTATTTCGACGCCAAATCTCAACTTCTTCGTCACAAGCCAGTCGGACGAGAGCTTCAGGGAATCGCTCGTTCTGAGCGATCTTTGCACGGTCGATGGAATGCCGATCGTTTGGATCGCGCGGCTTGTTGGCGTTCCGATCAAGAGTCGGACCGCCGGATCCGATATCTTCGATGCGCTTAAGGCCGACGTGAGTCCCGCGCATTCGTTAAAAATATTTCTGTTCGGAGGTCCGGAGGGGGCCGCCGAAATGGCCGCGAGGAAGCTGAACAGCCAGCCGGGCGGAGTAAAATGCGTTGGGTGGTCCAATCCTGGGTTCTGCTCGACGGAGGAGATGAGCCGGGATGATATCATCGACCAAATCAATTCGAGTGGTGCGGACTTCCTCGTCGCTTCGCTCAGCAGCCAGAAAGGACAATCGTGGTTACAGCGCAACCATCACCGCTTGCGGATTCCAGTCCGAGCTCACTTGGGTGCCACACTTAACTTTCAAGCCGGCACGGTCAGGCGAGCTCCTCCGATTATGCGAAAGTTCGGTCTCGAATGGTTGTGGCGTATCAAGGAGGAACCCTACCTTTGGAAACGCTATTGGAACGATGGAAGGGTGATGCTCGGTCTGCTGTTTACCCGCGTGTTGCCGTTTGCATTTTGGACGCGGTGGCTGCAGCTCAGACATAAGCGAAGGGAAGATTTCATTATCACCCACGACCATGGCTCGGAGACCATCACTTTGAGCCTTTCGGGCGCCGCCAATGCTCAGCATGTGGACAAGGCCATCCCCGCGTTTCGAGAGGCGGCCGCAACCAGGAAGCAGATCACGCTCGATTTCTCGAATGTTTGCGCCATCGATGCACGCTTCCTCGGACTACTATTGATGCTGAAAAAGAAACTGAAAGCTGACGGAGCCGTCCCCAACTTCATAGGCGTCTCCCCGCTTCTGGAGAAGATATTCTGTCTTAGCGGCTTGGATTCCAAGTGACTTAGCGCTTACCGGCCGAGAGGTGTATCATGAACATCTTTGTGATCCCACCTCTCGATGATTAGGCTCAAGAGCCGCAACTTATGCATCAAAGCAAGTGTTGGAGGCAAACGCGTCTCGGTGACACCTCCCCGGGCGACCCCGAACTCGCTCGGTTTGGGGGAATAATCTCCTCGCCCAGGAAACGGCGTGGCAGGGCTTTACCAACATCGTCCTACATCCGTGGCTCGGCGATCTCCTTGAAGCGCGCGAGCCGCTTGTCGGCAAACCGAGCCTGAATGATGGAGGTACCATCCTCGCGCACCGACATCGCGCGGAATTTATGGACGTGGAATCATCTCGACCAAAACAATTGCCGCGACATCGGTCAGGATCGCAGCCAAGTCCACCGAAGCGCAAAGGGGGCGGCCGTTTGCGTCTTCGTCCACGTATGTGGCCGCACAGCCGAGTCCATTGCGCGGCAGGCACGCTGTCTGATTTTAAGGTGCAATCCCGCTTAGGGCATCGGTAACCATTCTCCCTTAGCCTCTCGACTGGGGCCTGAGGAGACATGGCTTGATATCGGTGATTGCACTTCATTTTGTTGTCGGGTCGGTTGCGGGGTTTATGTTTGCCGTGCGAACCCTTTTGACCCTGGTGGGAATCGTTTTGATCGAGTGCGTCGCGACTACAATGGCGCTCGGCTTTACCGCGGGGCTTTATTTACTGGCGAGCCTAATCGCAGTTCAGACAAGCTACCTTGGAGGTATTTATCTTCGTAGTGTGCTGGAGCGCGTGGGGATCGCGCAACCCTACGTTCGGCCCCAGGCATGATCCGGACCCTGTCGCCTCGTTGCTGGTATACCGGCGACCGGACATCCCTGACAGCGTCCGCTGTCGATGATCACAAGCGCGGGCAGGAGAGCGATCAGCGAGGTCAATATGATGAAAAGCTGCGATCATCAGGCGACATCATTCTGCCGCTACTTGGCCGTAACGGGTATAATGCTCGTTGTTGTAATAGTCGTTAAGATAATTGTCGTAGCGTTTCATTGCCCTCATGTCGGTCTTGTTGAGCACTGTACCGATCAAAGCCTCGTACACGGTTGGAGCGGTATGAAGCGCGTGCTGGACTATGTCGGTTCCCGTTCGCCCCCATTCCACGACCAAAATGAAGCAGTCGATCAGCGGCGTTGTCGCGCGGACATCGACGATAGGTGCGAGCGGAGGAAGATCGACTATAACGTAGTCATAGGACCCCCGTAATTTGTCGAACAGTTTCCCTGTTTGCTCCGAAGACAGGATTTCGCTGGTATGAAAAAGCGGGGTTCCCTTCGCTGACGGCAGGAAGGCCAGATTTGTCTTTGGGTCCCTCCAGATCGTTTCTTCCAGAGACCGGGCGCCAGATAAGACATCAACAATGCCAGCGCGGGCGTTCGGTGCAAGATTGGTGGACAGGGACGGGTTCCTGAGATCGCAGTCGACGATGATGACGCGTTTGCCCGCATGAGCAATGATTTGGGCCAGCGCAGCAGTGATGGTGGATTTACCTTCATTGGGAAGAGCCGAAGTAATGCCGACAATCCTGTTTGAGGTTTTCGTCGGATCTAAATCGATCGCGAGCTTTATCGAACGAATCGATTCTGCAAACCGGGACAACGGCTTGGCGGTGGCGGCCCAGTACATTCCCGAACTTCTGGTGAGCGTTCTTTGGCCGAATTCCTTGTCGCCTCGAACAGCGGCGAGAGGCGAGAGTGTTTTTTGTTCGGGTTCTCTCAGCAGGGGCACCAGCGACAAACAAGGTAGCTGCAATGTCGCTTCGATCTGCGCGGTCGTTCGAAAGCCGCGGTCCTTCATTTCCCTTGCGAATCCGAGGGCTGAACCCAGCGCGATTCCGCCGAACAGACCGAACGCCAATAGCAATTTGGAATTTGGCTTGCTCTTTTTTTGCGGAGGGGCGGCGGTCGAAATGACTCGCGCCTCCGGTATTGGAAATGAAGCCTGCTGGAGAGAACCCATATAGCGTTGCAGGAAAATCTCGTAGAGGGAGCGGTATGTTTTCGCGCTGGTCTCCAGCTCTTTTATACTCAATTCGGCCGCACTTGTGTTTCTTGACTGTGATATGGCCCGCGCCAGCTGCTTTTCGATTTCTTGTTGCTGTTGCTTGGCCTCCTCGAAATCGCTCTTGGCGATCTCGGCGAGACGACGCACTTCGTCCAGTATCGTTTGACGAATGCTTTTCATCGTAGCGCGGAGATTGACGACCGCCATGTGGTCGCTGCCATACTTGCCGGAATATTCGTACTCTCGCCTCGCATATTCGAGATACTGCAGGCGCAGGTTATTAATGATTTGATTGTTCTGGGTGCCCGAGATAGACGAACTTTCGGACGCACTAATGTTGGCACTCGGTGCATTGATGTTGCTGCCGGGCGCATTGATGTTGGCAACTGATGCATTGATGTTGCCGGTTGAAACCGTATCAAGGTTGCCGAGTGAAGCGGCGTCCAAATTATTCGAGGCGAGTATTGATTCGAACCGGTTCATCCGGGTCATTGCTTCGGATGTATGCGTGCGGGCAACTACGAGACGGCGATTAATATCAGCCACCTGCTGTTCATCGATAAGTTTTCCGTCAGCCGAAACGATGTTGCTTTGGGCCTTTAGCTCGTTCACCGATCGCTCGGCAGCCAGAGCGTCATGGCCTAGCTCCTGCAGGCGATCGCGCAGCCAGGCAGTCGCGATGCGGTGCCCTTCCGCCTTCGCCATTAGCTGGTCATTGATGTAGGCTCTGGCGATTGCATTTGCGATCTCCGCGGCCCGCTCCGGGTTGTTCGAGTTGAAGCTGACCTCAATGACGCTGCTCCCGCCGACCCTGCCGGCTGACAATCGCCTCTCAAATTCTTCAATGAGTTCGTCTTTTGGGTCGTTGACGCCTTGCGGCGTGATGCCCAACATTCTGCGAATGGCTTTCAACGCTGAATGCAACCGGCCGGCTTCACCGTTGAACTCCGGATCGTCAGCAAGTTTGAGCTGAGTGATAACGGAAGTTGCGACCGCTTTGGACTTCAATATCTCAATCTGCGACTCGAGATCGATAGGCGTTTCGTCCGGCATCGATTGTTGCTGAACGAACGGAGATTTCGAACTTCCGAACATCACCTTCACTTGCGCCGTATAGGTCGGCGGTGCGATCCTCAGAAAGACGACACTGGTCGCAAGCGCCAGCACGGTGCTAATAATGATCACCAAGTATTGCCTGCGCAGAAACCCCAGCACCAAATTGACCAGGTCGGGTCCGCTATTTCCCCCACCCTGCACCTGTAGGGAGCTGTCCATCAATTCGCTCTCTCTTTGGTTGTGTAGCATGTTTATCTAAGCATCCTCAGTTACACGGCGAATTTCCGAACCGCTCCAGTGACTTGCCAAGACAAGGGCTTGATTTGCCAGGGCCGGAAACGAGCGAAACTTTGAAGTTTTAACGTGACCGATCATTATTAAATTGCATTAAACTCCTTGGAACCCATTGGCATTTGCCGCTCTTGACGAGATAGGGAAAGCGCCGATGGACGTAAAAAATGGAACTGTCGTGGATGGTTTGACCCAAATGCTGGGAGAACGCCTGGCCGCGGCGTCGCACTTCCTTATATTAAATAATTAAAAAGTCTGAATTAAATATTTGAAATGTAATTGGTGCGATGTTAATCTGAGCGACGGAGGCCGCTGATATGCCAATCCGACTGCTCGGCGATATCGTATGGGACGGTGAGGCCCTTCTCGTGACGGGGGCTACCGAGAACGGCCGTGTCACCTGCCGAGTACCGCGCGACACCATCCACAAGCTGCATCCCTACTCCGATGCGATCAGTCGGGAGATTAAGCTCAAGCGACAGGATATCGTCGAGGGACTTGCACCATTTCTTATGGCTAAGCTATCGGAGGCTACTGCTGGCGAAACGTTGGAGCTATTCCCTTGGGAGGTTTAGGCAGGGCTGGCGCCTGGATCGTCAAACGTGCGGCCAGCACTTGCAGGCGTCCGGCCCTTCAATCAAACGAGGCGGGGTGCAAAGATCCCGACGGCCGCTAAAGACCCACCATAAACCCCGCAACGCCCGCCCCGATGGCCTCATCCTAATCAAGGCACCAAGACTTACGATCATAAAGTTGGCCTGTTACGGATTGCCTTTGAGCGGAATGTTGCAGGCGGGGTCGAGGGGAGGCATTTAGCGCGAATGCCGTTTGGCTTAACAAGCGAATTCAGCGACAATGGTAGTTTACGCTGGTATATTCCGATGCACTCTGCGAAGTGCGTCAAATCCGCCAATAGAAAGTCAGAAAGACCATGCGGATTGCCATGATTGGCACGGGCTATGTGGGGCTGGTTTCCGGCGCTTGTCTTGCGGATTTCGGCCACCAAGTCACCTGCGTGGACAAGGACGCTGAGAAGATTGCCGCTTTGCGCCGCGGCGACGTCCCGATCTTCGAGCCCGGGCTCGATACGATCGTCGCCTCCAATGTCAAAGCCAAGCGTCTGGATTTCACCACCGATCTCACTGCGCCGGTCGCCGAGGCGGATGCGGTGTTCATCGCCGTCGGCACGCCGTCGCGGCGCGGCGATGGCCACGCCGATCTCACTTACGTCTACGCCGTGGCGCGCGAGATCGCGGTGGCGCTTTCGGGCTTCACCGTGGTCGTCACCAAATCGACCGTGCCGGTCGGCACCGGCGATGAAGTCGAGCGGCTGATTCGTGAAACCAATCCGTCGGCCGACATGGTGGTGGCTTCCAACCCGGAATTCCTGCGCGAGGGCGCGGCGATCCGCGACTTCAAGTTTCCGGACCGCATCGTTGTCGGCACCTCCGACGAGCGTGCGCGAAGGGTGCTCAGCGACATCTACCGGCCGCTGTCGCTCAACCAGGCTCCGCTGATGTTCACCGCGCGGCGCACCGCCGAGCTGATCAAATATGCAGCCAACGCATTCCTCGCCACCAAGATCACCTTCATTAATGAGATCGCCGATCTCGCCGAAAAGGTCGGCGCCGACGTGCAGGAAGTCGCGCGCGGCATCGGGCTCGACAACCGCATCGGCTCGAAATTCCTTCATGCCGGGCCGGGCTTCGGCGGCTCGTGCTTTCCGAAGGATACCCGTGCGCTGGTGAAGATCGCACTCGATCATGATGTGCAACTGCGGATCGTCGAGGCGGTGCTGGGCGTCAACGACAACCGCAAGCGTGCGATGGCGCGCAAGGTTTCCAATGCGGCAGGCGGCAGTCTGCGGGGCAAGACCGTCGCGGTGCTCGGCCTCACCTTCAAGCCCGACACCGACGACATGCGCGAGGCGCCGTCGATACCGCTGGTGACCGGGCTGCTCGACATGGGCGCGAAGATACGCGCGCATGATCCCGTCGGCATGGAGCAGGCACGCCGCGAATTGCCCGATATCGAATATTGCGACGATCCCTATGCCTGCGTGCGCGGCGCCGACGCCATGGTGGTCGTGACCGAGTGGGTGCAATACCGCACGCTCGACCTCGAACGTCTCAAGCGCGAGATGGCGCAGCCCGTGGTCGTCGATCTCCGCAACATTTATCGCCCCGAGGACATGGCGGCGCTCGGTTTCACCTATGAGAGTGTTGGTCGCCCGCCCGAACGGCGGAAATGATGTGCTTTCTTCCCTTCTCCCCTTGTGGGAGAAGGTGGCCGTAGGCGGCCTCTGGCCACCGTTCATTAATAGGACGCCGATGCCTTGCATCGGCTGTGCGAAGTCCGTGCCGGATGAGGGGTCAGCATCCGCGGAGGCAGACCCCTCACCCGTCTGCGATGCTTCGCATCGCAGCCACCCTCTCCCACAAGGGGAGAGGGGAAGAACAAGCGCGAGCCGCAATTGCCCCGCACCTTCGACACCCCTCTCCCCATCGACGCGGTGCTGGACCAACTGGCGCGGACGCTGGCGAGCCATAACGCCGCCGTGCTGGTGGCGCCGCCGGGCGCCGGCAAAACCACGCGGGTGCCACTGGCGCTGCATCGCGGCCCGTGCCAGCGCCGAGCGCATGGCGCATACCATTGGAGAACGCGTCGGCGAGACCATCGGCTACCGCGTGCGGTTCGGCTCGAAAGTGTCGCGCGCGACGCGGATCGAAGTCGTCACCGAGGGAATTTTCTCGCGCTGGATTCTCGACGATCCGGAATTGACCGGCGTCGCCGCGGTGCTGTTCGACGAATTCCACGAGCGCTCGCTCGATGCCGATCTGGGGCTGGCGCTGGCGCGCGATGCCCAGGTTGGCTTGCGCGAGGACTTGCGCATTCTCGTGATGTCGGCGACGCTCGACGGCGCGCGGGTGGCAAGACTGCTCGGCGACGCGCCCGTGATATCCAGCGAAGGCCGCGCCTTTCCGGTCGAGACGCGCTATCTCGGCCGCAAGGCCGACGCGCCGCTGGAGCGGCAGATGGCGGATGCGATCGCGTTGGCGCTGCGCGCCGATCCGGGTTCAGTGCTGGCGTTCCTGCCGGGGGCCGCGGAAATTCGTCGCACACAAAACTTTCTCGGCGAGCGGGTCCACGATGCCTCTATTGAAATCGTGCCGTTGTTCGGCGCGCTTGATGCTGCCGTACAGGATCGCGCCATCGCGCCGGCGCCAAAGGGTAGCCGCAAGGTCGTGCTGGCGACATCGATCGCGGAAACCTCATTGACCATCGAAGGCGTTCGCATTGTCGTCGACTCCGGCGTGGCGCGGGTACCCCGCTACGAGCCCGACATCGGTCTGACGCGGCTTGAAACCGTGCGTGCCTCACGCGCCGCCGTCGATCAGCGCCGCGGCCGCGCCGGCCGCACCGAACCCGGCGTGTGTTACCGGCTGTGGGACGAGCCGCAGACCGCGTCGCTTGCGGCCTACACCCAGCCCGAAATTCTCAGCGCCGATCTGTCGTCGCTGGTGCTCGACCTCGCGCAATGGGGCGTCAGCGATCCGTCCGCGCTGGCGTTTCTCGATTCCCCGCC
>WNFF01014412.1_pt1 | contig 12911 bp, 10 predicted proteins | sample 5400441 | NCBI WGS metagenome assembly WNFF01 (sample SAMN13153345, study PRJNA577476) | soil metagenome | isolation source: 120 cm saprolite under Douglas fir tree site 2 hole 3 replicate 1 | place: USA:California | collected 2015-04-18
CGACGCGTGGCAGCACAGCGTGAAGCAGATTCTCTCTGACCTCGATGAGCTGTGCCAGATCTTGCGCGATCCAAAACGCGATCTCTTCGGCCCAATTCCTCATGGCACGGGCCAGACCGTGCTGCGCGAGGCGCTGCTGGTGGCCGACCACAATGCCTATCATCTGGGACAACTCATGGCGGTTCGCCGCACGCTTGAAGGCAAATGACCCGGCAGGCGGGCGGCCGCGACGGCGAATGTTTATTGATAAAATGAGCTAGCTGCCGTCAATATGGCCCTGTAGCTCAGATGGATAGAGCGACGGTTTCCTAAACCGCAGGTCGGAGGTTCGAATCCTCCCAGGGTCACCATCAACAATTCGCGGACGCCACAGGGCAACCAGTTCCAAAATAGGAACGCATCTCTCGAAAACCACGTTTTCGCTTGCTTATTGCCGATCGTAGATTCAAGATGCAAGTAAAGCTCAACATGGATCTTGGTTAGGAGTCCTCCCAATCAGGGACAAGTTTGCGCTGCGGAGACCACTCATGCCCGGTTACCGTTTTCTGACTCGTGTTGGTTCGGCTGTCGGCATTTCCCTGTCCATTGTTCTTGCAGCGATTTTGGCGCTCTGTTTTTCTCTCGGCCATGCAGACGCCCAGGATCCTACTCCCGATCCGTGTCCCAACGCCAAACCTGTCCCCGTCGCGCTCCGCGTTCCGCCGAAACTGCCGGCCGGCGAGCCGGTCGAATTCGAGAAGCAGGTGCTTCAGTACCTCAGCACGCTTGAATATCGTAAGCTCGGTTGGTGTGAGGACAAGTGGGTCCGCGACACTGGACCATTCATGAATGGCACTGACGCCATCGTGCATCCTCCGGTGCGCATTTTTTACTCGCCGGAAGTATCCAGGTGGCTGCTCGATGGCCGTAAAGGCGAAATCCCAGATGGCGCGGTAATTATCAAAGAACAATTTGCGCCCACGCCGGCGGCGCGGTATCGGGAGATTCCTGCGGACAAGCTCGGATGCTCCAACGACTGGTCGTTCATGATCAAGAATTCGGCGGCATCGCGGGACGGATGGTTCTGGGGAGAAGTCTGGAATAGCGAAACATTTCCCATGAATTTCGCCGATCCGTTCCAATATCCAAATGCCGGTTACGGACTCTACTGCCTGCGCTGCCACGCGTCGGCGGAAAAAGAACACACTTTCTCTACGCTCAACAACATCAAAGGCGCGCCGGGATGGCCGCTGCAATTCCGAGTGGACGACTCCTGGATGACCATTCATGCAAAGGTCCCGGGGGCGTGCGGACATGGAAGAAGTGCGGCGGATCCCGTGCTGGGCGCGGCGTTTCCCATGCACGCGCAGAATGCCACTCTCGCGGCGGAGCCGGTGAGACATCATGCTCTGCTCGCTCTATCGCCGGCCATGCAAAGGATGCCGCCTGAGCCTATGGACAACGTCGTCGCGCCGCCGGAGAAGGCCGGCGTAGATCCGCACAAATCGCCGAACTTCGTGACGTCGGCGCAGTGTCTGGGATGTCATAGCGGCTTATCCAATGCTGGTCTTGGACCCAGCATGGTGATTCTCCCCGACGTCAACGTTTCGCCTTACGGTGAGTGGCGCTGGTCGCCCATGGGACTTGCAGGACGCGATCCGGTCTTCTACTCGCAATTGGATAGCGAGCTCGCCTATCTGAACACTCAACCGGCCAAGAGCCAGATGGTCGTGAACACATGCATGAACTGCCACGGGGCCATGGGCAAGAGAGCTTTTGCTGTCGAACACCCGAAGGAGGATTTCAAAGTAGATTTCATTTACGCTACCGATCCCTCGACCATGGGATTCAGGTATGGCAGTCTTGGCCGCGATGGTATCAGTTGTCTGGTGTGCCACCGCATGGCGGCGCCCACGGACAGCAGCTTGAGCTATTTCCTGAAGAACAAGATCAACGGCAACTTCGATCTCACGCCCAATGACCAGTTGAACGGACCTTTTAGAGACGATGCCATAACCACCTATCCCATGGATACCAGTCTGGGCATCAAACCAAAATACAACCCCTACATTCAGTCGTCGCAGATGTGCGGAAGCTGCCACACGATCTTGCTGCCTGTCCTGGACAGTCATGAACCCAACGAGACTTCGGTAGAACAGGCGACGTATCCGGAATGGCTGAATAGCCAATATCGCAACGAATACGGATCGATCGGGGCCACACCAAAGTCGTGCCAGGATTGCCACATGCTCACCAGCTATACCAACACACAAGAGAACATAAGCGTGCCACGCATCGAGACCCGCATGGCCATCGTGCAAGACCTGACGCTTCCCGCAACCGAGCACCTGGCAACACCCGATCAATTGAACGTCCGGTTCCGTACCGAGGGCTACCGCCGTCACGAACTGCTGGGGACGAACGGGTTCCTGTTGCAGATGTTCCTGCAGCCCATCGATAAAAATGGCAACAACGAGATTCTGGGCGTCCGGATGAAAGATTACATGACAGGCTTCACCACAGACCTTTCAAACGCCGTGGATAACGTTGTCGAACAAGCACAGAACAGAACGGCAACTCTCGCGATCACAAAGTTCGAAGTAAAAGGCGACAAACTGATTGTCGAAGTCACGGTGTCAAACCAGGCGGGACACCGCTTTCCCAGCGGAGTCGGATTCCGCCGGGCATTCCTGGAACTCCAGGCCATGGCGAATGGCAAACCCTTCTGGACCTCCGGAACCACCAACGACAAAGGTGAGATCACCGACTTCAATGGTAAGGTCCTGCCGACTGAATTTTTTACCGGCGGTAAGTATCAACCGCATTTCAACCAGACGAATCCCGTCCGCTCTTCCGACGAAGTGCAGATCTATGAGGAGCTGGTGCAGAACGCGGACCACCAATTCACAACCAGCTTTACGCGTCGCGATTTCGAAATCAAAGATAACCGCTTGCTTCCGGCGGGATGGTCACTGCACGGACCGTCAGATCTAAAGATTCCGGAGCCATTTCTTGAAGCCACGCGGCCCAAGGGAACGGCAAAAGATGATCCCGTCTACCTCGCCGGCAATGGTCAATCGATTGTGCGCTATGAAATCCCGTTACCGCCCGGCGCCACCGCGGCCAATGTGAAGGCAAAGGTGTCTCTGTATTCGCAAACTATGCCACCTTACTTCCTGGCAGACCGCTTTAAGACCGCCACGCCGGCCACCGGGCGTCTGCGCCATTTGGCGACGTCATTGGGCACGCTGGCGGATACCGATTTCGTCAACTGGAAACTGCTGATCGCTTCGGCGACGCGTTAACGATTTTGCACCGGGAAAGATCCTGCATCTGACAGCGTCACGAATTACTCAGAGTTTCCAGCGGCTCCCCGGCCTTACAGAGAGGACATTGCGAAGGCGTCCACAGGTTATACGGCAGCCGATGCAGCGCCTCCAGAGGGACCTGGTGGGCGGCGGCGAAATCCACGAAGGTATTACCGAGCACCAGCGGCGCAGCAATGGCCACCACGTTTGCTCCCAATTTGCGCAGATCCGAGAGCGTTCCCCGCACGGCCGATCCGGCACTAATCACGTCATTGACTACGGCAACACGTTTTCCGCGCACCGCGGAGTGAAGAGCCTGGGGAAGGCGATATTCGACCGGGTACAACGCATCCCGGGGTACATCGGCGAACCGTTGAGCGTATGTGAAGTCACAATCAAGCTCAGAAGCAGTCAGCAACGCGACAAACGAGCCCTCAATCAGCGGTCCGCAGATAACTTCAACGTCGTATGGCGTAAGCCTCTTGGCGAGCCGGCCAGCAAAGGAAATAATGGCGCGAGGCCGCAGGCACAGCGTCTCAAGCTCAAGCCACAAGTCCCCATGATGTCCGGACTCTAACTTGAAATGTCCGCGCCGACCATTCACTGAAGACAGAAAATCGTCGTTCATAATTCCTGAAGGAAGAGCCAGGCTGCTTGGTTCATCAAACTAGCGTTGTCCGCTTTTCTCGATCTTGGCCCAGGAATCTTTCAGCGGCACGGTGCGATTGAAAACCGGTCTGCCGGGAACCGAGTCTCTATCGACGGAGAAGTACCCGAGTCGCTCGAACTGGTAGCGGCTTCCGGGCACTGCATTGGCCAATGAGGGCTCCAGCTTTGCGTGCGGCAACACCTCAAGGGAGTGGGGGTTGAGATCTGCGGTGAAATCCTGCCCTGGTTCTGTTTCATCCGGGTTGGCTTTGGTGAAAAGCGTCTCGTAAAGCCGTACTTCGGCATCAGCCGCGTGAGCAGCCGAAACCCAGTGAATTGTCGCTTTCACTTTGCGTTTGTCAGGTGCATCGCCGCCGCGGGTCGCGGGATCGTACGTACAATGCACTTCGATCACCTTGCCTTGGTCATTCTTCACCACACTGGTGCAGGTAATGAAGTATCCGTAGCGCAGGCGGACCTCCCGACCCGGGGACAGCCGGAAATACTTGGGCGGCGGCGTCTCACGGAAGTCGTCTTCTTCGATGTAGAGCACTCTCGAAAACGGGACCTTACGAGTTCCAGCGGACGGGTCCTCGGGATTGATGACCGCATCCATCTCCTCAACCTGCCCTTCCGGGTAATTGTCGATCACGACCTTGAGCGGACGCAGCACCGCCATCACGCGCGGCGAGCGCTTGTTCAGGTCTTCCCGGACAAAGTGCTCCAGCATCGCCAAGTCCACCACGCCGTTGGTGCGGGAAACTCCGGCGGCCGCGACAAAGTTGCGAATCGCTTCCGGCGTATATCCGCGGCGGCGCATGCCGCCGAGCGTCGGCATGCGGGGATCGTCCCATCCGGTGACGTGACGCTCCTCCACGAGCTGCCGCAGCTTGCGTTTGCTCATGATGGTATGCGTCAGACTGAGGCGGTCGAACTCGGTCTGCTGTGACGGAAAAATGCCGAGCTGCTCGATGAACCAGTTGTAGAGTGGCTGGTGGTCGGCGAACTCGAGCGAACACATGGAATGCGTAACTTGCTCGATGGAATCAGACTGGCCGTGCGCCCAATCGTAGGTTGGATAAATGCACCATTTATTTCCCGTGCGATGATGCTCGGCGTGCAGGATGCGGTACATGATGGGATCGCGCAAATTGAAATTGGGCGAAGCCATGTCGATCTTGGCGCGCAGCGTCCTTGATCCATCGGGAAATTCGCCTTTCCGCATGCGTTCGAAGAGATCGAGGTTCTCCGCGGCCGAGCGGTTGCGGTACGGGCTGTCAGTGCCCGGCTGTGTGAGCGTGCCACGATACTGGCGGACCTGGTCTGCATTGAGGTCGTCGACGTAAGCTTTGCCGTCCCTGATCAGCTTGACGGCCCATTCATAGAGCTGGCCGAAGTAGTCAGAAGCAAAGCAGAGGCACTCCCAGTCGTAGCCCAACCAGCGTACGTCTTCTTGAATAGCATCCACGTACTCCTGCTCTTCCCTTTCGGGATTGGTATCGTCAAAGCGCAGGTTGGTGCGTCCGCCGAATTCGTCAGCCAGTCCGAAGTCCAGGCAGATTGCCTTCGCGTGCCCAATGTGGAGATAGCCGTTCGGCTCCGGCGGAAAACGTGTCTGGACGTGCTTGAACTTCCCGGACTTCAGGTCTTCAGCGATCTTGTCGCGGAGGAAATTGGATGATGGCGCGACGGCAGGAGCCGGTAGGTTCTTCTCGGCCTCGGCGGCCGGATTCGGTTTGCTCATATATCTCTATTCTACCCACTCCTCTTCCTCGCTCTTCTCCTCTCGGCCCAAAAGCGCGTCTCTCCAGCGCTGCTTCTCTTCAGATTTAGGCCCACCAAGCAAGGTGAGCGCATGACGCAGTCTCATGCGGCTGATGTCGCGGCCCAGAATCTCCATGGAGTCGAACAGTGGCGTGGAGGCAGGCCGTCCGCCGATGGCGACATAAAAAGGCGGTAAAAGATCACGCAGTTTGATTTCCATCTTCGCGGCAAGCTCGCGGAACATCGATTCAATTAGACCCTTGGTCCATTCGATGTTTTCGATTCGGGCAAGAGTCACTTCAAGTGCGACCGCGACGGTGTCTGCGTCCAGCTTTCCTTGTACCAGTTGGTCTGCCGTGATCTCCAATAGCCCGGAAAAGAAAGGTAGAGTTAGGGGGCCGAGGTCACTCAGAACAGTCGTGCGCTTCTGGACCAGCGGGACCAGCTTCATGAGATAGTCTTCGTTCAGTGTCCAGCGGCGGACACGATCGGCGAACGCGTTGTAATCAAGGTCCTCGCGAATCCACCTGCCATTCAGCCACTGCAGCTTAGTCAAATCAAAGATTGGCCCGCCCAGCGAGATCCGCTCCAGGCTGAAGTTCTCCACCATCATGGCCAGGGAAAACTTCTCTTCGTCGTTGGGCATGGACCAGGCCATCCTGCCCAGATAATTCAAGAGTGCTTCAGGAAGGTATCCCATGCGCTCATAAAACAGAATACTGGTGGGGTTCTTGCGCTTGCTGAGCTTGCTCTTGTCAGGATTTCGCAGCAAAGGGAGATGGCACAGCGCGGGCATTTGCCAGCCGAAATACTGATACAGAAGTTGTTTCACTATGCAGGTACCGTGCGATGGGACCTTCATACGCACTACGTAGGGCTCACCGGCGGCCACACGCGCCTCGGTCTCGGCTTCGGACAATTTCAGGCACAGGCCGTCATAACCAGCTCTGCCTCCGGAAGCGCGCTGCGTCGAACGCATCTGCTCCAGCCGCTCGGGCGTACAAAAACAGCGAAATGCGTGCCCCTCTTCCAGAAGCCGGTTCGCGTGTTCGCGGTAAATGGGGCCACGCTCGCTTTGTCGATAAGGGCCGTGCGGGCCGCCGACTTCAGGCCCTTCGTCCCAATTGAGTCCCAGCCAATGAAGACTATTCAGGATCGCCGCTTCCGACTGGGCAGTGCTGCGCGCCGTGTCAGTGTCTTCAATGCGCAGGATAAACTTGCCCCCGTGTTTCCTGGCGAAACAGTAGTTAAACAGCGCTACGTAGGCGGTGCCGACGTGGGGATCGCCGGTCGGAGAGGGCGCAACGCGTGTTCTAATCATGGGGTTCGGCACAAGTTACTTATTCTACGTCAACTTGGCATCTCAGCCGTCCTGGCCATTGGACGAACAGGCACCCAGCACGGGGCTGCCGCCCTACTGCTCTCAATAATCATTGGCTAAACAGCAAACTGGGATTCTCTGCAATCACATCAAACCGGACGGGCCAAAGAAGGATACGAAGGAGGATGTAATGAAGAAAACAATGCAACTGGTTCTTGCAGTTGTCATGGGCCTGGGAGGTACGGGTGTGATGGTCGCCCAATCAGCCTCTGCTCAGTCTCCCGATGCTGCGCGGAAAATGGAAGATCGCATCAAGCGCGAAGTGAGGCACGAGCTGGCGATGTTGCCGCAATACGATATCTTCGACAATCTGGCTTACAAGGTTGACGGAAGCACCGTGACGCTGCTGGGCCAGGTGCACGATGCCTTTCTCAAAGACGCGGCGGAATCCGCGGTCAAGCACATTGAAGGCGTGGAGCACGTCAACAATCAGATCGAAGTTTTGCCGGCATCGCCAAACGATGATCGCATCCGGCGCGAGGTGGCGCGTGCGGTCTTCAATGATCCAAAACTGTTTCAGTACTCGATACAATCGGTGCCGCCAATTCACATCATCGTGAAAAATGGCCATGTCACACTCGAGGGAGTCGTCCGCAACCAGGCGGACAAAGATGCCGCCGGTATTCGCGCGAATGGCGTCCCCGGCGTGTTCTCGGTGCAGAACAATCTGCGGGTAGAATCGGGTGGTTAACAGATACCGAAGGGAAATGGAGGAGCAATCCTCCGTTTCCTCTTATGTGGTTGCTGGAGTAGTTTCACGCGGCAGTCGCCTTGTTCTTAGGCTCGGAAAGCACCGATACAGGATGCTCGCGTGAAATTTTCATGTGGACACCACACACCGGGCAGTCAATGGCTCCAGCGTGTTCCACCACTGAGGGTACGGTCCTGAACTTGCGACCGCAGTTTGCGCATTCCACATCAACAATGTGAACCAAAGCAAAAACCCTGTCGGAAAGATTTCTATTTCCTTCAGGCTAACACGGATACTTCCACTGCGCACAAAAAACGGAAGCTATGACGAGGTTGCGTTTCGGAGTTCCTGAACAATTTCTGCCGCGGCCTTGCGCGCCGCATCGCCCTGGCCTGGAGAAAATGAGATCGCGCCAACCCGGGCGTGTCCCCCGCCGCCGTAGCGCTCACAGATTTTGGCCAGGTTCACCATGTTGGTTAGCTTGGTCCACGGATTTGATCCCACCGCCACCTTTACGCGAAAACTGCTGCTGCTCAATCCCACGCTGTAGACGGATTCCGGGAACAAGTAGTACGGAATAAATTTGTTGTACCCCTCGAGATCGAGGTCGGTAATGTCGAAATAGATCGTTTTGCGCTCGCACTCGGCGCGTTGGCGCAGAATGTCAACGGAGTTGCGGTGACGCTCCATCAAAGGCGGAATCAGACCCGCCACAAAAGGCTCCTGGATCACTTTTTCCAGCGATTCTGTCACCAGATATGGAATGAGCTTGGGGATGAACGCCGGATCAGTGCTGGACTCGATGACCATCGTCAGTTTCATGGCAGGCGCAGCCATTTCCACCGCGGATTGTGGGTCCTTAAACTGCGCCCCATCTATGATGTCGGCCCACTCAATCAGTTCGGCCACCGGCTTGGGATCAAAGCCAAACTTCTCCTGGGCAACGTGCGCCAGGAACTTTGTGCATGACCTGAAGTCAGGGTCGTAGAACTTCTGCCTCTTGTCACCCTTGCGGAAGTGCGCGGCGTCTTCAGGCGTCAGGAAGGCGCTTTGATGATGGTCGAACCACCAGGTGATCCTGGGAGAAGGCGAGTATTTGAAATCGACGATGGCATTCTCATCGCCGTCAAAGTCCTGTTCGTTGAACAAGGAGCCGGCGCGATGCACCAGTCCGGTGAACTGGAACTGGGCGTCGCTGCGGACACGTTCGCGGTAAAAACGCGAAAACAATGAGGCCGACGCTGTACCGTCGAAACACTTGTCGTGATAAAACACTCTGACTTTCAAAAGCCTTTCCTTCCCTCGCGCCATGGACCACGAGCAAAGCTAATAGAAATGCCATTTCGCAACACCATTGTCAAGGAGATGACCGCGACCTGTGGAAATTCTCCCCCTTGGCCAGACAAACGCTTCCCAGCGTCCGGTTACATGAACGCAATGAAAACCGGGCAACGAAACTGCCAAGACTGGACTACTTATAAATGGTGACCTGGTCCGCAGGTTTTTGCAGCTTAATCGTAATTGCGTGGTTGGGCGACTGGAAATCAAAGTCTTCCCCGTACGTGCGGAAGCCGGGAGCTATCACCTGGACACGGAACTTCCCAAAAGGAATCCCATTGATTTGGGCCTTTCCGTCTTCGTGCGTTTTGAGCTCAATACCTTCGGCCTTTTGCTTGCCGTGCTTGTCCACGGGATGCAAAACGATTTCGGCATTGCGGACCGGCTTGCCATTCGAGTCCCTCACCACAAGAAACTCGAGTGAAGCGGATTTCGAGCCGGCAAAAGCGAGTCCCGCCATGGCCGCAACCACGGCGACCAGAGCGAAAAACGCCAGTGGGCCCTTTGCGCGGATCTTATTCGGGTCGATCATTGATTCATTGTACAAGCGAACGGGATGTTTTAGGATTTCCTATTTTGTAACATATTGTTACAAGTATGCTCCATACGCAGATTGTCGGCGGGACTCCCGGAATTCTCGTATCTTCTTATTTTTCAATGTCTAATGCGACGTGTTCCTGATGTGGAACTCAGACTGCTTAGTTACCTGGTATGAGATTGCCACGACAAGTTAGGGACTTGGAAACGAGATCTCGTTCATGCACGGGAAAAAAGGGCGTTGCCGGAGAATGCGTGAGGCCCAAATACAAAGAGACGGGCTTTTCCCTGGTCGAAGTGATTGTCGTCATGGCAGTCATCCTCATCATAGTGGCTATCTCGATCCCAACCATAAAGCAGACAATTGACAATTACCGGCTGGATGCGTCGGGACATGGAGTCGCCAGCCTGCTGCAACAGACGAGAATACAGGCGGTGAAGACGAATACGCCGTATTATGCGCAGTTCGACACCACAGTCACTCCGAACATGGCTTACGCCAATGCTACTACCAACGCTTTCACCAGCGGCACAGATTCCGATGTCACGGTTCAACGCGACGTTTCTTTCCTGGATCCCGGCAGCTTAGACCACAAGCAGTTGGACGATACTATGAGCAATGGTAACGCCACTGCTGTTGCCCACGTCGGCGGCCTGATTGGATTCAATGCGCGCGGGCTGCCTTGTGCGGAACAGGCAAGTACGCCCTCTAACTGTACACAATCGGGCAATGCGGCCAATTACTTCGAGTGGTTCATGCACAGCCAAGCCACCGATGGATGGGAGGCCGTCACTGTCACTCCCGCGGGGAGAATCAAGGCTTGGCGGCTGGTATCCAGGAGTGGCGGGTGCGGCAACGATCCCAGCGGCACGGCCTATCAAAGTTGCTGGCAATAGGCAGAGTAACCTCCGTGAGAAGGGAGAAAAGAACGTGTTGATCAAGCGCAAGAGCAGGAAGAGCGGATTCTCGCTGATGGAGTTACTGGTAGCCATGTTTGTGCTGACATTTGGCGTATTGGGCAGCATGGTCATGGTCATCATTGGCATGGAGCGGAACAATGCCAATCGCGTTGACACCACAGCAACGAACGCCGCGCAGGCCGTGCTGGAAGCGATTGCAGGGACTCAGGCCAACACAAACCCGCAGCTGACCATTACAGATTGTCAGGGAAACAACCTGACAGTTTACACAGCGGTGGGCGGCGCTCCCGTTACTGCTTCGGGCGACATAGATTTCGGTCAGGCCGCGATCACAAATTATCAGATCAATTACACACTGTGCGGTAGCAATGGTCTGGCGACCGTATACGACGTTCGCTGGAGAGTAGACGCGATAGGCACGAATAGTTATGGCAAGCTGGTTACGGTCTCTGCCCGCCAACCATTTGTATACCAAACCACCGGCTTTGCTGGTCTCTTGCCAATCACGTTGCGCACCGTCGTGGGGATATGAGTACTATGAAGAGCCAACCCATTCAAAAAAAGCGAAAGCCCTCAATTGCCGGCTTCTCGATGGTGGAGATGTTGGTGGTTGTAGCTATCTTCTCCATCATTCTGGGAGCCATTTTTAAACAGATAGAGGCGTCCCAGCAGCGATACCAGACGGAAGACCAAAAGCTGGATCTCACCCAGCAGACGCGGGAGTTTATTGATCAGTTCACCCGTGACCTGCATCAGTCCGGATTTCCCAGCCAGCAAATGTATGGCAACCGCTTTTCGCTGGTCACGGCGCCCGAAACGCACGCCGCGAATTCAAATCTGATTGCCGCTGGCTTGTGGTTTGTTTCCCCAACAGACGTAGCCTTTGAAGGTGACTTGGATGGACTGGGAAACGTGCAGGTCATTCAGTATCACTATGACGATGGCAGCACCTGGAACACCGCGAATGGCCCCAATCCGTGCCCCTGCATACGACGCAGCTCCGTTGCCAAAGTTGCCGGCAACCCCTGGGACCAGACCGCACCTATCTTCTATACCGAGGTGCAGAATCTGGTGGCTCCGACGGCCAACACGCCAGTCTTCTCGTTTTATCAGGCGAATGGAAGCATCGTAACCGTTCCCGCCGGAACGTTACAGATCAATAACTCCCCGCCCATACAATCGCCCACATGCTCGACGTCTCCGTGCGGCATTGTGCTCGGCGATAACACGAATGGCATTGACAGGATTGCCCAGGGAAACTTACTCGCGATTAAGACGATCCGCATCAATTTGACGACCCAGGGCAAGCGAAAAGATGCGCTAACAGGCCAATCCATCCAGGTCAACATGGTCGGCTCGGCCAGGTTACCCAATAACTGAGAGCAGAGGAGCGAAAAGTGAACACAATGAGGACTATCGCAAAAAGAAAAGAACGCGGTGCAGCTCTGTTGATTGCCATGATGGCTTTGTTATTGCTGGCTGCCATCGGAATCGGGTTCATGTTCATGGCGGACACAGAGAACAGCGTAAACAACAATTACCGCGACTCTCAAAAAGCCTACTTTGCCTCACGTGCCGGCCTGGAGAATGTTCGCGCGCTCCTGGCGGCGCCAGGATTCGGGTCGAACCCGCCGAAGGGAATACTCTACGACCAGGCTTCACTCCTGGCGATGCCAAGCGCGGGCTCAACCGGAGTGCTCTATGTGTTGAACCCGGCTCTAAAGGGTGGCACAACGGAAACAGTGGATCCGAGCAGCGGCATCTATGGCGATGACGAGCTTTGCCAGGAGCAATATGCAGATTCCTCGGGCCATTTCACTACACCAACGGCAGGAACTCGCTGTAGCTTCCCTGCATCGGGAGTTTTCGCTACAACCACACCATCTACCAGCGATATCCCCAATATAGGCACTGCAGGCGCGCTGCCCTTCAAGTGGGTGCGGATCACCAATAAGCAGAACTTCATGGGCTTGCTGGCAGCTACTGGAACATCCCAGTCTTTTACCGTGGATGGGAGCTCAAATTACAACTATAGGGTCTGTTTTGACGGCACCAAGGAGATTGCTATTCAACCTAATCTGACTTGCCAGACCCAGGGCCAAAGCCCCGCGCCTCCGACTGATTTAGCGGAACCGGTATGGCTGGTGACTTCTCTGGCAATCACGCCAGGAATAGGCAACAACCCCGGATCCAGACGGGTCACACAAATGGAGCTTGCGAACGCGCCGCCGCTCAATGTTCCCGGCACCATTTCAACCCAGGCGCCTATTACGTTTAACGGGGCCAGCGTCACTGTCAATGCGTATGACTACTGCAGTTGCACATGCACAACTAATGGCAATGG
>WNFF01015251.1_pt1 | contig 12911 bp, 8 predicted proteins | sample 5400441 | NCBI WGS metagenome assembly WNFF01 (sample SAMN13153345, study PRJNA577476) | soil metagenome | isolation source: 120 cm saprolite under Douglas fir tree site 2 hole 3 replicate 1 | place: USA:California | collected 2015-04-18
CAATGAGTTTTATTTGTTCGATCATTTTGTTGACGACGCCATGAGATGTGATCGATGAGCAAGAGAGCGAGGGCCATAAGCGTGGTAAGGACAATCGCCCAGCCGCCGCCGATCAAATATGAAGGTGGCGAACCCTCGTATCCCCAGACTTGATTAGCTTCCTCGAATTTCGACATGAGGTAAACAAGGACGGCCCACGCTGGAACCGTCGCCGCTAGTATAATGAAGCCTCGTTTCCGCATGTTCGTCAGGTTTGGAGAACTCCTGTTTTGAATTCGCGGATTTCGGGATTCAGGGCTGCGGATTCCAGTGCCCAGATTAACGCGTCGCGGGTGTGGGCGGGATCGATGATGGCGTCTACCCATAAACGCGCGGCGGCGTAGCGCGGGTCGGTTTGGTGTTCGTAAGTTGCGCGGACGGATTCGACCAATTCCTTTTTTTGTTTTTCGTCGACTTTTTTGCCTTCTCGCTCGAGTTGTTTCAATTTTATTTCGGCGAGTGTGCTCGCCGCGGCGTCGCCGCTCATTACGGCGAAGCGGGCGGTGGGCCATGCGAACATGAAGCGTGGGTCGTAGGCTTTGCCGCACATCGCGTAATTTCCGGCGCCGAAGCTGCCGCCGCAAATCACCGTGATTTTGGGGACGACGCTGTTGGCTACGGCGTTTACCATTTTTGCGCCGGCGCGGATGATGCCGCTCCACTCCGCGTCCTTGCCGACCATGAAGCCGTTTACGTCGTGCAGAAACACAAGCGGAATGCGATTCTGGTTGCAGTCCAAAATAAAGCGTGCTGCTTTTTCGGCGGACTCGGTGTAAATCACACCGCCAAATTCGATGCGCTTCTGGTCCGAGCCGCGCGCCAGCGTCTGCACGTGCTTTTTTTGGTTCGCGACAATTCCGACCGCCCAGCCGCCGATGCGCGCGTATCCACACAGCAGCGTCTCGCCATACTCCGCGCGATATTCTTCGAATTCGCTTGCGTCCCCGATGCGGGCGATAATTTCCCGCATATCGTACTGTTTTCCTGGATCGCTGGAGAAAAGTCCGTAAATCTCTTCGCCCGAATACAGTGGTTCGCGCGATTTCACATGACTGAACGGCGAAGGGTTGGGCGCACCGATTTTGTCGACGAGCGCGCGAATCCGCGCGAGGCACGCATCGTCATCGGGCTCGCGAAAATCCACAGTGCCGCTGATCTGTGCGTGCATTTTCGCTCCGCCGAGATCTTCGGCGGAAGTTTTCTGGCCGATGGCGGCCTGCACCAGCGCGGGGCCCGCCAAAAATAATCCGGAGCCGTCGGTCATCAAAATGTGATCGCACATCACCGGAAGGTACGCGCCGCCGGCTACGCACATGCCCATGATGGCGGTGATCTGCGGAATCCCCATGGCGCTCATCACCGCGTTGTTTCGAAAGACGCGACCGAAATCATCGGTATCTGGAAAAACATCTTCTTGCAGCGGAAGAAACACACCCGCCGAGTCCACCAGATAAATTGTAGGGATTCTGTTTTCGATGGCGATATTTTGCGCGCGAATCACTTTCTTCGCGGTCATTGGGAAAAACGCGCCGGCTTTCACGGTCGCGTCATTGGCGATAACCATAAACGTCCGCCCGCACACCTTTGCCAGTCCGGTTACCGTGCCAGCGCCCGGCGCGCCGCCCCATTCTTCGTACATTTCGAACGCGGCGTAGATACCAAGCTCGAAAAACTGCGAACCCGGATCGATCAGCTTCGCGATGCGCTCGCGGGCGGTGAGCCGCCCTTTCTTGTGTTGCGATTCGATGGCCTTGGCCCCGCCGCCCTGGCGAATCTGTTCTTCTTCATTCTTGATTTTTGTCAGCAAGTCGATGATGCGGCGGGTGTTCTTTTCGAATTCAGGAGATTTCAGATTCGCAGTTGTTTTCAGAACCGAAGCAGACACGCGAAGACCTCACGCATTGGCGAACTGTGACAAATCGTCTTGTGATACACAGGCCGAAGAACCAAGGGTGACAGTATACGAGCTTTGGCCACGGTTGTGCGAATTGCGGGGACTCCGAGTGCCGTCTTGCATTGCGAGAAACGCTCGACTCGGTGCTACCAGAGCAGCTTCAAGCCGAATTGCACCTGGCGCGACGTGGTGGACGTGCTGGTAATCGCGCCTGCGGTGCCCGACAAGCCGGCCGGGGTAAACACAATCAGGTTCGGCGTGTTGAAATTCGCGCGATTCAGCAGGTTGAAGATTTCCGCACGGAATTGCAGGCTCAGACGTTCGCGAATCGCCGTGTCTTTCAACACGGAGAAATCCCAAGTGGCGAGTCCGGGACCGATATACGTGTCCCTGCCGACGTTGCCATAGAAGCCGCTGTTCGGCGGGGGCGCCAAAAATGCGTTGGGGTCAAACCACTGGCTGGGTTTTCCAAGAACGACCGGCCCCTTGAAGTTGGGATTCAAGAAAGGCCTGACAGGATTTCTGGTGTCGCCATTGTTGGACGGGTTGTAGCTGAGTTGCGGCGTAAACGGAAACCCGGATTGCACGGTGATAATGCTTGCGACGGACCAGCCACCGACGAAGGTGTTGCTCCAGCGCTTGAGATTGTTTGCAAAGGATTGTCCGCGGCCGAACGGCAAAGCGTATAGGGCGTTGATGACCGCGACGCTTCTCACGTCAAACGTGGCAAGACCTTTGTCTGCCCGCAGACTGAATGGATTGGAAACCAACCCCGGCGCATTCGCGGCTGTTGTTTGATTGAGGGAATCCCCGTCGTCAATGGTTCTCGAAAATGTATAGACGCCCCGAAGCAAGAACCCGTGGCTGAAACGGCGCCGAAGGTCCACTTGCAAAGCGTGATAGGAACTATCGCCTTCGGAAAACCAAGTCCAGGTGTTCGCCAAGGCGGGATTAGCTCTCGTTGTGGTGGGGACGTAGTAGGTTCCCGCGGGTGTAGGTGTGTTCGCCAAGCCGACAGGGAAAGTGGCTGGATAGTTTGCAGGGCAGGGCGAGGCGGGGCAAATGACAGGGAATGGTTCGTTTGCGTCTACGCCGATCAGTTCGTGATAGCCGTGGGAGCCCACATAGCCAATCGTTAGCGCGGTGTTAGGCGAAAGTTCCCGCTCGATGCGGAGGGACCAGGAAATCAGCGTCGGGGTCTGCATTTCCGGTTGAACTCCTCCTGGCACCAGCTTCGGAGTTCCGGGGAACGGGCCAGCAGGGTTGATGGGAAGCTGGGAGACGGAGAGCGGAGTGCTGTAGACCGGATTGAAAGGCGCGTTTTGATCCGCGCGGTACCCAAGAGCGTCTTGAAGGTCGTTGGACATCCCGAAACCCGCGCGAAGGACGGTTTTCGTTCCGAGCGGGCTCCACGCGACGCCGATGCGCGGCTGCGGGAGAAACTTTGCGTTGTTGACGGTGAAGAGAGAATCCCCGATATGCGGTTGAGTGGAGATAACTCCGTTGCTGAAAGTGTAGTTGGCAGCCCGGCCGTGGGCCTCGTTCCATCCGGTCGAAAATTCGTACCGAAAACCTACTGATAACGATAAGTTGGGACGAAGCCGAATGACATCCTCGGCGTAAAAAGCGCCGAACAACGACCGCCAGTTCATTTCCGTGGTAGCGGGGTCAAACAGAAAGGTGCCGATCGTCCCTTTCAGGAAAGTTTGCAGGCTGGTGAAGGTTGCCTGTCCATACTGGCTGAGAGCTATGGTTTCGTTGGATTGGAAACGCTGGAACCATGCCCCGATACTGATCTGGTGGCGTCGCCGCGTCAGAGTTACCCGGTCTTCATAGGTGAATAGGTTTCGAGCGATTCGCAGGTTACTTCCGTTGTTGCTTCCCGCCAGGCCGAGCTGAGCTGAAGGATTCGATGCCGCGCTGCCGCCGACAACTACCGCGCCCACGGGATGGCCAATCAGAAAGCCGGGAACACTGGCCGCGGGTGTACCCGGCGTCGGTTCTCCGGTAAAGAAATAGCCGGCACGCGAAAACCCAAACCGCGCTGTGTTGAGAATGCTGGGAGAAACGATGTGAGTCTCCTCGAGGCTAAGGACCTGCTCACGGAGGGTAAGAAGATCCGAGCTGTATGGATTGGCCGGTGTCGCGGTCACGTCGCTGCCGTCATCGACGGTGTAAACCGCCGCCAGGGAATCTCTCTGGGAAAAAATGTGATCGAGCCGGGTGGTCCCGAAATCTTCCCGAATCGTTTGCAGCGGACTGCTGAAAATCTGGGAAATGCCGAAGGTTTGGCCGGGAACTGTCAGTTCAGGAGTGCCAGGAGGAGGAGCAGGCCACAAATTTAACAGCGGCTGAACACTGGGTGCGGCAGTTGCGCGAGCAGCCAGGCCTGGGACGAAAGCCACCGACGTCTGGTGCAGATTCTGACGAAATCCCTCGTAGCTGCCGAAGAGGAAGGTCTGGTCTTTCCGAAGAGGTCCACCGAGAGAGGATCCGAATTGGTTGCGCTGAAAGGGCGGAGCGGAGCCCTGGTCGAAAAAATTGGGAGCATCGAGAGCGCTATTGCGGAGGAATTCGAAGGCGGCTCCATGCCACCGATTGCTTCCCGATCGAGTGACGATAATCACTTGAGCGCCGGGGCGCTTGCCGAGTTCCGCGCTGTAGGAGTCGCGCAGCACATTCAATTCGCGGACCGCGTCCACGCCGAGCAGCATGCCGCTGGTGCCGCCTGGCTGCATGTTGTTCTCAGCGGCCCCGGTGTACTCGACTCCGTTGAGGAGGAACAGATTTTGCTGAGGCCGATTGCCGGAAACCGCGAAATTGTTTGCCGTGGTTGAATTGGAAATGCCGGTCCCTCCGGTCTTCTGAGAAGTAAAATTGACGATGCCTGGATTCAGGGGAAGGAGCAAATCGTAGCTCCGTCCGTTCAGTGGAAGATCGTTGAGTTGTTGTTCCCCGACGAGGCCCGAGATGTCTCTGGTGGTAGTGCTGACGATGGGGGCATCGCCGGTGACAGTGACGTCAACCTGCAGCGTGCTGACTTGCAATTTGAAATTGACGCTGGCTTCCTGGCCGACAGCAAGCTGAATTCCGCTGCGAACGGCGTCGCGGAAACCCGTCTTGGTCACCCTTACCTCGTATTGGCCGACGGTCAGAGAGAGTGCGAGATAGCGGCCTGCATCGTCCGTCAAAGATGTTCGAACTGCGCCGGTTTCGAGATTCCTGGCCGTCACGGAAGCCGAAGGGACCGGTGCACCGGAGGGATCCGTGATGGTGCCGGTGATGCTCGTCGAAACTTGAGCGTGGGCGGAGGGGAGACAGGAGAAAACCAAAACCAGCAAGGAGGCGAGAAGAGTGGTCAAGGACGCGTCAAAGCGGCCGGCGCTTGTTGGGACATGCGGATGTGGGCGCCTTCGAAAGTTCAATCTCCAATTCGCGTCCATCTTGCTGCCTCCAGCCGAAATCAGCGGGTCTCGCGCCGCGCAAGTGCCTCGTAGGCCAAAAGATAATTCAATACGCTTCATATCGTTATGTCAAACCGACTTAATTCGATTACAGGGTGGGTGATTCTATGCGGATGGCGGGTCTGGAATCCGTCCAAGTGCGAGAGAGCGGAAACCGTGGCTTAACGCGAGACCCGTCGCCGCAAACGTTCCGCAGCGGCCTAATTGGTGTTGAGCCGGCGTAATTGAGGACGGATTTTTGGCCGGAATGCTCAAAGTGGTTCAGGAACGTAAAATACTTGCGCTTGCTCAGAAGCGAGGTAAGCTAACAGCGGGGTTTCTGAGGACACCTGCGAGTGCTGTCCTTTGGCTGAACGCCAAATTGCGCCAATTCGAAAGGACATCGTGATGAGGCATCTCTACAAGATTGTTTATACGTTTGGCGGGAGCGCTTTTCTATTCTTTGCAAGTTTGGCCGGCGCACAGACGCCACCGGCGGCTCCAACAAAGGTGCCCGCGAAAGCGCCAGGACAAACGACCGCGAAGCCGGCGGCGGCCAAACCCGCGCCACTCGAAGTGCCTCAACTGAAATTCGAAAAGTACAAACTGGAGAACGGCCTGGAGGTTATCCTTTCCGAGGATCATCGACTGCCGATGGTGGCCGTGAACCTGTGGTACCACGTGGGGCCGGCGAACGAAGTGGCGGGCCGCACGGGCTTCGCGCATCTTTTCGAGCACATGATGTTTGAAGGATCGCGGCACGTGCCGGGCAGCGCGCATTTCCATTTTCTGGAAGCCGCGGGCGCTTCGGATATCAACGGCACGACGGATTTCGACCGCACCAATTATTTCGAAACGCTGCCTTCGAATCAGCTAGAGCTGGCCTTATGGCTGGAGTCCGACCGGATGGGATATTTGCCGGACAAACTGGACCAAGCCAATCTTTCGAACCAGCAGGACGTGGTGAGGAACGAGCGGCGGCAGAGCGTGGAAAATGCTCCGTATGGCGTGGTGGCGACGTCATCGGTTCGCACCTCGATGTTCAGTCAGCGAAGCTCGAGGATGTGAGGAATTTCTTCAAGCTGTACTACGCACCAAACAACGCGAGCCTGGCGATTGTCGGGGATTTCAATCCCGAGAAGGCCCGCGATCTGGTGGAAAAATATTTCGGGCCGCTGAAGCGCGGGGAGGACGTGCCAAAGATCAAGGCGCATACGCCGGCGATTACAGCGGAGCGGCGCGCCGTGATTCAAGATAACGTCCAGCTTCCACGCGTTTACATGGGGTGGCTGACTTCGCCGATCTTCAAGCCGGGCGACGCCGAAGCGGATCTCGCGGCAACGATTCTCGGCGGCGGGAAGTCCAGCCGATTTTACAAAAAACTTGTGTATGAAAAGCAGATCGCGCAGGACGTGGGGGTGAATCAACAGTCGCTGATTCTTGGCTCGGTGTTTGAAGTGCAGGCGACAGCAAAAGCGGGCGTGAAACCCGAAGATCTCGAGAAGGCGATCAACGCGGAGCTGGATGCGTTCCGCAAAGACGGGCCAACCGTCGCGGAGCTCACGCGGGCGCGAAACGTGCTCGAATCGAGAATCATTGCCGGTCTGGAGACACTAGGCGGGTTCGGAGGCGTGGCCGACCGCTTGAACAGTTACAACCATTATCTGGGCACACCCGATTTTCTTGCGGCGGACATTGCGCGCTATGAAAATTCCACAACCGAATCGATACAGGCGTTCGCGCAAGGGCAGCTCAATGGAAATCAACGCGCGGTCGTATATGGGCTGCCGGGGAAGCAGGATCTGGGGGCGGAGGTGTCCACCCCGAAAGCGGAACAGAAGGACCCCTCCAAGAACAATGGGGCGGCGGTGAATGCTGATGCGGAATGGCGGAAAGACGCGCCAAAACCGGGCCCGGCGAGCGCGTTGCACCTGCCCGTGCCGGAAACATTCAAGCTTTCGAATGGTCTGACCGTGCTGTACAGCGAAAGGCCGGGATTGCCGCTGGTGGCGGCGAACCTGGTTTTGCACGCGGGGAGCGGGGTGAACCCCGTGGATCGCCCTGGGCTTGCGAGCATGACGGCGCGAATGCTGCAGCAGGGAACGTCAACGCGTTCCGCGCCGCAGATTGCGGACCGCGCCGCGGACCTGGGCGCCACGCTCAATTCGGGCGCGGGGACCGACACGACTGGGATATCGACGCGCGCGCTTTCGCGGAATTTTTCCGATGCGCTGGAATTGCTCGCCGACATTGCGCTGCATCCGAGCTTTCCGCAGGCGGAGCTTGAGCGGGTACGTTCCGAGCGGCTGACCGGGATCGTGCAGGAAAAAGACGAGCCATTTGCTCTGGCTTCCCGCGTGCTGACCGCGGCGCTCTATGGACCACGGCATACGTATGGATATCCGGACAGCGGCACGACGGAATCCATCAAGGCGATTTCGCGCGACGACCTGGTGCACTTCTGGCAGCAGAATTATTTCCCGGACGATGCGGCGCTGGTGGTGACGGGAAATATTAAATTGGCGGCCTTGAAGCCCCTGCTCGAAAAACAGTTCGGCGCGTGGAAAGCAGGGAGGCCCAGTCCGGCGGCGCTGGGATCGCCGGAAACAACGGACGCCAGGATGATTCTTGTGGACCGTCCGGGAGCGCCGCAGACGACGCTGGTGTGCTTCTCGATGGGTTTGGCGAGATCGACGCCAGACTACGCGCCTGTGGAGGTGATGAACACGGATCTCGGAGGACTTTTCTCGAGCCGCATCAACATGAATTTGCGGGAAGCGCACGGCTACACCTACGGGGCTGGATCGTTCTTCAGGTACCACCGGTCGCCGGGGCCGTTCATCGTGTTTTCCGATGTGCGGACGGACGTGACCGCTCCCGCGACAACGGAGGTGTTCAATGAGCTGAAGCGGATGCGCGACACGCAGATGACTCCGGCGGAATTGACCCTTTCGAAGGATTCCATCGCGCGGTCGTTGCCTGGGCGGTTCGAGCGCGGAACGGAAGCGGCGGCGACGTTCGCGGAACTTTTCACGTACGATCTGCCACTGGATTATTTTACGGCGCTGCCGGACCGCATCAATGCCGTGACGGTCGAGCAAGCGCAGGCCATGGCGCAGAAATACATTCACTCGGAAAAGATGATCGTACTTGCGGTAGGCGACCGCGCGAAGATTGAAGAGGATATGAAGAAACTCAATCTTGGCAAGGTGGAGATGCGGGACACGGACGGGAAGGTCGTTCACTGATCTCGAAGGTTTCGAGTATTGACGTGCGTTGAGCCCGTCGCTAAGATTTGATCGAGAGGGTTCCCGCGCAGCCGCGGGAGCCTTCAATTCAGCCAACGGAGGCGCCTGTGCGAACCATTAGCAAAGTTCTCGCGGGCGGGTGTGTCTCCGCGGTCGGCGTGAACTGACCGCAGCATCGCTCCCGCAATTCAAATCCACTAGAACAAATGCTGTTTTTGATTTGGCGCTAACGGCAGCCGTGTGCTGGGCCATGGCTGCGGGAGGATTTTTCCGTGTCTATTACTGCGTCTCTTACAGGCTGGGGATGGAATTCGTACTTTGAAGCTTTTTGGCGTGGTGGCGACTGGAAGAATGTGGTACCGGCACGCGTGATTGCGCAGCAACGGAAATTTTGGCGCGTCGCGGGAGAGTTGGGCGAATGCCGGGCTGAGGCCAGCGGCAAGCTGCGTCTTGCTGCAGACGAGGGCGGAGACTGGCCGGCCGTGGGCGACTGGGTTGTGGTGGAACTTCATGGGATAGACACGACCGCGGTGATCCAGGAGGTTTTGCCGAGGCGGAGCAAGTTTGTCCGCAAATCGCCGGGAAAGAGAGTGGAAGAGCAGGTGATCGCGGCGAATGTGGACACGGCGCTGCTGGTGTCCGCATTGGACGGTGATTTCAATCCGCGGCGGGTGGAACGATACCTCGGGCAGTGCTGGGAATCCGGGGCGAGGCCGGTCATCGTGTTGAACAAAGCCGACGCTTGCGAGGAGGCACGCGGGAAAGCCGCCGAGATGGAGCACGTTGCGATAGGCACGGCGGTATGCGTTGTCAGCGCAAGAACGGGACAGGGGTTTGATGAACTAGAGGATTTTCTCAGAGTGGGGGAAACATTGGTGCTGCTTGGTTCTTCCGGAGTGGGCAAATCAACGATCGTTAACCGGCTTCTCGGAGAGACGGTGCAGGAGGTGTGGCCCGTTCGCGAGAGTGATAGCCGGGGACGGCACACCACGACCACGCGTGAACTGTTCGTCTTGCCGGGGGGCGCGCTGCTGATGGATACGCCGGGCCTGCGCGAAATGCAACTGTGGGATGCGGGCGACGGCGTTGCGCAAGTTTTTGCCGACATTGATTCGCTGGCGGCACAGTGCCGATTCGGCGATTGCCGCCATGAAGCGGAGCCGGGATGCGCGGTGCTGGCGGCGCTAGAGGCGGGAACGCTGGATGCGGCGCGGCTCGAAAACCGGCGGAAGCTTTTGCGGGAGCAGGAATTTCTGTTGCGGAAAATAGATCCCGAAGCGAGGCAGGATTGGAAGGTCCGTATGAAGAGTCTGCACCGTGAAGTGAAGCGAATGTATGTGATGCGGAAGAAAGAGGGAGAGGAGTAACGCACAAGCATAGTGCATGGCCCACGACGTGTCCGATGGACGGGAGTCCGATCGCCGCTAAGGTTTCTTTGGGGCCGGAACCAGGTTCCCACCCGACGGATTGGCAATCGTGAAGGCGAAAATACTCATATTCTGAGTTCCAAGCATCAGCGCATACTCACCGGGCACGAGGTCTTTGCGCGGGCGCATGAGCCAACAAGCATTCTCCGGTTGTACCGCTTCTGTCGGAACCTGATCCGACTGCTTGGCCTCGGCGATCTTGGCGCCCAAGACGGGAACCCTGCCGCCGTCGAGCTCACGCGAATCCTTCTTAGGATGCAGCTTCACCAGCACCGGGCCGCCCTGGATGGAGGGGACGTTGCAAATGCAGAAGACCGGCCGGCGAGTTTCGACCTGAAGCTCGGCGTGCTGTCCCTGATATTCAGCGATAACCGCGGCAGGAATTGCTTCGTAAGTGAGCGATCCGATCAGGCCTCGTTTAGTGCGAATCTTGGATGGGAATGCCTCGGAAAGATCTACCCAGCGGGAATTTCCGACGAGCACACTGGCACCATCGTTCGGGTATTCCGCAGGGAAGTTTGAGGGAGTGGGAGAGGTCGTACTCGGCTTGCCTTGAGCCGAAGCGAGTCGTGCGGAAGGCAGCAGAGAAAATAGAACTAACACAACCACGCAACGTAACAAAGTACTTATATGCACCTCCAGACCGCGGTATGGTAACACAAGAACCACTTATTTCAGGTGCAATTTAGGATTGAGCGAGGCGCTTGTGGATGAAGTCCACGATGTCTTGTGTGGAGGTGCCGGGAAGGAATATTCCGGCGATGCCGGATTGTTTGAGGGCGGGAATGTCGGCTTCGGGGATGATGCCGCCGACGAGGACGGTGACGTCGTTCATGCCTTTGTCGTGGAGAAGTTTCATCAGTTGGGGGCAGATGGTGTTGTGGGCGCCGGAGAGGATCGAGAGGCCGATCACGTCGACGTCTTCCTGCACGGCGGCGGAGGCGATCATCTCGGGAGTCTGGCGCAAACCGGTGTAAACGACTTCCATGCCGGCGTCGCGCAAGGCGCGGGCGATTATTTTTGCGCCGCGGTTTCGCAAAACAAGGCCGGTCAGTTTGTCAGACTGTAGCGACAGCTCGGGTCGGAGAGCTTGAAGTAACTGTGCCACTTTGGTTCGACATGTTCGACGAACACGACATACTGACCGCTCGCCTGTCCGACAATCTCCAGGAGATATCGTCCCGGCACGGCCCGGAATCCAAAGTGGCCTTGACTGTCAGTGGACGCCCTGCGTACAGCGGATTTCCGGATTCCATCCAAAACGTTTTCGAGAGCGAAGCAGTGTTTTGTATCCGAGAGGTTGTTGTATCCAGCCAAAGTCGAGCGAGCCGAATCGTCTGTGCTCTCGGCGGGAAAGACGTGAGCGTTTGTCTCTTTTTCTTGCTGGTTTTGTTGCTGCAAGTCAGCGAGCGCAGCAGAAAGGCTTTTCTCTTGCTCGTTAGTCAGGTTATATAGAGTGACGCGCGCACCCGAGAGCGCCGCCGCGCCTCCGGTGGAGCCGGCCGCGGACACTTCTCCTGTGATTTTCGCAGTCTCCTGCCAGATGATATAGATCAGCGCAATCGCGGCCAGACCGAGGATCAAACCAAGATACCTTTTTAGAAGCGGCATAGACCAGCACCTCTAGTACATTAAAGCTCGTCTGCCCCGGCTGTGCATCATCTGCGAGGCACCTTGGCTGCGTTTAAGTAATGGCGACTTCTTCGTAGGTGCCGAAGACGTCGCGGAGGGCGTCGCAGATTTCGCCGAGGGTGGCGTAGGATTTCACGGCATCGTAGATGAACGGCATGAGATTGTCCTTGCCTTTGGCGGCGGCGCGCAGGGAGTTGAGGCGGCGATCGACCTCGGCCTGGGAGCGATCGGCGCGGAGCTTTTTCAATCGCACGGCTTGGCGGTGCGCCACGGTCTCATCAATTTGCAGGATGTCGAGAGGTTTTTCTTCAGCTAGGAAGTCATTCACGCCGACGATGATCTTTTCCTTTTTGTCGACAGCCACTTGGTAACGGTAGGAGGCTTCGGCGATTTCCCGCTGCGGGTAGCTGCGCTCGATGGCCGCGACCATGCCGCCCATGGCGTCGATTTTCTCGATGTAATCCCACGCGCCGCGCTCGATTTCGTTGGTGAGAGTTTCGACGAAGTAGGAGCCGCCGAGCGGATCGACGGTATTGGTGACGCCGGTTTCGTGGGCGATGATCTGCTGGGTTCGCAGCGCAATGGTCGCGGCGAATTCCGTCGGCAGCGCCCAAGCCTCATCGAGGGAATTTGTGTGCAGCGACTGCGTTCCGCCGAGCACCGCGGCGAGGGCTTGAATCGCGGTGCGGACGACGTTGTTGTAGGGTTGTTGCGCGGTCAAAGAGCAGCCGGCGGTCTGGGTATGAAAGCGCAGCGCCCAGGACCGCGGATTCTTTGATTTGTACCGCTCGACCATGGCTTTGTGCCAGATGCGGCGGGCCGCGCGGTACTTGGCAATCTCCTCGAAGAAATCATTGTGGGCGTTGAAGAAAAAGGAAAGCTGCGGCACGAATTGATCCACGTCGAGGCCGCGGCGCATTCCCCATTCGACGTATTCCATGCCATCGCGCAGAGTGAACGCCAATTCTTGAATGGCGGTCGAGCCGGCCTCGCGGATGTGATAGCCGCTGATCGAAATGGTGTTGAATTTGGGCGTGTTCTTGACGCCGAATTCGAACGTGTCGATGACCAGCCGCATCGAAGGTTCAGGCGGATAGATGTATTCCTTCTGCGCGATGTATTCCTTCAAGATGTCGTTCTGGAGCGTGCCGGAAATTTTCTTCCAATCCGCGCCCTGCTTTTCCGCAACGGCCAGATACATCGCCCAGATGACCGCGGCAGGGGAATT
>WNFF01003467.1_pt1 | contig 12908 bp, 10 predicted proteins | sample 5400441 | NCBI WGS metagenome assembly WNFF01 (sample SAMN13153345, study PRJNA577476) | soil metagenome | isolation source: 120 cm saprolite under Douglas fir tree site 2 hole 3 replicate 1 | place: USA:California | collected 2015-04-18
CTGAGTATTTGGCTACCGATCACATTGGCCTCGCGGGTTTTCGGAAGTGCCTGTGACATCCGAATCACACGCAAAGCAAATGCCTTCGTCCGCGTCCGTAGTTCATGATGTTTGTCAACACTCATTGCAGTAATCTCTGCCTGCGAGACTGCAAATCCAGTGCGTTACCGTAAGCCGCGCCCCCCGATGACGGCGATGTCGGCGGTGACGAGCGATGTCGGCGATCCTCACTTCAATGCGCTCCCCATAAACGCCGCCACATCCTTCTTCAACAGCGCGATCGATTCGTCCTGGATGTACATCATGTGTCCGGCGCCGTAGTAGCCCAGGCTGACTCGTTTGTGCTGGTCGGCGTCGAGGTTCATGTGGTTGAGGGTGTACTGCGTTGCGAAGTAGGGCGTGGCTAGATCGTAGTAACCCGAGCCTACGAACAGTTTCATGTATGGATTCTTGTCGAAGGCATCTTTGAGTGATTGAGCGGTGTCGGGGAAGCCGCCGCGCTGGACGCCCCAATCCCATTCGTCGAAGCGGAAGCCGCCGCCCAGGATGTAGTACTCGAGGTCGGACTTGTAGCCCAACTCGGTGCGCACGTATTGGTTGAACATGGCGGTATACGGCGGACGGATGGCAGACATACTGGGATCGAAGGTGGCGGTCTCGGAAATATCGGAGCGCGAGGTGCCGGTGAAGCGGCTGTCGAGACGGCCAATCGTCTTTCTCTGGTCGCGCAGCAGCTCTTTGGTGAAATGGGACTCTTCAATGCGCAGATTGCTCTCGTCGATGTAGCTCTTGCTGAGTCCGGTGTAGCGGGCGAGATGATCGATTACGTCCTGCCGTTCCTGCGGCGTGAGCCGGTCCCCTTTGGCCAGCGCATCAAGATACGGTCCTATCGCCCACTGCTCCACTTCTGAGCGCGCTTTATCGAAATTCTGCTCCAGATCGGCGGGCAGCTTTTTGTGATACCACGCGGCCGCGCTGTAGCTCGGCAGGAAGAGAATGTAGGGAAGATCGTTGCCGGGGGAATTATCGGTCGTCTGAAAATTCAGGATGCTGGAGATCAGCACGATCCCGTTGAACGCGACGCCGTGTTCGACGAGATATCCGGAGAGCCCCGCGGCGCGGGTAGTGCCGTAACTTTCGCCGACCAGGAAGAGCGGTGACGACCAGCGCTCATAGCGTCCGAGATACAGCCGGATGAACTCGCCGACGGATTCGATGTCGCCGCGCAGGCCCAGGAATTTTCTGGTCTGGTCGCGCTTTACGGCGCGGCTGTAGCCAGTACCGACTGGATCAATGAATACCAGGTCGGTTTGATCGAGCCACGTGTATTCGTTGTCCACGAGCTGGTAGGGCGGCGCCGGCATCATGCCGTTGGGCTGCATGCGGACGCGCTTGGGACCAATGGCGCCAAGGTGCAGCCACACCGACGCCGATCCGGGACCGCCGTTGAAGGAAAACGTAAGTGGACGGTGCTCGGCTGTTTGGCCGTCGAGCGTGTACGCCATGAAGAAGATGTGAGCCTCGACCTCGCCGGTGTCGTTGTTCTTGAGCGGCATCATGCCGGCGGTTGCGGTATAGCGCAGGGTTTTTCCGCCGACATGGACCTCATGATGCGTGACCACGGGAGGCTGCTCGGGCGCTTCCTTCTTTGGTTCAGGCGCTGCGGGCTTTGGCGCCTGCTCTTGCGCCGGGGCTGGTGTGGGTGCTGCGTCAGGGTTACGCCGTTGCGCGGCAGCCGCAGAGCAAAAAAGAGCGATCAGGCAGATAAAAACGTGGAAGTGGCGGCGAAGTGTCATGTGGGCTCCAGGCGAATGGATTGCATTCCGGAATGGAAATGAGAGTGTAGTTTCAGAGAGGAAAAAGGGCAAACCGCAGAAGTCCCTTCGCGGATGAGCAAACTACCCATATAATTGTGCGCTATGTCGACCATTCCAGTCCCGCTGGCGCAAATCGCGGCGGAGTGCCAGGCCGGGGGCCTCAACGATCAAAACGTGGAGCGCCTCGCCGCCGAACTCGCGACCGCCTTCAACGTTCAGCCTGACGAAGTAGGCCTGCTTCGCGCGGAGAAAGACAGTCTGGTTTTCGTCCATCCGGTGCGGCTCCGGCAGGTAGGCCGGCTCCCGCTGAACAACTCAAGCTCCGTCGCGGTACGCAACTTCAACAGCAAGCGCGCGGAGGTCAGCAACAGCTTTGCGCAAGCCAAACACACGACCTTCTTCGAAATGATTGGTGTCGAGAAACCGGTCTCAGGCGCCAAGCCCAACAAGGAGAAAAGGGAAAAGCAGGTGATTCAGAAGCTGATGTCGTGCCCGGTCATAGCCGACGACAAGGCGGTCGGCGTAATCCAGATTTCCCGCAAAGGCTCGACTCAAACGGACGCTGGACCGGACTTTGCGCCCGCCGACCTGCAAAAGCTGGTTGCCATCGCCCGGACGCTGGCGAAGTGCTTCAAGTAGACGCTTTGTTCTGAAATTCTTTTTCGCAAAACCCGCGGGATTCGGGATTGCAGAAAAAGGCTAGTGGCTTGGAACCACCAAGTCGCGATCAAGCCTGACTTCCAACTGCGTCTCTTTGCTCAGCTTCATATCGCTGCCGCGAATCAGGAACGAAGTCCCCGTGCCCAATCCTGCTCCTACCGCCGCTCCAACGGCTGCACCCTTGCCGCCACCAATAGCTGCGCCGCTGGCCGCGCCAACACCGGCGCCAATAGCGGCGTTGGTGATGACACGTTTCTTGTCTGGACCTTTGCGGGAGAGCTCGCCCTCGTTGTCGGTTGACTTGATGGAAGAATCGCCGGGGACGCCGGTGACAGTAGCGATAAGCGGCACCCAGCCGTGGCGGGTTTCAACCTCGTCCATGGCCAACTGAATCCGGGAGCCGGTATAGCCGCGCTCGAATGTCCCGACATGGCCCTTTACAGTGCGTCCTTTAGGAATGATGAGTCCGCTGGGTGTGAGCAGGTCTTCGCGTAGCTCCGCTTTAAAGCGCTTACCCGGCTGCATATCGTGGGTATCCAACGTGTCTTTCAGCTTGACGATGAAGCGTGTGCCCTGAGGAATCACATTAGGCGGAACTCCGTAGCCAGGATACGAGTTGGGGTTAGATCCCGAGGGCGGTTGCTGTTGCTGCTGCGGCCGGTCGTTAGGCCGCGTCTTCAGCTCGGGCTTAGGGTTGTTGGAGTTTTCGCTGTCCTGCGCCGCGGCGCCAAGAGTCAGGGCCAGGGTCAGTGCACACAAGGAGACGGTCCACGACATCTTCATGGCGATTCACCTCAAATGGTTAGAAATGCTGCAAAGTGAGATGCCAGCTGGAAGCAGAAAAGCTGCACGATCCGCAAGATTTTCTCGCGTGCGCAAAAGTCCACAGACCAAGGTAACTCATTAAGTTATTATGCTTAGTACGAGTTTGGGTGCATCATAGTTGGTGAAAGTTGCTGGAGCAACCGACCATGAAGAATTGGCTCTTACCGATAGCGGTACTTGGCGTGAGTGGCGTGGGACTCATGTGCGCCAGCGAGCGTGGACGCCGCCAAATTCAAAGCTTTTTTGACCGGATCACCCGGACCAGCGATCCTCTGGGCGAGTTCAACAAGGCGGTTGAATCGCAACTGGATACGATTCAGCGCACGCTTGACCGTCTCTCCGAAGCGCTGGATGCGCCGCAGGTAAACTCCTAAGGCGCAAGCTGGTTGATGCGTCCAGCCATGCGGATGTCCCTTTGCGTTACCCCACCGGAATCGTGCGACACCAGCGCCATCACCACCTTGTTGTAACGGATATCAATGTCAGGATGGTGGTTGGCCTGCTCGGCCGCTTCGGCAATCTGGTTGACGAATGCCATGGCCGCTTTGAAGTCCGGGAACTGAAAGACCCGTTGGATCGCGATTCCGTTACGCTCCCATCCGGGAAGTGAAGCCAGCGCCTGCTGAATTTCCGAATCATTGAGGACGGCCACCGTACACGCTCCTTGCCATAATTTCTCCGACCCGCTGATTGTAGTTCCGCCTGCGAATATTTGCAGGACACAAGGGCGGGTTATCATTCTGAAATGCCATCCATTCTGACGAGCAGCGAACTTACGACTCCCGCATTCCTGATTGACCGCGCGGCGGTCGAGAAAAATTGTGACGCCATGCGCGAGAAGGCGCGGCGCTCCGGCGTGGGCCTGCGTCCGCACGTCAAGACGCATAAGACACTTGAGATCGCGCGTATGCAGGTAGGCGCGGCGTCCGGACCGATTACGGTTTCAACTCTCGCCGAAGCCGAGTTCTTCGCGGCGCACGGATTCACCGACATCACCTACGCGGTGCCAATCAGTCCGGACAAACTGCCGCGCGCCGCGGCCCTTGCCGCCAGGATTCACCGGCTCAATCTTCTGCTCGATAGCTTTTCCGCTGTTGCCGCGTTTGAAGAGTTTCATCGGGCCCATGGACACACGTTTGACGTTTTTCTGAAAGTCGATTGCGGATACCATCGCGCCGGCGTCGATCCCAGTGCTCCGGAAAGCTTTCGCCTGGCCGCGGCGCTGGCTGGATCCAAGGCGGTCCGTTTTCGCGGACTGCTTACACACGCAGGACACTCTTATCACACCAGCAGTGTCGACGAGATCCGCAAGATCGCTCAGGAAGAGGCGGCCACGCTCACGCGGTTTCGCGGCGACGTCAGCAAGCAAGTCAAGGCCGAGATGGTCCGCAGCGTGGGATCGACGCCGACTACTTCCGTGATGGCGGAACTGCCGGAAGCGGACGAGATTCGTCCGGGAAACTATGTGTTCTACGACGCCTTTCAGGCGGCGATTGGCGCATGCCAGTTGTCGCAATGCGCCATGTCAGTCCTGACAACGGTGATTGGCAGTTATCCGGAGTCTTCGCACTTGCTGATTGACGCCGGCGCGTTGGCGCTCTCGAAAGACCGCGGCGCGGACCACCTGAACCCGTTTCCGGGATTCGGGACGGTTTGCGATCTTGATCTGCGTCTGCTTCCGGTCAAGCTGACAGTACTGTCACAAGAACATGGGCGGATCGAGGGCAGACCGGAGACTCTCGCGCGCTTCGGGCTGGGCGCCCGGCTGCGGATCATTCCCAATCACTCCTGCCTGACCGCAGCCATGTATGACTCATATCAGGTGCTGGAGAACGGAAAAATCGCGGCGCAGTGGCGGCCGGTGCGGGGCTGGTAATTCGCGGACGCTAGCTGGGACGGCTGGTGGCCGCCATTGCCGGGGCAGCTTTAATGGGATAGGTGAAGCGGTAAATCTGCGAGTTGATCTCTTTGCGCAGGTCCTCCCAGATGGTCTCGGGCATCTGCATGAACACGCGAACGACCTCCGGGTCGAACTGCCGGGCTGAGAACCGGACCACTTCCTCGCGGGCTGCCGCGACGGTTTGGGCGGCGCGGTATGGACGGTCAGAAGTAATCGCGTCCAGCGTGTCGGCGACCGAAAATATCCTGGCGCCAAGCGGAATCTCGTCGCCCTGCAATCCCCGCGGATAGCCGGTTCCATCGTACTTCTCCTGGTGAGCATAGACGATGTCTGATGCCTCAGCCAGAAACGGGATCTTGCGGAGCATCTGGTATCCGCGGAAACAGTGTTCGCGCATGATTGCGGTCTCTTCCGGCGTAAGCGCGCCAGGCTTGCGTAGGATGGCGTCGGGGATCGCCATCTTGCCGATGTCGTGGAGGAACGCCCCGCGGGCAATCACGCGGATGCGCTCACCAGAAAGGCCCATGGCGCGGGCGATAGCGATAGTGAACGCGGTCACCCGCTTGGAGTGTCCCTCGGTTTCGGCGTCTTTCAGATCGAGAGCGTCGCCCAGGGCTTCCAGAGTAATGTCATACGAGCGCTCCAGGTCGGTCATGGCCTGGCGAAGCTGCTCGGTCCGGGCGGCAACCAGCGATTCCAGATTGGATTGATAAGCCCGGTTCTCCAGCTTGAGCCGGCGGTGCTCGAGTGCCCGCCGTACCATGGCCAGAAGCTGCTCGCGTTCAAACGGCTTCAGCAGGTAGTCGTAAGCGCCATTGCGGATGGCCGCCAGCGCCACTGAAATGTCATGCACCGCGGTCACCATGATCACGGGCATGTCAGGATATTTCTCTTTCGAGCGCTCCAGCAGGGCAATACCGTCAAGCTCCGCCATCATCAGGTCTGAGAGCATGAGCTCAAATTCACCCTGGGCATTGAGCACGGCCAGGGCCTCCATTCCGGATGCGGCTTGTTCGGTTTCGTAGCCGGCGGCGCTTAGCATTGACGAGATTATTTCCCGGATCGATTCTTCGTCGTCAACGACCAAAATGCGCTCTACGGTCATGGGTAAGGTGCTGCTTTCCTTTGAGGAAGAAATTCAATGTACCCTAGAGTCTCTCGAAATACAATGCCAAGTTCACAAAAAAGCGCTACAGGAGCGGACTTTCATGGTATTACAGAGATGCCACTCCTGGACAACTTGTAGAAATGACCCGCTGAACTGAATGGATTTGGCGTTGCAATCCGCTTTTTTGGCTGAAGCCTCCACCCTGCTTATCCTGCTGGCGGGCACTGTACTTTTGTACCGCAGCTTTCGCGACAAATATCTGGTGTGGTGGATTGCCGGTTGGACCGTCTACGGCCTTTCCAGACTCTTTGCCGCGCTGGCCATCACGCAGACCGACGCGCGATTGTGGGCTGTGCTGGACAATGTGTGCTTCAGCGTTGCCATCGCCCTGTTTGCGGCCTCGGTGCTTCGCTACGTCTACAAAGGGAAGTTTATTTCCTACACCACCGGCGCCAGCGGCGTCGCACTGGTCCTCGGTATCTTCAGCGCGTTGGGCTTTTCAAACGCTTCCATTTTGGAATGGGCCTTTCGTGGAAGCCTGTTTCTGGCGCTGGCCCTGGCGGCGGCGTGCTTGGTGCATTTCGCGCTGGGACGGCACAACATTGGTCATTGGATTCTCGCGGTCAGTCTTCTCCTGCTCCATCCCGATATGTCTCGCCAGCCGCACGGCGTCGCGGGATTTGACATTCTGATTGATTTGCTCCTGGGCATTGGCGTCATGCTCGTGGTGCTGGACGACTCCCGCGTTCAAGTGGCGCGGCTGGATGTGCTCAATACCATTACCCACGAAATTTCTGGCGCTACCCAATTCGGACCGATGGTGGAGATTGTGCTGGATGAACTTAAGCGCATCACTCGCGCGAAGGCGGTATGGTTCAGGACGAGGGAAGGAGGCAGTCTTTCCATGACGTCGCAGAAAGGGCTGTCACCCCAGACCGCCGCGGAGATACAGAAGATCAGCGCTGACACCCCCGCGGGACGGACCCTAGAGGACGGCACAGTGAGAGTGTTGCGTTCTCCCGATTTGGTGCCGGCGGTGCGAGAGGCGGTTGCTCCGGAAGGCATCCGCCATTTGGTGGTGGTCCCGGTGCAGAGCAAGACCTCCAAAGTGGGCGTGGTTATTTTGGGAATGCCGGGATACCGCGCCTACACCGAGAATGACAAGAACTTTCTCAAAGCCGCTGCCAACCAACTTGCTCTTGCCGCGGAGAACCGCGGGCTGGTGCAGCAACTTGTCCGGTCAAGAAACGAGTGGGCGAGCACTTTCAACTCAATTCCTGATTACATTCTGGTGCACGACCAGGAATATCGCATCCTGCGCGCCAATCGCGCGCTGCTGGACCGTTTGAGGCTGCCGCGCACCCAGGTGATCCAGCAGTCGTGCGAGGCCGTACTGCCCGGCGCGGGGACGAATTGGAAGTCATGCCCGTACTGCGGCATAGCCGAGACCGAGACAGCCAGCGAATACGATCCCTGTTTTGGCGGATACTCCATGGTTTCGACCTCAGCTTACGCGGGCGAGGACGTCTCCAAAGGCGCTACCGTGCACGTCATCAAGGATGTTACCGAAGCCAAAGCGGCGGAAGAGCGATATAAAGCGCTGTTCAGCCACATGCAAGAGGGAGTGTTCGTTGCCACCCCGGAAGGCAAAGTGATCGATTGCAACGAGGCCTTTGTGCGGATGTTGGGCTACTCGAGCAAGGAAGAGATACTGAAGCTGGACGCCGCGGACGAGATTTACATGAACGCCAATGACCGGGAAAAATTCTTCGGCGAGCTGTCACGCCAGGGGTTTGTGCGCAACTTCGACTATCGCCTGCGCCGCAAAGACGGCCGGGACCTCAACGTGATCGAAAGCAGCTTTGCCACGCGTGGCGCCGGCGGCAAGATCCAGCGCTTCCAGGGCGTGTTGCTCGACATGACGGAGATCAAGCGGGTGGAAGATGAGATTCGCCGCCGCAATCGCGAGCTTTACGTCCTCAATAACATTGCCGTCACGTTCAATCAGTCGTTCGACCTGGATGAAATCCTGCAGCTCACCATGCTGCAATTGGTGGAGCACTTCTCCACCGACACTTCGGCGGTTTACCTGTTCAACGACGAAACCAATGTCATGCAGAAGAAGTCTTCCTATGGGCACCGCAGCTCATGGGTGACGGAAAACGAGGACTTTGTACTGCCTCAGGACTTTATCGACACCGTCAGGACCACGCGGGCGGAGATCATCAGCCATGAAGATCTGCCGCGGCTGCCGGAGATCATCAAGAGAATGGTCGAACTGGAGGGGCTGGTGGCGTGGCTTTGGGTAGTCCTCTGGCGCAAAGAGAAGATCCTGGGCCTGCTGGGGACCAGCAGCCGCGTGACGCGCGAATTCAGCCCGTCAGATGAGAGCGTAATGATCGCTGTAGGCCGGCAGTTGGCCACTACCGTCGAGAAGGTCCAGCTTTATAACGAGACCCGCAAAGCATACGAAGACCTGCGGCGCACCCAGGAACAGCTTTTGCAGAGTGAAAAAATGTCGGCGGTCGGGCAGTTGATTTCCGGCGTGGCGCACGAGTTGAACAACCCGCTCACGGCCATCATGGGCTACGCCCAGTTGCTGGAGAGCGAGCATCTCGAACCACGACTCCACGAATTCGTCAGGAAGCTGCTAAAGCAAACGCAGCGCACCCAGAAGATCGTGCAAAACCTGCTCTCCTTCGCGCGCCAGCATCAGCCCCAGAAGCTGCATGTGGACCTGCGAACGGTAGTGGAAGAAGCCATCGCTCTGCGCGATTACGATCTGAAGGTCAACAACATCGTGGTTGAGAGAGACTTCGATCCTTCTTTGCCGTCGGTGATGGGCGATCCATTTCAGCTCGAGCAGGTCTGCCTGAATATCATCAACAACGCCGCGGACGCCATTCTCGAAAGCCCTGCGGGCGGGCGACTAAAAATTCTGGTGTCTGTGCAGGATGGCCATGTGATTGCCGAGTTTCACGATTCCGGTCCCGGCATTCCCGATACCAAACGCGTGTTCGATCCCTTCTACACCACAAAAAACGTCGGCAAGGGAACGGGGCTGGGACTGAGTATCTGCTACGGAATCATCAAAGGGCATGGCGGCGAAATTTCCGTGCAGAACCATCCTCAGGGCGGCGCCGTGGTGCAACTCCGTCTTCCTGTGGCAGTCGGCGAAAAGCCTATAACCGAGCGCGAACGCATCGTCGCACGCCGTGGTTCGCAGCTCGACGGCCGCGTCCTGCTCCTGGACGACGAAGAAGATGTGCTCGACTTTGAGCGTGAAGTCTTGACCGCTGCGGGCCTGGACGTGGTGACGGCGTCGTCCGGCGCCGACGCCCTGGAGATTTTGAAGTCACAGCCGTTTGACGCCGTTTTCCTCGACAGCAAGGTGCCCGGCACGCTCAGCAGTATCCAGGTCTTCGAGTGGATCCAAGAAAACCGTCCCGAGCTGGTTGCCAAGTCAGTGCTGGTGCTTTCCGACGTTTCCGATCCCGCGATTCGCTCCTTCGTCGATGCCACCCGCCTGCGCTGCCTGGTGAAGCCGTTTGAGGTCTCCGATCTGCTGACCGTAGCGCGGCGCCTGCTGCGAAAGTCCCTTGCGGCAACGCAGAGCCACTAAGGGCCCGTCTCCGGATTCGGAAACCGCACCCTTGTTCCCTTCACAATGATTCTGCTAATCCGCGGCGTGGCGGCAAGGCTCAGCAGCATGGACCTGATCAGAGTGGGTGCTGAGAGCGCCATCCTTACTCGCGCAGCGTTGCGGAAGACAGGAGCAAAGTATTTCATGTAGCTCTTGCGATATTCGTCGTGAGCATGGGCCAGGGACGTCTTGCCGGAGAGAAATGGCTGAAGCGATTGCGCGGCCAAGGTCCCGCTATGCATGGCCAGCGAGATGCCGTCGCCGGCAAAGGGATCAATAAAGCTGGCCGAATCGCCCGCCAGCAGCATTCCGCGCGATTCGGTTTGCGGCCTGCGAAAGTAGAGTGGTGAGGTGGTGATTGCAGGGAAGAGCGGCTTCCACTCTCTGCTTCGGCGATAAAGATCGGATTGCCTGGGAAATACTTCGTCCAGCGAGCGCGCAGCGTCGGAACGGACCATGGCACACGCGTTGACCGCATTCCGGCCTACCGGCTGGACGCCACAGTAACCGCCATCAAAGAAATATAAGTCAACCGACCGCGGCGGATTGTCTTCACGAAAATGCGCCTTCACGCCAATCCATTTCTCGCCCTGCGGTGGATGCTGCGTAAGTTGTGACCACCGTCCAGTAGCGTTCACGACAGCGCGTGCCGCAAAACTGGCCCCTGTTGTTTTCACGCGAAAGGCCGCTTGGTGGTCAACCTCGCGCACATTCATGCCTTCCGCGGCACGGACACCCGAGTCTTGCGCCGCCTCAAGCAATGCCAAATCCAGGTCATAGCGGGGAATGCTGCGCGCACAGGGAGAGATTGGCAATGTAATGATCTTCCCGCCGGAAAATACGCGGGACGAGGTGATTTCAGGCTTGTCACGGAAGGATGCTCTTTGGAGCAGCCAGTCCAGCAAACGCAGCGACTCAGGAGAGACAAATTCGCCGCAGACTTTATGGCGCGGGAAACGGTCTTTCTCCAGCAGCAACACTTTGCTTCCCGCGCGGGCAGCGGTGATGGCACAGGCCGAACCCGCGGGACCGGCGCCCACCACGATCAGATCGTACTCGGCTGCTTCCAAGCAATCACTCCCATGCGGAAGAAGTAGAACGTCTTTATGTCCACGCCGGACGCTTTTGTTCGCGTCAGGGTCTCGCGCATTTCCTCTACAGTGTAGGCCCGGCGCACGGATGCGGCGGAATCGTGCACAGTAAGACGGCTCTTATAGATGAGAGAGCCCACGCGCGCAAAGCCCCAATGCAGCCGATTACGCAGCAGATCGTTGACGATAAAGGCATGGCGCGCCACGCGCAGGGCTTCGTTGGCAAATGCCACGATCTGTTCCGGCTCCAGATGATGAATAAAGAGCGCGCATCCGACCACGTCAAAAGCATTGTCGGGAAAGGGCAGGGCGAGGGCGTCCCCGCAGACTCCGGGCAAGGCGCGGTTCAGATGGGTATGTGCGCGGTCGAGCAAGACCGTTTCCATCTCGATCCCTGACTTGCGCAGCGCACGACTTGCCAGCATAGCAACATCGCCAGAAGCCCCGGCCACATCGAGAAATGAAAGTGCCTCGAGTCCGCGCCGCACCGCGACCTCTCGCAACAACTCAGTGGTGGCGCGGGCGCCGCCGAACCTCCGGTTGAACATGCGAAGGTCCGCTAGTGAGTCCGCGATTTCTTGTGGAGTGCCGGAGTCAGTGTCCAGAAGCTCGGGGATGACCACGCGCTTCATGGCTTAGACCCTGGCCAGTTCTTCTTCCAGCAGTTGCTTGTTGTAGAGTCCGGTGTAATAGCCGTCGCGCGCCAGGAGTTCCTCATGGGTCCCCATTTCCACAATCTGGCCTTCATGCAGAACGGCAATTCGGTCGGCGTTTCGGACGGTGGAAACGCGATGCGAGATGAAGATCGTAGTCCGGTCCCGCATGACTTCGCGAAGATGGTTGAGGATTCTTTCTTCGGTATAGGTGTCGACGCTGGAAAGCGCGTCGTCGAGAACCAGGATTCGCGGGTCTCGGATGATGGCCCGTGCAATCGCGGTGCGCTGTTTTTGTCCGCCGGAAAGCGTGATCCCGCGTTCGCCCACCATGGTCTGGTATTGCGACGGGAAGCCCTCAATGTCAGCGGCGATGTTGGCGGCTTCCGCCGCGCTATGGACTTGCTCGTCAGTGGCCTGGTCTACGCCCAGCGCTATATTTTTGCGGATGGTATCGCTAAATAAAAAAGTTTCCTGAGGCACGAAGCCAATGCTCTGCCGCAGTGTCGCCAGAGGATATTCGCGGATGGGCCGGCCATCAATCAGCAGAGAACCTTCAGGCGCGTCATATATCCGTGGCAGAAGATTGACGAGCGTCGTCTTTCCTGAACCAGTCGGCCCCACGATCGCGAGGCTGCTGCCTGCCGGGATTCGCAAATCAATGTTCTTCAAAACGTGGCTTCCGTTGTAACTGAAGCTGAGGTCGCGAAACTCAATCTCTCCGCGAATAGAGACACCGGCCAGAGCGGGTGAGGCTTTGGCGTCAGCGATGTCAGGCCTGGTAGTCAGGATTTCGTTGATGCGCCCCATGGAAGCCAGGCCGCGCTGGAAGATGTTGATCACCCAGCCCACGGCGATGACCGGCCAGGTCAGCATGACAATGTAGGTCATGAAGCCAACGAATTCTCCCGCGGTCATGTGATGCAGCAGCACTTCGCGGGGTCCCAGCCAGAGGATAAGAGCAATCGCCAGACCCAGCAGCAATTCCAAAGCCGGCCACAGCATGCCCATGAGACGCGCCAGGGGCAGACTGCGGGCCACATACTCCTGGTTCGATTTCTCAAACAACGCAGTCTCCGAGTTCTCCTGAGCGTAGGCCCGCACCACGCGAGCTCCGGAGAAGTTTTCCTGTGCGCGGGCCGAAATGTCAGAGAATTGCGCCTGGATCTTCTCAAAGCGTTCTTGAATCCGTCGTCCAAAGTACTGCACTA
>WNFF01005014.1_pt1 | contig 12908 bp, 9 predicted proteins | sample 5400441 | NCBI WGS metagenome assembly WNFF01 (sample SAMN13153345, study PRJNA577476) | soil metagenome | isolation source: 120 cm saprolite under Douglas fir tree site 2 hole 3 replicate 1 | place: USA:California | collected 2015-04-18
CGGAGCCGTTGACGATTCTCTCGAACCTCGGACTCGTGCTGTTGATGTTTCAAATCGGACTCGAATTCGATTTCGCCCACCTGACCGAACGAGAGAATCGCGCAGCGGTGCTGCGCGTTTCCATCGCCTGTCTTGCGCTGCCCTTTGCCTGCGGATTCGCGCTGGGGCTCTTCATTGCCGAGAGCTCTTCGCCGGCTGCGCGGATCAACACGGCGCTGTTCATCGCAACGGCGTTCTCCATCACGGCCATGCCCATATTGGGCCGCATCATGATGGAGCTGGACCTGACCCGTACCAGACTCGGGGTCATCGCGATCAGCTCGGCCGCCATCAACGACGTCGTCGGTTGGCTGTTGCTCGCGCTCGTGACGACGCTGACGGTCAGCGATTTCGTCGCCGGACGGTTTGCGCTGCGCATCGCCATGGTCGCTGCATTCGGCCTGATCAGTACGATGGTCGTGAGGCCCCTCCTCAAGAAGGCGATACGCAAATCGCGGCCGCGAGACGGCACATTGTCGGCCAATTTGCTGGGCGGCTTGCTGGCGGTGATTTTCATCGCCGCCATGACGACCTATCAAATCGGCATTTTTGCGATATTCGGCGGCTTCATGATGGGCGTCATTCTGTACGACGAGGCCGAGCTGGTGGCGGCGTGGCGCGCTCGCCTGGGCGATTTCGTCACGGTGTTTTTTCTGCCGGTTTACTTCACCTACACAGGCCTTCGCACCTCCATCGGCGGACTCGAATCGGCGGACTGGGGTCGATGCCTCGCCATCGTCGCGGCGGCATCGCTCGCCAAGCTGGCGGGCGGGTATATGGCGGCGCGCCGCTCCGGCTTGAATCATCCGGAGTCCGCGATCATCGCCTATATGATGAATACCCGCGGGTTGATGGAACTCATCGTGATCAACGTCGGTCTCGACCTCGGCGTGATATCGCCCAAGGTATTCACCATGTTGGTCATCATGGCGATTGTCAGCACGGTGATCACCACGCCCGCGCTGCGCTACTACATGCCGCGGGCAGGCCTCACACCGTCAGGCGTAGGCATCGACGGCGCCGCTCGAGATGCGCGCCAGCGAACTCGCGGTTGATTGCACCGCCGCGGCGGACGGGCTGCGGCTCGCGGAGGGCATCGCTTCATAGGGCTGCGAATAGGCGGAGCGATCCTGATAGGAGCGCTGCGAGATGTCGACGCTGACCTGGCCGAACCCTTGAGCCCCCAGCATTTCGCGCAGCTTCGACGAACTCGACTCCAACGCATCGCGCGTCACGGCGCTATGACTGGCGAGCCAGACCTGCGCGTGACTGCCCTGCACTGCGATTCGCACCTCGATGGGCCCGAGCTGCGGCGGATTCACCTGCAGCTTCGCGCCGTTCAGATTGTTGTCGACCATCCAGGACACGCGGTCCGCAAGACCATGCCCGAACTCCGGCGTTTCCACTCCCGCAGCGACCTTCAGAGCCGGCGGCGCGGTCGTCGCGTCGGCGACGGCGGTGGGATTGACGCCCAGTTGTGCTGCGCCGGCGGCGGAACCGTCGACTGACGTACCCGACAGCACCGAATCGCCGGTCCCGCCGGACGCACGCTTGTCCGCTGCGCCGGCGCCGGCGAGCGCAGTGCCCGCCGGGGCCGCTGCCGCGGCTTTCGCCGACACTTCCGTCGCCGGCCGGGCAGCGGAAATCACCGGCGCCGGAACTGGCACCAGCACCGGCGGGCCATTGGGCCCCGCGGGACCCGAGGACTTGGCGGTTGTGGCGGGCGTGGCCGATTCATTCGTCGGCAACGCTGACAAATCGGCACCGCCCGCCGTACCGGTGTCGCCTGGGCCGACCGTACCGGTCGCGGCAGCCGACATGGCGGCCGCGGTGACTGCTTGCGCATTCGCGTCGGTGTTGGTCGAGGCGCCCGTACTCGTCGATGGGTTCGTCGATGAGGGGGTCGCTGGGGGCGCGCTGCCATCGGCGGCGCGGCTGGCGGGCGTGGGTCGGGAGACCGCCGAGTCGACTGGCGCCGTGGTCGCCACCGTAGCCGGTTTGTTGGCGGCGCCCGCCGCCGTACCTGCCGCGGCTCGAGCCTGCGTTGTCGAGGCCACGGCAACAGCCGCCGGCATCTCCGGGCACGGCGACTGCCGTCACGCTGCTGGGAGCAGCTGCGCGGTCTCCGCTGGGCGCGCCCGCCTCGCCGGCATGCTCGACCGGCAACCCGAGAGCAAGGCCGAATCCCGCCCCCGGACTGGTTGTGCCCTGGGCGCCGGGCGCCGCAACCGGCGAGTCGACCGGCGCGGTCCCGGAGTTCTGATCGGCAACCACAGCTTGCGCGCCTAAGATCGACGTGGCCGGCGGCCCGGCGGCCGTCAAGACGTCGGCCGCGGGCGCGGCGTTGCCCACGCGTGCGCTGGGGTTTGGCCCGCCCACCGTACCCGCGGTGGCAGCCGCAGTGGCAGCCGCTGCGGCGGCGGCTGCCGCCGCGCTGCCTGTCGTCAAGGGCGGCGCCGGGGGCGGCGCCGGAGGCGGCGAAAGATTGCCAGCCGCCGGCAAATGCCCGCCGACGGTGCCGGCATCGGCCGCTTTAGCCCCTGCCGCCTTGCGGACCGGCTTGGGGCCCGCGCTGCTGAGCGCCGCGGCAAAGTCCTGGCCTTTGCCGCCGGAATTCACGGAATTGGCCGCCCCCGCGGCGCTGGGCTGCGCCGGGTCGGACGCGATGGGGGTTTGCGATACCGGTAGTGTTGCATTCATATCACTAGGAATAGCAAGCCACGTGCCAGACGACCTGCCTCCAATGCCGCGATGTCAGCGGACCTGCGCCAAGGCGGGCTCACGTTTGGGCGCGAAGGGGCGCCCACAGCGCAGGAAGCGGCCGCGGCCGGCGGTCGAATGCGCCTGTCCGTCCGTGTATACGATTTCGCCACGAGAGATTGTGATGACCGGCCATCCTCGTACTTGCATTCCTTCGTACGGAGTGTGATCGACTGCATGGTGCAGCATTGCATTGCGGATCGTCACGATTTTATCCGGATCCCAGATCGCCAAATCCGCGTCCGAACCGACGGCGATGATCCCCTTCCTGGGGTAAAGCCCATAGAGCTTTGCCGGCGTGGTCGTGGTGATGTCCACGAATTGATTCAGGGTGAGCCGGCCCTCGGTTTGAGTCGCCGAGAAGAAGAGCGGGAGCCGAGTCTCGATTCCCGGAATCCCATTGAGAACATCCTTGAAGGGGGTGTTCGGACCGCCGGCGATCTTGTCGGCATAGTTCCAGGGCGAGTGGTCCGACGAGAAGACGGCAAGCGTTCCGTCCAAGACGCCACGCCACATCCCGGGTTGATTGGCGCGCTCGCGCGGAGGCGGTGTGCAGACGCACTTGGCGCCGCTCATATCGACCGTATCGATGTCCTCCGACGAGAGGAACAGATATTGCGGACAGGTCTCGGCAAAAATCGGCAGGCCGCGCGCCTGCGCACGCCGAACCTCCTCGACCACGCTGGCCGAAGACACGTGCACGATCAGGATGGGAGTCTCGACGAGTTCAGCGAAACTGATCACTCTGAAGGCCGCCTCCCGCTCGCCGATCGACGGATGGGCGGTGACGTGGTATCGGAGGGCGGTTTTCCGGTTTTCGAGCAGCCGGTCGGTCAACCATCGGATGCACGCGTCATTCTCGGCGTGAACCATGACCATGACGCCTTCCTGACGCGCCCGCTCGAGAACGGTCAGTACCTCGTAATCGTCGAGCTTGAGCCCCTCGTAGGTGAGGTAGATCTTGATCGAGGTGCAACCTTGTTCGATCAGCTCCGGCAATTCTTTCGACAGCACCTCCGGCGTGGGATCGCCCACGATCAAATGGAAGCCGTAGTCGATATGCGCCTTCGGACGAGCACGCTCGTGGTAATCATCGACGATTCTGCGCAAGGATTGTCCGCGCATTTGCATCGCAAAGGGCAACACGGTGGTGTTGCCGCCGCAGAGCGCCGACAGCGTGCCGCTGCGGAAATCATCCGCAGTGCTGCGGCCTTCCCAGGGCTGTTGATCCATATGGCAGTGACTGTCGACTCCGCCCGGGAGCACGAGCCGCCCGGCGGCATCGACCGTCTTCCGGGCCGCCAGGGCATGCGGACCGATGTGTGCAATGAGACCTTTGCGCACTCCGATGTTCGTCTGCACAGGACCCTCGGGCAGCACGACCGCCCCACCCGTAATGGCCAGATCGTAAAGGGCGTCATCCACGTTCAAACATTCCTCACGGCGTTGGATGCGGCTATGATAGCTTTTGCGTGAGTCCACCGGTCGAGAGAAATTCGCGAATGTTTTACGCGCCCCCAACTCTTGATTCTCGGATCATGAATCGTCGGATCCCGGTGCGGGCGCGCGCATTCTGAGCGCCGACCCTGCCAATGCGGCCGACGTTCTCATCATTGGTGGGGGCATCGCCGGTGCGGGGGCGGCCTTCGAGGTTGCGGCGTTCGCCTCGGTGATCGTACTCGAGCGCGAGAGCCAGTGCGGCTATCATTCAACCGGACGGTCGGCGGCCAGCTTTACCGAGAACTACGGCGGCGACGTGGTGCGGCGTCTCGCCATCGCAAGCCGTGCATTCCTCGAGCGTCCGCCCGCCGACTTTTGCGATCATTCGCTGCTGTCGCCGCGCGGCATGATCACCATCGCACGGCCGGATCAGCTTGAGCTGCTGCAGCAGCAATTCGAGCGTGCGCGGGCCTTGGTGCCGACCATCACCAAGATAGATGTTGCGGCTGCGATCGCCCGGGTGCCGATCCTGCGGCAGGATTATGTTGCCGGGGCATTCATCGAACCGCATTCCAAGGAATTGGACGTCCACGGCCTGCACCAGGGCTTCCTCCGGGCAGCGAAGTCGAGGGGTGCACGCGTCGCCGTGAACGCCGAAGTGCAGTCGATCGAGCGCAAACTCGAGCGCTGGTTCGTGACGACGCCGGCGGGAACATTTTGCGCGCCGACGCTGATCAACGCCGCGGGAGCGTGGGCCGACGGCATCGCGGAGCGAGCCGGCGTCCGCCCTCTGGGATTGGTGCCGAAGCGGCGTACCGCGTTCAACATACCCGCGCCTCTTGGGATGGACGTGAGGGGATGGCCCATGGTCAGTGACGTCGCGGAGGAGTTCTATTTCAAACCGGACGCCGGCCAGCTGTTCGTTTCGCCGGCGGATGCAACGCCCAGTGCCGCCGTGGACGCCTATCCCGAGGACCTCGACGTGGCGGCGGGGGTCGAGCGCATGGAGCGCGCCACCACGTTGAACGTTAAGCGCGTCTCTCGAGCCTGGGCGGGCCTCCGAACCTTCGCCTCCGACGCGTCGCCCGTCGTTGGCTTCGACAGCAGCGCGCCGGGATTTTTCTGGCTGGCCGGACAAGGGGGGTACGGCATCAAGACCTCCCCTTCCCTGTCGCGCGCCTGCGCTTCTTTGATTCGCGACCGGCGGTTACCGGACGACCTGATGCGGCTCGGAGTCACGGCATCCCAATTGTCGCCGGAGCGGCTGCGCGGACGCGATGCCCATCTCAATTCCAATTCCAAGGGGACAACGACTTGACCATCCATCGTTTCGATAACGGATCCCGCTTCTGCCGGGTGTTGAGCCACGGCGATACCGTGTATCTGGCGGGCATGACCGCCGACGATACCTCCGGGGACGTCGTCCAGCAGACGCGCGACACTCTGGCGAAGATCGAGCACTATCTCGCCATGGCAGGGTCCGACAAGAGCAAGCTGCTGACGGCCGTGATCTGGTTGCGCGACATCGCCGACTTCGACCGCATGAACGGCGTGTGGGACGGCTGGATCGACCGATCGGCCATGCCGGTGCGCGCAACGGTGGAGGCACGCTTGGCCGGCGACAATTATCGCGTGGAGATCATGGTGACGGCGGCGCTGTGAACGAACATTCCCTGCTTCCGCGGCTGCGCGATCAGTTGCACAGCGGCCGGATGGACCGCCGTGAGTTCATCCGCTTCGCGACGCTACTGGGCGTGGCAGCCGGCACGGCCTATGCCATGGCCGGGATGTCCGCTCCGGCAATGGCGAGCAGCACGCTGCCGTTCCCCGCCGCCGAGCCGGGGGCAAAGCGCGGCGGAAAACTACGCGTCGGTGAAATGGTGGCCCGGATGGAGGACCCGGCAACCTATAACTGGAACGAAATGGCCAACCAGACACGTCCGATCTTGGAATACCTGACGCTGGTGGGTCCCGACAATGTCGTGCGGCCCATGTTGATCGAATCGTGGAAGCCCTCTGCGGATCTCAAGACCTGGACGCTGCAGGTTCGCAGCGGCGTCATGTGGCACAACGGCGAGGAACTGACGGCCGAGCACGTGGCTTGGAACATTCGCCGCTGGTCGGATCCGGCCTTGGGCTCATCCAATCTTGGCCTATCAACCTTTGCAGCACTGACGGAGTACACGGGCGACAAGGACTCCAAAGGTAGAGCGGTGCGCAGGCCGCTGAAGAACGGCGTCGAAGTGCAGGACAGCCGTACCGTACGCCTCAACCTTGCGAAACCTGTTCTGTCGGTCGCGGAGGACTGCGGCGAATTTTGTACCTTGGTGGTGCATCCTTCCTTCAAGCCGCCGCTGTCGCACAATCCGATCGGCACCGGACCCTATACCTTGGTGGAGTTGCGCGTCGGCGATCGCTGCATTCTCAAGCGCATCACGAAAACCACGGACGGCAGGGATTTTCATTACTGGGGCGGCGATGTATTTCTGGACGAGATCCACTTCCATCATTACGAACAAGAAAACCAGACTGCGGCGCTGGCCTCCGGCAGCGTCGATGCAATCTATGAGCTTCCCGTCGAGCAGATCGAACTCGCGCGATCGATTCCCGGCGCGCAGATCCTCTCCGTTGAAACGGCGCAGACCCTGTGCTGCCGCATGCAGGTCGACGTAAAGCCCTTCAATGACATCCGCGTGCGGCGCGCCGTCGTCAAGGCAGCCGACAATGGAGCCATTAAGAAGCTGGTGTTCGGAGAACACGGTTCGGTCGCCGCCAATTTTCATGTCGCCCCCATTCACCCGGAGTATTTTCCGCTGCCCCTGCAGGTACGCGACGTCGCCGGCGCCAGACAACTGTTGAAGGAGGCCGGTTACGAAAACGGCATCGATCTCAACATCGTCGTCGGCAACAACGACGGCCCGTGGCAGCAGGCGGCCTGCGAAGCGCTGCGCGACCAGGTCAAGGAGGCCGGGATCAATCTCGCCGTCACTGTAGTGCCCGCGACAAAGTTCTGGGAAATCTGGACGAAGGTGCCTTTCGGCGCCACCTCGTGGGCGCACCGCCCGCTCGGCACCATGGCACTCTCCCAGGCGTACCGCACCGGAGCGTCCTGGAACGAGAGCCACTTTTCCGATCCGGAATTCGACAAAGCTCTGTCGGAGGCCGAGGCGACCATTGATGTCCCGACCCGTAAGGCCAGGATGCAGAAGGTCGAGACGATTCTGCGGGACGCGGCCGTCGTGATTCAGCCGATGTGGCGGCCGGTATTCATTCTTGCTTCGGCCAGGGTGCATGGCTACAAGGCTCATCCGGCCAGGCAGATGCAGCTCACGAAGGTTTGGATGAGCTGACCCAGATGGGGAATCTCATCGTCCGTCGCGTGACCCAGATGTTGCTGATCATGTTGACGGTCTCACTGCTGCTGTTCGCGATTTTCGACAGCGATCAGTTCCGCGAAAAGGCCGCCGTCGCCGAGCTCGGCGGATTCGGCGTGGCGACTCTGTCCGCCGACGATTACCACGAGTGGCTCGAGAAGAAAGGATTGAACGAACCCTTCTTGGCGCGCTACGGACGGTGGCTCGAATCCGTCCTGCACGGCGATATGGGCCAGTCGATCGAGAAAGACATTGCGGTGTCGGTCCTGTTGAAAGAGAGCTTGACCAACACCGGGATTCTGGCTTTCTTCGTGTTCTTGATCATGATTCCGGTGTCCCTTACCCTCGGCGTGCTCGCGGGGATGAATACGGGCTCACCCCTCGACAGGGTCATTTCCATCGTTGCCGTCTTGACGACGTCGATCCCGCAGATTGCGACGGCGGTGCTGCTCACGGTGATCCTGGCGTTGGGGTTGGGTTGGGTGCCCACCAAGTCGGCAATGGCCGACGGTTGGTCGTTTCGCGGACTGGTGCTGCCGCTGCTGACCCTATTGCTTTACGATATCGGGTACCTGGTGAGAATGACACGCGCCGCCATGACCGAGGTCATGGCGTCCCAGTACATTCGGACGGCGGTATTGAAGGGTTTGCCGTATCGGCGCGTCATTTTGAGACATGCGCTCAGGAATGCATTGATCGTCCCCGTGACGCTCATTTTTCTCGAGCTCAATGGGCTGCTCTCCCAGGTCGTCGTGGTCGAAGTGTTCTTTCAGTACGCGGGGTTCGGCCGCATGCTGTTCGATGCCGCCAATTTCGGCGATCTCCAGGTATTGCAAGCGGCGACGCTGGTGGCGGTATGCGTCGCAGTGGGCTCGCAATTGCTATCGGACGCTGCCTACGTTTTCCTCAATCCGCGCGTCCGTTTCACCTAGAACGCATATGAACTCTCGCGTAGTGATATTGCTCGCGCTGATCTGGTTTCCCCTGACCGCCTATGTGATGTTCCGCTCGGCGCTGGGCGCGCTCGCAAACTACCTGCTTCTGCCCGCCATTCCCAGCGTCATCGTGCTCTACGTCCTCGCGCTGCGCAGCTGGCGCGAGTCCTGGGTGGCAATCGTCGGCGTCAGTTTGGTCTCCTTCTGGCTGCTGATGGCGGTGGCGGCGCCCTATCTGCCGCTGGTCGATCCCAACAAACCGCTGGTGCCCTTCTTAGCGCCGGGCGGCGTCAGACACGGGATACTGTTTCTATTGGGCTCGGACATGCGCGGCCGGGACGTCCTGTCGCGCACGGTGTGGGGCTGTCAACGCGTGTTGGTCTGGGGAATCACAGCCACCTCGGTGGCTTACGCGGTCGGCGCGGGCTGCGGCCTGATCGCCGGGTATCTCGGCGGCTGGTGGGATGAATTCGTATCGTTCGCCTCCAATGTGCTCCTGTCGTTCCCCGTGATGGTGTTGTTCATCCTGGTATTGAATCTACTCGGTCAGAGCGGCTTCAATATCATCATTGCGGTCACCTGTTCATCGGCGCCCGTCATCATGCGCATCGTGCGCGGCTTGGCCTTGGACGCGAAGTCGCGCGACTACATACAGGCAGCCCAAACCCGCGGCGAACATCCGCTCTGGATCATGTTGGTGGAGCTGCTGCCCAACGTGCGCGGACCGATTATCGTCGACGCCAGTCTGCGGCTCGGCTATACCACCGTCGCCATCACGACGCTGACGTTCTTAGGGTTGGGTCTGCAGCCGCCGGATCCCGATTGGGGCCTGATGATCAAGGAGGCCGCCACCGCCGCTCTATTGTGGAAATACTCCTACATGATGATCGTGCCGGCGTTGTCGGTGTCGAGCCTGATCTTGGGGTTCAATCTGATCGCCGATGGTTTGCGCGAAATGAGCCTGCGGGACTGATGCAAATCATGAGTGCGCAAACGAACGCGGCGGCGCGCGATACACCGATCCTGGAGTGCCGGAACCTGTCGATTGCCTACGCCGGCCGCACGGGAGATGTGCCCGCGGTAATCGACTTCAATCTCGCGCTGATGCCCGGCGAGGCGCACGGTCTCGTCGGGGAATCAGGCTGCGGCAAGTCGACCATTGCGCTCGCCATCATGCAGTATCTGGGCAGAGCGGGCCGCGTCGTGGGCGGACGGATCCTGTTCCGGGGACGCGACCTATTGGCCATGAAGGGCGAAGAATTGCGCAGCATACGCGGCGGCGCGATCGCCATGGTCTACCAGGAACCGATGGCATCGCTGAATCCCTCGATGACCATCGGTGCGCAGCTGATCGAAGTGCCGATGTACCATGAGAGCATGGAACGCCGCGCCGCCGCCGCGCGGGCACAGATGATGCTGGATCGGGTGCGCATGGCCGACGGCGAACGAATCATGCGCTCTTATCCGCATCAGATTTCCGGCGGCCAGCAGCAGCGCGTCGTCATCGCCATGGCGCTGCTGTCGAATCCCGCCCTGCTCCTGCTCGATGAGCCCACCACTGCGCTCGACGTCACCGTGGAGGCGGGGATCGTGGATCTGATTCGCAACATCTCAACGGAGTTCGGCACGTCCATGCTGTACATCTCGCACAATTTGGGGCTGGTGCGGGAGACCTGCGATCGCGTCACCGTCATGTATTCCGGAGAAGCGGTGGAAGTCGGGTCCGTCGCCAGCGTATTCCGCGGCATGCGGCACCCTTACACTCGCGGACTATTCGCGTCGATGCCGGTGCCGAGCGCGGACAAGAACAGCCGCCCGCTGGTATCCATCCCCGGTCAGCCTCCGCCGCCCCGCGCCCGGCCGCCGGGCTGCTTCTTCGGACCGCGCTGCGCGTCCTTTGTCGCGGGGCGTTGCGACGCGCGGCCCGTTCCGCTGTCATCCATTGAAGCGTCGCAAGGCCATGCGTCTCGCTGCCTGCGAGTCGATGAAATCGCCTGGGATGCAGCGCCGGCGCCCGGACCCGGCAATATCACGGCAACCGTCGGTGACATCGTACTCAAGGTCCAAGATCTCTCCAAGCGCTTTCGGCACGTGACTGCAAACGACGGGCTGACATTCGATGCGCGGCGCGGGGAGACGGTTGCCATCGTCGGCGAGTCCGGTTGCGGCAAGTCCACATTCGCGCGCATCCTGATGGGTCTGATACAAGCGAATTCCGGATCGATCGACCTTGCGGGACTGGAACTCAGCAAGCTGCCGGTGACGCGCAGGAACGCGAATACCATCCGCTCGTTGCAGATGATCTTTCAAAATCCATTCGACACGCTCAATCCCAGCCATACCGTGGGCTCACAGATTGCGCGCGTCATCCGCAAACTAGGCGTGCTGCGGGACGAGTCCCGGGTACGGGAGCGGGTCCTCGATCTGCTCGACTTGGTCAAGCTGCCGCGCGACTTCGCCGAGCGCCGCCCGCGGCAGTTGTCCGGCGGGCAAAAACAACGCGTCGGCGTGGCGCGCGCCTTCGCGGGCAGTCCGAGCGTCGTCGTGGCCGACGAACCGCTCTCGGCACTCGACATGTCGGTGCAGGCAGCAGTGACGGAATTGCTGATCGACATTCAGAGGCGGGAGGGCACTACCCTGCTGTTCATCAGCCACGACCTGTCGGTGGTACGCTATTTGTCCGATCGCATCGTCGTCATGTACCTTGGCCAGATCATGGAGCAGGGGCGGACGCACGAGGTATTTACGCCGCCCTATCATCCGTATACGGAGGCACTCCTGTCGGCAGTCCCGATTGCAGATCAGCGGTATGCCAAGCGCAAGGTGCTGCTGACCGGCGAAATCCCGTCGGCGGCGAATCCGCCCGCCGGCTGCCCCTTCTCGACCCGCTGCCCCTACCGGATCGTGGGCACCTGTGATCGACGTCCGCCGCCCGTCCAGGAATTCTCAGCGAGCCACCGCATTGCCTGTCATCTGCCGCGCGAGGAGTTGTTGGCGATGCAACCCGTCTTTGAGGAGGTGACACAGTGAATCGATACCTGACCCTGGCCGTCTGCCAGACCGGCCCCATCCAGCGCAGCGCCTCGCGCACCGAGACGGTGAGCCGGCTGATGCATCTTCTCGAGAGCGCCGCGAAAGCGGGCGCGGAACTCGCCGTCTTCCCTGAACTGGCGTTGACCACGTTCTTCCCTCGCTGGCCGCTCGAGGATCAGCGCGAGATCGACTCGTTCTATGAAACGCAAATGCCGGGACCGCAGACACAACCGCTGTACGATGCGGCGCGCAGGCTCAAGATAGGTTTTGCCCTGGGCTTCGCGGAGTTCGGACGTGAGCACGGCGACCGACGGCGCTTCAACAGCATGGATCTCGTGGGTGCGGATGGCGTGCCGATCGGACGCTATCGCAAGATGCACATACCCGGTTCCGAAGATGCGCAGGCGGGGGTCACGACCCATCTGGAGCGGCGCTATTTCGAGCCCGGCAATCTCGGTTTTCCCGTGTATGCCTACCGTGGCGTGCGTGTCGGTCTGTCATTGTGCAACGATAGACGCTGGCCGGAAACCTATCGAATGCTGTGCCTCAACGGTGCGCAGGTGGTGCTGATAGGCTACAACACTCCTGTCGTTCTCGATGAGGCACCGGCTCTGGCGCACCTGCGCATGTTCCACAATCATCTGCCGATGCAGGCCGGCGCCTATCAAAACACCGTGTGGGTAGCGGCCGCGGCTAAAGCAGGGTTGGAGGACGGACAAGCGTTGATCGGCGGGTCCTGCATCATCGCCCCCACCGGCGAGATCGCGGCATTGGCGATGTCCCTCGACGATGAAGTCGTGGTTCATCGCGCCGATCTGGATTTGATCGCCACGTGCCGGCGCGTGAATTTTGATTTCGCTCGCTATCGCCGGCCCGAGGAGTACGGCCTGATCGCGCAGCGCGCCGGACCCATCACCGGATGAAAACCAGGCATCCGCGGTTCTTTGATCCACCTTCGGCAGGAGAAATCAATGCGTAAATCCTTGTGGGCATTGATGATAGCAACTCCTCTCGCATGCGGCGCCCACTCGGGCGTCCAAGTGCTCAACGACGATGCGCACTTTCCCGAAGGACCGGTGTGGTATCAGGGCAAACTGTACTACGTGGAATACGACCGCAATACGGTGATGACGTGGGACGGCAGGAAGAACACGGTGTTTTCGGCCGAGAAGGGCTGTGGCCAATCCGCCGTGGCCCCGACGGTTCGCGGCGAATTCGTCACCACATGCTATGACAACGGATCGATCGGGCGGATGTCGGCCGACGGCACGGTACTCCCTGCCTACACGCACGATAAGGATGGCAACAAATTCCTGGGGCCGAACGA
>WNFF01018513.1_pt1 | contig 12906 bp, 17 predicted proteins | sample 5400441 | NCBI WGS metagenome assembly WNFF01 (sample SAMN13153345, study PRJNA577476) | soil metagenome | isolation source: 120 cm saprolite under Douglas fir tree site 2 hole 3 replicate 1 | place: USA:California | collected 2015-04-18
TCCATGGCCGGAAGAGTCGATGAAGACGGCGAGCCGCATGTACTCGTCGAAGTCGACATGTCCGTAGGAGTCGTTTCGGCGCCGCTTTCGAAATATCTCGACTTCCACACGCGGGTATGCCGTCCGGTGGGTCTGTCCGATGAAGATTGCGCAAGGGTTTGCGCGTACGCAGTCGAGCGAATCGGCTGCGGCTATGATCTGAAGAACATCATCGATCTCGCGCGCTACCTGGTGCCATTGCCGGTGCCTCAGCGCTGGCGGCGGCGTATGATTGCGCTCGGCTCTGGAGATCCCACTCGGCTGGTCTGCTCGACGCTGATCGCTCAGGCTTTCGAGACGGTCCGCTACCCGATCTTGCCCAGAGTGACGTTGATGGAAAGCCCGGCGGCGCGCCGGGAAATTCTGCACATCCGTCATTCTTCGCTCTACGCGCCACGCGATTTCGATATTTCTCCGTTCTTTCAGGTGGTCAAGCCGACCATCGAGACTGGCTTCAACTACAAGCAACTGCACTGGAGCGACTTGCCGTCACTGGACCGGGATCCGCGCGAGAGACCGCCTAGGCGCATTCGCAGAGAACCGAGAAGAGCAGGTTCCCTGCTGTCGATCGGGGAATAGAGTCCGGTTTCGACCGGTCTCTTCCCTATCAGGTATTTCTCGGAGAAGACGGCGATGTTCACCGTCCGGTCAGACCGGCCATGATCGTCTGCTCCTGCAACGTCATCACCGAGCACGACGTGCGCAGCGTAATCGAGATGGAATCGCCGCACGGCACCGCTGAAGTCTATATTTGCCTGGGCTGCAGTGCCCGGTGCGGCCGCTGCGCGCGAACCATCAAACGGATCATGGCCGACGCGATCAAAGGTTGTTCCGTGGACTGCAGCTGCGGCGGCTGCCGCTAGCACACCTATGCCCGTCACAGCCCTGTCAGGGGGATCGGAACACTAGCCCCGCGACGAAGCCGCCCATACCCTCTCCCGCTGCGGGGAGAGCGGAAGCGCGCCGCGAGTCGCGCATGGAATAAACTCTCTCGTTGCAGGAGATGATTTTCCAGCAGGGGGGTTGGGCTCACTGATCCGACGGGGTGCTTCGGAACAGCTCGGTGAAATGCGCAAGTTCGGAAGCGGCGACGTCGGAGACGACCCAATAGGTCACGCCGTCTCCGGTCCATTCGATGACGTTGTAGCCTTCGATCGCGCGCGAGACCGGCGCGGCATCCGGCTTGCGGGGCGCGGGGATCGCGGTCAGGCTGATCAGGTGCTTGCGGTGATGGTAGACCAGCGTCGGCACCGGATTGCGCTCGACCACGTCGATGCGGCCGCCGATCAGCGGAAAGTCGTTCTTGGCGAGATCGACGACGCGCGGCGATTCCGGGATGCGCCCGTTGAACCACGGCTTGACCGTGTGCCGGTCCGAGGAGGCGACGTCGGCCGGCTGCGGCGCCATCAGGGCGCGGATGTGGTCGGAAACGATCGCGTCGGCGGTCGGGTCACCGGGCGGGGCGAGCACATAGAAGCTCGAGCTGCTGCCGACGACCACGGCCAGGGTGACGGAGGCGGCGAGGGCCAGCCAGGTTGGGCGCGATGGCATTCGGCGCAATCCGACGGCGCGCTCGATGCGCTCGCGCAATGCCGCCGGCGGCGGCGTTAACGGAAAATTGCTTCGCAGCGCACGCCCCAGCGCCTCGATGCGGTCGCGCTCGGCGGCGAGCGCCGCATCGTTGGCGATGCGCCGCTCGATTGCGCGCGCGTTGGCCGGATCAAGCTCGCCGTCCACATAGGCGTGCACCAGCCATTTCGGCTCGTCGTCAGGCGGCAGCATCATTTTCATCCTTTGCGATCGTCGTCATCAGCCGTCGCCGCGCCCGCGCCAGTCGCGACATCACCGTTCCGATGGGTACGCCGGTCACCTTGGCTATCTGGCGGTAGTCGAGGCCGTGCAGGTCGCGCAGCACCAACGTCTCCCGGAACGGCGGGGGCAGTTTCTGGATCGCGGCCTGGAGGCGTGCGGCATCGGCCTTGGCGATCATCTCGGTCTCCGCTTCTGCATCCCCGCACGTTATCTCCGCGCCCTCGACCCCCTCTACGTCGTCGGTGACGACCAGCGTCGCGGGGCGGTTCTTGCCGAGCCAGCTATATGCGGTGTGGCGCACGATCGTCAGGACCCAAGCGCGGGCATTTCCCTCCCGGAAGCCCGCAATTCCACGAAAGGCATGCAAGCACGCGTCCTGCACCACGTCCTCGGCATCGGTTCCGTTGCCGGTGAGCCAGCGTGCCAGCGCATAAGCCTCGGCGAGATGCGGCAGCACGACGCGGGCAAACCGCGTCTGGTCGTCCGGGCCGTTCAACCGCTCTCCTCTCAATGGATGGGCACGCTGCCCAACCAATTCCATTTGCATGGGCAATTCACCCAGCTAGGCCGCCGGCGCCGAATGGCATTCGACAAAATGAACGACGGACAGGGTCAAGACTCGGTCGTGGGCCGGTCTATTCCCGGCCGGGACGACGTGATCGCCTCTCGCCGCCCCTGCTTTCGCCCGGGAATAAAGCGCGCTCGCGTCCGGTCTCTCCTGCGTCAATCCGACCACATAGCGCGGGAGAAAAGGCAATGAGTGAATCCAAGAAAACCGACGACGACCGCGGCGTGAACCGCCGCAAGGTGTTGGAGTGCATGACCTGGGCCGGAACCGGGGTACTGTGGACAATATCAGGCGGCGTGCCGCGTTCGCTCGGCATCATCGACCAGGCGCTGGCGGCCGAGCCGGGCAAGCTGACCTTCCTGCAGATCAGCGACAGCCATGTCGGCTTCGACAAGCCGGCCAACCCCAATGCGATCGGCACGCTGCAGGAGGCCATCGGCAAGATCAAATCGCTTCCGGCAAGGCCTTCGTTCATGATTCACACCGGCGACATCACGCATCTGTCGAAACCGGCCGAGTTCGACAATGCCGATCGCGCCATCTCCGAAGCCGGGCTCGATGTGCATTACGTGCCGGGCGAGCACGATCTCATCGACGAGGAGGTAAAATTCTATCGCGAGCGCTACGGCAAGAACGCCAAGGGCTCCGGCTGGTACAGCTTCGACGCCGACGGCGTGCATTTCATCGGGCTCGTCAATGTCATGAATCTCGAGGCGGGCAAGCTCGGCAAGCTCGGCGAGGAGCAGCTCAAGTGGCTCCAGGACGACGTTGCCGGCCGCACCGCAAGCACTCCGGTCGTGGTCTTCGCCCACATCCCGTTGTGGACCGTCTACGAGCAATGGGGCTGGGGCACCGACGACGGCGCGCGCGCCATCTCGTTATTGAAGAAGTTCGGCTCGGTGACCGTCCTCAATGGTCACATCCACCAGGTGATGCAGAAGGTCGAGGGCAACGTCGCCTTCCACACCGCGCTATCGACCGCGTTCCCGCAGCCGGCGCCAGGTACCGCGCCCTCGCCCGGCCCGCTGAAAGTTCCGGATGACAAGCTGCGCTCGCTGCTCGGGATCACCGACGTGAACTTCGTCCGTGGTCAGCAGCGGCTCGCCATCATCGACAAGCCACTGCAGGGCTGAAACCTCGAACGGGTGACTTCATGCAAAAACTACCTCCCGAACGGCGCACGCATGCCCCCGGCGCCGTTCTCCTGGTCGCCGCCTTCTTCGCGGCGACCCTTTTCCTTCCCCGCGCTACGCTCGCCGAGGGCGCCGCGGTGCAGATCGACGATTTCGCCTTTTCCCCGCCGAGCCTGACCGTGAAGGCCGGAACGACGGTGACCTGGCGCAACAAGGACGACATCCCGCACACGGTCGCCTCCTCGAAGCGGCTGTTCAAGTCGGGAGCCCTCGACACCGACGATAGCTACTCCTTCACCTTCAATGAGCCGGGCAGCTATCAGTACTTTTGCTCGCTGCACCCGCACATGACGGGAAAGATCGTGGTCGAACCCGCGAACCACGCGGCGAAGTGAAGACTGCCAACTAGATAGTATCTCCATTGTGGGAGGCGAATTATGAGGAAGCTTGTCGTAGCCGCTGGTATTGCGGCCAGCCTTGCCTTCGGGGCCCCGGCCCTGGCGCAGACGAAGCCAACCATTCCGATCATCGTGAAAGACACGACGTCACCCTACTGGCAAACCGTGCTAGCTGGCGCGCGCAAGGCCGGTCAGGATTTCGGGGTCGACGTTCCCGAGCTCGGACCCCAATCCGAGTCCGACATCGACGGCCAGATCAGCATTCTCAAAAGCGCGGTCACGTCGAATCCGGCGGCGATAATCATCGCGCCGGCGCAATTTGCCGCGCTCGGCAAGCCGATCGATGAAGCCGCCCACAAGGTCAAGATCATCGGTATCGATTCCCCCGCCGACTCCAAGGCCTTCACCTCGTTCCTGATAACCGACAACGAGCAGGCCGGCCGCTTCGCCGCCGATGCTCTCGCCGAGGCGATCAAGAGGACGTACGCCGATGCCGAAGGCGACGTGGCGCTCATCACCTCGTTGCCCGGGGTCGCCTCGCTCGATCGGCGCGCCAAAGGCTTCAAGGAGCAAATCGCTTGGTCATGACGCAAGGCGCAGTCGAGGCTGTGGCCGAGAACAAGACGAACAAGACCGGAGACAAGATCAATCTGGTAGGGTTCGACTCGGACGACAAGCTCGTCAAATCTCTGCAAAACAGCACGATCGCCGCGCTAGTCGTACAGGATCCGTTCCGCATGGGTTATGATGGCGTCAAGATTGCGCTCGCTGCTTCGAGAGGCCAACAAGTGCCGCCCAACGTCGATACCGGCGCCAACCTCATCACCAAGGCCAACATAAGCTCCGCACGTTCGCAGGAACTCCTCAATCCGAAGATCAAATGATCCGCAATTCGCGCCGGTTTGGTAATGGAGACCGACGGGTACGCCGGAATGCAGAGTGCCGCGGTGTTGCCCGAGGTGTCGATCGGCCCTATGCGCCTAAGCGACGCTTCGGCTGCGCACCGTCGGACGTCGTCAAGATTTCGTCATTGTCATTATGGGCGTTCATGTGTTTCCACACTTTCGCGGCAGCTGCGGACGGTTGCCCGAAGCAGGCGGATGCAATTGCCACCGATCGCCCGGACGTCACCAACTCTAGTATCGTGGTTCCGGTTGGCAGCCTGCAAGGCGAGAATGGTATCAATTTCAGCGCGCGGGACGGCGCCGGGGTTCTTGACGGCGCAAACACGCGACTTCGTTTGGGGGTCGCGCCTTGCGTCGAGCTGTTAGTGGACCTGCCCACATATTTTGCCGCCGTGCGGGGTTCGGCAACCTCGGGATTTTCCGACGTAGCGCCAGCCGTCAAATGGCAAATCAGTCCGGTCTCCGGCAAAGTTGACCTCTCTGCCGTCATCGGTGTGGCTTTGCCGACCGGCGCGACCGATATTGCCGGGCGCGGCGCGCAGCCTTATGTGCAGTTTCCGTGGTCGTGGGAACTGCATGATGGCTGGGGCCTCAGCGGAATGGTCACGGAGTTCATCCGCCCCGCGCAACTTGTTCTTTGGGTCCGCTAAGGTCGGAATTCGGATCGGCTGGCTGCTGGTCACGAATGTCCGCTCCGGGTCATTTTGGTCGATTTTGGCATATCCGCCGCATGTCCGGTTTGGGGGCGATTCCGGAAATGCTGGCTCATTGTTGATGGCGTCACCTCAGGCGTGATTCAAGCTCCCAAACTGGGGCGGCGAATCATGCGGTATGAACTCAGCGACCACGAATGGGACGCCATCAACCCGATGCTCCCGAACAAGCCGCGCGGTATCCCCCGGGTTGACGACCGGCGCGTCCTGAACGGCATCTTTTGGGTGTTGCGCTCAGGTGCTCCCTGGCGCGATCTGCCGGAGATCTATGGACATCGCACGACCTGCTACAACCGCTTCGTTCGTTGGCGGCGGGCGGGCGTTAAGTGCAGCCAGCTGCACACTAAACAAAAAGATCGAGCCCGAGCGAAGCTTCTTCCCCCATGAAGGATGCTAAACCGGGGTCAATTGTGTTTGATGGATCGGCCCGAAGTGCAGCACACTCGACCGCCCAGTCGAAGCTTCGATGAGGGCGGCTTTTGTTGCTATTTTCATGAACTTAGCCGAAAGAGGCAGGTCCAAACTATCCATGAGCCATCTGTGCATTTTGCCGTGCAGCGTCGAACGACGGGCACCGCTTTGTTGGTCCGAAGACCATGGCCAGATGTTGCTCGGTCTCGGAAGCAAGTTATTTCCGTCGCGCCGCGACCTCCTCGACCAGCGCAATCGCCGACGATGCGCTGGGGCTCGTGCTGGCGTTTGACGTCGGTGGCTTGGGCCGCAACATCAGCCGCCGCCAGCGGCCACGCCGCCGCGCCTCCGGCCCCAGGTTTCTCCCGAAAAATCATGGCTGGCCGGTGCGGCCCCCACGAAAGCCACGCTCCGGGCGCTGGAATTTCAAAATCGGCCCCGAGTATGCCATCATCGCCCGGCAAAGCATCGCGGCTTTACTGGGGATCGGCTGCATGAATTCTCGTCATAGCCTTCCGGCGTTGAGCGCCATCGTGTCTCTGCTCTGGCTCGCCGCAACCTCTGATTCGCGTGCAGCGGAGGAGAGGCCAGCGAGCTTCGACTGCGTCAAGGATCGAGCCCCGCTCGCGTCGATCGTCTGCAGCGACCAAAGCGCGATTCTTGCCGAGCGGCGAACCGCGATCGCGTATTTGGCACTTTTTTTCAGTCTTGACGAAAACGGTCGAGCCAGATTCCGCACCGATCACCTGCATTGGGTGAATGACCTGACCGCCCGATGCATTGCTTCCCCGAGCGCACTACAGAAGCTGCTCGGGGCCGCACCAACCGCTCCATCTCGTGAATGCGTTAGCCGGGCATATATGCTGCGCGCCGAAACATATCGCAGAAAGCTGCATGGCTCAGCTTTGGAGGAAGCAAATCTGTCGCCCAACGAGCTAAGAAAGATACAAAGGCGGCTCGTCGAATTGAAATTCCTATCGGGCAGCATCGACGGCACGTTCGGTGTCGAGACCCGGAGCGCGATACGAAATTACCAATCATCGATCGATCACGATCAGGCAAATTTTCTGACCGCCGAGGAGCGCAACATGCTCTTGGCGCCGGCCAGCACAGCGGCACAGTCGTCCACTCGCGCACAGCCGTCCGCTCCCGCCGAGGCGGCCATATCCACATCACCGCCGGTGCGCCTGTCCGAGACGTCGCCCGAGGTCCCGCCCACCTCCCCGTCCCCGCAGCCGTCTGCCGGTCAGAGCAATCAGAATCCCGGGAGCGGACCGCCGAATATGGACACAACCCCGCTCGCGGCCGAGCCTTCAGCGCAACACGCTTTGGTGGAGGACGAGAATAGATCCCCCGAGGCGGTCGCGGAGCGAGCCGAGGAGCCCGCCACCGGATCGGTGGACAAGCCCCGCCCATCGTCTTTCACGCGAGCTGCGTTGCCGCTTTGGATCGGCATCTTGGCCGGCATGGCACTCGTGCTTTCGACCGGGATAGTGCTTTTCAAGCGGCTGCACACTGGACGAGCATTCGAGGCCGAGGAGGCAAGCTCCGAGGCGCCTGTGCCCAGCGGGACGGGTCTATCGCCGCCAAATCCAATCCCCACGGCCGACAATCAATCGGTCGCGGCTGGACCTCCCAGCGAACCGGAAAGCTCCGACCGGCAAGCCGGTACGGAAGCCGGCCTCAACGAAGACGCCATCGCCAGCATGATCGCAAATCTGGTTCGCAACGGCGCTCACCCCAGTTCAGGTCCCACCACAGCTTCGCTGCCCCACGCGAGTTCAGTGCCGAAACAGTCCCCACACTGCGACGAGAGCGCTGATGGTCGCCAACAGAAAGATGCCGGACAAGATGCCTCCCTCGACATTCCACCCCAGGAGCCGGGCAAGATCGTACAGCACGTAAGCGCCGAACGTGATGGCTAGCCCATATACGTAGGGCTTGCCTTTCCGGGCTGCGAGTATTGCCAGGACCGCAACTGCAGCTTCGAGAACAATCGAGACGATGAGCATCGGCGCAGAGCACAACTGCGGGCAGGATGAGTCAAGTCCCGCCTGGACAAGCGGGGCCGCTCGCCGAGAGAGGTGCTGTTTTTCGGAGGACCCGGTGGAAAACTCGTCGATTATGGCATCGCTTCACATTATTGATCCTGGTCCGCGGCGTGATCGCGCTCCCGGGTCCGTCGGAGCTTAGGGATTACTCAGATGCTGCTTCGTCTCTTGTACTCGACGGCTCTCGTCCTGCTCGCATCCCTGACCATGCCGCCGTCCCACGCGGTAGCGCAGGCCGGCGATGCCGACCAGCCGGGGATGATCCCCAATCCTGCTGATGAGCAGCTCGACCCCAGGCTTCAGCGCCAGATGGTGTTCTTCCGCTCCAACGAGCCGCCTGGCACGATCATCGTGCACACCTCCGAGCGGTTTCTCTATGTGGTCCAGCCTGGTGGTCGCGCGCTACGTTACGGCATCGGCGTTGGCCGCCAAGGTTTTCAATGGCAGGGACTTTTGAAGATTTCCCGCAAGGAAGAGTGGCCGGACTGGACGCCGCCTGAGGAAATGATCGAGCGTCAGCCCTATCTCCCGCGCTGGATGGCTGGCGGCCCCGGCAATCCGCTCGGCGCGCGCGCTCTCTATCTCGGGAACACCGTCTATCGTATCCACGGCACCAACCAACCGCAGACGATCGGGAGTGCTGTCTCGTCTGGTTGCTTCCGGCTGGTAAACCCCGACGTCGTCGATCTCTACGACAGGATTCCGATGGGCACCAAGGTGGTCGTCCGGCAACAGCCGACGCTGTGATCGCGCTGCGAGGGTTGACCATGCGCAAATTTTTCGGACTGAACTTTCACACCGGCCTGCTGATTGGGTGTGCGATCGCAGCCGCAATTGCAGTGGCTGCCATCGCCTATGAGCGCTACGATACCAAGACGCTTAAACGGACGATCAGACGGGATGCTGTGTTCTGCGGCGTCAACACCGGACTGCCAGGGTTCTCCAGCGTCGACGACAACGGCAACTGGTCGGGATTTGACGTTGATTTTTGCCGCGCCATTGCGGCGGCGATCTTCGACGAACCGAAAAAGGTTAAGTTTGTCCCGCTCGACGCCAAGGAACGGTTCGTCGAACTGGGGAAGCGCAAGGTCGACGTACTGGCGCGCAACTCGACGTGGACCATCTCGCGCGAGGCCGAATACGCGCTGCACTTCGCGGCGGTGTCATATTACGACGGCCAAGGATTCATGCTGCCGAAGTCGCGCAACGTCACGTCCGCGCTTGAGCTTGATGGCAGCAAGGTTTGCGTACAGTCGAACACCACCACGGAACTCAATCTCGGTGACTACTTCCGCGCCAATAACATGACGCACGAGGAACGGAAATTCGGAACAGTCGACGACGTGTTTAACGGTTACGTTTCCGGTCAGTGCGACGTTTTGACCGCGGATGTCTCTCAGCTTTACGCGCTGCGGCTGAAGCTCTCCAAACCGGGCGATCATGACATTTTGCCGGACGTCATTTCGAAGGAGCCGCTCGCGCCGGTCGTGCGGCACAAGGACGACGACTGGCTCCTGATCGTGAAGTGGACGCTGTTTGCGATGATAAACGCCGAGGAGCTTGGGATTACCTCGAAGAACATCGATCAGGCGCTCAAATCCACCAAGCCGGACGTGATGCGGTTTGTCGGCACCGAGGGGGACTATGGCGAGGAACTCGACCTGACCAAGGATTGGGCCGTGCGCATCATTCGCCACGTGGGCAATTACGGCGAGGTTTATGAGCGCAATGTCGGCACTGGCTCGAAGCTCGGCATCCCGCGCGGTCTCAATCAATTGTGGAACGCCGGCGGCATCCTCTACGCGCCGCCCATTCGCTAGCTCGTCGGTCTGTTCCTTTTCGGGGGCGCGGCTCGAGGCGCGTTGGCGCGACAGCGTCGTGGCATTGAGGGTCGGTGGAGATGACCACTTGGGGTCAAAGACGGCGGTCGCAACATGTCCGCAACGAGTCCGCTTACCCCCCGATAGCGGCTGGAGAGCAGACATCGCGTCTGGTCGGTTCGTGCCAGAAGCAGTCATCCTCATGCTGCTGGGATGTGATACGACGCACGGTTTCCGGGGGAAATGTGCTAGGTCTCGGGTCGGACGCTGCGTGGTTCTTGCGCCACCGGGGAAGCACATGAGACGTCGGCCGAATTCTCGCAGGCACCAAACCAGCCGACTTGCCGGTGCTTCAAGCAACCAAATTCGAGCTAGTCTTAAACCTGAAAGGACGGTATGACCGGCTGCCGGCGCTGGCGGCCGAGCTGGTTAATGGCAGGGTGGCCGTGATCGCCGCCTTTGGCCCTCCCGCGGCGCTGGCGGCAAAGACCGCGACAGAGACGATCCCGGTCGTCTTCGTCAGCGGTGGGGACCCGGTGGCGATTGGCCTTGTAAATAGTCTTAGTCACCCGGGCGGCAATGTTACGGGCGTGAACCTATTCAACTCGGAGCTTGGCTCGAAGCGGCTGGCAGTACTGGCGGAGTTGGTCCCAGCAGCCAGCATGATCGCATTTCTTGTGAACCCGAAAAATCCGGATTCGGAAATCGAAACGGGAGATGCATTGGGTGCGGGACGTGCGCTCGGTCGGCAAGGATTCATTGTGAATGCCAGCAGCGAACAGGAGATTGAGACTGCCTTCGCAACCATTGCACGACGGCACGCTGGCGCGCTCTTCGTTGGCGTTGATCCGTTCTTCAACTCTCGGCGTGACAAGATCGTCTCCCTAGCCGCACGCGATGGCATTCCTGCGATTTATCAATTTCGTAAATTCACGGATGCTGGCGGCCTTATCAGCTACGGAACAAGCCTTGCGGATGCATACCGACAAGCAGGCAACTATGTTGACCGAATTCTCGCAGGCACCAAACCAGCCGACTTGCCGGTGCTTCAAGCAACCAAATTCGAGCTAGTCTTAAACCTGAAAACAGCCAAAGCCCTCGGCCTCACCGTGCCGCCCTCACTGCTCGTCCGCGCCGACGAGGTGATCGAATAGGCCGCCGCGAGAATTGGGTGATGGCGACAAAAGTGGCGCGACAGGTACGCCCTGTCTATTCGATCCCGAACGTGGTGAAGTTCCGAACTGTATGCGCGAAGATAAGACAGGGGAACAATTCGTCGCGCCGCAATATCTGAAGCAATTGAATTTCGATGCACATGATTTAGCCTCTGTGAATTCTCCAAAGCTAGGTTGGATGTACGTCAACCGCAAGGGCAAGGTCGTAATAAGCGGGGTCGCGGCGATGGACAACGGGGCTGACTGGTTCCACGACGGGCTTGTCCGGATTGTCAGAAATGGGAAGTACGGCTTCGCGAATCGCAGAGGCCAAGTTGTAGTTCCGCTGATTTATGAGGGTGCTATGAACTTCGAAAACGGCCGTGCCGTGGTCTGCAAACGCTGCGAGAGCAAGTGTGTGAACTCCGGGTGTGAATATCATTCTTTTGCTGGGGGAGAATGGTTTCAGATCGACGTCAAGGGGACCATTCTTAATCGGTTACATCCGCATAACTGACGAAATGGATCCCTTACCCTAACCGGCTGGATGTCCACGAGGTCGGATATACGCTGAGTTTGGATAAAGGGTGACTTCGCCTAAGCGCCTCCTCGTCCATCGCGACCGGTCGAAGGGCCGTGTTGCAGCCCCTCTCGCTGTATGCTTCTGTTAACCGCTGGGTCGCTGGTTCGAATCCGGCCCGGGGAGCCAGCAAAACCAACGGTTCAGGCCCGATTTTGACTTCCAAGATGTCGAACGGCGCCACGGCACCAAGATGCGATACATTGCGGAATAGTTCGGGAAGATTCGCCCGCATACCAACGAGTACGAGATGAGCAATCCAGAACCCACCCCCCTTCGCGCCGCCGAGAATGCGTTCGAACTTGCGATCCGAGCCACGGGTCAGGCGCTCGTCGACGCATCGGCCGCCGCTCATGAGATCGATGCGCTCGATCCGCCGAAAGACGACCAGGATGCCGATTACGATCGGCTGCTGTGGCTCGGCAAGATCACCGACGGGCTAGGCATCCTGTGCACGCCGAGGCTGCGCGTGCTCGCCGCCATCCTCGTCGAGGTCGTCGCGCTCGAAGAGCCCGGCGAGCTCGGCGACAAGCGCCACACTGCCCATTGAGGCTCCCGGGCAAACCGGGACCGCAGCGTTTCTCGAGGGGAATTGCCATGCGGACGTTGGCCGCTGTTGCGACGATCGCGACCGTACTTCTGATCAGTGCCGGGGCCCCGCTCCAGGCTGCGCCGTGGTGCGCGTGGTTCACCGGCAACGATTACAGTTACGATTGCTCCTATTACACGCTCCCGCAATGCGTTGCGACCATCCGCGGGGTCGGCGGCTATTGCGCTCGCAATGTTTACCCGGAACCCCTCCCCTACGCGCCCGGTCCGTATCGCAAGCGGCATCCTCGCCGATACGACTGATGTTGCGGCCGCGATCCTGAGCCGTACCTGACACGCTGAGCGCTACCCCGCGGTCAGCGGTCCGAATCCCCAGGAGAAGAGCGGCCGCCGTCCGGGCCGATGGCGGGCTCCGGGAGGTTCACTGACGCCGGCATCCGCTCCGACGATGGTCCCCTCGGTGATTTGTTGGGGACGACATCGCCATCAATCGCCGCGCCACGATCGAGCTCGTTCCGAAGCCGTGCATTGAGCCGAAATCGGACGATCGTCGCGCTACAAGGTCTATTGAAGTTCAATTGACTTTGCCAGCCTAGACTACCAAAGATAGAATGATATCGCGTCCTCGGCCTTGCATGACGAACGGAGGCATGGAACCGATGTGCACAATGGTGAGCCGCAGAGTGGGGGGCCGCCTCCTAGCCGGATTGTGCGGCGTATTGGGTTTAAATCATATCGCCGGGGCCAAGTTTGCGAGCGCGGCAAGTTGCGCG
>WNFF01003468.1_pt1 | contig 12905 bp, 12 predicted proteins | sample 5400441 | NCBI WGS metagenome assembly WNFF01 (sample SAMN13153345, study PRJNA577476) | soil metagenome | isolation source: 120 cm saprolite under Douglas fir tree site 2 hole 3 replicate 1 | place: USA:California | collected 2015-04-18
AGGTCCCCCCGCGCGCGTTGTTTACGGGACAAAATCCACCTGCGGGCGCGGTGATTTATTTCTACCTTAAGCAGGCTCCGAAGCAGGAAGTGAAAATCGAGATTCTGGATGCGGCAGGTAGCGTTGTCCGCGACTACTCGAGCGCCAAGATTCAGCTGCCGGATGAGCCGCTCGATCCGGACGACAAGAAACCGGAGAAGCAGATCAAGGCGGAAGCCGGCCTCAATCGCTTTGTATGGGATCTGCACTATGGGGGCGCGAACCGCGTCCCGGGCTACTACTTGTGGGAATACAACGATGGAGCCAAGGGCCCGCTGGCACTGCCCGGCAAATACCAATTGCGGCTAACGGCGGAAGGCAAGAGCCAGACGGCGCCTCTGGAGCTGAAACTCGATCCGCGGGTGAATGTTTCACAGAGCGATCTGGAAAGGCAGTTCAAGCTGCAACTGGACGTGCGCGACCAACTCAACCGCGTCTATGAAGCTGTCAACCAGATCCAGGATGTGCGCGAGCAGATGGAAGGTCTCAAGAAGCGTTTGGGTCCGGGGGACTCCTACAAATCTCTGCTCGATGCAGTCAGTGGACTGGACGCCAAGCTGATCGCGGTTCGCGATCCCCTCATCAACCTCAAGATCAGTGCGAATGAGGATTCACTTGCCTATGTGCCTGGCCTCGACACGAGACTGGCTTTTCTGTCTATCTCGGTGGCAGGCTTTTCGGACTCCGCACCTACTGAATCGCAGTACCAGCTCTTCGACAAACTGAAGAAGCAGACGGACGAATTTCTGGGGCGGTGGGATCAGGTGCGAAACGCGGACATTGCCGCATTCCAAAAACTCGCAGCCGAGCAGGGAGTCCACGCGATCCATGTACCGGATGTGAAGAGCGAGCGTGTACAGGGAGGCGGCGGAGGAGCGGAACAGGATCAGTGAGCGCGCTGGGGCCGCTGTTCGCGTGTTAGAATCCGGCGTAAGTGAAAGCAGGCAAGCTACTTCTCGGGTGTGTACGGCATCTGACTGAAAGAGCACCGTGATTCTTTCCAGCGGCCATACCTCGAATTCTGGCGTCGTCGTGCGGATATGCATCGCCGTGGTCTGTTTCGTGCTGGCGTTGCAGGGCGCGCATGTTTGCCCTCCCGCGGGAGCGTCCGCGCACGGAATCGAGGTTGCGATTTCTCTCGGTGCCTCGGTGTGTTCGGTGTGCGCTCTGGCACACTCTGTGCTGATTACCCTCCTCTTTATCCTCTTCTCGTTAATTCCAACTTGCTCCCGGACTCCCCTGGTTTCCGTCCAGATGAGGCCATTCTGGCATGGAGTGCGGTTGGATATGCGCGCTCCGCCTGTTTTCTAAATCTCGCCAACGGGGCTGAGAAGCCCCCACAATCCTCAGATTTCCGAATTAGTAAAGGAGTTTGGCATGAAACCGTGGATCGCGTTTTGTGTTCTTGCATTGTTCGTTCCGACCATGGCGCTTGCGCAGCAGGGAAGCGGCGCGTCTTCTGGAGAAGATACGGCTGCACTCGAACAGAAGATTCGCGATCTCGAAGACCGTCTGGTCGCTCTCGAAGGGCAGATGCGAACGCTGAAGGCTCAGGGGAGTCAGGCGCCAGCTGCTGCGTCCGCGCCCGTGTCCGCTGAGGCGGCGCCTTCTGCCCCGGTGGAAAGCATCGCCTCCACCCAGGTGAGCCTTGGCGGCGCGGGAGGTTCGGCGGCGAAGGCGCTGAATCCCGACATCAGCATGATTGGCGACTTTGTTGCAGTTGCGGGTGGCAATTCGATTCGCCCGTCGCCCGCGCTCGAGATGCATGAATCCGAACTCGGAGTGCAGGCAATCATTGATCCCTACGCTCGCGGCGACTTCTTCCTTACCTTCGGGGAACAGGGGGTCGGATTGGAGGAAGGCTACATTACCTTCACCGCGCTGCCCGCAAGTTTCGTCGCCCGGGTAGGCAAGATGCGCGCGGCGTTCGGCAAAGTCAACACCATGCACAACCACGTGCTGCCCTTCGTCGACCGGCCGCTGGTGACGCAGAACCTGGTGGGCGGCGAGGATGGTATTGATGATGCCGGCGTCTCGGTCGAGCGCATCATTCCGTTTCCGAAAGGTATTTTCCTTTCCGCAACCGGACAGGTATTTCGCGGCGACTCCGGCGCCGACGATGAACTTCTGTTCCAGTCACACAGCAAGGGTGATGTGAGTACGGTGGCGCACCTGCGCGGATATAAGGATTTGACCGAGTCTACCAACCTCGAACTGGGCGCGTCTTATGCTCGGGGACACAACGAATTGGGCACAGATTTCATCACTAGTCTGTATGGGATTGATGCGACCCTGCGCTGGAAACCGTTACGCCGGGCGATCTACAACTCGTTCGTAGCACGCAGCGAGTTCATCTGGAGCCAGCGTCATCAGCAGCCGTTCGAGCAGCGGGCGTTCGGGATGTATGCCTCGGGCGAATACCAGTTCAAGCGACGGTGGTTCCTGGGCGGCCGCTACGATTGGTCGGATCGGGCGCGCGAGGCTAATCTTACGGACAAGGGCGGATCCGTGATCCTGACGTACTGGCCAAGCGAATTCAGCCAGATTCGCGGACAATATCGCTTCACCGACTATGCGGGCGATCACAAAACAAACGAACTCTTGTTGCAAGTTCTGTTCTCATTGGGAGCGCATGGCGCGCATCCTTTCTAGGTCTAGGAGATGGCATGAATAGCGCTGTTTCGAAGTACGCAGTGTGGCTGGCGGCGGCTGCATTTCTGGCCGCGAGCCTGATTTCTCCGAGTACGGCGTCGGCGAAGAAGTTGAATGTGGTGACGGCCACCACCGACCTCGCGGCGCTTGCGCAGGAAGTGGGCGGAGACCGGATTAGCGTGGAATCGATCGCCAAGGGCTATCAGGATCCGCACTTTGTCGAAGCCAAGCCCAGCTTTCTGCTGAAGCTGCGGCAAGCGGATGTGCTGATCGTGGTCGGGCTGCAACTGGAGATCGGGTGGCTGCCGCCCCTGATCACGCAGAGCGGAAATTCCCGCATTCAGGTTGGTGCGAACGGATATCTGGACGCTTCGCAGTTTGCGGAGATCATGGAGATTCCTCAGGGCTCCATTACCCGCGCCATGGGAGATGTGCATCCGCTGGGGAACCCGCACTACTGGCTCGATCCGGACAATGGACGGCGGGTCGCCAAAGGCATCGCCGCCAAGCTCGGAGAAACCGACCCGGAGGATGCGGCGTACTTTCAGCAGCGCTTTCAGGACTTCGACCACCGCTTGGCCGAGGCGGACAAAAAATGGCTGGCGGATATGAAGCCGTATCGCGGGCGGAAGGTGGTCACCTACCACAACTCGCTGCCGAACTTTGCCAAACATTTCGGGTTGGACGTGGTGGGCTTCGTGGAGCCGCGACCGGGCATTCCGCCCACACCGAGCCATACCTTTGAGCTGACCAACATGATGAAGCGCGACCATGTGAAGGTGATCATGGTCGAGCCCTATTTCGATCGCAAGACGCCGGATTCGATTGCCCGGGAAACCGGCGGAGTCGTGGTGGAGTACCTGCCGTCGGTGGGAGGCACGAAGGAGGTTACGACCTACTTTCAGTTGTTCGATTACGATATCGCTTTGTTGACGAAGGCGTTCCAGAGGAACCCATAGTTCGTAAATAGTTCGTAGGCCGTTTGAAAGGAGATTCATGGACATATTGCCGTTTTTAATCTGGCCCTTTGTTGCCAGCCTCATTCTGACCGGGATTCACGCGTATCTGGGTGTCCATGTGGTGGAGCGCGGGGTCATTTTCGTGGACCTGGCTCTGGCGCAGATCGCGGCTCTGGGCGCGACCATTGCCATTCTGGCCGGGATGGATCCGCACGGGCGAGGCGCCTACTTTCTCAGCCTCGGGTTCACTTTTCTGGGAGCCGGAATCTTTGCGCTGGCTCGGACGCGGCGCGGACATATTCCCCAGGAAGCCTTCATCGGCATCGCCTATGCCGTCGCTTCGGCGACCGCCATTCTCGCCATGAGCAAGGCCACCGGAGAAACCGAACACCTCAAGGACATGCTGGTAGGCAACATCCTGGCTGTTTCCAGGGCGGAAGTGATCAAGACGGCGGTGCTGTACGGAGTCATCGGCATTTTTCACTATTTCTTCCGCAAGAAGTTCCTGCTGATCTCTACCGATCCCGCGACGGCGGAGGCCGGCGGGCTGAACATCAAATTCTGGGATTTTTTGTTTTACGCCTCGTTTGGATTCGTGGTGACGTCATCGGTGGCGATCGCCGGGGTGCTGCTGGTGTTTTGCTATCTGATCGTACCGTCGGTGGGCGCGATGCTGTTCGCTGACAAAATCGGAAGGCGGTTGGCCATCGGCTGGACCATGGGCACCCTGGTCTCGGCACTGGGAGTTTACTTTTCGGTACTGCTCGACCTGCCCACGGGCGCCACCATCGTTTGTACATTCGGAGGCGTGCTGATTGTGATGTTCTTTGTCCACCTGATATTTTTCCATGGCGGCCGCGCGCGTGTTCTGGAAGGTGCCGCTTCGGTGGAAAGCCCGAAGGAGCGAGTTCTGGAGACTCGACACTGAAGCGAGAGTGTCGCAGTTGAAGGTCGCAGCCCATGAAAGCTCAAACTACAGCGAAGAGAATCAGCCCCATGCTGGCGGTCGCCAACATGGAGGAAACCATCGCGTTTTATCAGAATGTGCTCGGATTCACTCCCACCCGGAAATCGCCGGGGTACGCGATCGTGGAACGTGATGGCCAGACCATCCATTTCATGAAGGCTGCATCGGAAGAGGTTATGGAATGCGTTCGGGGGCACGCCGAGATCTACATCGAGGTGGTGGGGATCCATTCGCTGTGGGAGCATGTGAAAGCATTTAAGGATCGGTACAAAATTAAAGAGCTGTTTGAGAGAGAGTACGGGATGACCGAGTTCCACATCGGTGATCCCAACGAATGTCTAGTGTTTGTTGGAGAGCCCACCCCTGTCAAACAATCCACCTTTTTGACAACCCTCTCACCGCAGCAAGAGTAGAATGCGGCGTCATCCCCCGACCTGCAAACTATGACCGGCAAAGTCTCGCGGATCGCCACCATTCTTATCGTCGCTTGCGTGCTTCTTTTCAGTGGTCTGGCATCGGGTCAGAAGGTGGCAGACTCACGTGTCGCCAGCCAACTCCAAGCCTACTTAAAGCCATTTGTGGAGACCGGCAACTTCACTGGCGCGGTGCTGGTCGCGCGCAGGGCCAGAGTTCTGTTTCGGCACGCATACGGGATGGCGAATTATGAGCTGCAGTCTCCGAACTCGCCTGCGACCCGCTTCCACATCGCGTCGGTCTCGAAGCCATTCACGGCCACGGCGATCCTCCAATTAGAGGAGCAGGGGCGGTTGAGCGTTAGCGATCCGGTTGCGCGTTTCGTTTCGGATTTTCCCAATGGCGACCGGATCAAGTTGGAACATCTACTGACCCATACTTCCGGTATTCCTAATGTCAACGATCTTCCCGACTACGACACCTTTGCGCGCACTCCCCACACGGTCGAGCAACTGGTCGCGAAGTTCTCCAGCTTGCCGCTTGATTTCCAGCCTGGCAGCGATTACCACTACAGCAACTCCAACTACAACCTGCTGGCACTGATTCTGGAGAAGGTAAGCGGAGAAAGTTACGGGGAGTATGTGCGCAAGCACATCCTTGATCGAGCCGGGATGCAGAACACAGGGCACGACGGAGAAGCCCTGCGGCTGATTCCGCTGGCCGCTTCGGGCTACGAGCCAGCCGGGATCAATTCCTACGAGAAGGCACCGTATCTCGACTGGTCCAACAAGACCGGCAATGGGTCGCTGTACTCGACAGTGGACGACCTCTACCGTTTCGACCGCGCACTGAACACCGATACGCTTCTGAAGGCAGCGACTCGCCAGAAGTACTTCGTCGAGGGCCGGGGGAATCGCTTCGGCTGGTTTAATCGCAAACGTGCCGCGCACCGAGTGATGTCTAGTAACGGCCGGAGTCCGGGATTTACTGCGCAACTGGATCGCTTTCCGGACGACGACGTTACGGTCATCGTTCTCAGCAACAGCTATGCCACGGTCTCGCAGGATCCGATGGCTGCGGGGCTAGCTGCAATCGTATTCGGGGAGCAACCGGAGAAACTGCCGGTCTTGCGCGCTGTGGCAATCCCGCAGACCACGTTGGCCTCTTATGCGGGACAGTATCAGTACGGGCCTGACTACTTCATTCCGAACGCGAAGTTCACGTTGACGGTTGACGGTGGGGCGCTGCTTTTGGAGCTCGGGAGCTTTCGCACTCCGCTGGTGCCGGTTTCAGCGACGGAGTTTATGGAACGGAATTTCCTGGGACTGGTTGTGTTCTCGAGTGCCGGAGGGAAGGTGGATGGCATGACCTATCGGTACGCGGGGAAGGATTTCGTGGCGCACAGGGTAGAGGCTAAATGAAACTTCGCGAAGTTCCTCCGGGACTGAAGGGGTCTGTCAAAACTTCTTACGTCCCTTCCTGCGTGCGAGAGAACTCGGTCGTCCCTCCGGGACTTGAATCGTTTCTGCCACTTTCCCAGCGCTAAAGCGCTGGGCTAAGCTCGAACGCCCCTCCGGGGCGCAGTCGCTGGAAGTTCTGGATTTTCGCCAGACAAAAAGGGGCACGACCGAAGCCGTGCCCCTTGCCAATTCCACTCTCAAAAACTGAGTTCTAGATAAACATCTCGTCTTGCGGGACGCCCATGCCATTGCGCGGCTGGCGCCGCTTCTGGCCAAGCAAGACTTCCACTCCGGTGCTGATGGCATTCACAAAGCCGGAAACGTGGCGCAGCGGTGAAACCACGGTCTTGTGGACAACTTCAGTGGTCTCTTCGACTTTGTCCATGGTGCGGTTGAGAAGTTCGTCGGCGCGGATGACTTGCAGGCGGGCGCGATCCAGGACATCACTCAGCGTGGCATCCAGGCGTCCCAACTGCACGCGCAGGATAGTGGTTGATTCGGCGGCGTTCTCGGCCAGGGTTTCGATCTTTGGACGCAGTTCCACGAGCATGCTGTGTGCGGTCTCCAGCGTAGGTAGCGCTTTGGTCGTAACTTCTGTGGCGATCGCCTCCATCCGAGCGGCGCTCTTGCGGACCGCGAGGTAAAGGGCAACAAGGATTCCCGCCTGAATTAGGACTGCGATCGCGGTCAGCGCGATAAACACCCTGAGCAGATTGTCATCCATGGTCTCTCCCGCCGATGCTGCTATTTTCCTTAGACGCCGCTGGGCGGTTCCGTGCCCGTGGCGGTTGTCTCACGATAGGCTTGACGGCCGGCCTCGTAGGCGGCCCGGAACTGTTCTTTCTGCTGGCCGACAACGTCCCGCCCGCGATCCACCCAATCTCCTGCCTGTTCCCGCGCCTTGCGAGCCTGGTGGCGAACTCGTTCGCGTCCCTCCTGAGCCTTCGAGACCAGCACTTCGCGCGTCTCTTCTCCGGAGCGCGGCGCGTACAGTACGCCCACTACGGCTCCGATCCCGAGACCCGCCAGGAACCACACAAAGCTGTTGCCATCACGATCCGACATGGCTTCCTCCTCAAATCTTTCCCCTTGGATGGTAGCACCCGGGTTATGTGAAACACAATTCACTGTAATCGTTGACATGATTGCCCGTACTTTCAGCGGGATACTGCACCGGAAGAGGCCCAGGAGCGGTAGTGGTCGTACTGATCGACACCGAGGGAAAGATGTGCCAATTTGGGACTCGAGTGGTGTCTTGATCACAATCATCGGTAAGCGACATCACAGACCCGACCCGGCGCATCGGATTATTTTCGGACACACGCTAGCCATCGCTGGCTCCGATTCCGCGCCGGGAATAATAAAGGACTCGCCGGAATCCCGAGCTTTAGCAAAGCACGCGGGAGCATGCCAATGGGACAGGTCTATTCCTTCGCGAACTTTGGCGCTGATCTGGCCGAATCGCTGAACATTGGGCAGCAGGAAGTGCTGGAGCGGGCGGTCGGCAAGATGGTTTTGTTGGGGAAGCAAGTCGGAGTCAGCCTCGAGCAGATGATCCAGTTACTCGAATCCGGCCTGACTGTGGTCGAGTTGCTGGAGTACCTGGCCGCCCGGAACGGACAGCGTTGCCGAGATTAATAGGACGGGAACGCCGGCACTTGGGCCCGATCCGACTGGACGGGCAGGTGCCTGTTGCCGAAGGCCCAAACTGATCCTCAGTAAAGTATTTGCTTAGTGGCGCGGCATTCGCTAGCCTGATCGGATGCCATTAAGCCACTGTGCCACCCGTCAGAAACCTCGGACCAGCCTCGCACGCCCATGTGAGCCAACTCCTGAATTCTCGATTCCGCCCGTCCGGCTTCGTCGGCTGTTTCGCGCAATGCTCTTTTCCGCTGCGATGTTTGTCTGCTCCGCGGCCGTGCTCTGCGCACAACAACCTGCGTCGGGCCAGGACCATCCCGACGCTCCTTCGGCTACCCGGAGCGCACAGTCCATTCCCCGGAAGCCCCCGGCTGGATTTTTTTCGACCCTGAACCGGAAGTCGATTGTCTTTCCTGACATTGCCACCACCGAGGGCCCGCTTTCGACGGGCGAGAAGTTCAAGCTGTTTGTTGACAACAGCATATCTCTGTCCTCTCTCGTCGGCTCCGCTCTCAACGCCGGAGTCGGTCAGGCCGAAGATTACCCCCACGGCTACGGACATGGCGGAGAAGGCTATGGCAAACGCTTCGGCGCCACCATGGCGCGCACCGCCTCCAGCGAGTTTTTCGGGACGTTCATGCTGGCATCGATGTTGCACCAGGACCCGCGGTTCTTTCCCCAAAGAGATCCGACCTTCGGCGGCAGCGTGAAGTACTCGCTGACCCGTGTGGTCATCACTCGTAACGACGACGGAAATGACGCCGCCAACTGGTCGGGCCTACTCGGACCGCTTATGGGGGAGGGCTTGGCTAACGCGTACTGGCCCGAAGAGGACCGTAACGCCGGACAGACCCTCCGGCGTTACGGAGTCGACTTGGCCACCACCGCCGGCTTCAACATGTTTCGTAACTACTGGCCGGTGCTGATCAAGAAGATGCGGCACTCACCTAATCCCTGAGTCGGCGGCAATTTACGCCGGGACGAGGGGCGAGGTTTTCCTCTGTCCGCGAGCCCTTTCCGGCCACAAACAAGAGATAATTAAAGGAACCAGTCTGAATCGAAACAGGAGATCGAGATTGCGTAAGCGAATACTTTTCCTGCTTGCCTTTTGTGGACTTGGAATTGCTGTTGCCTCCGCTCAAGATTTCAATCGCTTCAACATCAACGTCGGGGGCGGATTTGGCGGGGCCTTGGGCGATGTTGGCAAGTTTACCGGTACCTCTTATCACGGCGTGGCCGGTGGCGGAGTGAACCTCAGCCGCGCTTTCGGATTCAAGGCCGAGTACATGTATTTCAACCTCCGGTTCAAAGACAGCGTGAAGGCGCAGCCGACCCTGTCCGACGCTACCGGACATCTGCAATCGGCCACCCTCAACGCCTTTTTCAATGTTCCGTTGCAGGGCAAGTTGGGAGTGTATGCGATCGGGGGCGCCGGATGGTATCAGCGTACCGTCGACACCACCAGCCAGTTTCTACCCAAGGGCGCTATTTGCCAGCCAGCTTGGGAATTGTGGGGAATAATCTGCACGAACTTGATCGAGACTGCTCAGACTCTGTCATCCAATACCGTGAGTGCCGGCGGGTACAACTTCGGCGGCGGGGTTACGTACCGGCTCAATAGGCAGGCCAAGGTCTATGTCGAGGGCCGTTACCACCACGCGAATACCAGTGACGGCCGCACCACCGTTTTCCCAGTGACTGTCGGACTGCGATGGTGAGAGCTGCGAGATTTTCTACGCTTAGCTCAGATCGTATGGGACCCGGACCCCTATTACCTTGTTTCACAATTGCGAGACCAGATCCGACACGGGGCCCAGGATACCGTCTCGCGAATGTCGGACTGCTTTGGTTGTGAGAAGCACCATCGAAATGCCGCGCTGGGGATCGGCCCACGCGATTGTGCCAGTGACGCCGTAGTGCCCGAATGTGCTTGCCGAGCAATGCAAGCCAAAACCGGGCGATTGCTCGGGATTCGAGAACAGAGCGGACCAACCGTATCGGTGCCAGTCCGGCTCGATCTTGTAGTACGCATCGTGGCTGTTGGCCAGCATCCAACCGATGCCCCACGGCTGATTCAATCCCTCACAATGGTTCCGCAGCATCTCGAGAGCCGTCTCGCGCTTCAGGGGCGAGTTTCCGGGATTCACAAAGTAGTGAAGAAAGCGCGTTAGGTCCCTTGCGGTGGAGTGAACTCCGCCCCAGGGTGTAGCCAGTTCGCGCTGATAAAGGGTATCGGAGTTCAGCTCGCCTGGCTTGTGCTGGTGCTGCGCTGTGGACTCGATGTTGCGCCCGCCCAGGCCTAGCGACGTTGCGTTCATCGCCAGGGTTTCGAATACTTCTGTCTTGAGGAACTGTCTCAAGGGCACCCTGGTGATTCGCTCCATGATTTCTTTCAGCACCAGAACTCCGAGGTTCGAATACGAGAGCGCGGTTCCCGGCTTGAAAAGCAGAGGTACTTTGCAGGTTGCGGCTAAGAACTCATTTAGTCCAGCTTGCCGCGTCAGCAGGTCCCGGATTTGCGGGAGGTTGTCGGGCAATCCGGCCGTGTGTGTCAGAAGGTTCTGGATCGTGACGTCGTCACGCCCCTCGCCGTGGAACTCGGGCACAAACTTCGTTACTCTATCCTGGAGGGCAAGTGTGCCACGATCCTTTAGCACCATCGTGCCCGCTGCGACAATCGCCTTAGTTATGGACGAGACGCCAAACACTCGCTCGGGAGTTCCGGCAGCGCCGTAGGCTTTTGTATAACGCTCCTGTCCGTGGCACACGTCGAGGACGGCGGCATCGATCTCCCGGGAACTGAACCAGCCCGGCGATGTGGCCCTCTCGATAGCCTCCGAGGCCGCTTGCAGGGGGTCCCTCGAAAACAGGCTCGCCAGCATCCCACAAGCGAATTGGCGGCGCGTAATTGCCATATCCCAAGTCCGGGAGAGTATTACCGTTCTTTCCCACTCTGACAACATGATTGATAAAGCTTGATCCCTGGGGCAAAATCCATAGCTTGGTCTCTGGAGGAAACTCGTGGCGACTGATTCCGCGCTGCTTTTCGATTTGGGAGGAACCCATCTGCGGTGTGCCTGCCTGACTGGAGAGGGCGAGATCGGGAATATAACAAGGGAGCGGATTCGATCGTTTCGCGACGGGTTGTCGCCCGCGGAAATATGGGAGGAGCTTTTAGGGAAGATTGTGACGTACACAACTGTTTCCGAAAGTCTCATTGAGAAGTCAGCCCCGCTCGTGATCTCTTTTCCTGGCCCGTTGCAGGAGGACGGAAGGATCGTAAACGCCCCGACTCTCAGTGGGAACGACAGCAAGATTCCTGATATCGGAGCAGAACTCTCTCAGCGCACCGGCCGGGTAGTACACATCCTTAACGATGTTTCGGCCGCCGCGCTGTATCTCGCCCGAGGCGGCGAGTGGGATCGGTTCATCGTGGTGACGGTCAGCAGCGGAATCGGCAGCAAGATTTGCTTCCGCAACCACAGCGAGTTCACGCTTTTCGACAAGGGGCCCTATGCCGGGGAGATCGGGCATCTCACCATCGATGAGTCCCGAGACGCACCTGGTTGCGATTGCGGCGGTAAAGGACATCTCGGGGCTGTTTCCTCTGGCCGAGGTATCGAGCGTCTGGCGCGGCGGCGGGCGGCCGTCGATCCCCGGGCATTTTCAGGGTCTCTTTGCCACGGCAGATTCGGAGCAACGGCAGAGACTCTCAACAACGAAGAGCATCTTGTGCCGGCAATTCGCGCGGGAGATGCATGGTCCTTAATCGTGCTCCAAGAGGGCACAAGACCTCTGGCGGTGGTGCTGCATACGGTCATTCTTGCTCTGGGTTTGCAGGGAATTCTAGTGATTGGCGGATTTGCGTTCGCTATCGGAGAGATTTATCTTGAGTTGCTCCGCGACATGATTCGAACTCGTTGCGACTATTCAGCTCTTGACTTCTCTCCGGGTATGGTCCGATTCGGTAACATGTGTGAAGATGCTTGCCTGCGTGGAGCCGCGGAGTATGCCCTCATAGCTCGGAATGGACGCCGATGAGAATTGTCATCATTGGCGGAAGCTCTTTCAGCGTCCCGAGCCTCCTGAAGTTTCTCGATTCGACGAAAGCTCCTGGAAAAATGGAAGTAGTACTGGCGAGCAGGTCCCACGAAAGGCTGGCGGCAGTCAGCAGAGCGTCCCACTTGCTGATTCGAGGAGACCTTGGGGTTAGAACCGAGCTGATCGGAATCAGCAACTGGGCAAATATTCTGGATGGCGCGGATAGCGTAGTCATACAGATCAGGGTTGGAGGTTTTGAAGGCAGGTCGTTCGACGAAATGTTTCCGAACAAGTACGGCTTGTGCGGGGACGAGGGTCTAGGCGCCAGTGGCCTGTCGGTCGGATGGCGAACCTGGCCGGTGTTGGCCCCGATGCTCGAAGCGATTGCGAAATTCTGTCCTCGGGCCTTTGTGATTCTGCTGACCTCGCCGCTGAGCCCTCTGGTTCGAGCGTCTCTCAAGTACGCCGACTTGAACCTGCTGGGAATCTGCGAACTCCCCCACACCACCCTTCAGGAACTAAGCCGCTGCCTGGGCCTGAACGACAGCGAAGTTGAGGCCGACTACCTCGGAGTCAACCATCTCGGATGGTTCTTCAACATTCGATCCGGGTCGCGCGATCTGTTGGACGAACTCGCATCAGCGAAGCGGTCATTTCCGACCAGCCAGTTCCTACGGACTCAGCGTTGCTTTCCCACTCGTTATCTGCGAATGCACTATGAGCCGGACAAGG
>WNFF01017912.1_pt1 | contig 12905 bp, 11 predicted proteins | sample 5400441 | NCBI WGS metagenome assembly WNFF01 (sample SAMN13153345, study PRJNA577476) | soil metagenome | isolation source: 120 cm saprolite under Douglas fir tree site 2 hole 3 replicate 1 | place: USA:California | collected 2015-04-18
GTGCTGCTCGAAACGGGCAATTGGACGGACTCCGGACACCCGACGGGCCGGCGGGTGACGTTCACAAACAGTTTCGCGATTGAAGGGCACTACTTCAATTTTTCGACGTCAGGGCAGTGGCTGTGGGATGAATTGCAGATTGTGCTGCCTGCGGGGCGGGATCCCTATCCGATCGTCGATGCCATTCAGAAAAAAGTGGTGGAAGTAACAGCGGAAAGCGCGCGGCAGGCCGAGCAGGAGTGGCAAGGCGCAGCTCGTTCCCGCGACATGAAAGCGCTTTCGGCGGCGCCGGCGATCAATGTGAAACCGATCGTCGGCGGCATAGAAGTTGCGGTTCGCTACATCACTCGCGCGAACGAGCGATATCAACTGCGCGCAAAACTGAATCAGGCTGCCGTGGACCTGCTGGGCGGAAAAGATGTGCCAGTACCACAAGGCACCGCTGCCCGGCTCCGTCAAAACTGAAGTAACTTTTGCACTTCGTCATCCGGCGCAGCTGCGTGCGCGAACTTCTTCGGAGCCAAGCCGCTGCCCCGGGCTACTCAGGCGATGCTCTCATTCAGTCCACGGGCGCGCATGGCCGCCACGACCGCGACCGAGTAAAGCAGCGCCAGAGTTCCAAACGCCGACGCAATGCTGAGGTGTTGGGAGACCCAGCCCAGAGAAAAGCTCATCAGGACTTGCAGCGTCGTGGAAATAACCGCGAACGCGGATTGCGTGCGGCCCATCAAGCGGCGCGGCACTATGGCCATCACCGAAGACTGCGTCAGGATGCCGCCCAGCGCGCGGCAGCCGCCGAAGACGGCCTGCAGGACAACCGCCCAGGGCAACAGCGTGACAAACGGCATGAAGGCATGGCCAACCGAAAGAATCGCCGTTGCGGCCACGAGGACGGACAGGGGACGGCGCCGCGCAAGAATTCCCGCCGCCAGTCCGCCGGTAACCGCGCCAATGGCCCAGCCGGATTCCAGGAGGCCGAAGCCGCGCGGGCCGGCGTGAAGAACGTCTTTCGCCAGCGCCACGACGAGCACGTTGGCGCTGATCACTCCGGCCAGCATGGTGGCGTAAGTGATGCCCAGGGCGAGAACCCGCGGCTGCTCCCGGAGGTAGCGCAAGCCTTCGCGGAGGTCCCGCAGCACGCCGGCAGCAAGGTCGGTCTCAATGATGGGGGGAATCGGCGCCGTTTCCAGCACGTCGGGAAGGGCCTCGCCGGCGGCTTCGCTGTGCCGGGGGTGGAGATAACCTTTGCGTAGGCGGTAGAGACAGAACGCGGAGACAAGATAGGTCAGGCCATCGATCCAGAGAATGCCCGCGAGTCCCCAGCTTTCATAAATGAAACCGACGAACGCGCCGGCGAACAAGAGGCCACCCTGAACAGCGATCAGCACGGAAGAATTTGCGCCGACGAATTGGCCCGAGGGAATCAACTCTTGGACCAGCGCGTTGACGGAGGCCCAATAGACGGCCGCTCCCGCGCCGTTCAGCAGGACCATGCCATCGATCTGCCAGATATGCGGGCGGCCAAAACGCACGAGGGCGGCTACGCAAAGAACCAGCGTGCCACGTGAAATGTCGAGAGCAATGCCCAGGTAGCGGCGGTCCACGCGGTCGATGAGGACACCGCCGAGAAAGGGAACGATGAGGCCGGGCAGCGTGTACATAATGACGGTCACGCCGACGCTGACCGTCGAATGCGTGACCCCGAGAATGTGCCAGGTCACGCCGGCGAAGTTCATCCCGGAGCCGAACATGGAAATAAACGTTCCGGCAAAAAAATAGCGGAAGCCGGGCTGAGCGAACAGCAGAGACCAATCGGTGCGAGGATGGGCGGCGGCGGCCATCGAATCAAATAGCTTACTATCGTATGCTGCGGGATGAAGGGAACGGCGCTGGAAGGGTTACGCTGCTTGGAATTGAAATTTAGCGAGAGTTGCCGGAACTCCGGCACAAAGAGATTTCATGGGAAACGAAGCAAAGTGCATCGTGCGGTGCGGCAAGCAACAGTCGGAAGGGAAAGCGCTGCTGGAAACGTCGGAGATACTGTTTCGCGGCGATTTCCGGCTGAAGATTCCGTTTTCTTCCATCAAGTCCGCCAGGGCGGTGGACGGTGAATTGTGCTTACAGACGCCGGAAGGGCTGGCCATTTTCAAGCTGGGCGGCGCCGCAGCAAAATGGTGCGACAAAATCCTGCACCCCAAATCACGTCTCGAAAAACTCGGTGTGAAGCCTGGCGCGAAAGTTTCTTTGCTGGGTGATTTCGAGGAACGATTTCTACAAGAACTGAGCGGGCAGACCGATCCCGTTGCGAAAAGCGAGCTGGCGGCGGATTCAGAATGGATTTTTCTTGCGGCCGCTTCACAAAAGGAGCTTGCGCAGATGTCGAGGCTCGCGAAATCATTGAAGGGCGCTGCCGCGCTCTGGATTGTCTATCCCAAGGGGCGGAAAGATATTACGGAAAACGACGTGCTCGCCACCGGGCGCAAAGCAGGATTGAAGGACGTGAAGGTTGTCGGCTTCTCGGCAACGCACACGGCCCTCAAGTTTGTGATCCCCGTCGAACGCCGCTAAATTGATTTCCGCTAGTGGCGAAGGTGCCTCCGGGCGTAGCTCTTTTCCGGTGCCTTTTGACTTTCGACTGTCTACCGCGCTTACGGTGTCGGCCGTTTTCGTCGTGATCCGTGCGGGGTGGGCCTTCCTCTTCTCCTGATACACTGAGGGAGTGAATTTGTCGTTTGAAGTCGCGAAGACCGACGCGGGTGGCGCGCGTCGCGGGCGGTTGGCTACGGCGCACGGCACGATCGAAACGCCGGTATTCATGCCCGTGGGCACTGCCGCCACGGTAAAGGGCCTGACGCAGGAAGCGCTCGAAGAGCTCGGCGCGGGCATCCTTCTTGCCAACACCTATCATCTATATCTACGTCCCGGCCATGAACTGATTTGCCAGCTCGGCGGCTTGCACCGGTTCATGTCCTGGCCTCGCGCGATCCTCACCGATTCCGGGGGCTATCAGGTTTTCAGCCTCGCGGAGCTTCGGAAAATTACTGACGAAGGTGTGCGATTCCGTTCGCACTTAGACGGTTCGGAGCATCTGCTCTCGCCGGAGAAAGCCGCGGAGATTCAGCTTGCGCTCGGCTCGGACATCGCCATGGTGCTCGATGAATGCATCGAGACCCCGGCGCCGCGAGACAAGGCGGAAGCGGCAGCGCGGCGCACGACCGAGTGGGCGAAGCGCGCGCGAAATTATTTTCGAGAGTACGCTCGGCGCAACGGCGAAATTCGTCAAATGCAGTTCGGCATCGTGCAAGGCGCCACGTTTTCGGATTTGCGCAGGGAGAGCGCGCGGCAAGTGGCAGAGCTCGATTTTCCCGGCTATGCAGTCGGCGGTCTTGCCGTGGGCGAACCGCACGCGATGACCTGCGATATGACCGGCGAAGTTACTGCGCTGCTGCCTGCGGATCGCCCGCGTTACTTGATGGGCGTGGGCCGCCCGGAACAGTTGGCGGATTATGTCGCACTGGGGATTGACATGATGGACTGCGTGCTCCCGACGCGGGCGGCGCGCCACGCGTGTCTCTATACGAGCGAGGGGCGCGTGTTGATCAAAAACGCGCGCTACGCGCAAGACCGGCGGCCCATCGATCCGGCATGCGCTTGCTCCGTTTGCCGCCGCTACACGCGCGCCTACCTTCGGCATCTCTTCGCCGCAGGAGAACTCACCGCGGCGATTCTCGCCACCCACCACAATGTCCACTTTTACCTTGACATCATGCGGCAAATCCGCGAGGCTATCGAGTTTGGGAAACTGGCGAAATTCTCGTCCGAGATGCACGCGCGCTACGTAGCGGGTCCAGTCTGATAGCTGAATCCGGCGGGCGCGCGAGCGATCCGCGCGGTACGTCATCTGCTTTACAACCGCACCCGAAAGTGCAGGGATTCCGGCGGTCCTCGGGACGTTCGGGGAACGCATTGGGAGCGGGGCAAAGCGCCCGCGAAGCGTTGTGGATATCCTGAAGCGGCTGGGTTGTATTCAGCGGGGTTAGCCGTCCATCGAAGGAAAGGATCGGTCCAGGAAATAGATTATGTTGGCGGCGATGTGGTTTCAGGCTTCGGGTCCGGCGGGAATTTTGGGCAGCCCGCTCGTGATGATGGTGATTGTCTTGGGCATCTTTTACGTGATGCTCATTCTTCCGCAGCAGCGTCAGCGCAAGAAGATGCAACAGATGTTGGCCGCTCTGAAAACCGGCGACAAAGTGATCACCAATTCAGGTATGTACGGCACGATCGCTGGCATTGACGGCGACACGGTAATCCTCAAAATCGCGGATCAGGTGAAAATCCGCATGGCGCGTTCGGCCGTTGCCCAAGTGGAGGCATCGGAAGATGCGAAATAACTCCAGCGGGTGCCGGACTTCGCGGCGGACCACAAGCGATCCCGCGGCTGTTGGGGTCAATATTCTCTGACCATGAACCCTAATCTGAAGTGGAAAGCGTTATTCATCCTCGCCGTCATCATGGCTTGTTTTATCGGCTTGTTTGGCTTCCCCACGTTTCCTCCTACTTCCCTCGCGCAGTTGAAAGACAATTTCGCCCACCAGATCAAGCTGGGTCTCGACCTGCAAGGCGGCACGCACCTGATTCTTCAGGTGCAAGTGCAGGAAGCTGTCGCGCAAGAGACGGACCAAACGGTGGACCGTCTGACCGGCCAGCTTCGCGCGAAAAACATCCGCTACGATGAGATTCGCCGTGTGGACGATACGCACATTCTCATCCGCAATCTGGATTCCGCGCAGCTCTCCCAATTTCGCGACATCGTAAACGCGCAGTACAACAATGTGTGGGATATGACTCCGGCCGCGGGAGAGCCCTCTGGCTACACGTTGTCGTTGCGCCCTAGCGCTATCGCTGCGATTCAAGAACAGACGATGACGCAATCCCTCGAAACGATCGAGCGGCGCATCAATGCCCTCGGATTGACCGAGCCGACGATTCAGCTGCACGGCCGCAAAGACAACGAAATTCTCGTGCAGCTTCCCGGCGAAGGCGATCCATCTCGCGCCAAGGCCGTCATTCAAGCAGGCGGGCAGCTTGAACTCAAACTGGTGGAAGACCCGGTCGCCTATGCTTCCCAGACCGAGGCACTGGCGCAACATCGCGGGGTCTTACCGCCCGGCACGGAGCTCGTCCCCGGCCGTTCGGAAAACCGCACCCCATCGGGAGCCGCGGACACCGGCGAAAGCTGGTACGTCTTGAGCCGCGCTCCGATTGTCACCGGCCGCGATTTGCGGAGCGCAACGGAGAATCGCAACACGAACAATCCCGGCATGTGGCAGGTGAATTTCACTCTCTCGGCGGAGGCAGCCCGCCGCTTCGGGCCTTTCACAGAACAAAATCTCCACCGGCAGATGGCCATTGTGCTCGAGCACCGCGTTTACTCGGCCCCGGTGATTAACGGCCGCATTGATGATAGCGGTGTGATCGAAGGAAATTTCAGCCAGGAGACGGCGCACGACCTCGCTTTGGTGTTGCGCGCGGGCGCTCTGCCGGCCTCAATTAAGTATCTGGAAGAACGCACCGTCGGGCCGTCACTGGGCGCTGACTCCATCCGCCATGGTATGCAAGCCTCGATTTTGAGCTTGATCGTCGTCATGATTTTCATGTTGTTCTATTACCGGCTCTCGGGCGCTAACGCCGTTCTTGCGTTGATCCTCAACCTCATCATTCTCCTTGCCGCACTGGCGGCCTTTGGCGCCGTTCTGACTCTGCCGGGAATTGCCGGCGTCATTCTGACCATCGGCATGGGCGTGGACTCCAACGTTTTGGTCTTCGAGCGCATCCGCGAAGAGCTGCGCAATGGGAAATCGCCGGCTTCGGCGGTGGACGCCGGTTTTGACAAAGCTTTTCTGACCATCATTGACACGCACGTGACTATCATGGCCTAAGTTTTGTTGGTGCTGAGACGAGTGGGTGATAGGTCATTCGGTTCGGCTGTTCTAAACTCCGAGTGAAAGTGGCGGGAACAAACCCGCACCCCCTGGAGTCTAAAGAAGGGAAGCAATAGCGGTATGATCGAGCTTTTCAAACAGCCCAACATCGATTGGATGGGCAAAGCCAAGTATTTCTTTGCCTTGAGCGGTATTCTTCTTCTCGCCGGGTGGATCTCGATTTTCCTCCATCACGGCCTGCGTTACGGCATCGACTTCAAGGGCGGAACGAATGTCCGTGTGCGATTTGCCAAGCCTCCCAATGTGGACGAAATCCGAAAAGGTCTTTCGGCGCAGGGACTTGGCACCAGCGAGATCCAACTGATTAGCGACCCTGCCAACCCGAATGCGAATGAAGTCGTCATCGGTTTGGAGCAGAGCGGTGAAGGCGATCAGGCTCTGGACACGGGCAAGACTCAGGTCGTGAACGCTTTGAACGCTACTTTCGGTGTCGCAAGCTCCGGGAAGCCGGACTTCAATGCCGCTACTCCTTCCTCGTTAGCCGCGTTTCTGACCCAGCGCGACCCGCTCGGGCTTTCCACGAATGCGGCCGACCGATACCAGCAGCTCGCGGCGAAAATTCTCGCTTATCGCGATGGCAATGAAGCCAATGGGGTGTTGACGAATTTCGATGCACTGGCGAAAGTCGACGGGGTCACGCCTGCGGTGCTCTCGGCCATCAAAGATAACTACGCTCTCGGAGCTTTTGCGATACGAAACGTCGAAATCGTCGGCCCCAAGGTCGGCGCCGAGCTGCGCCGCCAGGCAATTCTCGTTACCCTCTATGCGCTGGGGGGCATGCTGGTATATATTGCCTTCCGATTCGAGTGGGTTTATGGTGCGGCTGCCGTCTTGGCGGTATTTCACGACGTCCTGATCACCCTGGGATTTTTTTCATTGTTGCGCTTTGAAATTTCGCTGACGGTTATCGCGGCGCTTTTGACATTGGTCGGTTATTCGATGAACGACACGATCGTGATTTTCGACCGCATCCGCGAAAATAACCGCTTGCTGCGCCGGGAATCGTTCGCGGATGTTGTAAACAAGTCGATCAATCAAACGCTTTCTCGAACGATTTTGACCAGCGGATTGACCTTTCTCACTGTGCTCGTCTTGTTCCTGATGGGTGGCCAGGTGCTACGCGCTTTCTCCTTTGCTCTGGTGGTGGGAATTGTGGTAGGAACGTACTCCAGTTTTGGTATTGCTGCACCGCTCGTGGTCGCCTGGAATCGCTGGCGCGGCCAACGTGCGTTTGCGGGGACCGGACCCGCAGCCGGCGACAAAACCCGCGGGGGTGAACGCGTCCCTGGACGTCTCGCGCCTGCGGGGAGGAGGTAGGATCCATGTTTGAAGAACTGCTGGTTTCGAATCCGTACGAGACGAGGACAAAACAGAGATGGACCGTGCTGGTGTCGCTGGTGTTTCAGGTGACCTTCCTCGGGATCTTGCTTTTGATTCCTCTGATTTATACGGAGGCGTTGCCGAAGGCCATGCTCGCGACCCTGCTGGTTGCCCCGCCGCCACCACCGCCGCCACCGCCGCCGGCTCAAGTGCAGACCGTTCGGAAGACCCAGGTGCACTTGATGGACGCCGGCAAGCTGATGGCCCCGAAAGCGATTCCCAAAAACATCACAATCATTAAAGAAGAAGCGGACCCCGACATGGGCGTCGGCGGAGGCGTTCTGGGCGGCGTCGCGGGCGGGTCGGGGTCGGTGGGCGGCGGGAACGGCGGCGTCATTGGCGGAATGCCTGCACCACCGAAGCCAACGGCATCGCGTATCAAGGTCGGCGGAAACGTGACCGCTGCCAGGCTTCAGAATAAAGTAAGCCCGGTCTATCCGGCACTCGCACGCCAAACCCGCATCTCCGGCACAGTCCGCTTGCATGCGATCATCGCGAAAGACGGCACTGTGCAGCAGCTCGAAGTACTCAGCGGGCATCCGCTGCTCGTGCAGGCCGCGCTGGATGCGGTACGCCAGTGGCGTTACCAGCCGACTCTCCTGAACGGCGAGCCGGTCGAGGTGGACACCACTGTCGATGTAATTTTCTCTCTGAACCAGTAGGGCCGTCCCGGGGTGCGAGTAGTGGGATCAGCGCTTCGGTGCGGGCAGCAAGTTGAGTAAAAAATCTCAAGGAGCAAACGAATGGTAGCCACTTTATATGTGTACGCGGCCCTGTTCCTGCAGCAAGCCACCACCTCGTGGGACCTGCGCAGCATGTGGGCATCGATGAGTGTCCTTCCCAGGGTCGTTGTCGCGATCCTCTTTATTCTCTCGATCTATTCCTTCGGTGTGATGATTGACCGCGCATTGATGTACAGCGCGGCGCGCAAGCAGTCTCGGGTGTTCGTGCAGCAGGTCGCCGGCGCTCTCAAGGACGGCAAGCTGGACGAAGCCATCGCCATCGCGGAACGCAACAAGAAGAGCCACATCGCCAAAGTCGTGGCCACCGGCCTCTCGGAGTTCCAGTCCGCATCGCAGCAGGTCTCCGAATCCGACGTGGTCGAGGCGGCAAAGCGCGGCTTGGAGCGCTCGGTCGCCATCGTGCACGCCGAAATGAAGCGTGGTCTCTCCGCCCTTGCTACGATCGGCTCGACTGCTCCGTTCGTCGGGCTGTTCGGCACGGTGATCGGCATCTTGAACGCGTTTAAAGGCATTGAGACCAGCAAAGCGACCGGCCTGTCGGCGGTTGCCGGCGGTATCGCGGAAGCGCTGGTGACGACCGCGCTCGGTCTTCTCGTTGCCGTGCCGGCCGTGTGGGCCTACAACTACTTCACCAATAGAGTGGAGGCCTTCGACGTGGAGATGGAAAACTCGTCAATGGAACTGATCAACTACTTCATCCTGCGCCGTGGCGCGAAGAGGTAAATCGCCATGGCGTACAAGCCACAAGTGGGAGCCCAGATGGCGTCGCCGAACGTCATCCCCATGGCCGACATCATGCTCGTGCTGCTGATCATCTTCATGGTGGTCACCCCGATGTTGCAGAAGAACATGCCGGTGGACATGGCCAGGGTGGATAACGCAATCGAGCTGCAGGATGCCGACAAGGATGACGCCGTCGTATTTGCCGTCACGCGCGACGGCACCATCTTTCTTGGCAAGTCCAGGATAGACAAAAATCAGATTACTGAGGAGGTCAAGGACCGCATCTCCACGCGGCTGAACAAGACGGTCTATGTCAAGAGCGACGCTCGGGCAAAGTATGGCGACGTGGTCGCGGTAGTGGATGAAATCCGATCGGCGGGAGTGGATGCCGTGGGCCTTCTGACTGAAAAAAACCAGAGGGCCAGGACGTCGCCGCCTCCGCCCCCGGCGGATTGATGTTGTTTCCGCCTTGTTAGATGCGCAGTGGCATTGGCGACGTTCGTTTGCTGATTCGCATCAGGCCGTCCTGGCTCCCGCCCGGAGCGGCTGCACGGCTGGCGTGGATTGCTTGGCGATCACGCGAGTTAGAGTTTCGTAGGGGCAGGCTAAGAGGAGACTCACGATGGGAATGCAAGTAGGAGGCGGCAAAGGCGGCGCGATCGCGGAGATGAACGTCGTTCCGCTGATCGACATTTTGCTCGTGCTGCTGATCATCTTCATGGTGATCACGCCGCTCACACCCAAGGGGCTCGACACGCTGGTACCGCAGCCGAACCCCAACCATGCAGGGCAGGGTATGTTGTTTGCTGAAGATCAACCAGGAAGAATCCACCTGGGATGGCCTGGGCAAGCGCTTGGAGGATATTTTTAAGGATCGGGCCGACAAGATCGCTTTTGTAAAGGGCGATAGCGATGTGATGTTTCAGGAGGTGGCCCGGGCCATCGATATCATGCGCGGCGCCGGCATCGACAAGGTCGGGTTGATCACGGCAAAACTGGAAGCGGGCCAGTAACAAATTTTCGGGTCGCGGCGGCTTAATCGGGTACGGATTAGGCAGGCGGGTTTGTGAGCCGGTCGGCTTGGTCGCGCCAGAGCCGGAAAGAGACCAGGGAACCGGAAGAAATGCCCCTCGCAGGGCGGATGTGAATCCTAAGCAGGGATGGATGCTGAGATGAATGATGCAGCGTTTTCAAGTGTAACTCCGGCCAGGTCGGAGTTAAGTCGGATCGCTCGCCGGGCTCTGGCCTTGGTGGCGTTGTTGATCCTCGCGGGCGGTGTCTCGGGCTGCAGCAAGCTCAAAGCGCGCGATCAGCTGAACAAAGGTGTCGCTGACTTCAAGAATGGGCAATATGATTCGGCTATCGAGCATTTCAAGCAGGCCAAGGAAGCGGATTCCACCCTGATGAATGCGCGGCTGTATCTTGCAACAGCTTACGCGAGCCAGTACATCCCCGGCGCTCCGTCGGCCGAGAATCAGGCACGCGGGAATCAGGCCGTCGCCGAATTCAAGGAAGTCCTGGACATCGACCCGAACAACGTGAGTGCTATCGACGGCATCGGCTCCATTCTCTTCCAGATGGCGGGCACGCCCTTTGATGAGAAGAAGTTCGAGGAGTCGAAGACCTACCATCAACGTCATATTCAATTGCGGCCCCAGGATCCGGACCCTTACTACTGGATTGCGGTGATTGATTGGACGCGCTGCTATCGCGTCAACGGCGAATTGCGGCTGGAGTACAACAAGAACAACCTCAAGAAGCAAGTGAAGGACACGGATCCGCTCCCCGCCTCCATGCGCGCGGAATACGTTGCCAAATGCGGCGCGCTTGTGGATGAAGGCATTGCCGCTCTGCAGAAGGCTCTCGAGATCAAACCGGACTACGACGACGCGATGGGCTACCTCAGCCTCATTTATCGGCGCAAGGCAGACATGGTGGAAACCGCGGACGAGCGAGCAAGTCTGGAGAAGCAAGCCGACGACCTGCTCGACAAGATCAAGGAGATCAAGCAGAAACGCGCCGAGCAGCCGCAATCATCCATTTAATCCCTTCAAGTTAAACAGCTTACGCGAGAGAGGGCGCCCGTCGGGGCGCCCTTTTTTTCTTGCCGGGCATTAGCCGGGCAACTCTGCGACGAGCTGCTCGCCGTGCGTGCCCCTTCGGGGTACACTGAGATATGCCGTCTCCTGGCAACGTTCCGCTGAGCTTTAACCGCGACCGAACCGAGCGGCAGTTGGACGCGCGCTTCGAGGAACTCCTCGCCAAGCTCCGTAAGAACCGCCCGTCCGAAGATCCCTGGATCGTCCGCCGTGCGTATGAGATTGCCACGGAGCGCCATCGCGACCAGTGGCGCATTTCCGGTGACCCCTACCTGACCCACCTGCTCGAAGTAGCCCACGTTCTCGCCGACATGCGGCTGGACGCTACGACACTGACGGCCGCTCTGCTGCACGACGTTATCGAGGACACGGAATTCCCTCTTTCTCGCATCGAAGAACGCTTCGGCGCGGATGTGGCCCACTTGGTCGAAGGTGTGACAAAGATCGGGCGCCTGAACATGATGGCCCCGGAGGCGCGCCAGGCCGAGAACGTCCGCAAGATGCTCTTGGCGATGGTCAACGACGTGCGCGTTGTGCTGGTGAAGCTGGCCGACCGGCTCCACAACATGCGCACGCTCGAATATCTCGAACCCGCAAAGCAGCAGCGCATCTCTCGCGAGACGCTGGACATCTACGCGCCAATCGCGCACCGGCTCGGAATGAGCGTTATCCGCGGCGAGCTCGAAGATCTTTCCTTCCGCTATCTGGAGTCTGAGGCTTTCCTCGCCTTGCAGAAAGAAGTCATCGAGAATGCTCCGATTCACCGGAGATTCCTCGAAGAAGTGCAGACCACAATCCGGTCGAAACTCGTGGAAAATGGAATTCCGGCCGAGCTGGAAGCCCGCGTGAAGGGTTTGTACTCGCTGCACCGAAAGATCCTGCGGCAGGAACGAAGTCTCGAACAGGTCTATGACCTGCTTGCCATTCGCGTCATTACCGATAACGAGCGGAACTGCTATGCGGCGCTCGGCGTGGTGCACCACATCTGGCGGCCGGTGCCGGGGCGCTTCAAAGATTACATCGCCCTGGCGCGGCCAAACCTCTATCAATCGCTGCACACTACGGTGATCCACGGCGGCCAGCCGTTTGAAATACAGATTCGCACGCAGGAGATGCATCGCATCGCGGAAGAAGGCGTGGCCGCTCACTGGAAATACAAGGATGGCAGGCCGTCTTCCGAAAATGATGACGAGCGCATCACGTGGATGCGGCAGTTGATCGAGTGGTCGCAGGAGCTGCAGGAGCCCGGAGAATTCCTCTCGACGTTGCGCGTGGACTTGGCGCAAGTCGAGGTTTATGCGTTTACGCCGAAGGGCCGGGTGTTGGAACTGCCGCGAGGCGCGACGCCGGTGGATTTTGCGTATGCCGTGCACACCGAAGTTGGGCATCAGTGCGTGGGCGCGAAAGTGAATGGCCAGATGGTTGCGCTGCGGCACGAAATCGTGAGCGGCGATGTAGTGGAAATCCTCACCCAGAAGGGCCACACACCAAGCCGCGACTGGCTGAGTTTTACCAAGTCCTCGCACGCGCGCAGCAAGATCCGCCATTGGATCAATGTGCAGGAACGTGAAGAAGCAAAGGAGATGGGTCAACGTTTGTTAGAGAAAGAGGCGCGGCATTTTGGGCGCAGCCTGAAGAAGATTCCGGAGGCGGATCTGCTGAAACAGGCTTCGGACTACGGCCTCTCGAAACTCGAGGACTTGTACGCCGCTGTGGGCTTCGGGAAATATTCCGCGCGCCAGGTGCTGGCCCGCGTGCTCGGCGAACCGGCGAAGCCGGCGCAGACGGAAACAGAAGATTCCAAGCCGACACTAGTCAAGACCGTCAAGCGGATGCTCGGTCTTGGCGAAGCGCCGCTCATCGTCAAGGGCCATGACGACTTGCTGGTCTATCGCGCGAAGTGCTGCAATCCCATCCCCGGCGACGACATCATCGGCTACATCACGCGAGGACGTGGC
>WNFF01003476.1_pt1 | contig 12896 bp, 9 predicted proteins | sample 5400441 | NCBI WGS metagenome assembly WNFF01 (sample SAMN13153345, study PRJNA577476) | soil metagenome | isolation source: 120 cm saprolite under Douglas fir tree site 2 hole 3 replicate 1 | place: USA:California | collected 2015-04-18
CAAACTCGTTAGATGTTGCCAGGATTGTTGCCAAAAGCAAACTTTGGCTTTCGATGCTTTTTTGCAAGGCGAGCTAAGCACTTGATTTGGTTGGCTCCCCGGGCTGGATTCGAACCAGCGACCATTCGATTAACAGTCGAATGCTCTACCGCTGAGCTACCGAGGAACAGGCGAAACCCCATGGGGGCCGCGACGGGCTGCGTATAACAAAGCCCCAGAGCCTTGCAAAGCGGGAAATAGGCCGCTCGCACGCAACCTCAATGGCCGATGCAAACTGCCTGCGCGGCAAGGACTTGTTGCCGTTTTTGACGACACGAAAAATGCGATCTGGCGCGCTGCCGGGCGATCCCGCACCACGGCGGCACCGGGAAACGAGCCCCAAAAAGACGCATTCGCAGCGCACATGTGGTGGTTCCGGGACTCGCCAAGAGGTGATTCGATGCCAGACGTCCGGACCTTCCCGATGAGACCAGCGCCGTCGACCTTCCCACGCATCCCCGAGATGAGCGATGACGAGTGCCTCGCTCGGCTCGCGCGAGCCGTCGCGAAGCACGATTCCGACCATTTGGACGAAGTCGCGAGGTTGATCGGGCGGCTCGCCGTGCCGATCGAATAGACCCCGCGTTCCCCGCCAATCGGGGGCGAGCGCGGATAGCAGGTGTTCGGCTTCTCCTGAGGCGTTCTCCGGGTTTGTCTCAAGGTCTGTGTTGGGCTTCGGCTTGCACGATCGGCGTGTTGCGTTTTGGCTGACCTTGTACCAAAGATGCCGCGATTTCACGCTTCTGCCGCGGCAACGCCGGCTCGATTCCTGCAGGTCCGCGCAAAGGTCAGCCCAAAGGTCCGTTCATGTCCGGTTTTTCGATCGCGCGCCAGAAAATGGTCGATGGCCAGGTGCGCCCCAGCGATGTCACCGATCCCAGAATCATCGATGCGATGCTCACAGTGCCGCGCGAGGCATTTGTGCCGCAGAACAGGCAGGCGCTGGCCTATCTGGATATCGATCTCGACGTCAGCGACGGCGGCTCGGAGAGACGCTTCCTGATCAAGCCCGTGGTAACGGCGAAAATGCTGCAGGCCGCCGATATCAAGGACACCGACAATGTTCTGGTGGTCGGTTGCGCGACCGGATATGCGGCGGCCGTCGTGGCGAGGCTGGCGGGGCAGGTGACGGCGACGGAAAGCGACGCCTCGTTGGCTGCGAGGGCAAAAGACGTTCTGGCCCAGGTCGGAATTGGAAATGTGCCGGTCCGGGCCGCCGATCCGTCCGACGGGGACGCGGCGAACGCGCCCTATGATGTGATCGTGCTCAATGGCGCCACCGAGGTCACGCCTGACCGGCTTTACCGGCAGCTCAAGGACGGCGGCCGGCTGGTCGGGGTCTTTGCCATGACGCAGCCACAGCGGGCCATGATCGTGACACACTCCCATGCCGACTTCGGGACGCGGGCGCTGTTCGATGCGGCGGTCCCGGTTTTGCCCGGTCTTGGACGGGTTCCCGCCTTCGTTTTTTAACTCGAACGGTACTAATTGCTGTTCTAGATCAGAAGTGTGGCCCGGATGCCCCACGTCAAGAGTTTCGACCGCGTTTTGCCGCCGGGGGTTCCGTCCCGCTTGCGCGCGGAATAAGGTGTGAAGGGATTTTACTCGGAATCAACTGCAACTACCCGGTTCAGGCGCGTTTGAACCGGAAAACGTGATGGATGGATTACCAGGGATGGGTGGTGTGAAGTTCGTTACCGGAGCTGCGGTTGCAGTCCTCCTGATGATGTCTATCGGTCCGTCGCCGGTCCTGGCCGACACGATCGAAGCTGCGCTGGTGCGCGCCTATCAGATCAACCCGCAGCTCAACGCGCAGCGCGCCTCGGTCCGCGCCACCGACGAGAACGTACCGCAGGCGCTGTCGGGCTATCGTCCGAAAGTCGCGATCACCGGCAGCGCCGGCTATCAATATACCGACACCAACACCACCTCGGGCGGCTCTCCCACCGCGATCGTGCGAACCGAAATTCACGGCGCCAACGCGCCGCGCAGCATCGGCGCCACGGTGACGCAGACGCTTTTCAACGGCCAGCAAACCGCCAACCGAACCCGTGCGGCGGAGAGCCAGGTCTCGGGCGCGCGTGAGGCGCTGCGGGTTCTCGAACAGGGCGTCCTGCTCTCGGCCGCCACTATTTACATGGATTATCTGCGCGATGCCGCCATCGTCGAGGTTCAGCGCAGCAACGTCCGCGTTCTCGAGCAGACGCTGAAGCAGACCCGCGATCGCTTCAATGTGGGTGAGGTGACGCGCACCGACGTCGCGCAATCGGAGGCGCAGCTTGCCGCCGGCAAGACGCAACTACTGACCGCTGAAGCCAATCTGATCACGACGCGATCGAATTTCCGCCGCATCATCGGCAACGATCCGCAGCAGCTCGCGCCGGGCTCTCCGGTGGATCGCTATTTGCCGGGAACGCTGCCCGGCGCGGTCGAACTCGGTCTGACGGAAAATCCGAATGTGACCGCCGCGATGTTCGGCATCGATGTCAATTATCTCCAGGTCAAGGTGAACGAAGGCGCGCTACTGCCCACGGTGACGTTGCAGGCCTCGGTGCAGCAATCCTACGAACAGCAGATGACGATCTTCAGGACGTTCGGGGCCGCGGCGGTCGCGCAGGTTTCGGTCCCGGTGTTTCAGGGCGGCGCCGAATATGCGCTGATCCGCCAATCAAAGGAAACATTGGCGCAGCAGCGCCTCAACCTCGAACAGGTTCGCGACCAGACCCGTGCCAACGTTGCTACGGCTTGGGGGCAGTTAGTGGCAGGCAAGGCGCAGGTCGCATCGGCGCAATCGCAGGTGGCCGCATCCGAGATCGCGCTCAACGGCGTGCGCGAAGAGGCCAAGGCCGGACAGCGAACCACGCTTGACGTGCTGAACGCGCAGCAGGCACTGGTCAACGCCCGCGTCGCCCTTGTCACCGCGCAGCACGATCGGGTGGTCGCGTCATATTCCGTCTTGAATACCATCGGCCGGTTGTCGCCGCAGGTGCTCAATCTGGCTACCACCGTGTACGATCCGAGCGTGCATTATCACCAGGTTCGCGACAGCTGGATGGGCGTTCGCACTCCCGACGGCCGCTGATCGCCACCGCCGGCGTCGAAGCACGGACGCCGTTCATAGCGCGCGATCGGCAAGAATGGAGCCCGGTTTCGCGGCCAGACTTCGTCGCCGGTCCGCAGATCGCGCTCTGGATTAATGAAGTGAGGGCATGGTCTTTTCGCCAGACCGCCCACACTTTCGGGTCAAGCCCAAGGGTGTGCGTTGGCGGCTCAAGCGCTGGCGCGTTGCTTGCAATCAATTGTGGCCATGACGTACCTTTCTCGGGGGCAGCAGAGCGATTCGCACCGTATTTACATCCTTAAGGCGCGCGGCGCTTCGGTGTCTGGGCAGGGGCGAAAATGCGGCGCGAGCCATCGAGCGGCGCTTGATCTGGGGACAAGTAGGCCAGTGCGATGGAAATCCCGGCCGGCATATCCGGAACCGGCAAATCCTGCCTTGCTTGGTGTAAAACGCATACGAGGGCGTTGATGATGTGGGGTCGGAGATGACGCAGCCTGCAAAGGTCCAAGAGCCCTCGATGGAGGAGATTCTGGCGTCGATCCGGCGCATCATTGCCGACGATGAAGCAAAACCTGCGGGCGCCGCGAAGGCCCCCAGTCCGACGGCAGCCAAGCTGGAGAAGCCCGCCGCTGTGGCGCCGGCGGCCAAGGCGCCCGCGATGATTAACATTCCTCCGACGGCGATTCCCGCCGCGCAAGCGGCCGCCGCGAAGGCGCCGCCACCGCCCGCGCCACCCCCGGCTGCGCCGCCTCCTGCCGCGGCCGCCCCGGTATCCAACAGCCAGGACGACATCGACGCGATGCTGGCCGGCCTCGATGAAGCGACGTCCGAGGCCGAGATAAGGCCAGCCGCGCCCGAGGTCGAGGTGTTCGAACTCACCGACGAGATGGCGGTGCCGGAGGCGCCGCAGCCTGCGTTCCACAAGGTCGACCCGCAGGACGATCTCGAATTCACCGAAACCGCCGCTGCCAGGGCCGTGCATCGGCGGCCGGCGTTCGAACCGCCGCCTTTTGAAAGTTCGGCGCCGCCGGCTCAGCAGATATTGTCCCGCTCAACCGTCTCCGCCGTCGAATCGGCCTTCAATAGCCTGGCCAATACAGTGTTGAGTAACAACGCGCGGACACTGGAAGATCTGGTCAAGGAAATGCTGCGCCCGATGCTGAAATCCTGGCTCGACGATAATTTGCCCGGGCTGGTCGAGCGCATCGTCAAGGCGGAAATCGAGCGGGTTTCGCGCGGACGCTAGCGCATGATCCGGAAAAGCATGCCCTCGGGCCACGACCCGACGGGTGGGCACCGGTTTTCCGAAAAGATCATGCTCAAACAAAAAGATAGAGCGGGATGACGATTCGAAGAAGAGTCATCCCGCTCTAGCTAGCGCCCTGTTCCGCTCGCGGAGGGCAATTGCCGGCCCTCGTTCAGCCACTCCATCCGGCTCAATCCTGCGTTCCACGCGCCTGTCGTGTTGACTTGGCGCGTTCCGGCGGCTTTCTACAGCATGATCCGGAAAAGTGGATACCGGTTTTCCGAAAAGATCATGCTCAAACAAAGAGATGAGATCATGATCCGATCCAATCGGTTCATGATCTAGCGTTCCATAGCCATGATTGCATTGCCATGATCGAGAAAAACTACCAGCCCGCCGATATCGAAAGCCGCATGTCCCGGATCTGGGAGGAAAGCGGCGCGTTCAGGGCCGGGCGCCCGGAACGCCGCGATGCCAAGCCGTTCACCATCGTCATCCCGCCGCCGAACGTGACCGGCTCGCTGCACATGGGGCACGCGCTCAACAACACCTTGCAGGACATTCTGTGCCGCTTCGAGCGGATGCGCGGCCGTGACGTGTTGTGGCAGCCCGGCACCGATCACGCCGGGATCGCGACCCAGATGGTGGTCGAGCGGCAGTTGATGGAACGGCAGCAGCCGGGCCGGCGCGACATGGGGCGGGCCAAATTTCTCGAGCGCGTCTGGCAATGGAAGGCCGAGAGTGGCGGCGTCATCGTCAATCAGCTGAAGCGGCTTGGCGCGTCCTGCGACTGGTCGCGCGAACGCTTTACCATGGACGAAGGCCTGTCGCGCGCGGTCGTGAAGGTGTTCGTCGAACTGCATCGTGAAGGGCTGATCTACAAAGACAAGCGGCTGGTGAACTGGGATCCGAAGCTGCTGACGGCGATCTCGGATCTCGAGGTGCAGCAGGTCGAGGTCAAGGGCAGCCTTTGGTATTTGCGCTATCCGCTGGAAGGCCGGACCTTCAATCCCGAAGATCCCACGACGTTCATCGTGGTCGCTACGACGCGGCCTGAAACGATGCTCGGCGACAGCGCGGTGGCGGTGCATCCGGACGATGAGCGCTACGCAGACCTCGTCGGCAAGCACGTGATCCTGCCGCTGGTTGGACGCAAGATTCCGATTCTAGCCGACGAATATTCCGATCCCGAGAAGGGCTCGGGCGCGGTGAAGGTCACGCCGGCACATGACTTCAACGATTTCGAAGTCGGCAATCGGCACGGCTTGCCGCGGATCAGCGTGCTCGATCAGGAGGGCCGTCTCACGCTGGTCGGCAACGAGGATTATCTGCGCGGATTGCCGGAAGACTCAGAGTATTTCGCGGCGGAACTGAATGGCCTCGACCGGTTCGTCGCCCGCAAGCAGATCGTGGCTCGTTTGGAAGATTTCGGTTTCCTGGAGAAGACCGAACCCAACACCCACATGGTGCCCCACGGCGATCGCTCCGGCGTCATCATCGAGCCGTATCTGACGGACCAGTGGTACGTCGATGCCAAGACCATGGCGCGGCCCGCAATGGCAGCGGTGCGCAGCGGCGCAACCACGTTCGTGCCGAAGAACTGGGAAAAGACCTACTTCGAGTGGATGGAGAACATCCAGCCCTGGTGTATCTCGCGCCAGCTATGGTGGGGCCATCAGATTCCGGCCTGGTACGGGCCCGATGGAAAGGTGTTCGTCGCCGAAACCGAGGAGGAGGCCGTCGCCAACGCGCTGGGCTATTATGCCGAGCAGGAAGTCATTACCCCGGAGCAGGGGCGCGAGATGGCGCTCGACCCGGCCAAGCGCTTGGGCTTCATCACGCGTGATGAAGACGTGCTCGACACCTGGTTCTCCTCGGCACTATGGCCGTTCTCGACCTTGGGCTGGCCCGACGACGACACCGATGTGAAACGCTATTATCCGACCGACGTGCTGGTGACCGGATTCGACATTATCTTCTTCTGGGTCGCCCGCATGATGATGATGGGCCTTCACTTCATGAAGGAGGCTCCGTTTTCGACGGTCTACATCCACCGCCTGGTTCGCGACGAGAAGGGCGCGAAGATGTCGAAGTCGAAAGGCAACGTCATCGATCCGCTCGGAGTCATCGACGACTATGGCGCCGACGCGCTTCGCTTTGCGCTGGCACGCGCGGCGGCGCAGGGTCATGACATCAAGCTTTCGCCGCATCACGTGGAAACCAATCGCAATTTTGCGACCAAGCTCTGGAACGCCTGCCGCTTTGCCGAGATGAACGGCTGCGTGTTGCCGCCGGGCTTCGATCCGACCAACGCGAAGGAGACGTTGAACCGCTGGATCGCGCACGAGACTGCGCGCGCCACCCGCGAGGTCACCGAAGCGATCGAATCCTGCCGCTTCAACGATGCCGCGGGCGCGATCTATCGATTTGTCTGGAACGTGTATTGCGACTGGTATCTCGAGCTAGCCAAGCCGGTGTTGCTGGGCGAGGACGGCGCCGCCAGGTCTGAGACCCGCGCCATGGTGGCGTGGGCGCGCGACGAAATCCTCAAACTGCTGCATCCGTTCATGCCCTTCATCACCGAGGAGCTTTGGGCGGTGACCGCGACGCGCGACGGCCTGTTGGCGCTGGCGCCGTGGTCGCGCAAGGTGAACGCTCTCACCGACGAGCAATTGTCGTTGATCGCATCGGGCGCGGAAGCCGATCCGCGTCTCGCGGCCGCGATTCTCGCCGCTGCCGAAACGGCGGATTTCAGCGATCCTGCCGCCGAAGCCGAGATCGGCTGGGTGGTCGATCTGGTCACCGCGATACGCTCGGTGCGGGCGGAAATGAATATCACGCCGGCGACGCTGACGCCGCTGGTGCTGGCCGGAGCGTCCGCCGAAACCAGGGGACGCGCGCAACGCTGGAACGATGTCGTCAAGCGGATGGCCAGGCTCGCCGACATTGCCTTCGCCGCTTCCGCGCCGGAGGGCGCGGTGCAGTTGCTGGTGCGCGGCGAGGTCGCGGCTTTGCCGCTCAAGGGCGTGATCGACCTTTCGGCGGAGAAGGCACGGCTCGACAAGGAGTTGGCCAAGGCCGAAGCCGACATCAAGCGTGTCGATGCCAAGCTTACCAACGAGAAGTTTGTCGCCAACGCGCCGGAAGATATCGTCGAGGAGGAAAAAGACAAACGCGAGGCGGCCGTGGCGCGGAAAGCCAAGCTTCTTGAGGCATTGGAGCGGCTCAAGAACGCAGCGTAGAGCATGATCCAAATAAAGAGATAAGCGGCGGGTCTGATGCAGCGAAGTTGGATCAGACCCTGGCGGGGTAGGCGGCGACGAGGGGCCGCCCGGCCTGCCTGTATCGGGCGCGCATAGAGGAAAGTGAAGGAACAATATCGCTGACGGCGGTGTTTCCTCCTGGAGAGGAGGACGTCATCGCCCTATCACGAGCGCGAGGAGCCGGGCGCGGCGTATGTGCGGCGGTTCCTGGCGTCGGTCCGCGATCAGCCGCGCGAACTCGCGCCATACGGTTCCTACCGACATCTCCTTGCACCATTGCTCTGGCGCGCGCATCAACCGAGGCGACTTACATGATGGTTCAACTGCATTGGTTTCGAGAGCAGCGCGCCATCGTCAGAAGCATGATTGGCTTGATCACGATCGCGGCAGTATTGTGTTTGTTCCTTGGTCCCATCGGCATCCTGTACGCACTGGGATTTGAGGTTCTCTACCTGTTGACCTACCTATTGACGATGGCCCTCGCATCGCTTCTGGACCCAGACATATACTAAGTCCGAACCGCCATCGGATTCAAAGTAAGCCGTCGCATTCGAAGCGCTCATCATTGGTCGGGGCGGACGCCGCAATCGAGCGCGCACCAAACCTTGTGAATACGCGGCTCACCGTTGTCGCCGATCCACATCTCCGCGATTTGCGATATGTGGCGCGATCCCGACTCCCATTTTGCTGTTACTTGCGCTCCCGGCTCCATGGGAACAGAGAGGCCGGGAAGTCTGCCGCATAGCGGTGTCCTTCCTTCGGCGGGCGGGGTTGTTCTTGTGGAGGATTCGGATCTGGCTCCAACACCTTGCGATAGACATGCCACGTGGCATGACCGAGCACCGGCAGAACGACAGCGAGACCGACGAAGAACGGTAGCGAACCGATCACCAGCAGCAGCGCAACAATCACCCCCCAGGCGGCCATGGCAAATGGATTTTTCATCACGGCCCGCAGCGACGTCCGGATTGCGTCTATCGCAGTCGCATGCCGGTCGAGCATCAACGGAAACGACACAACACTGACGCACAGGGCCACGATGGCGAACAGGAAGCCGATGCCGCAGCCGACGATAATGAGCGACCATCCTTCCGGCGTCGTCAACACGCGTGTTGCGAAGTCGGGGATGCTTGCGGCCGGAGCGTTGCCGAAGGTTGCAATGTAGATGGCGTCCGCGACGGCGATCCAGGTCCCGAACAGAATGAGCAGGAGCGTGCCGAGTTCGAGCATGGCGCCGAAAGACGGTGCGCGCAGCACGTGGAAAGCATCCCACGCAGAGACTTCCTCGCCGCGCTCGCGGCGGCGGCTGAGTTCGTAGAGGCCGAGCGCGGCAAAAGGACCAATCAGCGTAAAACCGGCGGCCAGCGGAAAGAGCAGCGGCAGCACCGAATAGCCAAGGACCATTCTGAACAGAACAAGACCGAGAACGGGATAGATCACGCAAAGGACAATGGCGTGGCTTGGCATGGCCTGGAAATCTTCCCAACCCAGGCGCAGCGCGACGCTCAGGTCGGACAGGCTGATTTTGCGAATGACAAAGGGGCTTACGACGTCGACCGCTTGTGGTTCAGGTCTTACGATGTTGTCAGAATAATGTGTGGCCATGGCCGCAGCCTCCCTTACTCGTGGTCGCAGCGGTGCGAACGGTGCGCCTCAAGTCTCACGTATCCGCCCCCATGTGCGAAAATCGCGATCGAGCCGAGTGCGGCAAACCAAGCACAACAAAAAGCAGCTTCGCCGAACGAAACCAGTCGCGACCTGTGCCGTCAGTCTAGCGCGAATGAAGCAAGATAGCACTCACTGTTGGGTGAATTGTGCATCCGCACAAATCATTTGGTGCGTTGCGTCACAAAGATTGGTGCCGACTGATGCTCGCCGGCTTGCGCGGCGTCTCCGCTATTGAGGTATTGACGCCAAGCTCGACGAGGATCATCTTAAAACTCTAAACGCCTCTGGCTCCGATGAGGTTAGCGGCGTGACGTGTACTCTGTGTCATGTTTTGACGTCGCGACCGGTTGAATGGGCGAGGCAAGAGGCACAACGATGGCGACTGCGAAGCCAGCCATCGCGACAGGCCTGAGCTACGCCCTTTAATCCGTATCCGTCGCCTTTGATGGTGAGGATGAACAAGGGATGGCTGTAGCAATTATACTGCTTCTGGTCGCGGTCGGCTCGGTGCTGTTTCACCTGTTCAGCCCGTGGTGGTGGACGCCGATCGCCACTAACTGGCGCTACATCGACGACACCATCACCATCACGTTCTGGATCACCGGGGCGGTTTTCTTCGCGGTCATCGCGTTCATGGCCTATTGCGTCTTCCGCTTTCATCACAAGGAGGGAAGGCAGGCAGCCTACAATCCCGAAAACAAAAAGCTCGAATGGTGGCTCACCATAGTGACTGCGATCGGCGTCGGCGCCATGTTGGCGCCCGGCCTGGTTGTCTGGCACCAGTTCGTCACGGTTCCGGCGGACGCGACCGAGATCGAGGTCATGGGCCAGCAATGGCGCTGGAGCTTCCGCCTCCCGGGGAAGGATGGCCGGATGGGCACGTCCGACGTCCGCAACATCAGTTCCGACAACCCGTTGGGCTTGAATCCGGACGATCCGCACGGGCAGGACGACGTTGTGATCGAAAGCGGCGACTTGCACCTTCCAATCGGGAAGCCGGTCAAGGTTTTGCTCCGCTCCGTCGATGTCTTGCACGATTTCTACGTGCCCGAATTCCGGGCCAAGATGGATATGGTTCCAGGCATGGTCACCTATTTCTGGATAACCCCCATCCGAACCGGAACGTTTGATGTTCTCTGCGCTGAGTTATGTGGCATGGCGCACGCGCAGATGCGGGCCAAGGTTATCGTCGAAGAAGAGAGTGAATATCACGCCTGGCTGGAGAAGCAGCAGACGTTTGCGGACTTGTCGGGCCGAAGCGCCGTTATGAGGGCGACGTACAAATCCGGCGGTAAGTAAGAAAATGCCGCTGCGAAGATAGATTGGGCGCGTGAGGCCAACTCATCGCCCGCTGGTGGAAACGACCGAGGAGGTATTTCGATGGTCGATGTCCCGTATGACACAATCGCAGACATTCCGCCTGCCGAAGTGGCGGAGGTTGAACTCTATCACCCCAAAAGCTGGTGGACGCACTACGTCTTTTCGCAGGACGCCAAAGTCATCGCCATCCAATACTCGCTCACGGCGTCGGCAATCGGACTGGTGGCCCTGGTGTTGTCGTGGCTGATGCGGCTGCAACTGGGGTTTCCCGGCACATTTTCCTTTATCGATGCAAACCAATACCTCCAGTTCATCACCATGCACGGCATGATCATGGTGATCTACCTGCTCACGGCATTGTTCCTGGGAGGCTTCGGCAACTACTTGATCCCGCTGATGGTCGGCGCCCGGGACATGGTTTTCCCCTATGTGAACATGCTGAGCTACTGGGTCTACCTGCTCGCAGTCGTGGTGCTGGCCTCGACCTTTTTCGTGCCCGGCGGGCCAACCGGCGCCGGCTGGACGCTGTACCCGCCGCAGGCGATTCTGTCCGGCACCCCCGGGCAGGATTGGGGCATCATTCTCATGCTGGTCTCCCTGATCCTGTTCATCATCGGCTTCACCATGGGCGGGCTGAATTACGTGGTGACGGTGCTGCAGGCGCGTACACGCGGCATGACGTTGATGCGTATGCCCTTGACGGTATGGGGCATCTTCACGGCCACCGTCATGGCGCTGCTGGCTTTCCCGGCGCTGTTCGTTGCCTCGGTGATGATGCTGTTCGACCGTACTCTGGGAACCAGCTTCTTCATGCCCGCACTGGTCGAGATGGGCCAGCAGATGAAGTATGGCGGTGGCAGCCCGATTCTGTTCCAGCACCTTTTCTGGTTCTTCGGCCATCCCGAAGTCTACATCGTCGCCTTGCCGGCCTTCGGCATCGTTTCCGATCTGATCAGCACCCACGCGCGAAAGAACATCTTCGGCTATCGCATGATGGTTTGGGCTATCGTGGGAATCGGTGCCCTCAGCTTCGTCGTATGGGCGCACCACATGTATGTGAGCGGCATGCACCCGCAATTCGGGTTCTTCTTCGCCACCACGACGCTCATCATCGCCATCCCGACCGCCATCAAGGTCTACAACTGGGTGCTAACCCTGTGGCGCGGCGACATTCATCTCACGCCCCCGATGCTGTTCGCTCTCGGCTTCATCGTCACGTTCCTGAACGGCGGCCTCACCGGCCTCTTCCTCGGCAACGTTGTCGTGGATGTCCCGCTTTCGGATACCATGTTCGTCGTCGCGCATTTCCATATGGTGATGGGCGTGGCGCCAATCATGGTTGTGCTGGGGGCGATCTATCATTGGTACCCCAAGGTCACGGGGCGGATGCTGGACGACTGGCTGGGCAAGTTTCATTTCTGGGTGACGTTCCTCGGTGCCTACCTGATCTTCTTTCCCATGCATTATCTTGGGCTGCTCGGAATTCCGCGCCGGTATCACGACATCGGCGAAGTGGCGTTCATCCCACAATCGGCCCATACGCTGAATGCCTTTATCACCGTGGCGGCATTGACCGTGGGCTTCGCCCAGATGGTGTTCCTGTTCAATCTGGTCTGGAGCCTGTTCAAGGGCAGGCCTTCAGGTGGCAATCCGTGGCGGGCCACAACACTAGAGTGGCAGACGCCGGAAACGCCGCCCGGGCACGGCAACTGGGGCAAGGAGCTCCCGGTGGTCTATCGCTGGGCGTATGACTACAGCGTGCCGGGTGCCGCGCAGGACTTCATTCCGCAGAACCAGCCCCGGGCGACGCAGGCCGTTCAGGGAGCTGCCCCGTGAGCGCCATCATCCTGTTCATGGCTGTGATAGCGGTCATCGTCGGATGGTGGCTCTCGCAGCAACGGCTGACAGCCAAACCCTGGCTGGAAGAAGATGGGATCGGTGACTTCCCCGGCACCGGCGCAATGACCTTGCCGGCAGCGAAGATCGGACTGGGAGTGTTTCTCGCTGTCGCCGGCTCGTTGTTCGCACTCTTCATCAGCGCTTACTCCATGCGCATGAACATGGTGGACTGGCGCGCGCTGCCCGTGCCCCGGCTGCTGTGGTTCAACACCGGCGTCCTGGTCCTGAGCAGCGTCGCACTGCAATGGGCACAAGTGGCCGCGCGGCGGAACGACATGGACAGTGTAATCGTCGGCCTGTGCGCAGGGGGGGCATCCGCCGTTACATTCCTGGTTGGGCAGCTGTTGGCGTGGCAACAGCTGAGCGTCGCGGGGTATTTCGTGGCGTCCAATCCAGCCAA
>WNFF01003478.1_pt1 | contig 12895 bp, 9 predicted proteins | sample 5400441 | NCBI WGS metagenome assembly WNFF01 (sample SAMN13153345, study PRJNA577476) | soil metagenome | isolation source: 120 cm saprolite under Douglas fir tree site 2 hole 3 replicate 1 | place: USA:California | collected 2015-04-18
CATTTGCTGGGAGTGAGGCTTTCTGGCTTCGTCGCTTGGATCGTCTGGAGGACATTGTACCTCGCCAAGCTCGTTGGGTTTAGCAACAAGCTCCGCGTGATGCTGGACTGGAGCCTCGATCTGTTGATCGAGCGTTCGATCTCGCAGATTCAAACACGTTCTCGAGCAACGGCACAGCCAAGCATCGGGGCTGGTCCACGGACTGGAACGGCCGCAATGCTGCAGGCGGTTCCCGACCCCGTCGTCCCGATTGCCAAGATATGGGAGTGAAGATGATGCACGCTAAAGTGTTTGGCTTTGTCGTGGTTGGAATCGCCGCGAGCGCCGACCCTGGCGAGGTGCTGTACGTTGATCCCGAGGCGGGAAGCAGCAACTTTAGCGCAGTCTTCGACGCACCTTTGGGAGAGCGCATCAACGCCGTCAGCTCTCGAGTGACCTGCGATCTGACTTACGAGCCAAACAGTGGGGCCGTCTCCGGGTCGTGCTCCGTTCCACTCACGTCGATCGTAGTCGACAATCAGCCGCTCAAGACCGAGCATTTCCAGCAGTGGGCCACCCATAGGAAGTCGGACCCAAAGGCTTGCGCTTTCGAAGCGAAGCTCTCGGGTCTCAAGCTCGATCCGCCGCTGGGAGCGAGCGTGGTTTCCAAGTTTGCCGCCGACATTCCGTTCACTGTCTGTGACCGGCCACGGCGCGACGGAAAGCGAGAGCACATCGAGGGCACGGCGACCCTCGTGCCCTCGGACGCGCAGGGCCCTACCAAGCCTGTTCGCGTGCGTGCGCAGATCGCAAAGTTCAATCGCGATGCGTACGAGATCGCTCCCAGCTTCACCGAGGGCTGGCTGGCGCGGGTGCAGTCGCTGAGCACTGTCGTCGCGCACGAGGGACGAATCGAGCTGTCCCTCTTCGCCATCGCGAACCGCTAGGTTGCTCTCTCGCCGCGGCATCTGGGGAAGAACGGCACGTATACGATGCACTGCCGGGCCAAGTCGTCGATTAGGGCGTCGTCGTGGCGTTGGACACCCGCCAAACCTCACACCACAAATTCTGTAACCCATCCACCGAGCCTACGTACTTGGCTCAGACCATATGGTCTGTTTTCACCCAACAGGAGATAGCGATGAAAGAGATGGAGTTTCCAATGCACACACATCAACAGGCGCAAATAGGCAAAATATCCAAACGGGTAACGTTGGTACTGGCCTCCGCAACGGCAATCACGCTCTTCGCAACCGCGGCATCTGCGGCAGATAGAGACAGACAAGAGCAAGGGGAGGACAGAGCCATCCGAGCCGGGAATGGTCCCGGACCCGCAGCGAACGGGCCTGGTCCCGGATGCAACGTGATACCACCCGTGGCCTCGATAGGAACGAGAGTCGACATTTCAGAGTTTCCCCCGCCCGATTCGCTCACGGATCCGGAGTTGGCAGGGCCGGTCCAACTGCTGCGCTCGGGTAAGTTCGACATACCGATCGAGAGCCTGACGGGCGTGAATATCCCCAGCGGCAACCCCAGAGGAACGGTCACCCTGCCGCTCTTCAAGGGCGCCGTGAAGACACCGTCCGGCCTGAAGCCCGCGTGGTACATCGTCCTCGATGCAGGCGACCAAGCGGAGGCGGACCGCCTTGGCGTGAACTTCTCCAAGAAACTGCCGAACGCCGGCGATGCCGCACGCCCCGCCACGCGTCGCGCGGACGGGACCTTTCTCTTCGAGTCCGGCCTCGTCGACTTCAGCCCAAACCGGGTGGTCGTGCCCGGCCCCGAGAATCGAGCGTTCCCACCGACGGTCGCCCAGCCGGGCTCGGTCGGCGATGAGAACTACAGCCCGCTGGTAAGGGTCGATGACATCGTCTACGACGCGCCCATCGTCGCCGCCGCGGTGGAAGATGCGGCTATCAACTTCCCAGGCGGAAAGCCGGACTACGGCCTCGTACATGATCAGGTGATCGCCATTGATCCGGCAAATCGGACAGTCACGCTCTCCCTGATCAACGGCTATAGCTTTGGCAAGCCGGTTTTCTACATCTCGACCGACTCGAGCGATCCCACCGTCTCCGCCATCGAGGCGAACACTTTTGCTCCACGTATGAGCAGAGTCGAGGTCGGGATCGACGACATCGCTCGAAGCGCTGTCGAGCGGATCTTCATCGCGACGAACGGCGCATCAAGAGGTGGCTGCAACAATCCGCAGCGTCAGGGCCTGTCCGCTGCGCTTTTGGACGGACATCGTCCGAACAACACGTTTGGTGGCATTCCCACGATCGCCAGCGATTACAGCCCAGTCTGGGACGCCAACCTGTATGAGTGGACCGATGAGGCCATCGAAAATGGCTATCGCGGTCTGCTGACCGAGGAGTTCCGCATTCTGAAACTGGCGCGAGACGGATACATCACCGGGCCGAACGGAGCGCCGTTCGGCAGCGCTGGCCCGGTAATCGTGTGCGGCGTCGCCGCCCGCCTTAACTAAACGAGCGTGGTTGCGTTTGCGGCGCGGGAGGCTTGGCTTCCCGCGCCGCATCGTTTGCGAGCGACGTGGCTCTGGCCAGGGACTTCGTTCTGTGCCCTTGCCCGGGCTGAAATGCGACATCCCCATCCAGATTTCCGGATCAGGAGTATTTTAAACACGTCTCTTTTCGCTCTCGATGGGGAGGAAGAACCCATGACTGGCTCAAGAAAATCAGTGCCAGGTGCCGTTCTCGGTTTACTGTGGGTCGCGGCTTGTGGTGCAGGTGCGTCGTCCCCTGCGCCGGGCACTTTGCCGGATCAAGTCTCGTCCGGTCTCACCCTCGCGCCGAGCAGTGCCGTCATGAGGCCGAAGGCGAGCTCCGTTTCAGGAAACGGCCCGCTGACCATCGTCAAGAGCGACGGTGCGCACCATCAACTCGCTAGCAATCCGGATCTTCAGCCGCTGAGCTGCCCCGAGCTGAACAGCCTGGTCTACGCGCCTGGAAATCAATTCATGGTAGCCATTGCGAATCCAAATAAGACGTGCGGATTCATCGACGTTTTGATCCTACTCACCCGAGCTTCGAGGGAACGATCACGGTGATCACCTCCGATCGCAGCCCGTCGGCCGATGGAAACGGACAGCTCACTACCGCGTAGGTCTTTCCTTACAACCACAGCGATACTGAAAGTTGTTATCGGTTCGCACATGTCGCGATGAGCGAGCCACTGTGGATCGATCGCGATGTCCGCCACCCCTCACCATCCAAAGCGTCGCCGTCGGGTTACTTAAGAAACAAATACACGCTGTCACTCACTTACTTCGGAGGAACCCATGAAATCGCTCAGAAACAAATTGGCATTGTCTGCATTGGTGGTTGTGTCTTTTGTCCGAGTCGCGCAAGCCGCTCAGGTCATCGCTTTCGAGGCCCCACTCAACGATTGGAACCAGGGAGTCTCGGCAAATTTCGCGGCGAACCGCGAGCTGGGTCGTGCCTGGATTGATGTGCGACTAGATCCGACCAATCCGCTCGGTGAAGAGCTGTCGGCGCCCGAGGTGATCTCGAAAGCGGTCGAAGGCCTTTACTACGACTCGGCACGGAAGCAGGTGCTTTATCGCACCGGCACCGAAACCGTCGTTTGCGCCGAGGACGCCACCTTTCTTTGGAGCACTTATTTGAAGAATACGGGACTGTGTCCGCTGAGCTCGGGCATCGAGCAGCGCAAGATGGACGATGGCTTCAACATTCGCGCGCAAACCATGGCCAAGGTCGTTTTCGAGGCTCAGTCCTCCTCTGGTCCTCAGCATGCCGCAGGCTCCAAATAGCTGAGACGCGAAACGACGGTAGGCCAATGACGCGCGACCGATTGATGTCCAACACCCACCTCTTCACTTCCAGCCAAATCCAGAGGGCGCGTATCGGTGTACTGACAGAAAGAGCACTTGAATTTCCTCAACCACCCAAGAAGACCAATGAATCAGCTGCTTGACAGCAATCGGGGCGAATAACTTTCAGTCCGGAGATCCATGCTCGTGTCCGCGAAGACAGGCCCCGAAGGAAGCGATGAAGAGCTGCTTTTGGCTCTGGCAGCCGGAGATGACCGCGCCCTTGGTCTTCTTTACCGCCGATATGTTCCGACGGTCTTCAAGATAGCGACCGAATCATTGGGCAGAGACGCAGCGGAAGACATCGTGCAGGAAGTCTTTGCCTCCGTGTGGAAAAACGCGGCGACCTTCGACCCCGCGCGCGGCCCGGGTCGTCCCTGGATTGTCCAGATTGCCCGTTCGCGCGTCCTCAACGAATTACGACGCCGAAGCCGCAAGCCCGAATCCGGTGAAGAGGGCGATGCCTTGGCGCTGCAAGAGCTGCCAGACGGGGCGAGTCCACCCGACCAGGCGGTCTGGGAAGAGTATCGGCGATCTGCGATTCAGAAGGCGATTGGCAGTCTGGCGCCTCCCCAGCGCCAGGCGTTGAGCCTCGCGTTTTTCGAGGAGCTGACGCACGAGCAGGTCGCCGATACCCTTAAAGTTCCCCTGGGAACCACGAAGACCCGCATCCGCTCGGGAATCCAGCAACTACGCATTGCGCTCGCGGCGATGGCTGCGGTCCTGGTCGCGTTCGTGACGGCGCGGTTTGGGCTCGAGTATGTCGCGGGGCAAGCGCGACAGGCGCGCACCGAGGCGGCGCTCCGGATGGTGACCGCCAGCGACATCCAGGTGTTGAGGCTGGTCGCCACACTCAAGGCGCCCCCCGCGGCGCACGGAAATTACCGAACCCGGCCGGGAGCCTCGAACGCAGTTCTGACCTTCTCCGACTTGCCTCCCCCGCCGAGTGGAAAGACCTATCAAGCCTGGACTCAACGCGAGGGCAAGTGGATTTCGCTCGGCCATGGCGTGCCGGATGCCAGCGGACACGGGCTTATCGTCTACGAAGAACGCGCGCCTCTCGCTCCGCCTCAAGAGCTCCAGCTCACTTTGGAACCCGAAGGCGGCAGCGCATCGCCCACCGGCCCTCCGCTGATCTCCTGGCCTGGGCGCTGACCGTAGCATCCAGGGGTGGACAGCAATCCACCGGGACGAGCATCGCTTGTCCCAACTCAAAGCGTAGCTGCAATTGGCCAAACCGAAAACGAAGTAAGAACAAACAAAAGGGAAGAAACAATGAAACCGTTTGGGATATTGCTGTTGTCTGGTGTGCTGGCTTTTAGCCTGATTGTTGCTGCTGCCAACTGTGCTTACGCCGCAGCGGGTGACCTGGATCCGAGCTTTGGCGCGGGTGGGCAAGTAGAGACGAACTTCGGCCGCACTGTTATCCCATCGGCCGCCCTCTTGCAGCCCGACGGCAACACTGTTGTCGCGGCGGGATTCATCGGCACGTCAATCGCCGCCGAGGCAATGGCCCTGGTGCGCTATCTCGCCGACGGCAGTCTCGATCTCAGCTTCGGCAACGGCGGAGTAAGCGAGTTTGCAGCGTTCACCGACTTCACCAATATGCCCAATGCGCTGGCATTACAGTCGGACGGCAAGATCCTCGTCGCAGGAGAAACGCGCAATGCAATGGGTGGAATCGACGAATTCGTGCTAGCCCGCTTCAATCCTGACGGAACCTTGGATAACAGTTTTGGCAATGCTGGCGTGGTGGCGACGAGCTTCGGGTCCATCCGTAGTTCGGCAGATGCCATCTTGCTGCAGCCCGATGGACAGATTCTGGTCAGCGGGGTTCTAGTCCTGGGGGGCGCGAGAACGCCGCTGAGGACGGTATTGGCGCGGTACAATCCGGATGGCAGCATGGATACGTCATTTGGAGACGGCGGTACGGTGGTCGTCATTGCAATCGGTGACGCCAACCAGCTCGCACTCGATTCGGATGGTCGAATCCTCGCTATCCACGCTGTACTTTTCGGTAACCGGCAAGCGGTACAGTTCAATCCAGATGGAAGCGTCAACTCTCCAACAGCCGTTGGAACAATCATCGCCACTTCGAATGGGAGCGGAATCCAGGGGGATGCCAATTTCGTTGTCGTTGGGTCACAAGCGACCGTTGGAAGGCGAGGCGATTTCGAGGTAGTGGTAGATCGTTTCACCCCAAACAATACACCCGATCCAGCCTTCAACAGGGCCGTGTTTGATTTTGGCGCCGAGAGTGACACCGTCGACCAGGCGCGAGCGGTCGCCATCCAAAGCAACGGGCAGATTATCGTCGGCGGGGGCTCGAACAACGGGAGCACTCGTTTCGGCAGCATTTTTGGTCTGGCGCGATTGAATCCGGACGGGAGCCTGGACGGCAGCTTCGGCAATGGCGGCACCGTGACGACCGAGTTCCAGGGAGCTGATAGCGTCCTCGCAGTCCTGATACAACGGGACGGCAACATCATTGCCGTGGGCTCGGTGAGAGACGGCAGCGGTCGGTACGATATCGCTCTGGCACGCTATCTGGGACAATAGCCCCGAGGAGATGCTGGTGACGTGCGCTAGGTTTGAGATTCGACCGCGCCCAGGTCGCCAGCCTCGTTATCGCAGCTCACCGCACGGGCTGTCTTTTTTTGGTTCCCCATCCAGCCTTGTGTCTCCGGTGTACCTGCTAGTCGAGGGTCGGCAGAAAAGCCATGACCCTCTCACTCTTCTCAAGAGGGCAAATGGACTGGAAATCGCAGAATCGGCGTGAGTTCTTGCAGTTGATGGGAATGGGTGTCGGCGGCGTCGTCTTTGCATCGGGGCTGGGCGGATTCGCGTCCTCCCGGGCGAAGACCGAGAGCGCCGACGATTTCTACTTTCTCCAGCTTTCAGACACCCATTGGGGTTTCAAAGGTCCGCCCAATCCCCAGGCGGATGTGACGCTGAAGAATACTGTCGAATTGGTGAATTCACTCCAGCGGCGGCCCGACTTCATCGTTTTCACCGGAGACCTGACGCATACCACGGATGACGACGATGAGCGTCGAAAGCGAATGGCCGAGTTCAAGCAGATCGTCAGCGGGCTCAAGGTCAAGGACCTCCGTCTTATGGCGGGCGAACATGACGCTTCGCTCGACGCGGGGAAGGCGTACCAGGAGTTTTTCGGCCAACTCCACTACACCTTCGACCACAAGGGAATCCACTTCATTGTCCTGGACAACGTGTCCGATCCGGGCGCGTCGATCGGCGAGGCTCAGCTCGCCTGGCTTCGCTCGGATTTGCAGAGGTTCGACGTGGAACAGCCCATCGTCGTGCTCACGCATCGACCCTTGTTTCCTTTGTACCCGTCGTGGGACTGGTCAACCAAGGATGGAGACGCTGCGATCGCGTTGCTGCAGAATTATCGCAACGTCACCGTCTTCTACGGCCACATCCACCAGGAACACCACCAGATGACCGGCCGGATCGCGCACCACTCGGCGCGGTCGCTGATTTTTCCGCTGCCGGCGCCGGGATCTGTGCCGAAGCGCGCGCCGCTGCCCTGGGATCCCGCGCATCCCAATCAGGGGCTGGGCTACCGCGGCGTGGACGCGCAAGCTCGCCGGGACTACCGAATTGACGAGTATCCAATTGGCTAGAAGACATGTCCGGACAAATCGTGGTGACGAACTGAGCCCAGAGAATGGATGACGTCCTCTCGCTCCACAGTCTCTTCTCCATGTTCCGACTCGTAGCAATATCGAGTAGCCTGGGCGCCAGCAAAGGACGGCGCTGAATGGTTCAGAGGGCTCTGGCCGCCATCGCGCAGGCACTGCGCGGAATCGCCGCGGCCGTCCGGGCCCGCGCAAAAATGGTCCTCGCGGTGACGGCGGCTGTCTCGATCTTCAACCTGGGCGCGCCGGTCATCATCCTCTCCATCGTGCGCCGGCCCGTGGACTTCTTCAGCTTCAATCCGTGGCTCCGTCGCCTGCCCGAATACCTCGCGTCGGAAGAGCCCCTGGCGAAGAAGCTGTCGTTCCTTTCCAATATGGCCATCGCCTGGATGAGCGCAGACAACGAGAGCGAGGGCATCGAGTGGGGGTTCGTCGTCGACGTTCCGACGCTCTTCCGCATCCTTCTCACCTCGCTGGTGTTCGGAGCGTATTTCGCGCTCTGGTCATACCGGAGGCGCGAGGGAGAGGCATGCGGAGTCGGCTTCAAGGCGGCGCATCCCGCGGGCGTTATGGGCGCGGTGACCAGCGTCTTCGGCCTCACCACCGGCCCTTGCACGCTGGCCGGCTGCGGTGTTCCCGTCCTGCCGGTGGTCGGACTTGCGTTCACCGGCCTTTCCAGCGGCACACTCACGCTTTTCGCCACGCTGTCGCGAATCAGCATCGCGGTCGTTCTCTCCCTTATGAGTATTGCGGTCGTCTGGCTCGGCTGGCGCGCCGGATCGACGCCCGACGGCGCGCCGCGCCCTTCCTGAGGTGGATCCGTCGCTCTCGAAGATCAGCGCAACGAACGACATCGGCCGGTGGCGCCACGCGGTTCGTGGAGTGTTCAGTTGGATGCGCGCTTGGAGGATGCGGATTACCTTTTTTCCCGGGATTCGGTTCCAGGAAATTGGCGCGGGCCGCTACCCCCTACGCCCAATCGTTGCGAAATCGCTTGACTTGAGGCATCGGAGCGTTGCGATCCTGCGATCGCTCGTTGAAGAGGGATAGCGTGGTGTTTAGACGGGGCAATGGCGTCGGGCCAGGTGGCGACTGGGCAGTGCGCGGTTCAGCGCCTTTGCTGTCGAGCGGTGACGTGTGGAAGGGGATCCGGCTCGAGCAGCGACGCATTGAGTCGCGCGACAACCCGGAGCGTAGCCTCACCCGACACTCCGTCGGGCTCCTTCTGAGCGGCGCGACCCTTCTCGATGTGTCGTGGGCTGGTCAACCACGTACGAGATGGCGGCTCACCCCGGGCTGCGTCAATATTGTGCCCCCCGAGATTCCGTTCTCTGCTCGATCCCGAGGAGCGGCCGAAAAGATTCACGTCGAAATCGAGCCTGATTTCTTCAGCTCGATAGCCAGCCATTGTGCTTTACCAACGCGTCTTCAGCTTCGGCCAACCTTCGGCGCTGAAGACCCTTTCATTTCGCAACTGCTCTTAGCTCTCAGAGATGAAGTGCGAGCCGGGAATCCGTGCGGCAGACTCTACGGAGAGAGCTTGGGAGCGGCGCTGGTCGCGCAGTTGGTCCGAAGGCATTCCGTTTGCGACCAGGCTCTTCGCGAGCATCGCGGTGGCCTTCCGATGAATCGACTGCGATACGTCACCGAGTACATCGAAGACAATCTCGAGGCGGATCTCTCGCTTGTGGACCTTGCCAACATTCTTCGAATGAACGTGTTTCACTTCGCCCGCTCGTTCAAGCAGAGCACCGGCCTGCCACCGCATCAATACGTCCTCAGGAAACGCATCGAGCGCGCAAAGTCCCTGTTGGTCGAGCGGGGATCGTCCATCGCAGAAGTTGCTTTGCGATGCGGATTCGGCAGTCAAAGCAATTTCACGACGGCGTTCCGCCGGCTGACAAGTGTTACGCCGAGCGTTTACCGGAATGCGCCTGAGTGAAGTGCGCTCGCCCTTTCTGCCAATAATTCGCAAAAGCGCGCAAGAATTTGAAAGACGAAGCGCGACCCGTGCGCCTACGACTTCGCGATCGAGCGGGCGGAAGAGGGCGGGCTGGACGCCCGAAAGCGTTCTCTGTCTCGCTCCACCAAGCAAGGAGAAAAGCGATGGAGAAGATTTCGAGGAGAAGTGCACTGCTCTGCGCGGCAGCCATGCTCGCGACCGCCGCTCTCACCCCGACGCGCGCTTCTGCCCAACAGTCGTGCGAGAGCCTCACGACGCTCAATTTGCCAAATACAACCATCACCTCGGCGACGTCCCTTCCCGCGGGGACGTTCGTCCCACCGCCCCCGTATCAGCCAATTCCCAACCTGCCCGCCTTCTGCCGAGTGGTGGGAGTCGCGACACCGACGAGTGACTCGGTGATCAACTTCGAGGTCTGGCTGCCGACCACCCTCTGGAATGGAAAGTTCAACGGCGGTGGCAATGGCGGCTACGGAGGAAGCTTCACCAGCCCCTACGGGTGGATGGCGGGCGGCTTGCGCCGCGGCTACACCGCGGCCGGCACCGACATGGGCCACGATGCAACTGTGACGCCCGGAGGAAGCTTTGCGCTCGGACACCCCGAAAAGGTGGCCGATTGGGGGCATCGAGCGAACCACGTCACTGCCGAGACGGGCAAGGCAGTTCTCCAAGCGTTCTACGGCACAGGTCCGCAGCTCTCGTACTTCACCGGGTGCTCGGACGGCGGACACGAAGGTCTGATGGAGGCGCAGCGATACCCCGGCGACTACGACGCCATCCTCGCAGGCGCTTCCGCCGATTTCTGGACGCACCAGTCTGCGGCGTGGGTTTGGGAGGCGCGGGCAGCCCTTGATGACCCCGCTAGCTACATCCCGGCCAGCAAGCTGCCCATGATCAGCCAGGGCGCGGTGGCTGCCTGCGACGGCATCGACGGCATTGTCGACGGCCTCATCGACGACCCGAGACGCTGCGACTTCGACCCAGCGAGCCTGCAGTGTCCCGGTCCCGACAACCCCACGTGTCTCACCGCGGAGCAAGTAGATGCGGTGAGGAAGATATACGCCGGCCCCAGGAACCCGCGTACTGCCGAGCAAATCTACCCCGGCCTGGAGCCGGGCAGCGAATTCGGGTGGGCGACATTGATCACGGGTCCGGAGACATTTCTCGGCGGCGATTTCTTCAAGTACATGGCGTTCGAGAATCCGAGCTGGGACTTCCACACCCTCGACTTCGACCAGGACATCGCCTTCGCCGACGCCAGGATGGCGTCGATCATCGACTCGACCAATCCCGACCTCAGCCAGTTCAAGGCGCGCGGCGGTAAGCTGCTCATGTATCACGGCTGGGCCGACCCGCTCGTCAACCCGCCGAACAGCATCGACTACTACCAGAACGTGGTGGCCGCCGAGGGCGGCGACCCGGGCGCGACGCAGCAGTACCTCCGCCTCTTCATGGAACCCGGCATGGCGCACTGCAACGGAGGGCCGGGCCTGAACACCTTCGACGCGCTTACCGCGCTTGAGCAGTGGGTGGAGCAGGGAATCGCGCCGGAGCGGATCATCGCGTCGCACAGCGTCGGGCTGAGCTCCCCCGACACCGCCGAAACGCCGGGCACCGGGGCCTTCACGCGACCGCTGTGTCCCTACCCGCTGGTGGCGCGCTACACCGGGCAGGGCAGTCCCGACGACGCAGGCAATTTCGTCTGCGGGGAGGCGCAGTCGTGCGAGAGCCTCACCGGTCTCAATCTGCCGGATGCGACGATTACCTCGGCCAACTTCGTCCCCGCCGGGCAGTTCGTTCCGCCGACCGGGATGCCCTTCGCCGTGCCCGCCTTCTGCCGCGCCGTGGGAGTGGCGACGCCGACGAGTGACTCGGTGATCAACTTCGAGGTGTGGCTGCCGGCTGCGGGCTGGAATGGAAAGTTCAACGGCATTGGCAATGGCGGCTATGGAGGAGCCATCCCCTATGGCTCGATGGGACCCCCGCTGTTCCGCGGCTACGTCACGGCCGGCACAGATATGGGCCACGATGCCACCGTGACGCCCGGCGGAACCTGGGCGTTTCGACATCCAGAAAAGATCATTGATTGGGGGCGTCGAGCGATCCACGTCACGGCCGAGGCAGGCAAGGCCGTCCTCGGGGCGTTCTACGGCACAGGTCCCCGACTCTCATACTTCACCGGCTGCTCGGACGGCGGCCATGAGGCGTTCATGGAAGCGCAGCGCTACCCGGGCGACTACCATGGCATTGTTGCCGGCGCGCCGGCCAATTTCTGGACGCATCAGTCCGCGGCCTGGGTCTGGGAAGAGGAGCGATCGGCACTCGATGACCCCGACAGCTTGATCCCCCCGAGCAAGCTCCCGATGATTACCGAGGCCGCGGTGGCCGCTTGCGACGCCCTCGATGGCGTGGTGGACGGCCTGATTGATGACCCACGACGCTGCGACTTCGATCCGGGGGGCCTCCAGTGCCCCGGGCCCGATGCTCCGACGTGTCTCACCGCCGCGCAGGTGCAAGCGGTGAGGGAGATCTACGCCGGTCCACGAAACCCGCGCACCGGAAGACAAATCTACCCGGGCCTGGAGCGGGGCGGCGAGTTCGGCTGGCCGGGGGACCGCGGAGAGCTCGGGCGCGATTTCTACAAATACATGGTGTTCGAGGATCCGAGCTGGGACTTCCACACCCTCGACTTTGACGAGGACATTGCGCTCGCCGACAGCAGGATGGCGCCGGTGATCGATTCGACCAACCCAGACCTCAGCCAATTCAAAGCACGCGGCGGCAAGCTGATCGTGTATCACGGCTGGGACGACCCGCGCGTCAACCCGAGGAATAGCATCAACTATCTCGGAGAGGTCGCAGCAGCGATGCACCACCATCATGGGCACGAGGACTCCGAACAAGAGACCGAGAATTTCCTTCGCCTCTTCATGGTGCCTGGGATGGGGCATTGCGGTGGCGGGCCTGGTCCCAACACCTTCGATATGCTCACCGCGCTCGAGCACTGGGTGGAGCAGGGAGTCGCTCCGGCGCGCATCATCGCGTCGGGCGGCGAGGTACCGGGGCGGACGCGCCCCCTCTGTCCCTTCCCGCAGGTCGCGCGCTACACCGGGCAAGGGAGCATCGACGAAGCCGCGAACTTCGTCTGTGCGGAGGGACACCACGGGCACGATGACGACTGACCCATTGCCCAGTGCAGGCATTGCTGGCCGTGGCGGCCGATTTCTTCGGCGGCCGCCACGCCTCGCTCTTCCTGCCAATGATTTGCCGCGGGCCACATCTGCTGCCCCGACACCGCTCGCTTCAAACGTCACAACAACTCAGGAGATAAATCATGAAACGAATAGATGCGTCTGTGCTGCTCCTTGGCGCGCTGCTGCTCGTCGAACGCAGTGAGGCCAATGAGCGACACCCTGTCGGAATCACTCGGATCGACAT
>WNFF01004919.1_pt1 | contig 12893 bp, 14 predicted proteins | sample 5400441 | NCBI WGS metagenome assembly WNFF01 (sample SAMN13153345, study PRJNA577476) | soil metagenome | isolation source: 120 cm saprolite under Douglas fir tree site 2 hole 3 replicate 1 | place: USA:California | collected 2015-04-18
GTCCGCCGCTTTTGCCTCGCGGACCGTCTCGCCTTCACCACGAGCCTGCACACCCGCTTTGCCGATTACCTTGCGGCGCGCTGGCCAATCCCGCCGAACTGGACTTGGGCGTGGATGCGTTGGTTTCACAACGCCGGGCGCGGCACCATGGTCTCCACCACCTCGCTTGCAAACGAGCTGCGCAGCCATGGTTTTAACAACGTCCTGCGTTGGCCACGTGGCGTCGATTCAGCGCTGTTTCACCCGGACCGCGCACGCGACCTCGGTCTAAAACGCCCGATCTTTCTCACGGTCGGCCGGCTTGCCGTCGAAAAGAACGTGGATGCATTCCTGGCGCTGGACCTGCCGGGAACGAAGGTGGTGGTCGGCGACGGTCCGGCGCGTCCGGGGCTGGAATCCCGCTACCGCGACGCGGTTTTCCTCGGCACCAAACACGGCGCGGAACTCGCCGCCATCTATGCGAGCGCCGATGTCTTCGTGTTTCCAAGCCGCACCGATACGTTCGGTCTGGTGCTGCTGGAAGCGCTGGCAAGCGGGCTGCCGATTGCGGGGTTCCCGGTGGCAGCGACGCAAGATGTCGTCGGGGCGGCGCCGGTCGCCGTTCTCGACAACGATCTGCGCGCCGCGTGCCTCGGCACGCTCGCGATTCCGCGTTACGCGTGCCGGCAGTATGCCGAGACCATGACATGGGAGGCGAGTGCGCGAGCGTTCCTCGGCAATCTCGTCAATTTCCGCAATTCAGCGGCCGTGGCGCTCTCATCTCCCTCCGCGGCTTCGGGGAGGACGGGGTGGGGACCACAGGCGCGAGGTTTGTGGAAGCAGACACCGCCTTAGCCGCCACGGTAGGGGGCCCGATAGACGCGCAGGTCTTTCTGCTCCCTCTCCCCGTTTGCGGGGAGAGGGTCGGGGTGAGGGGGGCTCTCCACAACGGCGGACTCGCGGAGGGCGAACGTGCCTTTCCACGAAGCTCAGACTCGCGGAGAGGCCCCCTCACCCGGAATTTGCGCGAAGAGCGCGCAAATTCCGACCTCTCCCCGCAAGCGGAGAGAGGTAAGGCGGCCCGGCTCTCGCCCACGACCGCGCGCAGAGGACTACCCGGCCTTCGGCTGCAGCGCCGTCGACCACAAGGCGCGATCATCGACGTCCTTGAGCGTCACAGTCATAACTTCCGTGGCGCCATCGATCGCCACATGGCCAAAGAACTGAAGGCCGAGCGCAGGCGACAGATTCTGGCCCTGCTCCTTGGTCGGCGCCTTGACGAAGGCGAGTTGCGGTCCGAACGTGTTATCGAGGACGGCGGGTCCGAAGGTGCCGGCGTGGATCGGGCCTGACACGAATTCCCAGAACGGCTCAAAATCCTGGAATACGGCCTTGTTGGGGTCGTAATAGTGAGCGGCCGTGTAGTGCACGTCGGCGGTCAGCCAGACCGTATTTCGGATATTGGCGCGCTTGATGAAGGACAGGATGTCGGCGATCTCAAGCTCGCGCCCGCGCGCAGGACCATCGCCTTGGGCGATCGCCTCGACGCCCCAATTACGGTCGACGTCATAGACCACGATGAGCCCGATCGGCATGTCGGCTGCGATCACCTTCCAGGTTGCGCGCGAATTCAAAAGTTCGCGCTTAAGCCATGCGACCTGGGTAGGACCGAGGAAGTAGGAGGCGGGACCGTATGTTTCCTCCTGGCCCTCGCCGTTTGGCCCGCGATAGCTGCGCATGTCCAGCATGAATATGTCGAGCAACGGACCGTAAGAAATCTTGCGGTAGACGCGCCCGATCTCCGATTGGGTCACACGCATCGGCATATATTCGTGGAATGCGCGGCTCGCCCGCACCGCCAGCGCCAACACATTCTTGTCCACGTACTTCTTGCGCAGATGCTCGGCGCGATCGAGCGGCTCGCCCGGCCACCAGTTGTTGGTGACCTCGTGGTCGTCCCATTGGGAGAAGATCGGGATTTCGCGATTGAAGGCGAGCACGTTGCGGTCGAGCAGATTGTACTTATAGGCGCCGCGGAATTCGTTCAGGGTCTCGGCCGGCTTCGATTTCTCCTCGGTGACGATGTTCTTCCAGACCTCACCGTTCGGCAACTTCTGCTCGGCCGGGATTGGGCCGTCGGCATAAAATATTGTCGCCCGAATGAATGAAAAAGTCCGGCCGGTTGCGCAGCATGGTGCCGTAGAGGCGCATGCCGCCGCGGTTTTCGTCGATGCCCCAGCCTTGGCCGGCGGTGTCCCCCGACCAGGCGAACGCGACCGACCGCCGATCCGCGGGCGCGGTGCGGAACCGTCCGACCACCGGCTCGCCAAGGATGGTAGGAGATGCGTGGTCCTGGAACTGCACACGATAGAAAATGTCCTGGCCGGCCGGCAGCCCTTCGATCAGCGCATTGACGGTAAGGTCAGTCTCCGGCAACGCGTCCACATACGCTGCGCGATGGCTGTTCCTGAAGCTCTCCGTTGTCGACCAGTCGATGAGGGCCCGGGATGGCCGGTCGGCACGCGCCCATACCACCGCGGAATCGACCGACACATCGCCCGATTGCACCCCATGGCTGATCGAGGGCCGCTCGGCAGCGCGGCTGACCATCGGCCGGACGATGCCGCCGGCGGCGACAATCCCCGCCGCAGCCGACGTCTTCAGGAACCGACGGCGCGTGAATGGTTGGCGGATGCGAATGCTCATGAGATGCTCCGAAGCAGCCGGGGAATTCTTGCCAGCCGCAGCCGACATCAAGTTCGTGAATCCTTGATGACATGCCTCCTTAGTGTAATGGCATTTGGCGCGGCCGCCCTGCACAGTCCAGGGAGCGCGGCCCTTTCCCCTAAAGAGGAGCCCGCCCTTCTTTTTGAGCGGGCGGGACGCCCGCGCCCCCTGCGGAGAGTTGAAGGCCGCGGTCAAATGCCGCGACCTTTACATGTGGCCGAGTCTCGCCGTCATCAAATTTACATTTCCCGTGGTGCTTAATCCGTTGAGTCGACATTGACCGGAGGGGAGCCGAGATTGACATCGGGTGAAAAAACCGCGGCGAACCGCCGCCTGAAGCAGGCTGTCCGCCGCAACCGTGCGTTTTCCACGCAAGGGCTGTTGGAGTTTCTATTCACCCTGGCATTCAAGGGTTTGGTCTATCCGCAGATATGGGAAGATCCCGATGTCGACATGGAGGCGCTGGCGATCACGCCGGACTGCCACGTGGTGGCGATCGCGTCGGGCGGCTGCAACGTGCTATCGTATCTCATCGGCGATCCGGCTCGGATCACGGCGGTCGATCTCGCCCGCGCGCATGTCGCACTCAATCGGCTCAAACTCGCCGCCGCTCGTCACCTTCCAACGTGGCAATCCTTCTACCGCTTTTTCGGTGAGGCCGACACCGATGCCAACGTTGCGGCCTATTGGCGGTTCCTGGAGCCTACTCTCGACGACGAAACGCGCGCCTACTGGGAAGGGCGGAACCTCTTGGGTCGCCGTCGCATCACGATGTTTTCGCGCAATGTCTATCGCTGCGGCCTGTTAGGTCATTCCATCGGGCTTGGCCATCTCCTCGCGCGCCTCCATGGCGTCGATCTGCGGGAGATGCTGCATGCGCGCTCTCTCGCGGAGCAGCGGGCGTTCTTTGAGACGTCGCTCGCGCCGTTGTTCGACAAGCCGCTGGTGCGCTGGGCGACGGGGCGGCAGATGTCGCTCTATGGCCTTGGGATTCCGCCGGCCCAATACGCCGCTCTGGGCGCCGGCGCCCCGCACATGGCGACGGTGTTGCGCGACCGGGTCGAGCGTCTGTCCTGCGACTTCAGCCTCGAGGATAACTATTTCGCCTGGCAGGCCTTTGGCCGCTCTTATCAGAGCCACGCGAGCGGCCCGCTGCCGCCTTATCTCAAGCAGGCGCACTTCGAAACCATACGGGCGCGCGCGGATCGCGTCGAAGTCCTCAACCGTTCATTCACCGAATACCTCAGGAGCCGGCCGGATCGGTCGCTCGACCGCTACGTCCTGCTCGACGCTCAGGATTGGATGTCGGACCAGCAACTCAACGAACTTTGGCGGGAGATCACCCGCACGGCGCGCCAGGGCGCGCGCGTGATTTTCCGCACGGCGGCCGAGCCCAGTCCATTGCCCGCCCGGGTCGATGACACGGTGCTAGGACAATGGCGCTACGAGGCCGCGCAGTCGCGCGATCTTGCACGACGCGACCGCTCGGCCATCTACGGCGGCTTTCATCTCTATGTTCTGGCGAGCCAGAGCACGTCCCGATGAGATCTAAACCACCTCTCCGGCGTCATGCCCGCGCTTGTCGCGGGCATCCACGTCTTTCTTCCGTGCTTCGCGAGCAAGACGTGGATGGCCGGGACAAGCCCGGCCATGACTCCGGCTGGGATGCGCTCACATGACGACCGCGCATGCCGTGGATCTGATGAACCGGATCTACCGGCATCAGAGGCATGTCTACGATTTCACCCGCAAGTACTTTCTGCTGGGTCGCGACCGCGTGATCGCCGAGATGGAGGCGCATGACGGCGCCCGCGTACTGGAGATCGGCTGCGGCACCGGGCGCAATCTGATCGTGGCGGCGCGGAAATATCCCGGCGCACGTTGTTTCGGCATCGACGTGTCGACCGAGATGCTCAACTCCGCAACCCGCGCGATTTCGCGCGCAGGTCTTGACGCGCGCATCCACGTCGCCCATGCCGACGCAACGCAGTTCGATCCGGGACCGCTGTTCGGGGTAGACCAGTTCGACCGAATTTTCATCTCCTACAGCTTGTCCATGATTCCGCAATGGCAGAGCGTGGTCAGCACGGCGATGTCGCACCTTGCTCCCAACGGAGAATTGCGGATCATCGATTTCGGCGGCCAGGAACGCTTACCCGTTGCTTTCCGGCGGCTGCTGTGGCGTTGGCTCGGGGAATTTCAGGTTGCGCCGCGCGACGATCTCGAGGCCATTCTGAAGACGCGCGCCGCGGCCTGCGGCGCCACGCTGGCGTTCGCTCGCCCCTATCGCGGATACGCGCAATACGCGGTGCTGCGGCGGTAAAGAGCCCTCGATCGCCTTTCGATCAGATTGACCTTGCCGGTGTCGTTACCCTGCGGATCAAGTCGCAGGGTGGGCAATGCCAACGGGTCCGGCCGGAGCCTGCCATCGGGCCGGCCCGATGACCCGTTCCGCGAGCCCGCCAAGGCGTCGCAACACTTCGTTGGACGCCTATTCTCCAAAATACTTAAGCGCGATCTGGATGCCTTCGTCGTACATCTTCTGGTACTCGGGCTGGAACTGCTCGCCGCGCTTGGTGCCGCGATGGAAGAAGCGGGTGACGTTCGCGATCGGGGTACGACGCGGTCGATCGAGCGCGTCGATCTCCGTCGTCGATCCGACATCGAGAAGACCGTCGAGGTCGAAGTCATCCACATAGTAATACAGAGCACCGATATAGACGCCTCGCAAAGGCTCGTTGCGAATGCGAAGCATTTCCAGTCTGTTCCCCTCAGGCGGAATGTATTCGTAGCACCACCGACGTTCCTCAAGCGCGATACAGCCCGTCGTGGCGCCGCCGCCACGTTCGAGCCAGACACGCTCGGTCTTCGCCCGGTTCCTCGTGAGACTTTCCGGGTACGGCATTTTGACCGACGTAACCAGATTAACGACTTTGCGCACGTCCTCGCGTTCGGCGGCGGATGCGGGAGGATAGGAAATGCCTTGCAGCAGGACTGCCAGCACCAAAAGCGTAGATCTCTGGAGCATTGGGAATGCCTTTCCTGGAAGAGCGCACTCTTTCGTGACCGAGCTTAGGGCTCAGGGAGACATTTGACTGCTGCCACGAACGGCCGAAGGCCGAAGCAGGACCTGGTCCCCTTGCACCCCGGTCCCCTTACAAGTGCGTCGTGACGTGCAGGGCCGGGTGGAGCCCATCAAGCGCGGCGGACCGCCTCCGGAAGACCGATACCCGGATGATGGGGCACTGCGCGGGCCGAAAAGTGGCCGGCGTTACGACTTCGCGGGAGTGTTGCAATCCAGACACTTCTGGTGGCAAGTGGCGGAAGGCACATTGGCTATCATTCGTCCTGCATCTTATGATTGAGGTCATATTGACTTTCTATTCATGTGTTTATGTCTCTCTCGGTAAGGCTTTGTAACTGCAAGACTTTTAATTGGCTGTCACTCCCCTGCTTCGCCTTGATACGGCCCCATAGCTGCGCCCTCATAAGGCGCGCTGCAGAGGAGGTGGGCGCTTTAGCGGAGGAGGTGCACCATGTTGGATGCATTCAATCGAGCGGAACGTTGCCGGGACCTGGCAAAGGATTGTCGCGACGTCGCGGCCATTTGCTCCTCAGCGGAAATGCGAAACCACTGTCTGCAAATGGAAGAACACTACCGGACACTGGCTCAGGCCGAGGAGTTCGCTGCTCTGGCGCACACGCTCCGCGATTAGGCGCGGCCATTATTTCCCAGATAGAGGAACCTAACGGCAGGCGTTTCGCACACGCCTCAAGCCGTTAGGCAGGACCCCAGGGCCATCCCCCCCCACCCCCTCGGCACGGCCCTGGGGTCCGCTGCCATTTCGGTGCGAGTTCACACCCGATCGCCCCCGGTTGCCGATCACGTTCCAGAGATCGATTTCGGGCCAAGCTGTCGTCAGCCAACGCTTCGCGATTGTCCCAGCACGGAGAAGCTTGCTCGGGAGAGCTTGGCCACACTGATGGGCACAGGATAAGGCGGCATGCGCCATGGCAGAAAAATTGGCGGCCCTCCGTGCTATGTCGGGTGGCTGACCTGCCTTGAGATTACTGCCAATCCACGAAATGCAGAGAGCACGACTCCGGGTCGTGGGGCGATACACTGTGCATTGAAAACATTTCGCGCGCCGAGTGTAGCTCCGCGTAGGATCATTGCGACGAACCGGTCCCGTCGCCGTTGCGGCCCCCGATCACATAACGAGAGTGCGGCGTCGCCGACGAGGACGACGCCGCTGCTCAATTCAACCTCGGGATGATCCTCGCCGGATGCGGCGGGTGACCGCCGCATCCAGTTGCCTACGGACGCCCTTATCTCGGGGCGATGGGGGCGGGAGATAGCGGGGCCGGCGCGGCGCCTGTCGTGCCGGACGGCGTGATGATGTCAGCGACTCGCCTGTCTTTTGGGTCGATCAACAAAACCGTGTTGTTGTCGAGCTTGACATACCCGAGCTCCTTAGTGGCCGGGACCTGGGCGATCACATTGGATGGCAGCTGATGCATCGACATCGACTGCGGTACCGAGGTGCCGACCCTGGGCTGGAATCCTGCCGCAGGTTGGCCCTGTTCGCTCTGGACGCTCTGCATGATGGATTGCTTCTGCTGAGCTGTTAAATTGACCTCTGCCGCTGTGGCAACAGCGACACTTCCGAGAAACGCGGCCACGACTGCGCTACGATAAACACTCTTACGCATGATGTTTCTCCGGTTTGCCCTCGGCACGGCATTCTTAACGCCCGTCGCGGCCAGATGTTCCCGCACGGCGGACGCGTTGGTATCGCAAAGCGGCAGACCAGGGCGGAGGCATACGCATGGGCGTCATCTCGGGCGATGCACTCCGCAGGTGCGCCGCATAATTATGTCCCTGCGCATCAACGATTAACTCGCCGCGGCAAGCGGGAAATTCAAAATGCGGCAGCGTCGGGATACCGCTATTACCGTGGGGCAAGGCAGATGATCCCAAACGGTATGAACAGCTCAAGCGAGAGGGAAGATAGCAGGGAACGCTAGTTCTGCCCGCGCTTTAGCGACGCCTCGGTTAATCATTCCGTCCTACAGCTCTTGATTGAAATCATATCAAATTTCTCCCCACGCGTCCTGATCTTTTCTCTTAAAGCTTTGACATTGCATGACTTTTAATTGCCAATCATTTGCGCCAGCTCGCCTTGATACGGCCCCATACCTGCGCCCTCATAAGACGGCAGCAGAGGAGGTGGGCGCTTAGCAGAGGAGGTGCACCATGTTGGATGCATTGAATCGAGCAGAACGCTACCGCGAACTGGCGGAGGGATGTCGGCGACTCGCGACAATTGGCTTTTCGGTCGAAACCCAAAGCCACTATTTGCGGATGGCCGAACATTACAGCTTGCTTGCTGACGTCGAGGAGCAGGGCACACAAGTCTATGGCGATTAGCCGCTTCGACGGCTCCGATTAACAGCAGGGCGTCTCGCATACGCGGCGCACCATTAGGCCAAGGACCCAGGGCCGTTCCTATTTCCCCCGGCGCGACTTTGGGTTCGCTCTCTCATTAAAATGAGGGCGAATGGTCGTGTGACGTGCACAGCGGGGCGCATGCCGTTGAGAATTGGGGGCGAGATCCAACCCAACGAGACAGGAGCAAACATGAACAAGAGCTTGCTTACGATTACCGCGCTTTTTGTCGCAACACTGCCCTATGCTGCGCACGCACAAGGCACGATCCGTGGAGCCGAAGAGGGTGCGGCTGCAGGCGACAGAGCGGCCGGACCACTCGGGGCGATTGTCGGTGGAACCATCGGTGCCGCAACCGGTACCGTCGGCGGCATTCTGGGCGTCGAGGAGCGGCCGCGGTTTCGCGAATACGTCATACGTGAGCACCGCCCCTCGTTCCAGTATCGCGGCGAGGTGCGCATCGGCGCGGTGCTGCCCGCGCAGGGCGTAATGCTCTACGCGGTACCTCGCGAGTATCATGCGAGGCCGGGCTACCGGTATGCGATCGTGAACGATCAGCCGGTGATCGTGGAGCCGCGCAGCCGTCGCATCGTAGAAATCATCGAATAAGGTGTAGGCCTGTCTCTCCTCGCCTGAAGACAGGAGAGGACGAAAGCAGCGAACTTCGAGGGCGGCCTTCGGGCCGCCCCTTCCCCCAATAGCTGGGCCGTCATCGACGTCTTGAGCGGGAGGTGCACCATGTTGGATGCATTGAATCGAGCAGAACGTTGCCGCGATTTGGCGGAGGAGTGTCGCCGCGTCGCGGCGCTTTGCGCCTCAACCGAAATGGGAAACCACTATTCGCGGATGGCAGACCATTACAGCACGCTGGCTGAGGCCGAGGAGCTGGGCAAACTAGCGTATGGCCATTAGCCCGGCGATGGTTGCAAAAATGCCATAGCCGGAAAACTGCGTGCGCGTTGCCCGATCGAGAAACCTAACGGATGGCATCACTCACACGCTGCGTACCGTTAGGCCAAGGACCCCAGGGCCGTCCCCCACCCACCCCCTCAGCGCGGCCCTGGGGTCCGCTCTCTCATTAAAATGCGGCAGGGGCGGTTTGCTTCGCCCAGCCCCACTCCGCGGCGCGTTTTGCCGCTACGATCTGCTCGGCGCGGCCAGTATGGAACCGCTTACCGGGGGCGTGCGGATCTGGGCGCACTTGGGCGGTCCGGGTGTTCCGCCTCCGCAAGCCCGCTGCTATGCCTGCCAGTGCTTCAAAGCCGATTCCCGCCAAGAAGACGCGCCCACCGCGTTCCTAGCCGCCATGTCGGTAGCTATTCAAGTTGTCCGGTTCCTAGCCGCCATTTGACAGCTTGTGCCCCATAAGAGACAATCCCAGATGATAGAGGTCCGGCAGACCGAGACTTTCAGGGCTTGGCTTGACGGATTGCGGGACGACTACGCCCGTGTCCGTATCGGTATCCGCATTCAGCGCTTAGAGCGCGGCAATCCCGGCGACGTGAAGCCGGTAGGGAATGGGGTGTCAGAAATGCGGATCGACTATGGCCCTGGCTACCGGATGTATTTCGTCCAGCGCGGCAAGACGGTCGTGATTCTGCTCTGCGGTGGCGACAAGCGAAGCCAAGCCCGCGACATCGCACGGGCCATCGAGATGGCACAGAAGGTTTAGGACATGGCTCTCAAAACGACCCGTTGGGATGTTGCCGACATCCTGAAAACCAAGGAGGCCATTGCGGCCTATCTCGATGCCGTCCTGGAGGACGGGGATCCCGAGCTGCTCAAGGACGCGCTCGGCGCCATCGCCCGCTCCAAGGGGATGACGGACATCGCCAAGGAAGCGGGCCTTGGCCGGTCGAGCCTCTACCGGGCGCTATCGCCAGACGGAAACCCGGAGTTCGCGACCGTCGCCAGCGTCCTTAAGGCGCTGGGACTCAGGCTTTCCGTCGCGCGCGAGAGCGTCGGCAGGCGCCGGGCGACGGCTCGACGCCGCGCTGCCGGCACCGCGATGAGAAAAAGCGCCTAGATCGACCCGGCTGGTGATCTTCAACCACGGCGCAGTCCCCTCTATGGGTTTGAAGCGCGCCTAATTCCTCAATAGGTTCAATAGCGTCATTCGTACCAGTTTGCACCTACGCAATTGAAAACATTAAAGAACGCTCGGACGCTTGCGCAAGCCTTGTGTTGGTTCGAGGTCTTCTTGGCACCTTATAGCGCCCAAAACTTTGATTGTGGCGTATTATGACGCCACAACTTGACATTGATCGATTTTTTGGAATATAGTTGGAATTATAAGGCGCCACTAAGCCACTTTGGGGAGCCATGAGATGCCGCCCAGCAGCCCGCTAACAAAAGCCCCCCCGTTTGCCGTCCAGGATGCCTTGAAAAAGCTGGGCCATAAACTTCGGACCGCGCGGCTTCGCCGCAACATTAGTCTCGTCGAACTTGCCAACAAGCTCGGCGTGGATCGGCACGTCTTGGCCGACGCTGAAAATGGCAAGCTTGGCACCAGCGCCGGCATCTACGTCGGAATGCTCTGGGCCCTGAACCTGTTGCCGTCGCTCGATGGCGTCGCGGATCCGAGGGCCGATGAAGAAGGCTTGGCGCTCAGCGGTCTCAACGAACGCGAGCGCGCGCGTTCCGGCGGAGGGCCGAGCAATGCCTTCTAATCAGTGCTTCGTTTACATCACGTTGCCCGGACACACGGAGCCAATAACCGCTGGAAGATATCAACTCGACATCAACCGCCAAGGAATCGCGATCGGCCAGTTCGTCTACGGCAAAAGCTACCTGTCGCGAAACGACAAGGTGGAATTCGATCCCGTCGAACTCAAGCTTCAGGTGCCGGTCTTCCGGACCACGAAGCTGCGCGGCAACTTCGGCGCGCTGCGTGACAGCTCTCCCGACGCCTGGGGACGAAAGCTGATTGAGAAACGGCTTGGCAACGTGTCTCCGACCGAAATCGAGTACCTGCTCAATTCTCCCGACGATCGTGCCGGCGCGCTCGGATTCGGTCTCAACGAGCGACCGCCGGCTCCCGTGCGCAAGTTCAACCGCACGCTCGATCTGGCGAAGCTTATGGAGCTCGCCGACCACATCGTGGCTGCCGAAAAGGATCCCGAAGCTCCAAGGGCTGCCGGGACAGATGCGGAGCAGGCGGAAGCCCTTCTCCGCGCCGGCACTTCCATGGGCGGCGCGCGTCCGAAGGCAACGGTTGAGGACGACGATGCGCTCTGGCTCGCGAAATTTACGCACCGGGACGATCGGTGGAACAATCCGCGCGTGGAACACGCGATGCTGACCCTTGCGCGCAGTTGCGGAATCTCTTGCGCGGAAAGCCGGTTGACGACCGTCGGCGATCGCGACGTGCTCCTAGTGAAGAGGTTCGACCGCCATAAGACCGAAAAAGGTTACCTGCGCAGCAGAATGGTGAGCGGATTGACGCTCATCGATGCGGACGACTCGCCCGATACCGCGGACAAGCGTCAGAAGTGGTCGTACCTGCTTCTCGCCGACGAGATTCGACGAGCCGCATCGGGCAACCAGACCAAAGACCTGCCCGAGTTGTTCCGCCGGATATGCTTCAATGCACTGGTCTCCAACACGGACGATCATCCGCGCAACCACGCCGTCCTCGCGAAAGATCACACCTGGTCGCTGTCCCCAGCTTACGACCTGACACCAAATCCGATGATCGCCCTGGAACGCCGCGATCTCGCGATGGCGTTCGGTGGCTGGGGCCGCTACGCCAACCGCACCAACCTGCTTTCGCAATGCGAACGGTTTCTCGTCTCGAAGGAGGAGGCCTCGCGTATCGTGGACGACATGGTCAAGACCGTCGACTCGACGTGGTACGCGACCGCGAGGCAAGTCGGCGTCAGCGAAAGAGACTGCGAACTCATTCGAAGGGCGTTCGTCTACGAAGGTTTCGGATACGATCTAACCGATCCGAATATCGCCACCGACGATGTCGAAGAATTGCCATCCGCGCGTCCGCGAACGTGATCTCGGGCGTTCGTTTGCAATCATGATCCGGACGATTCTTCGAGCGTCATCACCAATCGAAGGTGCGGAACAAGGCTGGCCGCAACGACATAGGCCCCGCGCATGTTGAGATCGACCTGCAACTTTACCACCAGGTAGTAAAGTTGGGTTAGGGCGGATGGATAACGGGCCGAAAACTACGGCAAGTTCGTTGGCCAGCGCTATGGCGGCGTTACTTCCGACCTAAAGCAACGACTGGCGAGCACAATACTGAAAGCAAGCAACCGGCCATCACGTGGCAGCAAGGCAGCCGGCGTAGGGCGGCTACCGAGTTGCTGAGCCGCTTCGCTACCGACCCGCATCGCCCAGACGCGGCGTCGGTCCATAGCCGGCCGCTCGGAGAGCGGAGCCGCCGCATCCGCGGCCCGAGGCGCGGCATCGCCGCCCGCCCGGCATCACTCCGCGGCCCGTTTTGCCGCTACGATCTGCTCGGCCGGCTTGCCTGTGAGTTCCGCCATGTGGTCGAACTTGAAGGTGAAGCTGCCGACGCCGGCAGTCGCGGAGCGCACCTCGATGATGAGATCGCCGATCTCGGTCTCCGGCATCATGGCGCGAACCATGTCCCAGCCTTCCCAGCCCTCGCGGGTGTCGAAACCGAGAATCTGACCGCGCCGGCCGGACAGGATCGCGTTGATCTTGGTGGAGGTGTCCGACGGGCACGCGATCTCCACCATATGGATAGGCTCCAGCAAAA
>WNFF01003479.1_pt1 | contig 12892 bp, 12 predicted proteins | sample 5400441 | NCBI WGS metagenome assembly WNFF01 (sample SAMN13153345, study PRJNA577476) | soil metagenome | isolation source: 120 cm saprolite under Douglas fir tree site 2 hole 3 replicate 1 | place: USA:California | collected 2015-04-18
GAGAGTCTCGAGGGTCTCGGTGTTGACAGCGGTTTCGGGGAGCCACATGCCTTCAGGTGCTCTTCCAAAACGGTGTTTAAAGTCGGCAATACCCCATTTCACTTGCGTCACTTTGTCCCGTGTGTTTGCCAGCGGGAGGATCATGTGGTTGTAGGCCTGAGCCAGCGCGGAACCGTGGCCCGAGAATTTTTCCTGGCTGGACTTGTCCGCTTCGAGCAGCGCTTGGTAAGTCTTGGGGGCGTTCGGTTCGATCCAGGAAAGCAGCGTCGGGCCAAAGTTGAAACTGATATGTGCGTAGTTATTCACCATCTGCGTGATGCGCTGCTCTGTGTCCAATATCCGCGAGGTTGCATTCGGCGCGTAGCACTCCGCGATGATCTTTTCGTTCCAGTCATGATATGGATAAGCGGAGTCCTGCAGTTCAATGGCTTCGAGAGACGGATTTTCCCTTGGTGGCTGATAGAAATGGCCGTGCACGCAGATGTAGCGCATCGTCACTCCAGAGAAGGGCTCGTGTGCTGAAGCACGGCAAATGAGTTCGGTTGCAGGCTGACGTTGATCGGGCCGGCCAGTTCAAGTCTTAGCGGGATAGATGTGCCGGGGCCGAGCCAGTCCAGGTCCGCGGAATCAATTCGGCGCTCCCATACTCCCGGGCGCAGTGAGATGCTAAGGTTTGCGGGAGACGTGCCAAAATGCACGAGCATTGCCAAGAAATTCGTTCCGGACTGACGTATGACCAGCAACGTGCAGGCAGTTTCGTAATCCGTGATGGTTGTCTGGGCCATTTGCGCGAGCTGGTGGTCGCGGCGGAAGCGTAGAAGCATTTGGTAAAAGCGCTGGAGAGTGCGATGAGGCTCCACTTCCGAGAGGGAGTGACGGAGCTTCGAAGCGGCGAAAGTCGATTCGGCTTGCGGATCGGGAACATTGCCTTGCCAATCCAGCCCCAGGAATTCTTCATTGCGGCCACGGCGAACGGCCTCGGCGAGTTGAGGGTCGGTATGGCTTGTAAAATACTGGAATGGGGTAGTCTCTCCATATTCCTCGCCCATAAACAAGAGCGGAACAAAGGGCGAGAGGAGCGTTATTCCTGCCGCAAGCTTCAGTCCTTCGAAGCTAACCAACTGGCTCAACCTTTCGCCGGAGACGCGATTGCCCACCTGATCGTGGTTCTGATCACAAACCACAAAGTGCGTTCGTTTCAGACCGGTGGGTGAATTGCCGTGTCTACGCCGGCGGTGCTGAGAATATTGTCCGGCGTAATACCAGCCGTTCTTCAGGGTCGTCGCGAGGTGGCGCAAGCAGCCAAAGTCAGCGAAGTAGCCGGTGCGTTCTCCCGTGAGCAACGCGTGAAGGCTGTGGTGGAAATCATCGCTCCACTGTGAATCCATACCGAGCCCGCCGTGCTCGATCGGGCGCACCACCCGTGCGTCGTTCAGATCGCTTTCGGCGATTAGATGGACCCTGCGACCCAGGGCGGCAGACAAGGAATTAACCGCAGTGGAAAGCTCGGCTAGGAATGGGAAGGCACTCGCATCGAAGATTCCATGAATAGCGTCCAGTCGAAGAGCGTCGATGTGAAACTCTTGAAGCCAGTACAGCGCATTCTGGATGAAGAAGTAGCGGACTTCATCACTGTCGGGGCCATCGAAGTTCAGAGCCGCTCCCCATGGCGTGCGATAACGGTCCGTAAAATATGGGCCGAATTCGCCAAGGTAATTGCCTTCCGGCCCGAGGTGGTTGTAAACCACGTCCAGCGCGACTGAAAGTTTTCGCGCGTGGGCTGAGTCCACGAGCCTTTGCAAATCACGAGGCGAACCGTAGCTATTCTGGACGGCAAAGGGATAAACACCGTCGTAGCCCCAGTTACGCGCTCCGGGGAATTGCGCAATGGGCATGAGCTCAATGGTATTCACTCCAAGATCGGCGAGACGGTCGAGGTGGGGAATTAGGGCAGCAAAAGTGCCTTCCTCTGTGAATGTCCCGACATGAAGCTCATAGAACACGACGTCTTCAAGCGGGATGCCCTTCCAGTCGGAGTCGGTCCACTCAAACGGTCGCAGATCCACTACTTGCGATGAACCATGCACTCCCTCCGGCTGGAGGCGAGAGGCAGGGTCGGGAAATTCGAGGGAGTTGTTCAGGCGGTACAAATATCTTGCGGCCGGGCGCATTTTGTCCACGACTACGCGATGATAGCCTAGCGGGTCCCGCTCCATCGGTATAAGCACTCGCCTGTCGTCAGGCAAGCGGAGATCAACTTGCTGACAACCCGGCGCCCATACCACGGACTGCCATTCGCCGCCTGGGAGCGGAGTCACTCCAAGGCTGGCAGGGCGAATTCGCTGGTAGTCTGTCATATATTAAAAACCGAGCCGGGGAGCCGGGCTCGAGCTGTGGAACAGGAGGATATTCTCCATTGGGATTGACCACGGTGGTGCGCAGTTTTCCGGTGCTCACGAAGGCCCACTCGGCGGCGATTACGTGTCAGTGCAATTCTCGGATACCACCAAGTTTAAGCTGCATCAATACTCCTGCGATGCTTTGTGAACCGGGAAACCCTTCAACAGCTGCTTCCTTCCCTGACTCGCCTTATCCCTCCCACTCCTTGGAGTCGTCCAGATCCTATTTCAAATCTGGAAGCGGCTCTTGCTTTCCTGGATTTTTTCCCGTTTGATCGGACGGTTGCTGCGGTCTGGCGCTTCACGCAGACATCTTGGCCGTCCCGGCAGCCGCAAACGAAGTCGTACTGATCATTTCTCTCCGAGTGAACCCGATCCTATTCCTCCGATTCGAACTCATCATTGCAACCCGTTTCAGCCTTTCGTTTCCGTTCCAATTTCCACGTGGCCCTACTCAACTGCGCGGTCAAATCCACTCATCTCTAGGCAATTGTAATTCCAGAGTCTTTCCGCGGTTATCATTATCGAGCTATGCGGATATCTGTATGGCGCGAAAGCACTTCGTTATCGGCGATCAGTTGTCTGAGCTTCTCCGCGCCCACATACAACCTAAGCCATGTCAGGATTCTGACAGGTCACAATTTCTGTGGCTTCGTGGAGTGGGCCGACCGCATTATCACGGGGTGAACTCTTCCCAATTCGGTGTCCAAGAAAATCCTGGGGCGCGGGAGGCGGAGCCCGGTCGAAATGGCTAGACAAAAAAAACAATCTGGCTACAATCGCTCACAGGATGTTCTGGTCGCTCAGGGCGACTCGGGTTTGTCTCTTTCTCGTCTGTTTAGGCCATAAGTCATGCAGCAATCCTCAAGCGGATCGATTCCCCTTCGGCAATTTGGCCGTCATCCCGTAAAGATTTCCGCGCTCGGTCTCGGAGGGCACCATCTCGGTGATGCTCCGGATGAGAAGATTGCCATTCAAATCGTCCAAGAGGCGGTGGATGGTGGCATCACTTTCTTCGACAATTGCTGGGAATACCGTCGTGGCAAAACTGAGCTTTGGATGGGCGCAGCGCTAAAAGGCCGCCGCGACAGGGTCTTTCTGATGACCAAGACCTGTCCCCATGGCCGTGACGCCAGCCTGGCCCTGCAGATGTTGGAAGAATCTCTCCATCGCTTGCAAACCGATCATCTTGATCTCTGGCAGGTCCACGGCATGGCCTTCGACAATGATCCGGAGCTGTTCATTCGCCCCAATGGCGCGGCCGAAGCTCTTACCAAAGCGAAGAAGGACGGTAAGGTACGTTTCGTCGGTTTTACCGGACACCAGAATTTCAAAGTCCATCTCGCAATGCTGAATACAGGCTTCCCCTTCGACTCCGCGCAGATGCCATTGAATGCCTTCGACTCAAACTTCCGCAGCTTCGAACAGCAAGTCTTGCCAGAGCTGAATAAACGTGGAATCGCGGCTCTCGGGATGAAGCCATTCAGCGGCCACGGCGACGCGATCAGAGCGGGAGTGCTCACCGCGCAGGAGTCCCTACGCTACGCCATGAGCCTGCCGGTAAGCACCACCATCACGGGAATCAATAGCCTCGAGATCCTGCACCAGAATTTGCGCATTGCCCAGAACTTCACGCCGATGCAGGCGGTGGAGATGACCGCACTTCGCGATCGCTGTAAGGCCTCCGCTGCCGATGGCCGCTACGAACTCTACAAGCTCTCCCTGAAGTTCGATAATCCCGAGTCCCGCATCGCGCATGGCTTTCCTCTCGACACGCAGCAGTCTGAGGTTAGAGACATGCTTGGCGCTGAACAGAATACCGGCCACCCCTTCCCAGAAAAGCATTTCTAGGAGCGCCACCGTGGGTTCCGCGCACGATCTGAATCGACGAAATTTCCTGAAACATGCGGCCATACTGGGCGCTGCGCCGCTTTTTCCCGGAGGTCGCATGCCCAAGCAACAGCCGCAAGCCGAGCAAGTCCCTTCGGGCCTGGTTCCCAAAAAGCAGCTGGGACTCACGGGCGTGCAGGTCTCCGCGCTAGGGCTTGGCGGCTACCATCTGGGTTCAGTGGGGACCGACCGCGCGGCTCTGGAGATCGTCGCCAAGGCGCTCGATCACGGAATCAATTTCTTCGATAACTGCTGGGAATATCAAGACGGACTTAGCGAAGAACGCCTCGGGAAGGCATTGCAAGGGAAGCGCGACCACGCGTTTCTCATGACCAAGGTTTGCAGCCATGGCCGCGACAAGAGTGTGGCCATGCGCATGCTCGAAGAATCGTTACGCCGCTTACAAACCGACCACCTCGATCTCTGGCAGATTCACGAAGTGGTTTACGACAACGGCCCCGACCTGATTTTCGCTCCCAATGGTGCGGCCGAGGCTCTCATCGCCGCCAAACAGCAGGGAAAAGTTCGATTCATCGGCTTCACCGGGCACAAAGATCCGTCCATTCATCTCAGAATGCTGGAGCACAAGTTTCCCTTCGACACCGTGCAAATGCCGCTGAATTGCTTCGACGCCAGCTTCCGCAGCTTCGAGACTCAGGTGCTTCCCGAAGTAAACCGCCGCGGTATGGCGGCGCTGGGTATGAAGAGCCTCGGCGGTAGCGGCGAGATGGTGCGCCACGGAACGATTACGGCACACGAAGGATTGCGGTACGCCATGAGCCTTCCGGTCGCAACAACGATAAGTGGCATCGATACGATGGAGGTTCTCGACCAAAATCTCCAGGTCGCGGTGAGCTTTCAGCCGCTAAGCGCGGCAGAGATGCAGGGTTTGCGCGACCGTAGCCGCTACTTTGCTTCAGACGGCCGCTTCGAATTATTCAAGATGACGACCAAATACGATGGCAAAGTAGGACGCCAGCAGCATCACTTCCCGACGGAGCAGGAACTACCTCTATAAATTTTGAGTTCATGAATTAAGGCCAGTGCTGCCGTCTCTGATGAACGCGTCCACTCGTAGGCTGAGAGGCAACTTCTGGCCCCCGTCAAGTTCGATAGGAGTCTCAAGAAACATATTGCGGATACATCGCCGTAGTACGCGCAAGGTTGAATCAGGGAGGTACCGTTTTTCGTTTTCGAAGTCGAGGGATGTCCCTCTGACACGTACTCAAACACAAGATCCGTTTGTCCGTCAGGGATTCGCTCTAGCGTGTTTGCTCCTTCAAGACACCGGGTACTCGCACGCTGGGTATTCTACTTTGGAAGAAAATAGCACGAGATAGGTTTAACCGTTAATTGGTCGGAGAGCCCTCCACAACCAGATTGGGAAGGTTCGTTCGTATTTGCTTGCGGATGAGGGCCTGCTTTTGCTAATTCATTCAGACACTACGGAGTCGTTGACTTCGCGGAGAGGAAGCGTAGGATCTCGCGCATTACGCGCTCACCTTGATCCGTTTGGAACAGAAACTGAGCATGCGCCGAGCCATCCAGAACAATCAACTCCTTCGGCTGGGGAGATTTCTCGTACTGTTTCCGAATCCGAGGAAGACGCGGTCCATCCGAGTCGGCGTCGTCGCGTGCCACGATGTACAGAGTGGACGATTTGAGCTTATCGGCTGGGCCATTCGGGGCTGCGCCGAGCAATACCAAGCGATCAATCTCGCCTGGCTGCGAAGCGATTGATGCATCGCCCGCGGCCCCTCCTCCCATGCTGCCGCCTACCACTGAGACGCTCTTCGCGCCATTCTCTCGGAGATAGCGAACTGCCGCCAGTACATCCAAGTGGAGCGGCGCATTCATCGGGTCGGACTGACCCGGACCACTGGACTTACCGTAGCCCCGGAAGTCCAGCGCCAACACTTGAAATCCTGCCGCCGCTAGTGTTTGAGCCTGCTTCGCCCAACTCTCCTTGTTGAAGGGGCCTCCGTGGGCAAGCACGATACCTCTATCACCCGTTCCGTAGACATCGGCGAAAATCACTCCGCCATCCTCGGTTGGAAGGGAGATAGTTTTGGGGGCGGTCGCTATGTGCGAATAGAACAAAGCTGCAAGGATGGCAATGAGGGTAAGCACTGTGTAACTGTACCATTGCTTTGGCAAAGTTTGACCGGAGCGGCGCAGTGCCTTCCAAGATAGCGGAAAACGGTGGCATTCCGTCTGGATTGTCGGCCACTCGGGCATTATCCTCGGACCCGATTTGCCCGGCGGTAAGTTGGCAAATCCTGATAAGTTACGTTACCCGATAAATGTTCATCGATATCCGGACCCAGAAACGGGAATCTAGAAAGTAACGGCTCGCGGCCCGCAGACCGACCTACCACCAAAGTGTTCCTTGCCTCTGCTTATCTCTTTGGTACAATATAGATTAAGTAAAAGTCTGCTTGGAGTGCGGGGCTCTTGCTCCCGCGTTTCTTTTTTGTGCTGTCCTTTCTGCTCTTGCTCATCCTGAACCACCAAAAACATGTCCTTTAGAATTAGTCGTTTGTAAAATGCAAATTCCGTAACTCTTTTCTTCTCATATTCATACATCATTGGTAGGGGGGTGGGGGTAAGCTTTCATTCTTGTGCCTCTCTCCCCGTTTGGCGCGTCAAAATCGCAAAAATAAGCTCTTCATCTTCTTCTATTGTTTGCGCACTCTTCCAAGTTCCGTATCCCGTAAGTCTTTTGTTTGCCACTCTTACGAAAACTGCTGGGTGTGGGGGTATTCTTCCCGAATTGGAACGACGCACATGCAACGTCCGATATCCCGCGAGGATAGCCTTCCAATCCTCAAGACGGGAGCTAAACCCAGCCGGCCCTTGCAGATCGTCTCCCAGCGTGCCGCTTACCCATCCGCTTGCCGGAGTACAGAGATTTTCTCTTCGATTCTTAATGAACACTCAAAACAGAGAACTGATAATACAGGAAGATATCCCTCATTCCTTGACAAGATACAGCGCCCGCTCAAGTTCCAATTCGAGCTTCGCGCCCTTCGGCAGGTTCAGTTCGTGCCCCCGGCCAGACTCCATGAGATACGCCGTGAGCGCCCCCAACGCCGCTCCTTCCGCTGCTTCCTTTTTGTTTTTGTCCTTCACGCCCCTCACGGCGCCGATAGCCGCCCCCGCTGCGGCCGCTTCTGCGGCGTCATGCTGGTTGCTGGATCGCCCTTCGATCAATCCTTCTTGCGTTGCGCCCGATTTCACACTGTGGTCGCCCGGCACGCTCACGACTTCGGCGATGATTGGCAGAGTTCCAAATCTTGTGCGAATCTCGTCGAACGTGAGCCAGAGTTTTGCCCGGCCCGCCACTCCCGCCGGTTCCACGTGGCTGACATGGCCGCGAATCTCCGCTCCGGGCGGCAGATAAATCCCGCTGCCCGCCTCCAGCGGCTCGAGCGTTTTCACTTTGAATTTTTCATTTTCCTTTGCGCCCTTGGTACCCAATTCATTCTCGAGCCGCACGAGAAACTTGGTTCCCGGAGCAACGGCGAAGGTTTCAACGGACAATCCATGTCGTTCTCCGTCAGCCTTCTGACGCGGCTGGTCTGGTGGCTGTGTTGTCGCTTCTCTTGTCTGTTCCTGAGTTTGATCCTGCGCTCTGCTCGCGACTCCCAAAGCAAGCATCATCGTCAAAATCGCAACGCTGGCTGATGCGCTGCCGAGCTTCCTTAGTTTCATGGTTTCCTCCCGCGAAATGCTGCGTTGACAATGAATGCACGCGTGCAGCCACGACCGACCCGCAGGTGGTACTGTAAAGCATTGAAAAACATGTACTTGGAGGTGCAACCCTTCACACGCACCGGAGGGCAAGATAGCTGTCCGCTAATCCCTCCATCGGCCCGCAAGGGCTTCCCGACACACCTCAATTAAGAATTGCCGTCGGCAGAAACTATTTATCAAGGAAGCGCCGGATCCGGCGCAAAACGGACGAATACATGGCGGGCGTGACGCGCCCCGTCTGCGTATTTTGCTGGCTGGGGTGGTAGACCCCGAACAGTCGAGGAGCGTCCGGCGCCACTTCCGCCTCCGCTCCGTGCGCAAATTTGTAAAGCGCCCGCGAAGCAATTAGCCCGCGCAATTTCAAGATTTCCAGATATGCCTCCCAGGCGATTTTCCCAAGCGCCAAGATCACCCTCGGCTCGAGGATAGCTAGTTCGCGTTCAAAGTAACTGCGGCAATTCGAGATTTCTCCGGGAAGCGGCTTATTGTCCGGCGGCGCGCAGCGGCATGTCGCGCTGATGTACACATTTTCCAAGCGCAACCCGTCATCGCGGTTTTTTGAAGCGGACTGATTCGCAAAACCCGCTTTGTGCAGCGCCGCATACAGAAAATCTCCCGAGCGGTCGCCCGTGAACATCCGCCCTGTGCGATTCGCTCCATGCGCTGCCGGCGCAAGTCCCAAAATCAAAAGCTGCGCGCGAGCGTCTCCGAAGCCGGGGACCGGCTTGCCCCAGTATGTCCACTCGCGAAACGCCCGCCGCTTTTCCCGCGCTACTTTCTCGCGATACCTCACCAGCCGCGGACACTTCGTGCAAGCCACAATTTCCTCATTTAGAACGCGAAGCAATGAAGTTTTTTCAGGCATGCAGTTACGATCCCTTGCGCCCCATCATGCGATTCACGTCGGCAAAAGGAATCGTGCCAGCGAACAGGGAATCGTACGTTCCCGTTTCCATCCATTCTTTCCCAATCCGCCGAACGAGTCCGAGCGTCGCACGCATCACCGCCGAACCCGCGCTTGCCCGCGCGACTCCCATCCTTTCCAGTTCCGCGAGCGAAGGACAGTTTGCCGAAACCAGGATGTTCAACGGCGCGCCGATCGCCTTCACTAACTCAGCGATGGTTTCCCGGTCGTTCACTCCTGGGGCGAAGACGCAATCCGCCCCTGCTTGATGGTAATTGCGCAACCGCTCCGTCGTTCGTTCAAACCGCATCGCGGCTTCACCTATCGGCATCAAGTAAATGTCCGTGCGCGCATTCAACACCAGCGGTACACCTTGGGAGGAACAAGTCTCGCGGATGGCGCGAATCTTTTCCGCTTGCAGGGCCAAGTCCACCTGCGAACTCTCGTCATCTCCTGTCACATCTTCGACATTCATTCCGATGGCGCCCGCCGCAATCACCGCTTTAGCGGTTTCCACCATGTCTTTGACCGTCGTGCCGTAGCCCGATTCCATGTCCGCGGTAACGGGAACGCGAACTGCCCGCGCGATGCGCCCCACCGCATCCAACATCTGATCTCTGGAAACGCGCTGCCCGTCCGGATATCCGAGAGAAAATGCGATCGCCGCGCTGCTCGTGGCAATTGCCGGATAACCAACTTCTTCCAGAATTCTCGCACTGGCCACGTCCCAGGCGTTTGGGAGTGCCAGTATGCGCGGTCCGCGATGCAACTTTCGGAACCGCTCGGCTTTCTCGGCCTGTACGCGTGTGTCCATCGGAGAAACCTCCTGGTAAGAGCAGCAAGGATCGTCCAGAAATCAAAGACTAAAGATTGTTCTCACCAGGGAAAACGTCCAATTTGGAGAATCATTTCCTTGCCTAGTGCATTTGAATGTCGCGGGCCAACACCTGGAACTGTTTATTCAGTTTTCTTTCAATACTTTCACCAGAACCGCCGCCTGGCTGCGCTCTTCATCTTTCGCGCCAAAAAGGAGCGTCAATGTCCCATGCTCCTGCTCCATTCTTTTGAGTTCCTTAAGCAGGTCTTTTTCCTTTTTTAGCTCAGCCCGATATTTGATTTGAAAGCCCGGCCATTTTTTCACATCGTGACCGTAGGATTTCCGCAATGCGTCGCTTGGGGCCACGTCCTTCATCCACAGGTCGATCTTCACTTCTTCTTTTTTCATGCCCCGCGGCCACAAGCGGTCCACCAGCACGCGCCAGCCATCTTCCTTCGCAGCCGTTGCGTAGATTCTCTTGATGCGGATCATCCATTACCTCACTGCAGAATCTTCAGAACTTCGTCGTGGATTTTTCCGTTGGTGCTCACCAGTTGTCCCGTATAAATCGTTCGCTCGCCGCGCACGTTCGTCGAGCGGCCCCCCGCTTCCTCCACGATAATTCCCAGCGGCGCGAGGTCCCACGGTTGAGAGGTCAGGTCCACCGCAACTTCCGTGGCGCCCTCGGCGACTAGCATGTGTTGCCAAAACCCGCCAATCGAGCGGCCACTTTGCGCCGTATCGGCCAGCAACCGCAGTTTCGCCCGCATTGCTGGATCTTTCTTCGGTCCAGTGCCAGTTGTGAAAATCATCGCCCTCTTGAGCGTGTCCACACTCGAGACGTGAATTCGCTCGCCGTTCCGGTAAGCTCCTTCCCCGCGATAAGCCCACCAGCGCGTCCCCAGTCCCGGTGCGCTGGCCATTCCCGCGACGATCTCGCCGTTCAACTCGATCCCCAGCAGCGTCCCAAACGTCGGAATCCCCCGCGAAAACTCTTCCGTGCCGTCGATCGGATCGATTATCATTCGCGCTCGCCCCGAGGTGCTCGGGGACTTCGCATCCCCGCCGCCCATCTCTTCCCCCAGAACGTCCAGCGCCAGCCCGCTCGCAGCAACTTTTCCTCGCGCCATCTCTTCCACGTCGCGGTCCGCCTGCGTGACCGCCGACCCGTCGCCTTTCCTCTCGATGCGCAGCTCCTCCGCGCGGAAATACCGCATCGCAATCGCATCCGCCTCCACCGCGATCGCCTCGAGCAAGGCCCCGTATGTTTTCCCGTATCCCATTCGTTCTCCCTGTTCGCGGTACATTATCGAGCTGGCATTTTCCAGCCACTGGTCACGAGTCACCAGTCATAATGCACCAGTCACCTGATTTGACACACTTCCCGCGCACCCCTAGCATACAAAGTTACGCGAATGTCTGCTCAAGCCAACACTGGAACCGTCCTCGACCGTATCCTCGAGGCTCGCCGCGCCGAGGTCGAGCACCGCAAGCGCGTCTTGCCGGAGACGGCGCTAAAGTATGGCGTGAAGGCGGCCACGCCGCTGCGCGATTTTTCCGCGGCGCTGTGCCGCGACGGCTTGAACGTTCTCGCGGAGTTGAAGCCGGCCTCGCCTTCACGCGGCGTAATTCGCGATCCATTCGAACCGGTGGCGCTGGGTCAGGCCCTGGAAGCCGCGGGGGCTTGCGCGCTTTCCGTGCTCACGGAAGGAGAATTTTTCCGCGGCTCGCTGAAAAATCTCCGCGATGCCCGCAAGTCCATCCAGCTCCCGGTTCTGCGCAAGGATTTTATCTTCGATCCCTGGCAGGTTTGGGAAACTCGCGCCAACGACGCCGACAGTTTTCTCCTCATCGTAGCCACTCTCGAAGATGCGCTTCTTCGCGACCTCATCGTACTTGGCCGCGAGATTGGAATGGAGCCGCTCGTCGAAGTTCACACCGGCGAAGAACTCGATCGCGCCCTCGCCGCCGGGGCGCGCATCCTGGGTGTAAACAATCGCGATTTGAAGACGCTGACCGTTAATGTAAATACTTCGTTCGAATTGATCGGCCGCATTCCCGACGACCGCATCGCCGTCAGCGAATCCGGTCTGCGCACCCACGACGATCTCGTGAAGCTCCGCGCCGCCGGTTTTGACGCTTTCCTGATCGGCACGCATCTCATGCTCTCTCCCGATCCCGCCGCGGCTCTTTCCACTCTCCTAATTTCTCCCTCGGGAACGCCGTAGGCAGCGATATGATCCGCGTCAAAATCTGCGGCATCACCAACGCAGCGGACGCCCTCGCCGCCATCGATGCGGGCGCCAATCTCCTCGGTTTCAATTTCTACGAGAAGAGCCCCCGCCGTATCACCGCAGCCGAAGCCGCCGAGATTCGCCCGCAACTTCCGAAAAAGGTTGAAGCCGTGGGAATTTTCGTCAACGCGCCGCTCGCTGACGTCGCTGCACTTTGCAAGTCGATGAAGCTCAATGCCGCCCAGCTTCACGGCGACGAGACACCGGAAACCGTTGCCGAGCTGGCTCGCAGCCTCCCGGTTTTCAAAGCATTCCGCGTCGAACCTGATTTTCGCTTGGGCACTCTCGATGAATACCCCGAAGCTTTCGCCTTTCTGTTTGACGCCGCGCACACAGGCCAATATGGCGGTACGGGGCACGTCACGGATTGGGACGTCGCGCGGCGTGCCGCAGTCGGCCGCCGTATCATTTTGGCAGGCGGCCTGAAGGTCGAAAACGTAGCCGCGGCCGTGCGCATTGTACGCCCCTACGGAATTGATGTCGCCAGTGGCGTAGAATCAGAGCCCGGAAAGAAAGATCACGGCCTGCTCCGCGAGTTTATTCAGGAAGTCCGCCGCGGCGAGCGGAAATAAAATCATCGAGCGGAACATTCACGGAAATCTATGAGCTCTATCCTTCAATCACCAAGCACAGCGCCGGGGCGATTCGGTCCCTACGGCGGCCGTTACGTTCCCGAAACGCTGATGGTGCCGCTCTTCGAGCTCGAACGCGCTTATGAAGCTGCGAAGTTGTATCCCGCATTTCAAGCCCGATTCCACGATCTTCTGAAAAATTTTGCCGGGCGCCCGACGCCGCTGCAGTTCGCTTCGCGCCTCACCGAAAAACTCGGCGG
>WNFF01003699.1_pt1 | contig 12889 bp, 15 predicted proteins | sample 5400441 | NCBI WGS metagenome assembly WNFF01 (sample SAMN13153345, study PRJNA577476) | soil metagenome | isolation source: 120 cm saprolite under Douglas fir tree site 2 hole 3 replicate 1 | place: USA:California | collected 2015-04-18
CGGCGTTGTACCGTCTCCCTGGGCTGCGTTCACATCGGCGCCCGCGGCAATCCTCTTGAGCGCAGCGTCCCGATTACCGGCCTGGATCAGACCGGCGAGGGTGTCATCGGCGGCGGCAGCCGTGCTGGCCGCTGCGAGGTAAAAAATGACTGCGAAAATGGCACGCTTCATGACGGTGTCCATCAGAGCACATTCGGTCCGAGAGTATTGTGATGCGCCCAAAAGCCCTTATGGGCGTCGTAGGCGAACCTGAACGGGTCGCGGAAGGTCCGAGACAGACCCTGCATAAGTCCCGCATCGAGCATGTCTTGTGCGCTCATGCCCTTCCTGAGCAGATCAAGCATGCGATCGAAGAGCACGCGCGTCATGTCGAACTCAGCCTGTAGCTCGGCGCGGCCCACCACCGGACCGTAGCTCGGCACGATCCGCGTCTCCGCATTGCTGAGTTTCAAGAGTTTTTCCTGCGCGTCGGCGCGCCCGCCCAGCCAGCCGCCGCCGAACCAGTCAAGCACGGGATCCTTAAGCGGCGAGATGGCATCACCCGCGGCCAGCACGTTCGCGTCTCGGAAGAATACATAGATGTCGCCGTCGGTGTGGGCCTCGAGCAGATGGCCGTATTCGATCCGCTTGTCGCCGGCGAGGGTCTGGTCGCCGGCAAAAAAGGTCACGGTCGGACGAGCCTCTGCGGGCAGCGCTTTCTCGTACCGGTCCTCGTCCTGCAGGTAATAATCCGTCGTCGCCATGGGACCGACAATTTCACGGCTGGGACCCAGCCGTCCGTTCGAGCGATACCATCGTCATCGAAAACGGCAACGGCGCTTAAAACGCACACATCCGGATGTGAGTGATCCTGCCCGGCCGCAAGCCGGGCTTTTTTGCGAGCGCTCGCACCGCGGCTACGTCGCGCAACCGGCTTGACCATCACGGTTGCGGGCGGCTCCGCGGCGGCGGAGTTCGATGCGTGCACTTTCTAGTCTTGACCCCCGGTTGAACGCGTCGGCGGGGTCGTTAATAGCGGTTGGGATGGTCAGCTCCTCATCAGGCCAAGGCGGAAAGCGCGTTGCTGTAGAAGCATTTCGCTTGAAATCGGAGCTGACGAGCGCAAGTTTGGACTTACGAACGAGACGAGGTGTGCATGAAGGAGAGATTTGAAGGCGCCGGACGGTCGCTCCTTGTGGACGCGCTGAGGCGGCAGGAATTCACGGGCGGCAGCGTGGAGATCGCAGCGGCGCTTGCCGACGCCGGCACGCTTGAAGAATACCGGCCCGGCGACAAGCTGATCACGCAGGGCGGCTCCGATAACGATGTGTATCTGCTGGTCATGGGCGTCGTCGCGCTGATCATCAACGGTGCCGAACATTATTCGCGCAAGGCCGGTCAACATGTCGGCGAGATGGCAGCCATTGAACCAATGCAACCTAGGTCTGCGACAGTGCTCGCATCAGAGACGACCGTCGCGCTGAAAGTGCCCTGTGCTGAGTTCCTGCAGATCGCAGAGAGATATCCGCAGGTCTGGCGGCCAATGGTGCGCGAACTTTCGCGGCGCCTCTATCAGCGTAACTCGACGATCATGCGTCCGAATGAATCGCCCAAGCTCTTCATCATCTCGTCTTCCGAAGCGATCGCCGTTGCTCGAGCTATTCGGGATGGACTCGGCCACGATGTGTTCAGCACGGTCTGGAATGAAGGCGTTTTCTTCGCGGGTGGCTATACGCTCGAAGTTCTGGAGAAGCAGGTAGAAGAGTCGGACTTCGCCGTGGCCATCGCGGAGCCCGACGATATCGTGGAATCACGTGGGACAAGAGCGCCGACGTTGCGTGATAACGTGCTGTTCGAGCTCGGCCTGTTCATGGGCAAACTGACGCGTTACCGGACCATTCTCGTCCACCCGAAGGTCAAGAACCTGAAGCTTCCGTCTGATCTTCAGGGACTGACGCTTATCTCCTACGAGTCAGGTGACGATGCCACGGCGAATGACCGGCTGAAGGATACCTGCGACAAGATCAGGACCATCGTGCAGGCCCGCGGCGTGCGCACCTTTACACCCGAAAGAAGCCGCTGATCCTCTGTCTGATCGACCGTGGCTTTTGCAGTCTGTCTCGATCCAGGATTAGCTCGACGGGCTCATGCTCTGCATGCGGCCGGAAGGCGTTCGCCGATGTCTCCAGCCGTCCCCAAAGTCGTAAGCGGGCGATAAACAGGACCGCGAAATTCACGCCAACGTCTGCGTCCTCGACAAGGCGCTGCATCGTATGGATGTCGTTAAGGCTTGGAACCGCCGGGAAAGACGGATGCGAGTGCCACTCGCCCAGATAATTGAAGCGTGTGAACTCGTTTCTCGTGCGTGCAAAGAATTCCGCGAGAGCGACGCGGTGATGTTCGGGATCGCGCTCGAAATGAGCCACCGTGCCGCCAGAGCGCTGAACGGAAATCTCGACGATCCTGAATGTTCCTCCTTCGACGTGCTCGCCCATGAGCACGCCGCCGATCTCGCGCCGGCCTGCGGTCCTCAGCTCACTCCGCAGCCGCGCGATCACTGCCGGTGTCAGGAGAATCTGCATTCGAGAATTTCTGAAATAGTTGAAGGATAAAGGCTCGATCTTGGTCGCTCATCGTCTTTGCAGGCTGCGCATCGGCGGCAGCAACTGGCTGACCGACATCGATCGGCTTTGTGTCGAAGGGCTGGTCGAAAATCCAGTCGTCGGCGAGCCCGATCATATAGACGGCGTGCGGATAGGCTGATGGCGAGCGCTGCAGCAGCATGTCAATTGCAAAACGCGCGGCATGCGCCGCAATCACGCTGACCTCAGTGTCATCGGCGATTAGAGGCACGCCATTCTGCTGCGTCTCGTATCCGCCGGCTGCGCGCTCGATCGGCTTGCCCTGACTCAGGCACCAGCTTTCGATGATGTTACGGATGGCCTGCGGATCCGGCTCGATTCCGGGGCGGCTGCGGGCCATGAAGCCGCCGATACCGCCCGCGAAAATCTCCGTCCAGAGCATGGGCTTCTTGCCGATCGTGCAGGCCGCAGTCAGGTAGTTGAACACAAGCGGATCGGATGTTGCGTCAATCACGAGGTCGCATTTTGCGATACCCTCGATGATGTCCTCGACCTCGCCACTTGAATGCTGGCCGCCGACACGATGCCTGCGCCGTTCGCAACTGACGCGCGCATTGACGAGCCTGATTCGAAGCGCAACCGCGTCAACCTTGTGCTTGCCAACTTCCCGCCAGTCGAGATCGTTGCGGACAAGGTTGCCGGGGAAGAGGATATCGTCATCGATCAAAAGGAACCTGCCGACACCGCAGCGTGCCAGCATCACCGCGACCTTACCGCCCAGCGATCCACAGCCGACAATCGCAACGCTGCACTCTGCAAGCGCGGCGTGCCCTGAATTGAGTCGCGGCCCGCCTGCCCCGGTTGGCAGAATGGTGATCCGGATAACCCTGTCGTCCTTCCATCCCGAGGTGTAGGCGTATAGCTCCGTGCCCCGGACGACCAGAAAATAATCGGCGTCTGCATCTTGGAATGTCGCCTTCAGGGCGGCAAAGCTCGTGGCCGGCGGCAAGGGTTCGCCGTCCTCCAGACGCTTGATCATCGCCTTAAGACGGTAGCCTTCCTTGGCGAGGATCGCGGGGACGGTATCGTCCGTCCATTTCGCCCCGTCGAGCAGATCGACTTCATCGAATACGAAGACGGCTGTTTCTTCGCGGAACGTGACCGCTAGCATGCCGGTCGTTTGGCGTCCCGGCGGCAGCGCCTGCAAGGCCTCGACGAGCGTGTACGGCGCGACAAGCCGGAAGGGCTCCCCGACTGTGGTTTGTCCAAGCGTCATCGTGTGGCGTGAAGAGACAACGCCGCGAACACCCGGCGCCGGTGATTCGCCTTCCAGCAGCCGGTAAGCGCTTTGCATCATCTCCGCCCCGGTGACGTCCTTGTGCCAGTTGTCAGGACCCCATTCGAGACAAAGCTCGCCACCGACACCCCATTGATGCGCGGACCAACGCTCGTCGCTCGCGTCGCGTGGTAGCACGAGCGGCGGCGAGTACGGAAAATGACTGGGGTAACGCAGCGAAACCGGATAGCTCCGCGCGGGCGCGATAATGTCGGCATCCCAAATGAGGCGCAGCCGCTCGTCGACGCGCCATGCGATCGGGCTGAGCCAAGCGGCTTCGGCCGCGAGCGCGTCAAGCGCCTCCCGTTCCGAGCGGAAGCGTTCAGGGTCTTGCAGATACCAAATCACGAGAACCCGTCACGCTTCGCCGGCCCGGTGGCACGGTCGGGGAACGTGTAGGACGCCGCAGCCGGTGTCGCCGGTTTCAGCAGACCCGCCGCCCCCATCGCTTGCGCGGCCTTGGCCGCCTTGTCGTTTCTCCTGCTCAGCACCTCGACAGCGAGATCATAGGTGAGGTCCGTGCGCTTCCGATCTTCATTGAAGACGTACTGAACCGCGTCATTCCCGAAATACGCGTCGAGGCCGATCGCCGTCTCGCGCCCTGTACAGCGTTGTTGCTCGAATTCAGCCGAAAGCACGCCGCGGCTCACCGAGCAGCGGATGAGTTCGCCCTTCATGCCAAGACGCGTCACCGTCATCGGCCCATAATCGAAGCCGATCGCAAGGCCGAGGCTCGAGGCATCCGTGCCTGCGGCCGCGAGCTTGCCAAGGGCAAGGTTGAAACTACTGCGCATGGCACCCGCGCAGAGCGTCATGTTGGCGATTGTCACTTCGCGGTCTGTGGTCTGCGCGGTGCCTTCGACGAGCAGGCCATGCACGCTGTCGCCGATGAAGCGCACCTTGCGCCCCGCGAACTCGGTGTGGAGCACTGCATCGAGTTCGCTGCGCAGGACGTGCAGCGTGCGCACCACATGCTTCGCGTGATAGTCAGTGATGATGTTGTTCGCGACATAAGCCGTGAAGCCGTCGAGATCGGCGTAAACGGTCGCGGCATACTGCCGCCGCGAATTCTTGACAGCCAGGCTTTCGATGTCGAGGTCTGCGAAGGGTGGCGTGTGACCGCTGAACTCGAACTTGCCGATCGGATTGTTCGCCAGATCGTCCTTCCATTGCTTCACGATCTCATCGGCGGTGACGCCAAGATGTGCTTTGTCCTGACTGGTCTTGATTTGCTCGGCGGTGAGCGCGTGCGTGTATTCGAGCAGTGTCGGCCCCAGGCCGATCGTGGTGCGTGCCTTACTGGTCAGATAGATGCCCCGTGTGTTGCCGCCCGCAGCGCACTTCGCGGCGTAATTGGCGGGTTCGCCAAGAAATAGCGGTTCGCGGTGCCCGCGTCGGCCGTTATTGACGGCAAGCGCTTCGCCAGTGTCAATCCCGACCCGCACCTTCGCAGCCGGATGTTCGGTATCTTCGCCCGTCTGGGCCAGCACGTCGATGATGAGCTGCGCAATGGCAACGGCACGGTGAACGCGCTTCTCTTCGGAGTCGTATGGTCTGGCGATGACGGAGTGAAGTCGCTGATTGTGGAAGTCGACGAGCATCGCATCGACGCGCTGAAGGATGCGATGCACCGCTCGGTAATGCAGGTTGAGAAAGCGCATTGTACGGCGATGACAGGTCTCACCCTCGAACTCCGTCACGTGCAGCATGTCGGTCAGATTCAGGATGTCGGCGTAGAGGTGCGCGCCGTCGACCCTGTAAGCGACCCTGTTCAGCAGGCTGGAGAGGTTTGCCTCCCGGACATACTCTTTTATCTCTATGGCGTTGAGCGGCAGCTCGGCGATCTTCGCGTCGATGCGCTTGGCAGCGCGATCCCTATTCCACGTTCTCGTGGCCATTCGGATGACCCCCTGATGGCGATTGCGCTCCGACAAGCGCGCAAATTTCGAATTTTCTTGCTTGCTGCGGGCAAACCGCTTTAGCCGTCCAGATGGTGTTCACCGCGCCGACCGCAAACAGACCTGTGTACAAGGGCGGGGTACCAGCCGATCACGGCACCATCTAGGGCGGAGCCAGGGCAACCGCAAGGCCAACTTGCGCCGGCCCGACGCCGACATCAAAAAGGTCTGTTCGAATAGAACTTTCGACGCACCCTGCGATCGCAGCGGCGTCGGCGCCGGCACGAGGCGCCGGGGGCGAGGCGAAAAAAGAGGCCGCCGCGTCATGCTGGCAAAGCAACGCGGCGACATCGATAGCGCACGCGCACCTTTCCATCGGATAGCTTCGCGATCCCGCGAATCAACGGCAAGGGAAGCATTGCCCGGCGGCATAACGAGCCGGGCGAAGGGCGAAAGGTCCCCAGCGGCCCGAGGTCTCGGCAGCGTAGCGCATCAGGCAGCGCGGGCCAAACCGCAAGCCGCGCTTTCGCAGGCCCGATAGGCCGCCACGCGCCTAAGGAAGGCCGTACAGCGGCCGGCCAGCCGACGGCACCCGCGCCGCGGGGGGGGCGAGAGGGAGGGAGGAAGAGGCTCAAAGCCGGCGCGCGCACGGCCGCCAGCGGCGCGCAGAGCCGCTGGGCCGGCGAACCCGGTCGCTTCGCCAGCCTCCGGGCGCTCGATGACCTCGGCGGGCTCCTCCTCCCGGAGTCGAGCAGCCAACTGCCATGGCCCACGAGCCGGCCCGATCTCGATCACGTCGCGAGACTGGCGACGATCAGGCCGACGAAGTGGAAGGAAACCGCGAAAAATTTTTATGCGCTAGACAGGGCAAACGCTCGCGCGCGACCCTCGTGGCCACCCCTATCTACCAAGGACCCGCGCAAGTTGAGCGGCGCCTCGCGCCTCTACTTGAGCAAGCAAAGGGACCGGTTCAGTGCATCCACCAGCGCGTTAAGCCGCTTACGCGCGCCGTCGTCATCGCTGGATTGCACCAGCCCATTGATGTGATCGGCAATCACACTCTGTGCCGCAATGGCCGTGCGCGCTCCGTTAGTCAACTCCTTAATCGCCAAATTCAATTCCTGAAGTTCCTCGCCGATGGCGAGGAGTTGTTTTACGTCGATCGGGGCGAACACCTGTGGGTTGTCGCAGCCATACTGTGCGAGTTCCGCAACTCGCTTACCCAACTCATCGAGAGCATCGTTGAATTCCCCAAGCTTGCGCATCATGTTGAAATCCTCCCTCCCGGTGCACTCAGGCCATTCATCGCCTGACCTGATGCCCTCGCGCTAGCCTCACGCGCCGTAGGCTCGCACGACCAAAGGAGACCCCGAGCGTCCTTTGGTTTCCGCCCGTCACTTCGTCACCTTGACCAGGCCGGGCGTTGCCGGCGCGGGCTCATAGACCGCGACCTGTTCGCCGCCCAATTCCACCACGCGCATCGGCCGGCGCCGATGTGACGGTTTCAGCCGCTGGCGCGGCAATTTCGACCAAATTCGGTTGCGATTCTGGTTTGGCTGGCGGGTTCCCAGGGCTGGGAAGCCGCGGCTTGATCTCCATTTCCTCGGCGATGCGGTGGCGCTTTGCGTCGCGGTGCGCGTCCATTGCGGCGGCGAACTCGGCTTCCGCGGCCGGCAGGGCAGCGGCGTTGCCGCCGTGCTTGATGTAGATCGCATCGAAGTTCGGCGGGCGGCCGCCCCTCGGGCCGGCGGCGTCTAAAGCCATCTATTCGGTTCCACTTGGCTTGCTCGTTCCGACCACGATAACCGGAACGCTAGGCGGTTCCATCTTCTCGATCATGCGCCACTCCATGGGGCTTAACGGATGCCAGGACTTCGGTTGCAGTCGTTCGAGAGCTGCCCAATCCGGCCGATGATAAAGCCGAAGCACGATTGCAACGGCCGCATTTGTGAACCGGAACCGGGGATCATTGATCGGATGGTGGCTCGCGTCTTGGGGAAGGTTCGTTTTCAGGCTTGAACACAAACCTTGCACGCGTGGCGCCTGAAACGACATTCCATGTCTTGCGTGCGCAAATTCATTCCTCACTTTTCGAAGCAATGCGATTTCGCTGTATTCATAGTCATCGATCAGCCCAAGCGCGAAGCAGGCTTCGGATCGTGAAGAGAACGTGCCCAGAGCAGCATTGCTGTCATCGAGCAATTTGGCGGCGGAAGGGCTTTCGTCGCAAAAAAACGATCGTAGCGTCTCCCCGAGCTTGTCGTCGATCAAAGCCGCAGCGACAAGCGCGAGACCGCGATCGGATTCCCGTTTCAACTCCTCTACAAATTTGGCTAGGTCCTCAGCCGTCGAGACCAGCATATAATCACCCCCTAGATCATTCCCGAACAACCTCCGCGTGGCGCAACGGGCACCGGCCCGGTTTTGCCGGGCTCGATCTCTTAGGCGCTGCAGATCGTGCAAAGCAGGTCGCCTAGATCATGTTCACGTCGACGCGCAAGGCTTCAGCGATCGTTTTTCGGTGAAAGTCTCTTCCACCGCCATAGGTATCGAGGGAGTTGGATAGGCCAAAAAGACCACCGCTAGCCGTGAGCGGATCGTACCCGAGAAGCCGGACAGCATAACCGCCTAAAGTCTCGTTCAACGCGAAGGCCCGCAATTGCGAAGCAAGGTCGCGGAGAACGTTCTCAGCTTCGTGCAATCTCTCAATTGCCTCTTCTGACAGAGGCAGCTCCTCGCGATTACCGGACACAGCGCCGACATCGTCTGGATTTCCTTCCAGCGGGGACTCCGTTCGAGAACTGCACCAATCGCGAGATGATTTCGCCTCGCAGATCATAGAATCTACGAAATGGACGCCCGACGAACTCGAGTGTGAGCCATCCGATCACGGCCGCGGCAAAAGACCAAGCTACGGTGCCCATTTTCCACCACCCCCCACCACTTCGTCACGCTTCGCATGCCGGGCGTCGCGGGCGCGGGCCCATAGCGCGCGACCTGAGAGCCGTCGAGCCGCACGACCGGCTTTTGCGCGTCGATCGCGGCGTGCTCGGCGATGCGAGCCTTGCGGGCGTTCCAGTACGCGTCCATCGCGGCGTCATACTCGGGGCGCGCCGCGGCAACGCCGGCCTCGTCAAGCAATTGCCAGTCATCCATCTTTCCCTCCGGCGCCGTTCGGGCCGTCACGTCGGCCCCCGCCGAGCCGCCCCGGCCTGAGATTGTGTGGAAAATCTGTCAACCACCTTGCCGGGATTCCCCCGAATCAAATCACCTGCTCACCGAACCTCCACACGGTTTTGCACAGACTAGCCTTGTTAGCTAAGGAGCGGGCAAAAGCTGGGGTGAAAGCTACCATCTATGTACGTGATCCTACAGTCACTTCCAAAGAAGTGTACAAGGTCGGTACTGCAGAGGAAGAAGCTGCCTCCACGGAGGAAGTTATACGCACCTCATACGAACACCCTAAACCGTCTGTTTGGCCATCACAAATCGGCTTTAGACGTAAACCAAAGATGTTTTCTGACGGCTCCGCGGTAGGCTACGTGCGCCAACAAGAATGGCTGGTCGCTGAACCGTTGCGCTAAGTTGCCAAATCTATGCTGCTGGGAAGAAGGTCGGAGCGCTCTGTGGGTTTTCGCATATACAGGGCAAAAGGCGCACCCACCATTCGTCACGCGTGCTCGCGCTGCCTGCGGCGGCTGACCTGAAGCGCTAAAGAGCTTCAAGACACCTGACACTTGCCCTGTGGTGCGTTTTGCTGGCAAGGAGGTGCCCCGGGGGGCCTGTCCCGTTAGTGCAGATCGTGGCCACGACCCGCATAGGGCAAGCAATGCCAGTTTGATACTACTTTGAAGATATGTTTGCGGCTCCCAACCGGACCCAATGTGTTCGCTTAGCCACACATCCGAAACAATCAACTGAGGGCCACTTTCGGCGTCCCGGTGATCTGGTTTAATCCATGTTGGGGTGGAAGGCGCGCGCCCCGGACCTCAAGGGCGGGAGCATAGGGGCCTGGGGTCGGCGGGGCACGGTCGCCAGTTTGGTGATTGGCCATGCTGAGGAAGTTGGACCACCCCATAGTGTTGGTCGTTCTGTGTTCGTGTTTCTTCGCCGGGTTCGGCTTCGCTGTAGGTGAGGCTGTCCAGCGTGTCCGTGACGCCTGCACTACCGATGCGGTGTGTCAGGGTAAAAATATCTTGGAATTGGCTGGTGAGTATTTTGATCCCAGGGTGACACTGTTCACGCTTGTGTTCGTCATCGTTGGTGCAGTTGAAGCGGGTTTTTTCTTCTACCAATCACGGTTGAAACGCCAAGTCATGCGGGCCACGGTAAAAGCTGCCGCTACTACCCGACAGTTAGACACTGAAACAAGGGCTCTCGTCGCTTGTTTGAAGGAGTATGACTTGGAATATGAGCGTGCGATCTCACTCAACGATGCAGCCTGAATAAGGTTTAAGCCTCTATCTATCCCTCCTCTGCTCCATACCAAGCAGAATAGGAAAGCGCTGGCAGTCCCATCTCAGCAAAGGTCGGGATTTCGGGCGCTGCCGCCAAGCGTCTATCGCTTGTTACCGCATGGGCTTTTATGCTCCCAGTCCGCGCCTGCGCCAACGCGGGCGGCACATCGAGTAACAGGTCGATGTGACCGGCCACTAGGTCCTGCATTGCGGGGGCGCCGCCACGATAGGGTACGAAGGTGAATTGCGTCCCGGTCGTTTTCTGAAGGACCGCAATCAGGAGGCGGACACTGGCCACCTGTGTTGCGAACGACGCCTGGCCAGGATAGGCTTTCAGCCAGGCGATCAATTCGTTCAGGTCGTGAGCCGGCATAGTTTTCCTCGCAAATAGAATGTACGGCATCGCGACTATTGGCACGATAGGCTGGAAATCATTCAGCACGTCGTATGGAAGCGAATAGAAAGCCCCGTTCAGCACATGCCCACTCAGGAAACCGAGGTCGATCGTATAGCCGTCGGGCTTCGCGCGCGCGACGCGGCCGATACCAATGTTGCCGTCTGCGCCGCTGACGTTTTCGACGATGACGGGTTGTCCAAGCGACCCACTCATCCGCTCGGCAAGCACTCGCCCGATGACATCAGTGCTGCCGCCTGGCGGAAATGGAACAATCATCGTGATGGGGCGCGACGGATAGGTCTGCGCCGCTGCGATCCGCGACATCGCCGGGAGCGAGGCAGCGCCTGCTGCCAGATGCAGAAATTGTCGACGGGGAAGTCTCATAATGTCCCTCCATGAGAACGTCCGTGATGGAAATCCCACTCGCTAGCTCGGGCCTTGATGCCTGCGACCTCGCCGGAAGTCGTTTTCTAGTGGAGTTCGGAAATTGAACGCTGCGGCGGCTTCGATTTACTCTGGCTTGATACCGGTCGTGCGGATCAGCCTGCCCCACTTGTCAGTTTCGCCGGCGATGAACTTACCGAATTCGGCAGGCGAGCCCGCAAGGGGCGTGCTGCCAAGATCGGCCAATCGTGCCTTCAGTTTGGGGTCGGCGATGGCGGCGTTGATCTCCTTGTTGAGCTTGTCGATGACATCCGTCGGCGTGTTGTTCGGCGCGCCAATGCCCTGCCAGCCGCTCGCCTCGTACCCCGGCACAAATTCGCCCAGGGCAGGGATGTCCGGCAGAACCTCCGAACGCGCTGCGGTTGTCACTGCAAGCGCGCGTAGCCTGCCTGCCCTAATGGATTCGATCGATTCGGAGACAGTGCCGAAGTAAACCTGCACTTGCCCGCCGATCAGATCGGTCATCGCTGGCGCCCCACCGCGATAGGGCACATGTAGCATCTTAACGCCCGTCATCGCCTGGAATAGTTCGCCGGCCACATGGGTAAGGTTTCCAATGCCGCCTGACGCCATGTTGATCTTGCCTGGATTGGCCTTGGCGTAATCAATGAATTCGGGAACGGTCTTAGCCGGAAACGATGGATTTACGAGCATGACGAAGGTCGAGCGGATGATGCCTGCGACCGGCGCTATGTCACGGATGAAATTGAAATTGAGCTTGTCGTAGAGTGTCGCGTTGATCGCATTGAAGGAACCAGCAAGGAGCAGCGTATACCCATCAGCCGGTGAGCGTACGACTGCTTCGGTGCCGATATTGCCGGCCGCTCCAGCCCGGTTCTCAATGAGGAACTGTTGTCCGAGGCGCTCTGACAGCCATTGGCCGATCAGGCGTCCGATAATGTCGTTGGCGCCTCCGGCCGGATAACCAACGATCAGGCGCACTGGTCGCGTCGGATAGCTTTGCGCCCATGACAAGCGTGATACTGCTGATAGAGCCAAGGCACTCGTTGTAAGGCTGAGAAAACAGCGACGTGGATGTTCCATGATAATGCCCCCGATGGCCCTTGGGCAGTTCTCGTCACGTGGAGACGGCGCGCCGGCCAACAAAAAGACGATAAATTTTTGGATTGCGCGCCCGCCGCGGGCCTTTCACGCTGCCTTTAAATTCGCAGGCCATCGGCACGTCCCGCTGGCAGCTCGTGTTATAAAGCCTACACGAATTCTCGGTGCGCTTGGAAGGCCGATACTTCTGCAATTGGCCTTGTGTCACGAGTAACGCCGGTCCACACGGCGCTGCGTAACTGTACGAGAGATGAAGGACGGCCCTTCGAGTTCGGCAATCAGGTGCTGATCTCAAGCCACCGCAAGCTGCTGTCGTCAAAAGCGATGGCGAGCAGCTCTAGTGCGCGGCGCCGTGTCGGGTCGAGACGAGATTTTCGAGGGGGCGCCGCCAAGTCTGCCTCTATCGCCGTCATCCGGAATTCCTAGCATTACTCAGCGCCACGCCGCCGGCTACGGGCTACGGCACGTCCCGCTAGCAGCTCCGCCGTGAGCTACACCGTTTCCCGGGGCACGCGGAAGGGCAGATCATGACGGCCGCTGTTGGCCTTTGGAGTCGGTTGCGGAGACGATGCGAGCGCGGGTTGGCGTACGATCATCGTTGCGGCGGTCATTCAAGGACAAGTTGGGCTGGAAACCAGCAATAATATTATCGAGAAAGGACTGGCATTGCGTCCAAGACAGAGCGGTAGTGTGGTGGCCTCGACCGGGTACTGAAGTCCGGTTGGATCCTGCCC
>WNFF01005286.1_pt1 | contig 12887 bp, 8 predicted proteins | sample 5400441 | NCBI WGS metagenome assembly WNFF01 (sample SAMN13153345, study PRJNA577476) | soil metagenome | isolation source: 120 cm saprolite under Douglas fir tree site 2 hole 3 replicate 1 | place: USA:California | collected 2015-04-18
TAGGACTTGGCGGTAGTCAAACGAATTCGTTCTCAGGCAGTTATTCGGTTGGCAACAATGGCCGCGTGACAACGCAGTTGAATGGATTCACTAACAATATTGTTCTTTATCTCGTATCGAACAGCACGGGATATCTGTTGCAGGAGGATGCAGGTGTTAACATCTCTGGGGCCTTCCGGCAGCAGACCGGGCCATAGAGAGTGCGGCCTTGGTTGTTGGGGGCCGTCTGAAAGCGGCCCTCAGTGGCTAAAGCCGGTCAAGTTAACGGGCTGAAATGCAGCGCTGAAGCGCTGCTCCACCCGAACCTTGCAGCCGTGGTAACTAATCAGTAATCACGAGCCACTAGTCACTGCCCTACGCCATCGCTTCGGCCGCGATCTTTTCCGTCACAAACGCTTCAATCACGTCGCCGACCTTGATATCGCCGTAGTTCGCGATTGAGATGCCGCATTCCATGCCGTTGGTAACCTGAGAAGCGTCGTCCTTGAAACGGCGCAACGATGCGACCTTGCCGGTGAAAACGACCGTGTTGTCGCGCAGCAAGCGGACCTGGGAGTCGCGTTTGATGAGGCCGTCGCTTACTCGGCAGCCTGCAATCATGCCAACCTTCGGGATGCGGAAGGTTTCGAGCACCTCGGCGCGTCCTTGGTAGGTTTCTTTGATCGTTGGTTCGAGCAGGCCGGTCATGGCGCGCTTGATCTCGTCCTGTAGTTCGTAAATGATCGAGTGCAGGCGGATGTCGACTTTGTCCTGCTCGGCCAGTTCCTGCGCCTTGCGCTCGGGGCGCACGTTGAAGCCGATGATGATGGCATTTGACGCCGACGCCAGCAGCACGTCGCCTTCGGTGATCGCACCAACACCGGCACGCAGAACTTTCAAGCGTACTTTGTCGTTCGAAAGCTTCGCGAGGAGATCGCTGAGAACCTCGATCGACCCCCCGACATCGCCCTTGAGGATGATGTTCAATTCCTTCATGCCCAAAGTCTTCAACTGCTCGGACAGGCCTTCGAGCGAAACGCGGGAACTCTTGGCCAGCGTGGCTTCGCGCGCCTTCTGTTCACGGTAGTCGGAGATGTCGCGCGCCTTCTCGCGATCTGTGACTACCACGAATTGATCGCCTGCCTGGGGCAGCCCTTCAAGCCCGAGGATCTCAACGGGCGTCGAGGGCGGCGCTTCCTGGAGTTGTTGTCCGCGGTCGTCGAACATGGCGCGGACTTTCCCATACACGTTGCCGACGACAAAGTTGTCGCCGGTACGCAGAGTGCCGTTCTGCACGAGGATGGTGCCGACCGGACCGCGTCCGCGATCGAGCTTGGCCTCGAGCACAACGCCGCTCGCCGCCCGCCCGGGGACCGCTTTCAGTTCCTGCAGGTCCGCGGTCAGGCAGATCATTTCCATCAGCAGGTTGAGATTGGTCTTCTTCTTCGCCGACACATCGACGAAAACGGTCTTCCCTCCCCACTCTTCGGGCAGCAGGCCACGATCGCCGAGTTGCTTCTTGACCCGGTCGGGCAACGCTTCCGGCTTATCGATCTTGTTGACGGCGACGATGATTGGAACTTCGGCAGCGTGCGCGTGGTCGATGGCTTCGAGCGTCTGCGGCATTACTCCGTCGTCGGCTGCTACCACGAGCACCACAATGTCGGTAGCTTTTGCGCCGCGGGCGCGCATGCGTGTAAAGGCTTCATGGCCCGGCGTATCGAGGAAGACAATCTCGTGGCCGTATGCCGGGGATGCAGTGTCCAGAATGCGAACCTTGTAGGCGCCAATGTGTTGGGTGATGCCCCCGGCTTCACCTTCGGCGACGTTAGTGGATCGAATCGAATCGAGCAGCGTGGTCTTACCGTGATCGACGTGGCCCATGATCGTGACCACTGGCGGACGGGGAACGGCGTCGGCGCCTTCTTCGCTCCCTTGGACGGTCTCGGCCATATCCTTCGACGCTTGTTCTTCGAAGGTGATGACCTCGGTGTCGGCGCCGAAAAAGCGCGCCATCTCGGTGGCCAGTTCGGCGTCGAGCGTCTGGTTGATGGTCGCGAAGACGCCCTTAGCCAGCAGTCTCGCAATCAAATCCTTGGCGCGAATGCCGAGCTTCTCGGCCAGATCTTTCACCGAAATCCCTTCGGTGATGGTGATATTCCGCGTGATCGGTAGCGGCTCGTTCGAAATCGTCACTCGCGGTGGCGGAGTGTAGCCCTTCATCGGGCCTTCTTTTATGCCGCGCGGAATGTAGCGCTGGCCGGGACGCCGCGACGGTCCACCGGGACGAGCTCCGGGACGCGTCGGTCCGGGGGGCGCCATCGCGCCTCCTCCGGGGCCCACTCCCAGCGGACGGGTGCCCGTGGGCGACTGCCGCGTGGGATGCATGGGTCGGCGTTCGCCAGGACGTAGAGCCGGACGGGCTCCCGGCGCGGACTGAGTTGGCCGGGGTCGCTGGAAGATCGGCTTGCCGGGTTCCGGTCGTCCTGGAGCCGGACGTGATGCAGCTCCGGCTGACGATATTGGAGCCTTGTACACCGGACGGGGTCCGGTCTGCGGCATGATGACCCGCGGAGGCGCGCTCGCAGCAGCGGGCGGTTTGGAGGCGGCGGCCTGCAACTGCGCGGACTGAGTCGGTGGCGCTGCCGCGGCGGAAGCAGTCGGGCCCGGAGCAACGGGAGATGCAGACCGCGGCGGAATTGCAACTGCCGATGGAGTTGAGATCGCACTTGGCGGTGGAGAGGAAGGCGGCTTCGGAGTGACCACAGGGGCAGGTGGCCGCGCTGCCGCCACTGAAGCCGGTGTAACAAACTTTGGCGCCCGAGTCTCTGCGGCCGGCTTGGCCGATATGGGCGGTTTAGCCTGAGACGGCGCTGAAAGTGCCTCGGGCTTGGCCGTCGGGGACGCTGCAGCCGCCGGTTTGGCTACCGAACGAGCCGGGGCCTGGGTGGCTGCTTCTGTCTTTTGTTGGATCGCCCGCAGGACGTCTCCTGGGCGGGAGATGTTCGACAAGTCGATCTTGGTTTTGATCTCGTCTTCGATGCGAGCGGCGCGGGAAGTCTTCGAGGATGCAGCGGCTTCTTCCGCATGAGTGCGGAAATATTTGCGGACCAGCACCGCTTCGTGCTCTTCGATGGAGCTGGAGTGCGTCTTCTTCTCGGTTACTCCGACCTCGGTGAGCGCGTCAAGAATCGCCTTGCTCTTGACTTCCAGCTCCCGCGCCAGATCGTTGATTCGAATCTTGCTCATCCACCCTCTCGCCTTCTGGTTTCCGCTAAGCTCTCATATCGACCTCAGGGAGTGAATCATGTCGCACACGTGCGCCGATACATACGAATCGGCGTGACGTTTACGCGCCGCTTCAGTTCTTCTCTTCTTCCGTGGCCTTCTCGATCGCGGGCTCGGTCTCATTCCCGCTTTGCGCTGTCTCAGCGGACTCGCCTTCCGAAGTCTCGCTGGCGGCCTCGATTTCTGCGGTGTCATCGTCAGCCGAAGTCTCGGCGGATTCGACGGACTCCGCTTCGGTGGACAGCTCCGCCGGTCCCGAGGGGCCTTCCACCGTTGCTTCCTCGCTGGCAGACGCCTCAATCCCTTCGGATTCCGCGGCCCCTACCACCTCGCCGCCTTCCAGGCTCGAGAAATAATTATTGACCGCGATGCTGATTTTTTCCACCGTCTTGGGGCCAATGCCTTCGATGGCTTCCAGTTGCTCAGGCGTCATGTCGGCCAGTGATTCGACCGTAGTCACCCCGGCAGCTTTCAACTTTTCGACTAGACCTTCGCCCAATCCCGGAACGTTCTCGAGCGGCGTCACACTCTGTGGGAGCATCGCCGACATCTGCTGCTCAACTTCCTGTCGTTTTTCTTCCTCGCTCTTGATGTCGATCTTCCAGCCCAGCAGTTTCGCCGCCAGCCGGACGTTCTGGCCTTTTTTGCCGATGGCGAGCGAGAGTTGAGTGTCGTCCACCACGACTTCCAGGTGCTTTTCAGCGGAATCGACGACAGTGACGCGGCTGACTTTGGCCGGCTGGAGCGCCTTTTCGGCGAAGGTGACCGCATCCTCGTGATACTCGATGATGTCGATCTTTTCGCCGCGCAGTTCGCGGATGATCGACTGTACGCGCATGCCTTTCATTCCAACGCAAGCGCCGACCGCGTCCACGTCCTTGTCTTTGGACATGACGGCGATCTTGGTGCGCTCACCGGCCTCGCGAGCGATGGCGCGGATCACAACCGTGCCGTCATAAATTTCGGGAACTTCGGTCTGGAACAGATGCTGTACCAGCTCCGGCGCGGCGCGCGAAACCACAACGCCCGGTCCCTTGGAAGCCTTTTCGACGCGCACGATCACCGCGCGCACCCGCTCGCCCACGGCGAACGACTCCAGGCGCGATTGCTCCTTGCGTCCCATGCGCGCTTCGGCCTTGCCGATATCGAGAATCACATCCGGACCCTCGATGCGCTTCACGGTCGCATTCACCACTTCGTTCACATGGCCGATGTACTCGTTGTAAACGGTGTCGCGCTCAGCCTCGCGTACTTTTTGGAAGATGACTTGCTTGGCCAGTTGCGCTGCAATGCGTCCGAGAATTCCCTCGGTGACCTTGGGAATGAGCAACTCGCCGCCCGCTTCCGCGTTGGGATCGAGCTTGCGAGCCTGGTCGACCGTTACCTGCAAGTTGGGATCCTCGATCTGCTCGGGATTCTCGACGATCGCCTTGACCGCGTAGGCGTTGATCTTGCCGCTCTCCTTGTCGAGCACCGCGCGCAGATTTTCCTGCGACTTGTAGTACTTGCGAGTCGCGACGACGATGGCGTCCTCGACCGCGCTAACCACGATCTGCGGGTCGATCCCCTTCTCGCGGCTGACCCCTTCGATAATGTTGTAAAGCTCGCTTGCCATAAATTCAGGTCTCAGGTCTCAGGTGTCAGGTCTCAGGCTCCAGTTCTCAGAATTTGGTGCTCCTGAGACCTGCGACCTGACACCTGAGACCTTTTAAATCTCAGGTACCAGATTGGCCTTCTCAACGTTGGCCAGTTCAATTTCCACTTTCGGGGCCTGTCCGTCTTTCGGACGCATCTTGCGGCGGGCCGCGCTCATATCGAGCACCAACTTGTCGTTCTCGAAGCTCTCCAGGTTGCCTTCAAAGTGCCGGTTGTTATTCACCGGCTGACGCGTCATCAACTTTACGCGATGCCCGCGGAAGCGCTCGAAATCGGCCGCCCTAGTCAACTTGCGATCGAGTCCCGGAGAAGAAACCTCCAGCAGATACGACCCACCCGGCATCACATCCTCAACATCGAGGATGGTCCCGAACTCGCGGCTGAAATTTGAGCAGTCCTCGTGCGTCACACCGTCCGGATGATCCTGAGACGGAACCGCTCCCGGACGGTCAATAAAGACTCGCAACATGCGATGCTTGCCCGCCCCGTGGAATTCGATGTCCGCTATTTCCAGTCCACTCGAACCCGCCACGCGGTCCGCAATGCTCCGCACCTGCTGCTCATCAAAAGCCATCTTTTCAGTAACTTACGCCAGAATCGCCGCGCCAATCGTGCCCCAAACTAAAAAGTGGGCTTGCGCCCACTGGTGTGCTTCGACAATTCCTAAGAACTACGACACAACAGTATTCATTGCCAACTATACGCCTGCGAGTGCGAAAAGACAAACTGGGGGAGGGCCATGAAAAAAGGGTTTGGAGGCTCACTCGATCGAGCCTCGCCGCGCACCGGGGCCTTCGGCACGTGTTGCGTTCGCCATCCACCCGCCTCCGTCTCAACGGGTCTTCCCTGAGTGGCCGGCGAGGCGCGCACCCCGGGCCGACACTGGTTACGCTGGTTTCTCTCGTAACCTTGCGAAGAGATTGCCCTTAGCCGAGACTTTTTAGATGCAGTTTTCGCGCAGTCATCTCGGCATTGCGCTCGGCGCGGGAGGCCTGCTGGTCCTGGTGTTCCTGGGCTATCTCTGGTGGCTCAGCAACCAACCCCCGGTGCTGGCGCGATCGGAAGAGCGCGATCCCCTGACTCGCATGCCGCTGAGCATCACCATGAATCCGTTTCGCGATCGCACGATCGAACGGACCGCCGGCAATTTCATTCGCGAGATGCGCGATGGAAACTGCCGCCAGGTTCTGGCAAAGTGGGAGAAGAAAAAGGACTATCGCAAGAAGCGCGCGGACTTCATCTGCGATTCCGAGTCCGAACATCCGCTGATTTCGTGGAATCTCATCGAGTGGGAAGACGCGCCACCATTGGTCATCCTTCACTACAAAGGCGAACGCTACTCCAGTCCCAGCCATGATGCCACCTACAAAGACCTGTTTTCGGTGACGGAAGAAAGTAAGGATGGACAGTGGGTAGTCACGAAGTACGATGCGTTTTACTGAGTTCTCAGTTCCCGGTTCTCAGTTTTCAGAAAATATTGATTCGGAATACCCCTCTGCCTACTCGGGGCGCCTGCCATGGGATGGATCGGACGATGTCGCTGTGTTCAGATCGACATGTAGCTGATTCCTTGCGCCTGAACCCGGCGGATAGCAGTCCCCATTCGAGCTGTAACCCATACACGATACCGCGACGTCCTTGCGTCGGGGAGACTGCGCAAACTGCCAAACTTCAGCAAACGTGATTCCGCTGAGGCTCGGCAATGGCGGATGACGAGTAGTTACACAACCCGGTGCCGGCGGACATGCATCGTTCGTAACCCAGTAGGTGATGTTTCGACCTCCCGCACTTTGGCGTATGTCTTCGGCGGTGATAATACTGTTGCCTGTTTCTTCTTTGGCGGCAATTCCGGAACAATACACGCCTGCGCGGAATCCTGACTTGCTCACGCCATCGACCCAAGCATAGAGGTAGGCCTTCTGTTCGGGCAGCATGCGGCCTCCCTGCTCCTGATCGAGAAAGATAATAGCGGCATGGGGAAAGCCTTCGCGTTGGGCGGCCGAAGCGGCCAACTGCGCGTCGGCATGACCGAGTCTTTTCGCGTTGTCGATCGTTTTCAATTCCGAATAAAGGCGGCCGTTGAAAAGGACGAGGAAGCCAAATCCCGCGGCTTGAACCATACTGCGCTTTCCCACCCAGGTATTTGCATTTGCGCCGGGAGGGATATTCAGCCAGTAACCAGTGTAATTAAAAGTTTTGCGGAGTTCGGTGAGACTGTCATCGCCAGGATAGTCATTGCGATCGAACCCGAGGAATGCGGCTTGTGTGCTTGACGTGCCGGCTACCTGGGACATGGCTGATACTACGCCGATTAGGAAGAGGAAGAACCGAGCCACCGGTAGGAGTGCGCCAAGATTACCCGCCAATGTGGACCATGGTCCGTGATGCAGGCACAAACCCCGGTTCGCCAATGTGGTGCCGCTCTTCTTTCTTCTGCACAACTCCCACAATAAAGTCAGCAAGTTTCTCGTCCGACGCACCCCGGCGCATCAGTTCATGCAGATCGTGATCCCAGACTGAAAACAAGCAGGTGCGAATTTTGCCGTCCGACGTGATACGGATACGGCTGCAATGGCCGCAGAAGGGGTGCGAGACAGGAGCGATGATCCCGATTTCGCCGACGCCGTCTTCGAAGACGTAGCGGCGCGCGGTTTCGCTGTACTGATGTGGAATTTCTACCAGCGGTTTGTACTCCGACATGGAGGCGATGATTTCATCGAGCCTGACCACGATTTCCGGTGTCCAGACACGATCTTCTTCGAGCGGCATGAACTCAATAAAGCGCACGACCACGCCCTCTTCGCGCGCGAACATGCCGAAGGGGATGATCTGGTCTTCGTTGAATCCGCGCAGTAGCACACAATTGATTTTCACCGGATCGAGTCCGGCGCGGCGGGAGGCGCGGACGCCGGCGAGCACGCTGTCGAATCCGCTGGGCACGCGGGTGATGCGAGCGAAGCGATCGGGATCGACGGCGTCCATGCTGACGGTAACGCGGTTCAGGCCCGCTTCTTTCAGCGGCTGGGCGATCTCGGCGAGCAGGTGGCCGTTCGTGGTCATCGCGATGTCGAGTTTTTCGCCCGCAAGCGTGCGCAGATTGGACAGTTCCCGCACGAACTCCACGACGCCTTTGCGCAGCAGCGGCTCTCCTCCGGTCAGCCGGACCTTGGTAATCCCGAGGCCGACCAGAATGCGCGTCATCCGCAGATAATCTTCAAAGGGCAGCTCGGCATAGGTCGCGCCATTCGTTCCGGTCCGGCAATAGACACAGCGGTAGTTGCAGCGGTCCGTGATCGAAATACGGAGGTCGTGAATCGAGCGGCCGAATTTGTCAGAAAGAAGCATTTAGCAGTCAGCAATTGGCACTTAGCTTGAGGCGGGTCGGTTAAATACCCAAGCGCCAAATGCTAAGTGCTGAAAGCCTTCCGGAAAAGAAGCACGGGCAGGAATGACCCTGGCGAGCGTTTCCTTTCCAAACACGGGAGGCGCAGGCGTTTCCACCTGCACCCTCGGGCTTCGCCCAATTTTCTGGCGAAACCCTCGCCCCCAGCGCCAGGTATTCCCGAGGCGGGTGGGGGTCGGAAACTCAACACGATTATAGATGCCAGGGGGCGGCGCCGAGGCGACAAATTTCGTGGTCGCTCGACTGCTAGACTGGCCGCATGAAAGCACTGGTTATCACTCGTTTCGGCGGTCCGGAGGTTTTGGAATTGCAACAAGTCCCGGACCCGCATCCCGGACCGGAACAAACTCTCGTGCAAGTCCAGGCGGGAGGCCTGAATTTTGCCGACTTGCTAACGGCGCGCGGCGGATACCCGGGAACTCCGAAACCGCCGCTGGTCGCAGGGCGGGAGTTTGCGGGTATCGAAATCGCCAGCAGTCGGCGGGTCATGGGATACACGCAGTGGTCGGCCTTCGCAGAGAAAACGGCTGGATATCGTTCCTTATTGTGGCCGGTTCCCGAGAAATGGACGGCGGAGGAGGGGGCTGCGTTTCCCGTGACCTTCTTCACCGCCTACTTTGCCTACTGGAAAGCTGGCTTGATAGATAAGCCGGCGGGGACGCGCATTTTGATTCATGCGGTCGCGGGCGGAGTCGGTACTGCCGCCGTCCAGATCGGGAAGATCCTGGGCGTTGAAACGTACGGCACTTCTTCGTCGGACGAGAAGCTCGCCCGAGCCCGCGAACTCGGCCTGCAGCACGGCATCAACTACAAACAGAAGGATTATCAGGACGCAATCAAAGAACTGACAAACGGTGAAGGTCTCGACGCAGTATTTGAAATGCTCGGTGGCGAGCATGTCGCGAAGAGTGTGAAGTGCCTGCGCGAATTTGGACGCGTGATCGTGTACGGCGCGGCCACCGGACAGCCTCCCGTTCTTGACACTCGGCTGTTGCACGCGAAGGGTGCGAGCGTCCACGGTTTGTGGTTGAGTTATCTAAGCCAAAATCGATCGTTGATGGATGCGGGGTGGCGGCAACTGTCGCAATGGCTCAATGAAGGCAAGCTGCATCCTGTAATCGGGAAGGTGTTCCCACTCGAAGAAGCGCGGGCAGCATACACGCTGATGCAGGAAGGCAAGAACTACGGAAAGATAGTCCTAAAGATCGCCTAAAAAGAAAACAATGGTAGAGACGCGGCGCAGACGCAGACGCGCAATGCAAGGCACGTTTTATCCGGGGCCTCTCGCTGTCGTGGGTGCTACTTCACAAAACAAATCCCGCCTGTTACGAACGCGTAAAGTCCGCAAAGTTGCTAACGCGGCCCGTCGCGGCTCGTCCAAAACTCAAGTCTCAAGGAAAACGGAACTTCCCGAACCAGGGATTCGTATCCTGAAGCGAGCTTACAGGGGTGAGTGGAGGAAGACCCTCGACTTACTCAAACGAAATTAAGCAGGGTGACGGGACTGGCTCACACTTGGTTTGGCGGCCCAGGTGAGCCGAGTCCAGGCAAAGAGCACGAGTTCGCGGCCCGCGTCTTTTTGCGTCACCCTGACACGCGCATTGTAGGACTTTCTCAGAAAAACACAAGTCCTACGTCAGGAAAACTACAACCAGCCGCCCTTGGGACCGGCCAGAGCCGGACAGAAGGGATCAATGTTATGAAGTGGAACCATGTGGCAAAGAGTGTGGTACTGGCGTTGGCCGTACTGGTGGCAACGAGCGTATTCGCAAGCAATAACAAGGGCTCTCTGCATCTGAGCCAGCCGGCCCAGGTCAACGGACAAGCAGTTCCGGCGGGAGAATACCAGTTGCGCTGGGAAGGCACGGGGTCGAACGTGGAAGTGAGCTTCATGCAGGGGAAGAAAGTCGTGACCAAGGCCCCGGCGAGAGTGGTCGAACTGAAGAGCGCATTTGGCAATGACGCCGCGGTCATCGACCGCGGCACGAGCACGCCATCGCTTACGGAAGTGCGCTTTGCCGGCAAGAAGTATGCCCTCGAGATCGGCGGAGCCGAGAAGGCTGCGATGGGCGAGAGCACCAGGTAGAGATCATTTCCTGAACGAGCGAGGCAGACAGGGGAGGCGCGGGTTTTCTCCCCTGTCCTTTTTAGTTGGAGGCCAGGACGTCGTAGTTATAGTTCACCAGCGCCCGCTTGGGAGCTGCCTTTACCCCTCGCAGCGGTACCTTAGCTGACGGTCCGGCCGTCGGCCAGTTCCAAATAGATGGGGACCAGCATGCGGAACTTGTCGTCCACGCCGGACTGCGTCAGCTTGAAAGCGAATACCACATCACCGTTTGCGTCTTTATCGAAGGTTGTGTCCATCTTGTAGCTGGGCAGCGCGGTTCCGTAGACGTACTCGTTGAAGAACCAGTCCATGCGATGGTTACCTTCGAGATCCATTTCTTTTGTCATGTGCTTCTCCACCATCGCCTTGAAGTCCTCGGTGGTGGCAGCCTTGCCGGAGTAAGTTTTCACGAAGTCCTGCATCGTGGTTTTGAAATTCTGGTCGCCAGCCTGGCGATCCCACATCATCATGCGGACCATGTGCAGGATGTATGCGCCTTTTGGATAAATGAGATCGCGGGTGACGTTAAAGCCGCCTCTGCTGTTGTTGAGCCGGTAGCCCATCGTGAGCGGACCCACATCAATAGCACGAAACCCTTCCCGGTTGCGCTGAGTCAATAACTCGCGTTCATCGTTCCAGAATTCAGTGAACTTCTTGGGATTTTTCTCGACCAGTTGAATAAAGAGCGACGCCGACATGTCGGCGAAGCCCTCGCTCATCCACTGGTCGCGATAGGAGTTGAATCCGACCATGTGTCCCCACCATTGATGAGCGACTTCGTGGGGCCCGACTATCTTCCAGTAACCGCGGTCGCCGAAATCGAGGCCGAGCGAGTGCCGCACCGTGGTGTCGAAGAAGGAGCAGATCGGCAACCACACCAGAGTCGGCCAGGACTGGCCAAAGTCGCAAGCCGTTTGCTGCGACATCGCCAGGCGCTTGTAAGGGAGCGGGCCAAAGTATTCGGAATACAGCTGGACCGAAACCTGTCCCTCCGCCAGCGCGTGCTTGATCATGCCCGTGGTGTTCATGTTTCCTAAAGCGACTGGCGCTCCCATGTGGGAGCCCTGCGTGGGGAGATCTTCGTCAACTGCATGTTGCAGGCTCCGCACCCAGTCAGGAGGCTCTTCATTGGCATAGGATTGCACCAGGTACTCGGGGTTGGTCAGCTTCGCCTCCTCTACTTTGAACCGGCCGAAGTTAAAGCCGGCTACTGTCTGCGGCACCTCGCTCTTCCACACAGTCACGTCTTGGCCGCCATCGTTAGTGTCGCTCACCAGGCTGCCGGTGGCGGTAATTTTCATGCCTTTGGGAATGCGGAAAGTCATATCGTAAGACGTGTACTCGCCCAACGAAGAGCTGGCATTGTTGGGATACCAATTATGACGGGCGATGGGAAAGTAGTTGCCATTCCCTTCGTTAGAGACGGCTTCTTTCCCACTGTAGGCGATTGTAATAGTGGATTTTTCTCCCGCGGCCAGAGCCTTGGGCAAAATCACCGAGAAATCGGCGTCGTCATTCTTGTCTTCCTGAATAAATGAGAGTGATTGGCCGCCTTCGGCGGTCACGCTATCCACCCGCAGCCGGCGGTAAAGGTCGAAGGGCACGACGCGCAGTCCGTTCACGCGCGAGACGAAAGTGGTGGTGGCCTTGCCAATCAGGTTGGCGTTCTTCTCGATGGTCGTTTGGAGCTGCTGGTGTTCGATATGAACCACGCCATTGGTCTGAGAACCGAGGGCCGTGCCCTGCTTGTACTCGTCCGCATAGTGAAATGCCGCCCACACCCCCAGCTTGTTCTCGTCATAGGTAGCAAATTCAACTTCTTCCGGGTCCACCGGCATGACCAGCGGCGGCGCACCGTGAGGATCGATCGCAAAGATTTCTTTGCCGCTGTATTTCTTGCCGTGAATGAACGCCAGGAAAAAGCCTCCGGGCTCGGTGCTTAAAACGTCCTGCAACAGGCGCGCTTCCAGGTTCCACTTCAGAATCTGGTTGTGACGCATCGTACTTTGGCTGTCATGGAGCAGGCCGGCATCACAGGCCGCTGAGCCGGCGCCTCCTGCTTTCTTGATCTCGTCGTAAGTCGAGTCAGTAAAACGGAAGACGGCCTGGCTGAAGTTCTCGCTGAATTCGCTTTCTCTGGTCAACATCTTGAGACTGGCCATCTCGGAGGGCAGACGCGGATCGAGAACGAGATTGCCGTCTCCGACGAATACTGCTCCCGTTACTTTGCCGCCTACGGGCGCGACGAAACAGATCGTCCCGGAGCGTAGATGGAAGGTTGCCGCATCGCGATGGAGCGTCAGGTTGCTGACCCCGATGGTTTCACTGCCGAGCGTGAGGTTGCGCAGTTGCTGGTAAGCGGGATCGGAGTTGCGGCCGGGGGCGGGAGTGTCGGTGGCAAAGAGGGGGAGAGATAGGACCAGCAGAACGGTCACGCACCCGGATGTACGACGA
>WNFF01009534.1_pt1 | contig 12886 bp, 12 predicted proteins | sample 5400441 | NCBI WGS metagenome assembly WNFF01 (sample SAMN13153345, study PRJNA577476) | soil metagenome | isolation source: 120 cm saprolite under Douglas fir tree site 2 hole 3 replicate 1 | place: USA:California | collected 2015-04-18
CGTCTTTCCAGCTCTTTGAGCGGCAGCAATTCCTCTTTCTCCGGCACACGTTCGCTCGACGGATAGTGCAGGCTCGACGGCAGATCTCCCACGTGAATGATCGGGCCGGAGCCCAGCGCCACGGCGCGCTCGATGGCGTTCTCCAGTTCGCGGACGTTTCCCGGCCAGTCGTAGGCCACCAGCCGGCGCATGGCGTCCTCCGAGATGGTCCGCGCCGGTCCCTGAGGGTCCGAGAACTTGTCAAGAAAAGAGGTCACCAGGAGCGGGATGTCGCTTTTCCGTTCGCGCAGCGGCGGCAGCTTGATCTGCACGACGTTCAGCCGGAAATACAAGTCCTGCCGGAAACTTCCATTGCGGATGGCCGCTTCCAGGTCGCGGTTGGTGGCGGCGATGATCCGCACATCGATGCGGCGGCGCTCCGTGGAACCTACCGGTTTCACTTCGCGCTCCTGCAGGACGCGCAACAGTTTGGCCTGCAGATCCACGGGCAAGTCGCCGATCTCATCCAGAAATAACGTGCCGCCCTGCGCCGCCTCCAACAGGCCCTGCTTGGCCTGCACCGCCCCGGTGAACGCGCCTTTCACGTAACCGAACAACTCCGACTCGATCAGTGTTGGCACCAGAGCCGAACAGTCCACCGGCGTGAAGGGGCGGTTCTTGCGCTCTCCCAAGAAATGGATGCTGCGCGCCACCAGCTCTTTTCCTGTTCCGCTCTCTCCCAGGATCAGCACGGGATACTGGTGCAGGCTTACCTTCTCGATCATTTTGTATACGCGCTGCATTCTTTCCGATACGCCGATGAGACCGCCAAATCCCGGCCGAGTCCGCAACTGCTCTCGCAACAGCTGGTTTTCCCGATTCAGATCCACATCCCGCGCCACGCGCATCAGTCGCGTCTGGAGATCCTCCACGTGAAAAGGTTTGGTCACGTAATCCGCCGCCCCCATGCGCGTGGCCTCTACCGCCGAATCGATGGTGCCGTATTGCGTTAGAACCAACACCGCCACCTGCGGGTAAAAATCGCGAACCCGCTTCAGCAGATCCAAGCCGCTGGATTGCGGCAGCTTCAAGTCGGTCAGTACGATGTCCACGGCTTGCGATTCCAGCGTGGCCAGCGCCTCATCTACCGTCGCCGCCGAGATGGCTTTCATCCCGCAGGACTCGGCCACTTCCGAGCAGAGTTTGCGCGTGGCTTCCTCGTCCTCGACCACCAGTACGGTCGTCGCCACCGCGGACCGCCGCACAGCTGATTCTTCACTCATCGCCACCGCCTAAAGGCTGCCTTCGTTCTGTTTTCGCTGCATCCCCCGTGCCATTTGCGGAAAAGCTGTCCGCTATTCATAAATCAATATCGTAGCTATCTTAGCACTAAAGCGGCGGTACCATTTTGGGAATTCCTTCTTCCCTCGCGCCGCCTTAACTCCAAGATAACTCACTTGTTTTCAATTTGTTGCCAAATTGGGAATTGTGGAAATCCCACTTCGAACAAAAGAATCTGGCGAGGGCTGTCTTCTGAGGTAGCTTGGAAAGAGACAAGTAGGGCTCCCCGAAATTTCTCGACGAGCGTTTCCTCGCCCGGCTCGCGCGTCTTCCGCTCCGTAGTTTGTCAAGGCCCGTGGCACGGTTTTCTTCGATGCGCCCCGCATTTATGCTGCGTTTATCTCCCACCTGCCAACGTCTCTTAAAAGGAGCAGTGATGTCATTTGAAAATTCCTTCCTGTTGGCGACCGGAGAATTTTCGAAGCCAGCTGGAAAAGCGGCAGCACACCTCAGTCTTCTTTTGAAGGAGTTCGGTTCGTCCAACTGATACAAAGGAGAAAAACCGATGAACACGAAACGCAAGATCAGCATCCTCCTGATCGCCGGACTCGCCGCCGCAGGGACGGCCGCAGCCCAAGACCAGGAGAAGAAAATCAAACGCTCCGATCTGCCGGCCGCTGTGGAGAAGACCGTCGCGGCGCAAAGCGCAGGCGCGACGATCAAGGGCTTCTCACAGGAAAAGGAGAACGGCCAGATTTTTTACGAAGCGGAGATGATCGTAAACGGGCACACCAAAGACGTCCTCATCGATTCCAACGGCGCGGTCGTCGAAGTGGAAGAAGAAGTCGCCCTGGACGCTCTCTCCCCGGAAGTCAAAGCCGGACTTTTGGCCAAGGCCGGCAAAGGCAAGATCACGGCCGTGGATACGATTAAGAAGCATGACAAGCTGGTGGCGTACGAAGCCAAAGTGAATACCAACGGGAAAAAGTCTGAGGTGCAAGTCGGCCCGGATGGCAAGCCGCTCGACCACGAAGAGTAGCTCAAGCTCTATGCCGCAAGATTGAGCTTTCCGCATTGCAGGGTCCGGGTTTCCGAAAACGTCGCTTCGCCGTCTGGGCATTCGAGACGCGCGTAATCCGGAAGTCCATCCACAATTTGCTGCAACCCCAGCCGCCGGTAAAATTCGACAGCCGCTTTCACATTCGTCGAGGGCATGGTCACTTGATTTAAGTTCATCAAACTCCACCTTCCTTCGGACTCACACGCTTCAAATCCGCCAGGGGATACGATGTGACCAGGCTCTCCCAGGCGGATACCCAACTTGCGCATCCCCCGACCTGTAACTTACACTAGCGCATTGCGCACCACACCGCCCTGCCAGCCCGGCGCGCCGTCTCTGCCCCACTTCGTCCGATTGGCTGGGTCGTTACCATCCTGCGTGTGGCCCCAGGTTTGGCAATACTCTCTGTGACCGCGAGGCGGTGGAGATTTCTGCGGCTCCGATCAGGCGGGGCCGGCTCTCAGGGGAGATCATCGTGGCAACGCCACTGGAAAACTGGGTAGAGGAATCGGCCCGGCTCACCAAGCCGGAACGCATTGTTTACTGCGACGGCTCCGCAGCCGAAAACGAGCGGATCGTCGGCGGGATGCTGCGCGACGGCGAAGCTCACCGGCTAAACGAAAAAACCTATCCCAACTGCTACCTTTTCCGCAGCAGCCCCAATGACGTGGCCCGCACCGAACATCTCACCTTCATCTGCTCGCCGAAAAAAGACGACGCAGGTCCCACCAACAATTGGATGGACCCGGAAGGCGCCAAGCAAAAACTCGGCGCTCTCTTCGACGGCGCCATGCGCGGCCGCACCATGTATGTTGTGCCGTACATCATGGGTCCGGCCAGTTCACCCATCAGCAAAATCGGCGTCGAAATCACCGATAGCCCCTACGTCGTCGCCAGCATGCGCATCATGTGCCGAATGGGAAAAATCGCCATGGATCGACTGGGCTCGTCCTCCGATTTCGTGCCCGGCCTACACTCCCTCGGGGATCTCGATCCCTCGCGCCGTTACATTACGCACTTCCCACAGGAAAAACTGATCTGGAGCATCGGTTCCGGCTACGGGGGCAACGCGCTGCTCGGCAAGAAGTGCTTTGCGCTGCGCATCGCCAGCGTCATGGCCCGCGAACAGGGCTGGATGGCCGAGCACATGCTCATCCTCGGCCTCGAATCCCCCGGCGGCAAAGTCACCTATATGGCTGCGGCCTTCCCCAGCGCCTGCGGTAAGACGAATCTCGCCATGATGGTTTCCACTCTCGAGAGCCAGGGCTACCGCGTATGGACCGTTGGCGATGACATCTCCTGGATGAAAGTCGGCGAGGATGGCTACCTTCACGCCATCAATCCGGAATCGGGATTCTTCGGCGTGGCGTCCGGTACAGGCTCCAAGACAAACCCCAACGTGATGGCCGCGATGACGCGCAATACGCTCTTCACCAACGTGGGGCTGACGCCGAATCGCGAACCGTGGTGGGAAGGCATGGACTCCGCTCCGCCCGAGGGTTTGATCAACTGGAAGGGCGAAGTGTGGGACAAGTCCAAAGGGCCGGCGGCGCATCCCAATTCGCGATACACCGTGCCTGCGCAGCAAGCGCCCGGGATTTCGCCGAAGTGGGAAGCGCCTGAGGGCGTGCCGATCTCCGCATTCATCTTCGGCGGCCGGCGCGCGCGCGTGGCTCCGCTCGTGTACGAATCCTTCGATTGGCAGCACGGCGTCTTCGTCGGGGCCACCATGGCCTCGGAGACCACCGCCGCCATAACCGGCGAGGTCGGCATCACGCGCCGCGATCCCATGGCCATGCTGCCTTTCTGCGGCTACAACATGGCCGATTATTTTGGCCATTGGCTGGAGATGGGCAAGCGCATCCCGCATCCCCCGAAAATTTTCCATGTGAATTGGTTCCGGCGCGGCACGGACGGAAAATTCCTGTGGCCCGGCTTCGGCGAAAATGTCCGCGCTCTGAAGTGGATTCTGGAGCGCGTGGAAGGCCGCGGCCAAGCGCAGGAAACCGCCATCGGCTTCGTTCCCACGCGCAACGGACTCACTCTGGATGGCTTGAAAATCTCCTCCGAAGCGATCAACGAACTCCTGCGCGTAAATGCGGAAGACTGGGAGCCGGAACTGGCCGATACAAAACAATTTTTTGATAAGTTCGGCGATCGTCTGCCCCGGGAAGTGATGGACGAACATCGCCGCCTCGCGCAGCGCTTCCAGCGCACTGTCTCCGCCTGACCCAACCCCTGGCAGCAACAGGACGCGCCGCCCTAGCTCCGGTCGCGTTCGCTTTTTCAAGTCGCGTAACAGTCAGAGGATCGATTCAATTTCGGCGTCGAGGGAGATATGCGTGGCGGGAATGCCGTTGATCGAGAACCGCGTTCCTTCGCCTTGCGTGAAATGGAAAAACCGGCTGATGTGGTAGTCCTCGTCGTAGCCGGAGAAGAGCCGCTCCGTCTCGGCATCACTAAGTTGAAAAGCGGTGAGCGGCACCGTCTTGCCGAATTCGCCGGCCAGCGAGCGATAGCGGTCCACTAGTTCGCGGAGGGGCATCATCGGCGCGCGGCGAGCAGCTTCGGCGCTCATGGCGGGCTCCTGGAGGCGAGTGTGAAGCAAAGAAGTAATGAAGTAAAGAGCTAGGCAGGCAAGACGAGCATCCTCACCGGATGCTCGATTTGGTAAGATGTTGGATGAAATTCAGGATCGGAAGATTCGGTGGGACAGACGGCGCCGGATTTTATGCTGCTGAATCAGGACAAGAAAGAAGTGAGGCTTTCCGATTTCGCTGGAAAGAAGAACGTCGTGCTGGTGTGGTACCCGCTGGACTGGAGCCCGACCTGCACGAACGAGCACGTTTGCTTCGTGAATGACATGAAGGCGTTCGAAGCGCTGGATGCGGAAGTGCTCGGGATCAGCGTCGATAGCACGTGGTCGCACAAAGCGTTCGCGGAAAAGATGGGAATTAAATATTCCCTGCTGGCGGATTTTCATCCGCGCGGGGCAGCAAGCGAGAAATATGGCGTGTACCTCGCCGACAAGGGCATCACGGGCCGCTCCGTCGCGATCGTGAACAAGGCGGGAAAAGTGGCTTGGTTCAAGAATTACGACATTCCGGTTGTGCCGGATGTGAAAGAAGTGGCGGCAGCGCTGCAGCAAGTGAAAGCAGCGTCCGCGTAAAAACGAAACGTCTAGAAAAAAGGAGCGGGCCGGCGATTGCCGGCCCGTTTTCTTTTACGAAGCGGTCATCGCGGCAAAAAGCATCGGTTGCAGCAGCCAGAGCAAGAGGACGAGAATTCCCGAGCCAATGAGAGGAACGCGCAGAGAGTTTGGCTGAACAACCGAATAGCATGCGGCCAGACCCGGCGTCACCACAAAGAAAGCGCGTCCCGCAAGCAGGATCCAGCTCAGCCAGTTTTCCGGCATCCGTGCCGCAAGCCAGTGAAGAGCCGCGTCCCCTCGCAGCCCGGGAAATTGGAGAACGTAACTGAACGTAACGATGGCGAGAAGAACGATCGCAAAGGGATCGTGTTTCCTGGTTTTCGCCTCTTCAGTGGACCCCTGCGAGGAAACCTCGTGACTCGCGAAGGAAGGCTCGTCTTCCGGTAGCACGCGCACCCAGCCGATCGCCAGCGGGACCGCCGCGCCCACGACGAGCATGCAGAGAAAAACAAAAGCCAAGCCGGGATCCAGAATCATTGCGGCAAACATTTTCAGCCTGAGCGGCGCTCGCGAAATGCGAAGTATACAACTGGGAAAGGACGTAGGGGAAAGGGCCGACGATTGGCGAGCGAGCTCCATGGCCCCCAGAGTTCAATGCGTGCTTGGCGGGGCGGACTTGCCCGCAGGCGAGCCCGATTGCTCTTACGGCGCCGCGGCCGCATTGGCGAACGAGCGCACCAACAGCACCAGCTGCCAGCGCTGCTCTTCGCTGAGCCGCTTCTTGAAGGCAGGCATGGGCTTTCGGCCCTGGCTGATCTGGTAAAAAAGTTCGCCATCGGTGCGTGCGTTCATGTGCTTCGCATCGGTAAGATTGCCGGGAGGAGGATCGTACATCTTGCCTTCTGGCCCGTCGCCTTTGCCGGTTTCGCCGTGGCACTGCACGCATTTGTCCAGGTAAATCAAGCGAGCGGAACCCAATGCCGCCGCGGATGGCGCGATCGGGTTTTTGAGTTTCTTAGCTTCCTCGGGAACGACCCATTCCCTGTTTTGCAACACCGCCAGAACAATCGAGATGGCGATGAAGGCGAGAACGAGAGCGAACAGGGTTTTGCGCAGAGCGAGAGTCCGTGTCGGGGCGGCAGTCATGAGGAGAGAAAATTCTCGCACAGTCGCTGGGCGAGCGAAAGCCGCGCGGCGCAAGAAGGACTCTCTCGATGCGCGCTGCAAACGCTCAGTGTCGGCTTGTTGGCGGCTTAACCGGAACGGAAAATTAGCCAGAGAAGCTCGGCATTAAAGAAGAGCACGGCGGCAGCGACGATCCAGGCAATAACAGAGGTAGCGCGAGAATTGGTGAACTCGCCCATCTTGGCGCGGTCGCCCGTGAATTGGATGAGTGGAATAATGGCAAACGGCAGCTGAAAACTGAGAACGACCTGGCTGAGGATGATGAGTGCGGTGACTTTGCCTTTCCCTGCGAAGCCGATCACAAACGCCGCGGGGATGATGGCGATAGAGCGGGTGATCAAGCGGCGCAGCCAGGGCTTCAGGCGAATCTCAAGAAACCCTTCCATGACGATCTGTCCGGCGAGCGTGCCGGTGAGCGTGGAATTCTGGCCGGAGGCGAGGAGCGCGCAAGCGAAGACGGTGCTGGCAAGGCTCACGCCGAGGACGGGGCTGAGAAGTTTGTAGGCTTCGGCGATTTCGGCCACGTTGGAGAGGCCGCGGGTGTGAAACGCGGCAGCGCCGAGGACCAGGATGGCGGCGTTCACGAAGAGGGCGAAGCCGAGGGCCAAAGTGGAATCGAGCACGGCGTAGCGAATAGCTTCGCGGCGATCGCGCGAAGAGTCTCCGAACGCGCGCGTCTGCACGACGCTGGAGTGCAGATAAAGATTGTGCGGCATGACCGTGGCGCCGAGAATGCCGATGGCGATATAAAGCATTTCGCGGTTGCGAAGAATTTCCGCGCGCGGAAAAAAGCCGAGAGCGGCTTCACGCCAGAGCGGCTGAGCGAAGAAGATTTCGTATGCGAAACACGCGGCGATCGAGGCGATGAGCGTGACAACAAAGGCTTCGATGATGCGGAAGCCGCGGCCCTGTAACGCGAGGACGATCAGAACGTCGAAGGCGGTGATGAGCACGCCGGCGAGCAGCGGCAAGCCAAACAGAAGTTTCAGCGCCACGGCGGAGCCGAGCACCTCGGCGAGGTCGCATGCGGCGATGGCAATTTCACACATTACCCAAAGGGCGATGGCTGTGCGGCGGGAATAATGGTCGCGGCAGGCCTGGGCGAGGTCGCGGCCGGTGGCGATGCCGAGCTTCGCCGAAAGCGCCTGGAGAAACATCGCCATCAGGTTGCTGATGAGAACAACGCTCAGGAGCGCGTAGCCGAATTTCGAGCCGCCCCCGATGTCGGTGGCCCAGTTGCCGGGGTCCATGTAGCCGACGGCGACGAGATAGCCGGGGCCGGCAAAGGCGAGCATTTTGCGAAGCCACGACGCGCCCGGGGCAATGGGAATCGTGCGATGCACCTCGGGCAGCGAGGGCATGGCGACGTCATGCCGCCAGGCAGCCGGAGAGAAAATGCTGGAGGACGATTGCCCGCTGACGGGTGGTTCCATTTCGAGTTGTGGCGGGACCGTGGGTGCCATGGACTATGTTAACTATGCTAAATGTCCCTACTAAACTACACTTAATGCCAGGGCGCTGTCAATGGAACTTGCGGGGCCGGGTGCTCTACGGAGCAGCACCAGGCAGGGCGCGGGCGCAGAAAGCGCGGCTATGATAAGTTCGTGAAGGCGTTTTGGGAGAGATAAACGATGGACGAGCAGCGGCCGGCGCAAGGTCAGGTACAAATCAAGGCGGATGAAAAAGAGCTGCAAGGACAGTACAGCAATCTGGTGATGGTTCACCACAACTTGGAAGAGTTCACGCTGAACTTTATCTATATTTTCCCGAATGGAACGCAGGGGAAGCTGCTAAGCAGCGTGATCGTGAACCCGGCGCATGCGAAACGCATTTGGCGGGCGCTGGGCGAGAATATCTCGCGGTATGAGGCACAGTTTGGAACCATCAAGGAGGCGCCGGCGGGCAGCGAGCCCACGCCAAAGGTGGGTTTTGTGCAGTAGCGCCCGTGTGCGTTGCCTGTCGAGCCGTGCTAAAATCTTCGCGTCGTTCCTCGAACGGGCCTGTAGCTCAGGTGGCTAGAGCGCGCCCCTGATAAGGGCGAGGTCGGTGGTTCAAGTCCACCCAGGCCCACCAGCCTTCGCTCTGCCTCTTCAGCGAAGGCTGCCGCGCCGAAGCCCAAAGGGCGGAGGCGGGCGTTGCCCTCGCGAGCTACGGCTCGGCGGGCCAGTATCCCCGCTAGAGTTTCATGACCTATGTGTATATCCTCCGCAGCATAGAGCACCCCGAACATCACTACATCGGAGTCACCAGCGACTTGCGCGCTCGTTTGCAGAGGCACAACGCAGGCGAAGTATCGCACACGTCGAAATACGCGCCTTGGGCGATAAAGAACTACATCGCATTCACCGACGAGAAACGGGCCTTCGCGTTCGAGAAGTATCTTAAGTCAGCATCCGGCAGGGCCTTCGCCAAAAAACGTCTTTGAGATAATTGGGAGTTGGGCGGGATCGACCCACTGGCGCTTTTGGGCGGCAAATCCGCACAAATGCCGGGGTCGCTCCCCCCGAATCGAGGTTTTCGTCCGCGGTCATTTTGCAGACGGAATTCTCGCGATCCATTCTTCGCCGGGGCCTTATCTCAAGAAGGTAGCTGAACGCGAGGCATGAAAGGCTCCTTAGGATAAAATGCACAAGGGAATTTTGGAATCAGGCTTCAACCCATGGAAGCACGCATCATCGGCCAATCTGTTCCGCGCAAAGAAGGGCGCGACAAGGTCACCGGCCGCGCTCGCTACGTGGACGATCTCACATTTCCCGAAATGATTCACGGGGTGACGGTGCGCAGCACCGTTGCGCGCGGCCGCATTCGCGGAATTCATTTCGAAGGCGCCATTCCCTGGGCGGAATTCACCATCGTCACGGCGAAGGATATTCCGTCTAAAAACTGCGTGGCGCTGCTCGTCGAAGACCAGTCCTGCCTCGCCGATGAATTCGTCAACCACCCCGAAGAGCCGGTCGTGCTGCTCGCTCATCCGGACAAATATCTGCTCGAAGAGGCGCGCCGTGCGGTGCGCATCGAAATCGAGCCGCTGCCCCCGATTTTCACGATCGACGATTCGCTCGCACAGAAACAAGCCATCTGGGGCGAAGACAATATTTTCAAATCCTTTCGCGTGGAAAAGGGCGACGTGGACCGCGCCTGGGGCGAAGCAGACTACATCGTCGAAGGCGAGTACGAGACCGGCGCGCAGGAGCAGCTCTACATCGAAACGCAGGGCATGATCGCGCGGGCGAACGCGAAGGAGGGCGTCACCGTGTGGGGCTCGCTGCAGTGCCCGTATTACGTGCACAAGGCGCTGGCGCGGCTTTTCGGATTGCCGAAGGAGCGCGTCCGCGTGGTGCAAACGGAAACCGGCGGAGGATTCGGCGGCAAGGAAGAATATCCCTCGATGATCGCGTGTCACGCCGCGCTGCTCGCGTGGAAATCCGGCAAGCCCGTTAAGATCATCTACGACCGCGCGGAAGACATGGCCGCGACGACGAAACGCCACCCTTCGCGGACGCGCCACCGCACGGGCGTTTCGCGCGACGGCAAACTCCTGGCGATGGAGATCGACTTCACTCTCGACGGCGGCGCGTATGAAACGCTTTCACCGGTCGTTCTCTCGCGCGGAACCATTCACGCTGCCGGACCTTACCACTGCCCCAACGTGCGCATTCGCAGCCGCGCGGTGGCCACCAACGCGCCTCCGCACGGCGCGTTTCGCGGATTTGGCGCGCCGCAGAGCGTCTTTGCCCTCGAACGCCATCTGGACCGTGTCGCAAGCGCCGTGGGGCTCGCGCCGGAAGAATTGCGCCGGCGAAATTTCATCCACGAGGGCCAGGCTTTGGCTGTCAATCAGGTGATTCGCGAAAAAGTGGACATGGGCCGGCTGCTCGACCGCGCGCTCGAATTGAGCGGTTACCACGCGAAGCGCAAACGTTTTCAAGAAGAAAATTTGTTCACCACGATCAAGCGGGGCATCGGATTCGCCGCATTTTTGCACGGCGCGGGATTCACCGGATCGGGCGAGGAGTATCTCGCTTCCGAAGTTGCGTTGGAGGCCACGCGCGACGGCCGGGTGCGCGTGCTCGCGGGCAGCACGGAAATGGGCCAGGGCACGAACACGATTTTTGCGCAGATCGCGGCAGAGACTCTGGGCCTCGATTGCGAGCAGATCGACATCATGCAACCGGATACGGCCATCGTTCCGAACAGCGGGCCGACGGTGGCTTCGCGCACGGCCATGATTGTCGGAAAACTGGTGGAGTCGGCGGCGCGCAGCTTGCAGCAAACGCTGTTCGACAGCGGATTTCTGAAATCCGGTTATGGCGCAACAGGTTTTGCAGATGCTTGCCGGCAGTACATCGACAAATTCGGGGCGCTGCAATCTCTCATCAAGTATGAACATCCGAAGGATCTTCACTGGGACGATGAACATTACCAGGGCGACGCCTACGGCGCATACGCGTGGGCTGTTTACGTCGCGGAAGTTTCGGTGGACACGCGCACGGCCGAAGTGCGCGTGGAAGATTTTGTCGCGGTGCAAGAAGTCGGCAAGGTGATCAATCCGGTGCTCGCGGCAGGCCAGATCGAGGGCGGCGTGGGGCAGGGGATCGGTTTCGCGCTTTATGAAAATGTCGTATGGCAGGAAGGGCGCATGGTGAATGGGCAGATGACCAACTACATCATGCCCACTTCGATGGACGTTCCTCCGATCCGTGTTTTCTTCGAGGAGATTCCGTACACGCGGGGGCCCGCAGGCGCAAAAGGACTCGGGGAACTGCCGCTGGACGGGACGGCGCCCGCGATTGCCAATGCGATCGCCCACGCAACCGGCGTGGACATCGCGCGAATTCCCGTGACGCCGGAAAGCCTGCTCAGCTTGTTGGAGAGCGTGCATGCCTGAGGCGGCGCGCAAGATTCGCGTGCAGTGCGTTGTGAACGGGCGCGCTGCAACGTTCGAAACCTATCCGATGGCGCGGCTGCTCGATGTGCTGCGCGAGCAGGCGGGCCTGACCGGCACGAAGGAAGGCTGCGGCGAAGGCGAGTGCGGAGCTTGTTCGATCGAGATGGACGGAGCGCTGGTAAATAGCTGTCTGGTGCCGGCGCTGCAGGCGGAGGGCGCACAGATTCGCACGATCGAAGGCGTCGCCGATGACGCGCGGTTGCACGCCGTCCAGCAGGCCTTTCTCATGCACGGCGGCGCACAGTGTGGCATCTGCACGCCCGGAATGATTCTCGCTGCCGTGAATCTTCTAGCGCGCAACCCTCGGCCGTCCGAAACAGAAATTCGTGAAGGGCTTTCCGGAAATCTTTGCCGCTGCACCGGCTATACCAAAATTTTCGCCTCGGTCGTCGAAGCCTGCCGCGATGCGGAGAAGCACGCATGAGATCGTACGTTCCGCGGTACGAAATGGAAGCCCCGCGCGATTTAGGTGCGGTGCTCGAACGGATGGCGCGCGAGCCGGGCGCATGGAAACCCTTTGCCGGGGGAACCGACCTGATGGTGCTGCTCGAAGCAGGAAAACTTCCCCACCGCAAATTTGTGAACATCTGGGGCCTGCCCGCATTGCGTGGAATTGAAATTACACCAGCGCACGTTACGCTCGGCGCGCTCACAACCTATACGGAGTTGCGACGCCACGAAATCATGGCACGCGAATTTCCACTGTTATGCCAGGCGGCTGCGGAAACAGGAAGCATCGCCACGCAGAATCGCGGAACGCTGGGGGGAAACATAGCGAACGCGTCGCCCGCCGCCGACTCGCCGCCCGCACTCTTTGTGTACGACGCGGAGCTCGAACTTGTTTCCGCGAGTGGCGCGCGCTGGGTTCCTTATCATGGCTTCTGGTCCGGTTATAAGCAGATGGACTTGCGGAGCGGCGAACTGATCCGCCGAATCCGGCTGCCGCGCGAAAAGGGCGGTTGGAAGCAGTATTACCGGAAAGTTGGAACGCGGCGGGCGCAAGCGATTTCGAAAGTGTGCTTCGCGGGCGTCGCGCGCGTGGACGCGGGCCGCATTGTGGACGTTCGAATTGCACTCGGAAGCGTCGCGCCAACGGTGTTACGCGCCGTCGAAACCGAAAAAACGCTGCGTGGTGAGAGTTTGTCGCCTGCGATCTTGCGTGCCGCTCAAGGAGTGCTTGCACGAGAAATTGCGCCGATTGACGACATGCGCTCGACGTCGCGTTATCGCCGCCGCGTCGCGCAGAATCTTCTCGCAGAATTCTGCGAGGTCCTTTCGGCCT
>WNFF01004691.1_pt1 | contig 12882 bp, 13 predicted proteins | sample 5400441 | NCBI WGS metagenome assembly WNFF01 (sample SAMN13153345, study PRJNA577476) | soil metagenome | isolation source: 120 cm saprolite under Douglas fir tree site 2 hole 3 replicate 1 | place: USA:California | collected 2015-04-18
CCGTTCGGAGTCGACGGGGCAGCGATGAGGGTGTAGCCCAACTGGCGCGCACGCCGCTGGAGGTCGTCGACGACGCGCGGCACGGTTGGATGATTTACCGAGGTGATCCAACGGCGGTGGCAGTCTGCGCTTACTTTCGCCTAGACCGCCCCGAGCAGGCGCGAATGGATCCAATCGGCGAAGACGAGCAACCTGACGTCACCCCCGGCTTCGCCAATCGCCTGGATACCGATGGGCAGACCGTTCCGGCCTGTCCCAACCGGCAAGCTGATGCAAGGCAGGTGGAGCGTCGTCCAGATCCGGTTGAACACAGGATCTCCGGTGGCTTCGAGGCCCGCCGGAGCTTCTCCTGTGGCGCTGGGGGTAATCAACACCTCGTGCCGCGAAAAAATGGGAAGCATTTGGCGCCGGCAATCTTCTGCCTGCTTCAGCGCTGAGCGATACGCCTCCGGTGAGCAGGCATCTGCGTCAGCGAAAAGCTCGTGGAGTTTCCGTCCCAGCGCATCGGCATGGCGCTGCCGTTCTTTCTTGAGCGATGAAACGAATCGCCCAGCTCGAGCTCCTCGACCTGTGCGCCCGCCTTGCGCAGACGGTCGACCGAATCGAGGACGACGCGCTGAGAATCTGGATCAGCCAGGGGCCATTGTTCGGTGCGGCACAGGCCGATGCGGGGCGGGCCCCGAAGGATGGGAAGCGGCCGCTGCTTGCCGCGGATTGCCTGCGACAGCAAAGGCAAATCAGAGACGGAACGGGCAAAGATGCCTAAGGTGTCCAGCGATGGCGCCAGGGGTCTGATTCCGGCCATCGGGAGCTCGCCAAAGCTCGGTTTGTATCCGAGCACACCGCAGAATGAGGCCGGACGGATGATGGATCCGGCTGTTTGGGTCCCCAGGCTTGCCGGCACCATGAAATCCGCGACCGCCGCCGCCGAGCCACTCGACGAGCCGCCGGGAGTGTGCTCCGGGTGATGGGGGTTTCGGGTCTTCCCAGGCGTGAAGTACGCAAACTCCGTCGTCACCGTCTTGCCCAGGATGAGCGCTCCAGAGCGGCGAAGGGCCGCGACGCACTCGGCGTCGGCAAGCGGTCGATGACCCCGGTAGATCGAAGAGCCGTACTCACAAGGCATGTCGGCGGTATCGATGATGTCCTTGATCGCGATCGGAAGTCCGAACAATGGCCCGATCGGTTTGGCGTCGAGGGCGCGTGCGTGGGACACCACCTGGTCGGGATCGATGAATTGCCACGCCTGCACCACCGGTTCCCGGGTGCCGATTCGATCCAGGCACGCCCGCGCCAGCTCCTCGGAGCTGATTTCGCGCCGGGAAAGTAGACCCACTGCCTCGGCCGCCGCCAGCTGATGGAGCGCTTTCACACTTCCCACCACCGCCTGGCGATCTGAACGTACGCCTCCACCGCCTGGCCGATTCGATCGAGCTCGCAATACTCATCCGTCTGGTGCGCCATCGCCATCTCCCCGGGACCGAGAACGATGGTCGGAATGCCACCGTATGCGGGCGTCAGGGCGCTGGCGTCGGTGAAGTAGGGCGCCGCTTCCACTTCGGGACGAGAACCGAGGACCCCGGTCATTATCTCGAACACATCCTCCACCCAGCCGTTCTCGGTCGGCGTCAGCACCGCGGGCACGTCGACGAATGGCTCGAGGGCGACCTCCTCGCCGAGAGCGGCTTGCAATCGCCGGCGCAAGGCCGCGTGCTCCTGGCCGGGGATAGTTCGGATATCGATTCCAATCTCGGCGCGGTCCGGGACCGAGTTGATGTTGAGCCCGCCGGAGATGGTGCCCACATTCAAGGTCGGCTTCCCCAGCAGAGGGTCCGGCGCTACGTCGAACCGGAACTGCTGCAGGGCGCTGACGGCGCGGGCTGCCGCATAGATGGCATTCACACCCTTTTCGGGCATCGACCCGTGCGCGGTCACCCCGGCGGTTCGTCCGCGCAGCCACAATGCCCCCTTGTGCCCGACTTCCCCGGCGAGGATTAATAGGACCAGCCCGGAGTGGCTGCGTGCAAGCTTGGCGAGATCGAGCGCGGCAATGACAAATGCGGCGACCCCGCTCTTCATGTCGCTCGATCCGCGGCCGTAGAGCCTGCCGTTCAGGACGTCACCGCTGAATGGATCTCGAGACCAGGGCGCCCCGCCCAGCGGCACAGTGTCGATGTGCCCGGTGAATGCGAGCGAAGGATCGGCGGAGGTGCCTTCGACTTTCGCCACCAGGCTCGTGCGGTCGGGTGCGAACTCATCGAACTCGACGGCGAAGCCTCCGGATTCGAGCAGTCGCGCGAGGTATTCGGCGCAAGCTCGCTCGGGATGGGTGGGATTGATGGTGTTGAATCGAAGCAATTCCTGAGTCAGCTCGATTGCTCGGGTCGAAAGGTTCATGCTCGCGCTCCGCCAGTGCCACCAAAGTACGCCTCTTTCACCCGGTCGTCGCGGGCAAGCTCCGCCGCGGTTCCCTCGGCGACCACCCGCCCCTTGGAAAGGACGTAACCGCGGTCGGCAATCCCCAGGGTCTGGTGCACGTTCTGCTCGACCAGGAAAATGGTCACGCCTTGCTCATTGATGCGCCGGAGCATGGCGAAGTTCTCCCGGACCAGCAGGGGCGACAGGCCCAGGGATGGTTCATCGACGAGAAGCAGCTTGGGCTCGCTCATCAGCCCTCGGCCGATGGAAAGCATGGCCTGCTCACCGCCCGACAGTGTTCCGCCCAACTGAGCGCGTCGCTCCGCCAATCGAGGGAACCAGGTAAAGACGCGATCCAGTCGGGAAGCGATCAGGGCGGGGTCGCGTTCGAGGTACGACCCGACGCGCAGGTTCTCGAGGATGGTGAGCTTGGGGAACACCCTTCGCCCCTCGGGGATGCAAGCGATGCCCTGGGCGACGATCCGGTGCGTGGGGATGCCGACCAGGTCCATCTGTCCAAAGAGCACGCGGCCGCGGCGCGGCGGTGTCAGCCCGAGAATGGAGCGGATGAGCGTGGTTTTTCCGGAGCCGTTGGATCCGAGCAGGCAGGTAATGCTTCGCGGAGCGACCGAGAGAGAGACGTCCTCGAGGACATCCGCCCGATCATACCCGGCGAAAAGATTCTCCACGCGCAGCTCGGCTTCGGAAGCATTCATGAGATTCCCAGATAGGCTTGCCGAACCAGTGGATTCTCCGCCACCTGGGCATAGGTGCCCTCGCACAGCTTTTTGCCGTAGTCGAGGACCACGCAGCGATCGGTGCAGCGCTCGATCACCGACATTTCGTGTTCGATCAGCACGATGGTGAGACGACCGAAACGACGCTTCACCTCCAGGATATCGTCCATCAGTCGGCTGGTCTCCTCTCGAGTCATTCCGGCGGAAGGCTCGTCGAGGAGAAGCAGTCGCGGCCGGCTGATCATCGCCCGACAGATCTCAATCCGCCGCCGGTCGATCAGCGAGATTCCGGCAACCGCCTCGAGCATTCGATCGGCGAGCGGGCGGTTGAAAATCCGGATCAATTCGCGCGCCTCCGAGAAGTTTTGAGCAACCTGTTGCCGGAGAGCCGATCGCTGGAAGAGGTTGAGCCAAGGCCCGTGATCGAGCCGCAAGTGATTGCCAATCATGATGTTGTCGAACACCGAAAGCGGCAGACAGAGCCTGGAGCGCTGAAAGGTGCGCGAGATACCCGCGCGATAGATCTGCTGCGGGCGCAGGCCCGTGACGCGCGATCCGGCAAAATCGACCGATCCGCCGCTCGCCGGATAGATCCCGGTCAGAACATTGAAGAAGGTCGTCTTTCCCGATCCGTTGGGGCCGATCAGCCCGAGGACTTCTCCTTCTTCGACGCTGAAGCTCAATCGATCGATGGCCAATAGCCCACCGAACCGACGGCTCAGATCTCTGCAGAAGAGCAGGGGAGGCGATGCGCTCAAGCGATACCTCGGAAATAGCGCCTCAGCGGCCTTGGGACCAACCCTTCCGGCCGGTAACGAAGAATCACGATCACCAGCGCGGCAAAGAGCAGAAATCGGTATTCCTGGATCACTTGAAGTTTCTCGGGCAAGACGACCACGATGAAGGCGGCGAGCGCGACGCCCCATGCATTGCCGATTCCGCCGAGAAGAACAATCGAAACGAACGTCAGCGACTCAGCGAACGTGAAGTTGTTCGGGGCGATGAAACCGACCATGAAAGCAGAGAGCGCTCCCGCGGCGCCGATCAGAAAATTGCCCAGCGTGAACGCGACGATTTTCCAGCGTGCGATCTCCAGGCCGAACACCGAGGCGGCGGTCTCGTCCAGGCGCACCGCGTCGAGCGCAAGTCCGAGCCAAGAGCGATCCAGGCGCCGAACCAGAGCGAAGGCGAGCGCGAGCAGCGCGACCGCGGCAATCACATAGTTTATGTAGAAGGAGCCGTGAAAAGGACCAATTGTCAACTCTTCGTTGAACTGCCAGCCGAACAGCTTGAAGCCCTGGAGCTTGAGACCTTGCGGACCACCGAGCGAGTCGTTGACCTCGGCGAAGGTCCGGAAGAGCAGTCCAAAGGCAATGGTGATCAACGCCGCGTAATGGCCGCGCGTCCGAAGCAGAGGAAGGAGCAGCAGGGAACCGATCAGCGAGGAGACGGCCCCGCCCAACGCCAGCGCGAGGAGGTTTGGAAGGTGAGTATGAGAGCTGAGAACCGCAGCGGTGTATCCACCCACGCCGAAGAACGCCGCTCCAGCGAAGTTGGCCACTCCCGCAGACCCGAATTGCAGGTGCAGGCCGAGGCAGGCGAGGGTGGCCAGCAGCACCCGGCCGATGAGAAACACGGTGAAATGATCGTCGCGGAACAAGACGCAAATCAGGAGCGCGAAGACGACCCCGGTCAAGGCCCCGGTCTCCTCATGCTCCGCGGCAGCCTGCAAAAAGGGGCGCAGGCCCTTGAGCTGGCGGATCGCCACCACCAGCGCGCCCGCTCCCAAGAGGAGCGCGAGCATGGCTTTTTGCGATTCCACCGCCAGGAAGAGCGCGGCGCCGGCCGCGAACACCGCCGCGACCGCTGATGGAGAGAGTCGTCCCCGGGAAATGGCAGCTTGCATCAGACCCGTTCGCTGACCCTTTCCCCGATCAGGCCGGTCGGCCGCCAGGCCATGAACACGATGACCGCCGCGAAAGCAAAGACGTCTTTGTATGCGCTCGCGAAGGGAAGGGCGACCGCGCCGATCGTCTGCAGCGCGGCGAAAAGGAATCCGCCCAGAATCGCACCGTACATGTTCCCCAGCCCGCCGATGATCGCCGAGCTGAAGCCGATCACGCCCAGAAGCAGCCCCATGCCAAAATTGATCTCATTGTAATACAGACCATTCATCACTCCAGCGATGCCCGCCAACGCCGAGCCAAGCGCGAAGGTAAGCAATACCATCCGCTCGAAATTGATCCCGGAGGTGCGCGCGGTCTCTTCATCCTGGGCCACGGCGCGGATGGCGAGACCCAGGCGCGTCCGGGTGATGAGCAGGTGCATCCCGACAATCAGCAGGCCTCCAGTAGTGAGCAGGATGATGTTGTCGAGCCGGAGGTTGAGACTGCCCATCTGGTAGGCGCGGGCCCCGAGCAGCGCGGGGAATCGATGAGGCTGCGATCCGCCCGGATAGAAGAGGCGGATCGATTCGCGCACCACCGTACCGACCATCAACGTGATCAACAGCGTGTTCAGAGAGGGCGCCGAGCGCAGCGGCAAGACGAGAAGTCGAGCGATCAGCGCGCCCAAAGCCGCCATCGAGAACGCCGCCGAGATCACCACCACCAGGGTCATCCACCACGTTTCGCCGTCGAGCTGACCGAGGAGAGAATAGATCGCAAGCCCGGCGAAGGCTCCGCCGGTCACTAGATCGCCGTGGGAGAACTTGATCACGTCGAGCACGCCAAAGAAGAGCGTGAAGCCTACCGCGACCAGCGCATACATCATCCCCAGCATCGCGCCGTTGATCACGTACTGTCCGAGGAGGCCGATGCTCATCGGTGGACCGAAGACTCAACGCTCACTTGCCGCGGAGCTTGCGCTTCCCGCTGGCGTACTCGCTGTCCTCCCAAACGACCCACTTTCCATCTTGCACGACGTATTTGGTGATCGCCGCCACGGTGTTCTGTCCGTGGTCGTCAAAGGTGATCTTGCCGACGATCGAGTCGCGGTCCTTGACCTTGGCCAGATCGGCGATGATCTTTCGGCGATCGGGGCCGACCTTCTCGATGGTGTCCATCAGCAGCTCCGCTGCCGCGAATGCGAAGGGGCCGTAGGCCTCCGGATTGCCGGTGTATTTCTGCTCGGCGTATTTCTCGGCGAAGAATTTGCCGCCAGGCAACTTTTCCAGCGGCGCTCCCTCCCGAAATGCCAACGCGCCCTCGGCCAGCGGACCGAGTCCCTTGATGAAATCATCGGAGAGGATGCCGGACGTTCCCTGGAAGGCGGCGTCGATACCGAGCTTATCCATCTGTGAGCGGATCCGAACACCGATCGGAGTGAGCCCGCCGAAGTAGAGCGCCTGAGGCTTCAACGGTTTAATCTGGGTGAGCTCGGCGGTGAAATCCTGCTGGTCGGCGGTCACACCGAAGGTCGCATTGATTTGGCCGCCGAGCTTTTTCACGTCTTCGCTGAAGTATTTGTTGTGACCTTTCCCGTAATCGGTGGTGTCATGGATCACCGCCCATTTCCGATAACCCTGGCCAAACATGAAGCTCGCCGCGGTGTCATTCTGGTTGATCATCGTGCCGTTCACCCGATGAATCTCGGGATAGTTGTGGCCATAGGTAATATCCGGAAGCACGGCGCCCCAGACGATGGTGGGCAGGCCAAACTTGTGGAAGGTATCCACGGTGGCGATCGCTACGACCGAGCAGTAATGCGTAACGCCCGCGACAATCGATTTATCCGCCGCCGCCTTGGTTGCCACTTGAACGCCGGTGTCCGGTTTGCACTCGTCGTCGAGGACAACCAGCTCGTACTGGTATTTGTTTTTGGGATTCGTATTGCGCACCTTCACCGCGAGGTCAGTCGAATTTCTACCGCCGATGCCGTTGGCGGAGTTGCCCCCGGTGAGCGATCCAATGAAGGCGATCTTGACTGTGTCCTTCGCACTGACCGGAAGCGCAACGAGGGCAACAGCGAAAACGACGGTTGCCAGAAAACCACGACGCATCGTCCGACTGGGCATATCGGACCGTATAGCAAAAGCTCCGCCGGCTGCACAGGCAAGTTGCAGGGAAGTTTTCGCCCTGCCAGAGGGTCAAAGGCGGGCTAAAACCAGTGAAAGTTATTCGCTCAGATCGAGATTGGACAGCTCGACCAGGTTCTGGTCGGGGTCGTAGATGTAGATCGACCGCAGTTGGCCACCGGCTCCGGTCCGATGAACAGGGCCGAGAATGACAGGAACGGCGTGCCGAGCCAGGTGTTGCACCCATTCCTCCACCGGCTGATCGACAAGAAAACAAATATCGGCCGAGCCAGGTGTGGCGTGCTTCACGTTCGAATCCAGCACCCGATCCGCGGGATGGAGATTCAGTTTCTGGCTGCCGAAATGGAGGGCCTTTCTGCCGCCGGCGAAAGTCCGCACCTGCATTCCGAGGACCTCGGTGTAGAACGAAACCGTTTTGCCGATGTCCTTGACCGTCAAAACAACATGATCAATCGACGTGACGCGCACTTACCTCTTGACTAACACAACCTCGAGATGGGTAAAAGGGCAGCCTCAATGGCTGCCGAATGGCTTCGATGCTCAGGGGTGGGAGTCCCGCGGAAGCGCCGGGTTCTCCTCTCCCAAGCCATCGCTGCTTCGGGGCTCCTGCTCGTCCAACTTCTTGGGACCCTACACTTTGCACTCGTCCAGCACACGCTGTGTTTGGAAGATGGCGAGGCGATTCACGCCGCATCACCCGGGTCGTCTTCCGTCGGCTCGAGAGCGGCTGACGCGGCGTCTCGTGATTTCTCCGGCCTTGGTCGCAGCTCGGCAGAGATTCAAATCCGGGATGCGCACCAGCACTGCCTCCTGCAATCGCACCGACGAGATCAATTTTCGCAACCAGCCTCGCTCCGCGTCGGCTTGTGCTGCTCGTCGCCCGACGCCGATGCGGCACCGAGTCAAGCATTTCAGCCAGCTCAAGCCGAGCTGTTCCGTTTGGCACCAAAGCAATCCCCTCCCGCGTAGAGGCTGGGGGCCGTCACGATAATGACGAGCAGGCTCGTTAGTTGTCGCGCGGACCCTGGCCCGCTTTAGGCGCATCCTCTTTCTCGCCTCGCGAGCTTGGCGTTGGAAGAGCGGTCGCGCTCACCTTGATCGTCGTTCGGAGCGGCGAAGCGCTCAGGCCACCGGCCGGTATTTTTAACTCATTCAGTAAATTGGGAGAAGACCTTGAAAACATACAAGGAGCGATCCACCGCTCTTCGTGCATTGGCGTCGCTTTGCTTGGCGATCATCCCGTTGGGTGGAGTACAGGCAGCAAATCTTGGAATCATTCACGGGACGGTGCGCGACCAGGAGGGTGTGCCCATCGCCAACGTAAGTGTGACGTTATTCGCCCGCGAAAATCGGCTCGTCGACCAGCATATGACCGACAAGGATGGGCACTTTGATTTTGAGCAGGTGCAGTTTGGACAATATCGCATCGTATCAAAGGCGCCGGACGGACGTACCGATGAGCAGCTTGTGGAAATCGCCTCCGGCGATGTCCTTACCTTGGATGTGGTTATGCCCGGTCCGCGACAGGGCGAGGAAGAGGTTGTTGTCGTTGCACCGCGGCCGCATGCCCCGCGACCGCCTACGACGGCGAGCTCGTCTTCCAAACTTGATCATGCAGATATTCAATCACTTCCGCGCGGGGACACTGCCTCGGTCAATGAGGTTTTGGCCACGCAGCCCGGTTTCGTCTACGACGCCTTTGGGAATCTCTTTGCTCGCGGCAATCACGCGAACATTCAATACCAGCTCGATGGCGTCCCCCTGCCAGATTCGGTAAGCGGCCTTTTCGGCGGATTTCTGTCGGCGAAGTTCATCGAAAACATGGAGCTCATCACCGGTGGATTGCCCGCCGAGTACGGCGAACGCCTGGCCGCGGTGGTCAATCTGAACACTCGCCATCCCAGCCCCGACGGGGAGGGAGAGGCGGAGATCGTCTACGGCGCCTACCAGACGTTCAGCCCCAGCGCATTCTATGGTCGTCAGTTCGGCGCGCTCTCGGTGCTCGCCGGAGCCAGCTACAAAGGGACGAACCGGGCTCTGGATCCGCAAGCATTTGCCCCCATTCTTCACGACAAGGGAGACGAGGAGCGCGCTTTCCTGAAGCTGGACTACGATTTCGGCGACCAGGATCACTTGTCTTTACTGGGCACGTTCGCGCGGAATCGGTACCAAATTCCCATTGACCCCTTTGCCGAGCCGCTCGACCCCAATGACCCAAACGCCACTCGACTGCCGGATGCATACGGCAATCCTCCGCCGCCATTCTTTCCCAGAGACACGAATCAGACCCAGACGGAGCGCGATTTCCTTGCTTTGGTGTCCTACCGTCACAACTTCAGCCCACGCTCTTCTCTTCGGACCTCCGCGTACTATCGACGCTCGACCGGCATCTTTTTCGGGGACCCAACACATGCGCTCGGACTTACGCAGGATCCATGCAGCACCGATGACACTGGACAGGTCACCTGCGCAACCACGAGTGATGTGACCCGTCAGGCAAACCATATTGGTCTAGACGCGGAATACCTGCTCGGAATCGGCGAAAACCACGTGTTGAAGTTCGGCGGCAAGGTGGATCAGCTCTTTGGATCCACGGACTACACGTCTTACACGCGCAGCGACGTGCTGATGGGTCCCGACCCCGACCTGACCGTGTCCGGCAGCGATCAGGCTCACGCCACGAGCGGAGGTGTGTTCGCCCAGGACCGGCTGACTTTCGGCAAGTTCGTGGTGAATGCCGGGCTGAGGTTCGACTTTCAAAAAGTCTCGTTCACGGGTACGCCTGATCAGGCTACGCACGTGGGGCTTGAGCCCCGATTGGGCGTCGCCTATGCGTTCACTCCGAACGTGGTGGCGCATGCATTCTTCGGGCTACTTTGGATGCCTCCGCCAGTTCTCGACACGCCGGCGGCCGCCAGACAGCTCGGTGTCCTCCCGGCGGATCAGTTCGTCACCTATGATCTTCGACCGGAAAAGGACCGCTACGCTGAAATAGGCATCTCCGCGCGGGTTCTTCCCGAGCTCACGCTGGGCCTCAATGTATGGGGAAAGCTGGCCACCGATCAGTTAGACGATATCGAGGTCGGTAGCACGAACGTGCTCTCTCCTTACAACTTTCGCGACGGCAGAGCAGGCGGCGTCGAGGTGAGCGCCGTCTTCGTGCTCTCGCGACAATTCAGCGCATTTGGCAACGCCACGCTCCAGAGCGCCGAGGGCAGGGGGATCGCTTCCGCTACCTACCTCTTCTCGCCCGACGCCCTGGCGAATAACAATTGGCAAACGCTGGATCACTCCCAGACCTGGACTGCGAACACGGGGGCGACTTACCGTTTCTTCCGGACGACTCAGCTGTCGGGCTTGCTGGCATATGCCAGCGGGCTGCGCACCGGACCGGCGAACAACCAGCATGTGCCGGACCATGTCCGGATCGACGCGAGCCTGGGGCACGAGCTCCGCGACTGGCCGCTTCGTCCCAAGCTCACTTTGGACGTCGTCAACGTGCTGAACAGCCAGTACGCCTATCGGATTGCCAATGGGTTCAACGGCAGCCACTGGGCTCCGGGCCGGTCGGCATTCCTTCGGCTGACGACTTCTTTTTGAGGCGGCTTCCGATTGCGCCGCCAGATATCGGAGGGAGCTTTGAACACAATTGATGCGGTCAAGGAAATTCTCTTGCGGGGCGGAGCCTCGTGGGTGCTTTGGTTTCTCGGCATACTCTCCGTCCTCAGCATTGGGGTGATGCTGGAGCGCTGGCTCTTCTACCGCTCTCGCGGTGGCGATCTGAAAGCGCTGGCCCAAATGCTCGATGCGCGGTTGGCGGCGGGTGATCGGCAGGTCGCCGCCGAGGAGCTTTCGCGGTCCCGCTCGCTGGCGGCGGCGATAGCAGCCGCGGGCTTGCGACTCGCGGACCGTGGGCCTGCCGCGGCGGACAAGGCAATGCAGAGCGCGGTCGCCCTGGAGCGCGGCCGGCTCGAACGGTGGCTGGCCTACCTGGGAACGCTGGGCAACAACGCGCCGTTCATCGGTCTTTTCGGAACGGTGATCGGCGTGATCAGGGCCTTCGAAGAGCTTGGGCACGGGGCCCCCGGGCACGGAGCGGCGAGCACCTCCGCGGCAGCATCCCAGGTTGCCTCACAAGCGGTCATGGCCAGTATCGCCGAGGCACTCGTCGCGACCGCCGTGGGCATCCTGGTGGCTCTTCCGGCGGTGGCCGCTTTCAACTACTTTCAGCGCCGGATTGCATCGCTTCTGTCCGGCACCGAGGTCCTGTCCAACCTCGTCCTTGCCTATCTTTCCGAGAACCACGTCGAGCGGCCAGGAGGCGGTGGGCAGTCGCAACCCCTTCCTGGCGCCGTGGAAAGGGCGCCAGAGGCCGTGACCAAACTGAGCCCGAGCGTGGGATAGCCCATGGCATCGACCTCTCAGAGCGCGAATGGGATCATCGCGGGCATCAACGTCACCCCGATGGTGGACATCACCCTGGTCCTGCTCATCATCTTCATCGTCACCGCGAAGATCATCGTGACCCCCGCGGTCCCCTTGGATTTGCCACGGGCGAGCCAGAGTGAAGAGATCCAGGTGGTGTTCTCCGTCATCGTTCCAGCCAATGGACCAATCTTGGTTAATGGCGAGCCGGCGACCACCGACGAGGCCCTACTTGAAGTCGCCGGCAGGGCGGTAGGACAAGATCCCGAGGTTCGAGCCGTCATCAATGCCGATGGTGCGGTTCCCCATCGCCGGATCATTCACACGTTGGACCTGGTCAAGACCGCTGGGATTGCCAAGATCGCTTTCGGCGCGCTTCCACCCGACGAAGGGAACCGGTGAGTCAGCCGTTGCCGCAGAGCCAGCCGCCGCGCCAGGACCCACGCCCTCGCATCGTCGATGCGGTGTTCGCCGCGGCGACTCCGGAGCATCGGCTGCCGATGCTCGTCGCAATGCTGGTCGCGGTGGCCATCCACGTGTCCGTGCTGGCGTGGGCAGTTCATTCAGAGCGATCTCTCGAGTCCTGGTCTGCCGCCGTTGCCGCGCGCGTCCACGCGGAGCTTTCCCGGGAGCAATTCGTCGAGTTGGCCAAGCCGCCCCCGCCACCTCCGCCCACGGAGCAAAAACCGCCGAAGCCAAGTCTCCCCAAGGCCCGGGCCGTGCATCGTGGTCCGCCGACCCAACGGCCACCGCCACCCGCTCAGGCGGGGAACATCATCGCGCGCGAGCCGAATCCCAACGCGCCAGCGGATCTCACCGGCGAGACTTTCGTCACCGGGACGGCAAGCACCTATGCCGGCGGCGTTACCGCCTCGAGGGGCACGAATCCGGTCGCCGTCCAGACTCGCGAGGTCGATCCCCGTGCACCACCGGGCGCGCCCGACCTCTCGCGTCCAGTCTCGCTGGAGGAAAAAGACTGGAACTGCCCTTTCCCGCGCGAAACGGAATCCGACGAGCAAACAGTCGTGCTGGGGGTGGTCGTTCGGGCCGATGGCACCGTCGAGTCGGTCAAAGTTCTCGCCGACCCTGGCCATGGCTTCGGTCCGCAGGCGTTCGTTTGCGCCATGCGGACGAAGTTCTCACCGGCCCACGACCGTCAAGGACGGCCGATCAAGGCACAGTCTCCGCCGCTCCGGGTGAGGTTTACCCGATGAGCCCCAGGCCATCGGCGTGCGGCCTCACCCGCCCACCACCCTGGCTCCTCGC
>WNFF01006266.1_pt1 | contig 12873 bp, 9 predicted proteins | sample 5400441 | NCBI WGS metagenome assembly WNFF01 (sample SAMN13153345, study PRJNA577476) | soil metagenome | isolation source: 120 cm saprolite under Douglas fir tree site 2 hole 3 replicate 1 | place: USA:California | collected 2015-04-18
TGACCGGCATCGCCATGGCGGGGAGATACCTCGGCCAGAAGATCGTGACGATGACGTGGATCGGCGATGGCGGGACCTCCACCGGCGTGTTCCACGAAGGATTGAACCTCGCGGCCGTGCAGAGAGCCCCGCTCGTGCTGATCGTGGAAAATAATCAGTGGGCTTATTCGACGCCGGTCGAGCGCCAGGTGCCGCTGCGGGACCTCGCCGACCGCGCCAAAGCCTATGGCATCGAGAGCGCCATCGTGGACGGCAATGATGCCGTGGCGGTCGAACGCACGACGCGGGAGGCGGTCGCTCAGGCCCGCGCGGGCCACGGCCCGGTGCTGATCGAAGCGAAAACGATGCGCATGCGCGGGCACGCGCAGCACGATGCGGCGGAATACGTCCCGAAGGAGATGCTCGAAGCGTGGAAGAAGCGCGACCCGCTCGACCAGTACGAAAAATTTCTGAATGAGAACAAACTCTGGGACGCGAAAACAAAGAAGGAAATCGATGCGCGCATCGCGCGTGAGATTCAGGCGGACGTCGAATTTGCCGAAAACTCGCCGTTCCCTCCGCCGGAGCTGGCAGGGCAGGGAGTGTACTGCGAAGGCTGCCACACGGTCGAGGCCGATTGGAAACGGCCGAAGGAAGAATTGATGCCTCCGCGCTCGAGTGTGAAGCCGGAATGGCCCATGAAACATATTGCACGGACAGAAGGACCGCCAAGACCGGCGGCGAAGATCGCATCCTCCCGGAACGGCGAGCAAGCAGGAAACGGCTCGCCGTCCTCTGCGGCGAGCAAGGCAGCGGACAAATCGAAGCCTGAAAAGAAGCCCGCCCGAGCCGCGGTCCGCGCAAAGGTGAGACGGTAACCATGGCCGAAACGACCTATCTCGAAGCCATCCGCCAGGCACTCTTCGAAGAAATGGACCGTGACCCGGCCGTCGTGCTGATCGGTGAAGACGTCGGCGTTTACGGCGGCGCGTTCAAGGTTTCGGAGGGGCTTCTTGCGCGGTTCGGATGGGAGCGCGTGATTGAAACGCCGATCAGCGAGTCCGCGATCGTGGGCGCGGCGGTGGGCATGGGCTATGCCGGGCTGCGGCCGGTGGCGGAGATGCAATTCATCGACTTCATCGCGTGTTGCTTCAACCAGATCACGAATTTCGCGGCGAAATCGCACTACCGCTGGGGCGCCCCGGTGCCGCTGGTGCTGCGCGGGCCGTGCGGCGGCGGAGTGCACGGCGGACCGTTTCATTCGGCGAATCCGGAAATGTATTTCGTGCATACGCCCGGCCTCAAAGTGGTCTGCCCGGCGACGGCCTACGACGCGAAGGGTCTGTTGAAATCGGCCATCCGCGACAATAATCCGGTGCTGTTTTTCGAGCACAAATTCCTGTACCGGCGGATCAAGGAGAATTTGCCGGAGAGCGACTTCACCGTGCCGATCGGAAAAGCCGTGGTGCGGCGCGAGGGGCGCGACCTCACGATTGTGAGCTACGCGGCCATGCTGCACACGTCGCTCGAAGCCGCGGCGGAACTGGAAAAAGAAGGCATAGACGCCGAGGTGATTGACTTGCGCACGCTCTTGCCGCTCGACCGCGAGACGATTCTAGCCTCCGTCCGGAAGACCAACAAGCTGCTGGTCGTGCACGAAGACACGCGCACCGGCGGCATCGCGGGCGAAATCGCGGCCGTGGTCACCGAGAGCGCCTTCGAGGATCTCGACGGGCCGATCCGGCGCGTGACTTCGCTCGATACGCCCGTGCCATACGCGCCGCAGCTCGAGGAATATTTTCTACCCAGCGCCGCGAAGGTTATTGCCGCGGCGCGGGAACTGGCACATTATTAGCGTGACTGGTGATCCGTGACTCGTGATCCGTGAAGAGTCGAGAGTTGAAAGTTAAGAGTTGAAAGTTCCAACGGAAGGAACCGCGCTCTGAGGTGATGTTGACTCTCAACTTTTAACTGTCGACTCTTAACTTTCGACTCGCGACTTTGGGATTCGGGGCAGTCATCTACATAGTACGGAAAGAGGAAAGCCATGGCCGTTGACGTCATCATGCCCCAGATGGGCGAAAGCATCTTTGAAGGCACCATCACCAAGTGGCTCAAGAAGCCGGGCGACCGCATCGAACGCGATGAGCCGCTGTTCGAAATCTCGACCGATAAAGTGGACGCGGAGATCCCCGCGCCTTCCGCCGGCGTGCTTAAGGAAATCAAGGTCACCGAGGGGCAGACCGTGCCGATCCAGACCGTGGTCGCCGTGATTGAGGCAGTTGGAGCATCGGCTGGCGCACCCACCGCCGCTCCTGCACCATCTCCTGTCCAGGCCGCCACCCCAGCCCCCTCTGCACAACGAACCGAAACGTCCAAGGCCGTTGCTCCCGCGCCGCCTGCACCCGCCGCTGCTCCAGCGGCTTCTGCAACACCGGCTGCGGCGGCTCCCGCAGCACGACCTGCGGCGGGTGCCGCTCCCTTGGGCCGCGGCAACGGCAAGGAAATTCGCAGTTCTCCCCTGGTTCGGCGTCTCGCGAAAGAGAACCAAGTGGATCTGGCGGGAATCGAAGGCAGCGGCGCCGGCGGGCGCATCAGCAAGAAAGATATTCTGGCCGCCATGGAATCGGCGAGCGCGCGGTCTTCGGCGCCCGCAACCGCGTCAGCACCGTCAACGGCAGGTCCCTCGGCAGCCTCTTCGGGATCTCCGACTGTCCCTCCGGGCCCCGGCGGCGCCATGGCGCACCCGGCGCTGGAAAACGCCGTTCCCCGCGAGCGCATTTATTTCGGCGGCTACGAGGCCCAGCCGATGAGCGTGATGCGCCAGCGCATCGCCGAACACATGGTGGCTTCCAAGCGTGTTTCTCCTCATGTCTATTCGATCGATGAGGCGGACATGACGCGCATCGCCAGGATCCGCGAGCGTTCGAAAGGGGCATTCGAAGCCAAGTACGGCACGAAGCTGACGTACATGCCGTTTTTCGTGCGCGCCTGCGTCGAAGGGCTGCGCGCTTATCCTACCGTCAACGCGTCGGCGGACGGCACGACGATGGTGCTGCACCGCGAAATCAACGTGGGCATCGCCGTGGCGCTCGATTGGGGGCTGATCGTGCCCGTGCTCAAAAATTCCGAGGAAAAGAATTTCCTGGGCCTGGCGCGCGGCATCAACGATCTCGCCGAGCGGGCCCGCGCGAAGAAACTCAAGCCGGAAGAGGTGCAGGAAGGAACGTTCTCGATCAGGCTGATGGGACTTCCGGTGATCAACCAGCCGAACGTCGCGATCCTGGGCATCGGCGCGATCCAAAAGCGGCCCATGGTGATCGATGACGCGATTGCGGTGCGTTCGATGGTGTATTTGACGCTGTCCTACGACCACCGCGTCGTGGACGGCGCGATCGCGCACCAGTTCGTCGGCAAAGTGAAGTCGTACCTCGAGGGGTGGAATGAGGAAATTCTGTAGGGCGTGACTTGTGATTCGTGATCCGTGATTCGTGTCCAGCCGGGAGATTGCAGGGGCTCAGCAAAGTTGAAAGTTCACAGTTAAGAGTTGAGAGTCAAGATCCACCCCAGCGCGCGCTCCCTTCCCATTTGAACTTTCGACTGTCAACTGTCGACTCTCAACTCTTCACGAATCACCTTTCACACCCGCTCAGGCGAAGCGAATCACCAGTCACCGGTCACCAGTCACGCCTCACGCCGCAGCGCCGGCGCCACCTCGTGCGCCCACTTGCGCAGTTCGGCGAGCGGCACGACGCGAATGCCGTTGTCCCCGAGCACGCCCGTGACGAACTGGTCGCGGACGTTGCCGCGCGCGGGCTCGCGTTCGGTGACGGCGAGAAATTCCGCGTGGCCGACCCGTTCACGAATGGCGTCCGCGGTGAACGCCAGCAGTTTGGCCTGGCCGGGATCGCGCCCGAGCGGCACCGAATGCACGAAGCCGCGGGTGCCGTTGCGGCGGTACGAAAAATCAAGGCGCATGGGATCGCCGGCATAGGTGAACTCGGCCACGCGCACGCCCCGGTCCATCAGACGCAGAATCTTTTCGCTCCGGAAGTAGTCCGCGGCCTGCGCGCGCAGATCGCTCCGCGTGCGTATTTCCGCCGCGCCGCGCCGGCTTTCGCGCGCGGGCTCCACCTGCTCCCGGAAGATGCGCTCGAGCTCGGCGCCGGGATCGCGGGCCAGCAGGCCCTTGCGGGGAGAAAGCTGCACGGCGTTGGAAAGCGTTTCGTCGAATTTTTCGAGAATCGCCCCGGCGTCCATTTCGCGGCCGGCGAATTGGCGGTCAAACTCCGCGGGAAGGCGCAGCAGCAAATCCTCGTCCGCCGCCGGGTGCAGGCGCCTGAGGCGCGCCAGATCAGCGCTGTCTTCGAGCCAGCGCTGGCGCACGCGCCCCGAGGAAGGATCGAGCAGCAGGACGCCGATATTGACCCACTCGTCGCGGATGAGGTTGGGCTGGTAGCGCACCACGTGATACGCGCAAGGTTGCAGGGCTTCTTCAGGCATGTCGCACCTTCCAGTTGGGGAACGGGTCGCGGCCGGAATTCCGGGCCGACAGAATCAGTTCACGCACGCGATGGCGGCGGGCGTAAAGGCGTTCGAGCAGCCGCGCGAGCGCGTCCCAGTCGTCCTGGTACCACTCCGGCGGAATGCGCTCGGCCTCTTCGCCGAGCAGGGCCTCGGTGATGCGCTTTTCCAGGCGATCGAGCCAGGGCTCGAAGGAGTCCATCCCCGCAACGCCTTGATACACGCGGTGGCGCGCGTACAAACCGCGGAGCGGAGCATCCGGAAAATCCCATCCCCCGGCGTTGAAACAAAATCCGTGGTCGATCATCATGGCGGCATAAGGAGCCTCATCGCGAACCTGGCCGGAGCCCGGGCCGGCGCTGTCTTCCGGTTCACGAAAAAAAATTGCCTGCCGCCCGTTGGTGTTGCAAGTCCATTTGTCAAAGACGAAAACACCCAGAAAGTCCGTTAGATTTCGCACCGCGCAAAGCTGCTCGTCCGGCAGAAAATCGTGAACCGTCATGCGGGCCGGGTGGCCCGGGAACTGCGACCCAAACTGTTTGCCCGCCGAGCACGCTACGCGGCCCAGGCCCAGCTGCATCACCAGTTCCGCGGTGTAGGCGATCAGCTCCGCGCGAACTTCGACCACCTCCACCTGGGGCACGCAGAGTCCCAGGCGCGCCGCCAGGCGTGTTGCAAGCATTTCGTTCGCCAGAATCCTCAAATGCTGGGGGTTATTTTGGAATTTGACGATGTAGTAACCATCGTCGTCGCACCGCATCAGATGGGCTTGCGCGCCGCCCCTCATCCGCCGGACATGCTCGACCGCCAGCCTCATGGGCGCCATGCTAGCCAGCGGAAGCCCGCGCAGCAAGCGGATTGTTCCGCTTCGGGAAAGCGGCCCTGCCCGATTGGAAACCTGCAGGATGACCGCGCCGCAACATTCCTCGGGCGCCTCAGAAAACAAACCGGAGGCCCGGGAGAGCTCTTCCGGGCCTTACGCCGCTCTGCCTCCATGCCGGTGGGTGCGCATCAGCGCTTCTTGCTCTTTTTCCCGGCTTTTTTCTTTTTTGCTTTCTTGGGAGCGGCCTTGGCTTTTTTCTTCGGCCGGGCCTTCTTGCCCGCGGGCTTTTTCCCGCGCTTCGCCGCAGCCTTCTTCGCCGCCGGTTTACGCGCCGCCGGAAGAGGTTGCGGCGCCGCCGCAACGCCTGGGCGCTCGGAAATGACCAACTCCTCTTCGCTTTCCTCTTCGATGATCTCTTCCGGGTCACCGCCGAGTTCTTCCTCTTCTTCAAAGTGCACGAACTCGTTGTCGTCGCCGGGTTCTTCTTTTTCGTAGGTCATCCCAGTTCTCCCTTCGGTCTGTCGCCCTGATTGCAGTTCATATGGCTGCTGCGGCCACGGCGGGCTTATAAACGCAATCTCACACGTTTGTCAAGCGCCAGGCCAACCGACCCGGTTGATTCTCCACCTTTGCGGGACATTTTGGCAATGGTCCGCCGCCAGGAATCCATTCATATTGATAATTTGGAGGATAAAAAGCAAGGCTGAAGGGGGCGGTCGAGCGCCGTTCCAACTTGATTAACTTTCTGCTTTCGTCAAGGCAACTGCCGCGCTTCGCAAATGAGCCGCCGCCCAGGCCCGCGTTCGTAAAGCAGAAACTGCATTAGTGCGGGGGCAGAATCGTCAGGGTGTCGCCCACCTGCAGCGGACGGCTGAACAGGTAGCGGTTCCCGGCTTGAATGGCCTCCACGGTGGTTTGGTATGCGCGAGCGATCGAGTACAGGGTCTCTCCGGCTTTGACGTGGTGGACGACAGTGTTCGTGCGCGCCGCCACAACCGGGGAGCCACTTGAATTCGTGCGCCGGGCTACGGGGGCCGCGGGGGATGTCTCGTGGGGCCTCGCTGAAGGTGACGGCGTCATCCCGCCCGGATAAATCTTAAGGCGCGCGCCCCTGGAAACGTGATTCGACCGCAAGCCATTCCACTTGCGAAGTTCCGCGACACTCACGTCGAACTCATCCGCAATCGAAGCGACCGTATCGCTGCGGCGAACCCGGTAGCGAATCAACTTGCCCGCCGCCGCCTCCGGGTGCGAGGCCGCCGGAATGATCAGTTTCTGTCCTTGTTCGAGAGGCGCTCCCACCGGCAAATCATTGGCCTCGGCAATCTCCGCGGGGAGGATACGATACCGTTTGGCAATGCCCGAAAGCGTCTCGCCTTCCTCGACCTTGTGGCGCCGCCAGCTCACCCATTTTTCGGCGGGTATCGCGGCGATCTCCGCGAGGAAACGCTCCGAGGTGCCCTCCGGCAGCTGCAGGACAAATTCCGGATCGGCGGGGGTGACCAGGCGCAACAGTTGCGGATTGAGCGCGCGTAACGTCTCGAGATCCGTGTCGATCGTTTCGGCAACCAGGCGAAGGTCGATGGGCTGGCCAGGTTTTACCGCGTCAGCCTTCAAGGGAGGTTCGGGTTCGAATTCGATTCCGTACCGCGCCGGGTCTTTCGAGATCAGCGTCAGCGCCAGAATGATGGGCACGTAATTTTTCGTTTCCTTGGGCAATACATTGCGGCGGTAGAGCTCCCAGAAATCCGCGTAGCCGGTCCGTTCGACCGCGTGCTGCACGGTGCCCGCCCCGGAATTGTAAGCGGCCATGGCCAGGTACCAGTCGCCGAACTGGCCGTACAATTCGCGCAAATCGCGCGCGGCGGCGCGCGTGGCCTTCTCCGGATCCTGGCGCTCGTCCACCCACCAGGTCTTCTCCAAACCGAACTTGCGTCCCGCGAATGACATGAATTGCCACATCCCGCGGGCTCCCGCTTTCGAAACCGCCTGGGGCAAAAACGCGCTCTCGGCCTGCGCCAGGAATACCAGATCCTGCGGCACGCCTTCCTCGCGCAGGACTCGCTGTACCATTTCACGATAGCGTCCCGCGCGGCGGAGACCGGTTTCGACAATGGCGCTTCCCCGCGCCGTCCTGAAATAATTCAGGTAGGCCAGGACGGGATCGTTCACCATGAGCGGCAGATCGTGCGAGATCGAATTGACTTCCCTCTCCGCGCGTCCGCGCAGATTCGGATCCAAGTTTCCAGCTTCGGGAATCGGTACTTCGGCGATTTCATCGATGGGCGCCGGCGTGGCCTTCTGCTCGCGGAAACCGTCCCCGTCACGGAACGCCTCGAGTTCATCCGCGCTCACGGTTTCCACGATGTGGCGATACAAGTTGCCAAGGCGGGGGTCCGCGTCGATATCAAAACCACTGGCCAGCAACTGGTCCAGCGCCCGATCGAACTCCTCCCGGGCTTTTCCCAAACGGCCGGCGCGGAAGTCCTCCTCTCCCGCATCGAACGCCGCCTGGCTTTGAGCTGCCAGCCAATCGATCCCGTTCGGTGCCAAGGCCACGAGCGGCTTGATCCGTCCGCGGCGCGGATCGAGGGGCAGGGGTATCGGAGGCCAGGATTCACGTACCGTGGGAGGCGCTATCTGGGTAGGACGGACTTGGACGGGGTGGCGCGCCGAATCCTCGCACCCCACCAATCCGGCGAACAAACCGGCAGCAAGCAGCAGCGATAACCTCGATTTTTGACACCGATGGCTCATGGGAATCAGACCCGGAAGGCTTACAGGTCAATTTCCGGACCCTAGAGAGCAAAACGCCTGCCAAACGAGTTGCAGGACCCATCCAGTAGGAAGCTTACATGGCCTATTGTAATTCAGGGACCCCGCGAAGGGTCAAGAGCCAATCTCAATCTGTGTTAACTTTATGAAAACACGATAACCTAGGCGAGAGCCTGCCGTAAGTCCGCCAGCAGATCCGCAGGGTCCTCGAGGCCCACGGAAATTCGCACTGTCCCAGGTTGAACACCCGCCGCAGCCAGCTCCGTTGTACTCATCCGGTAGTGCGATGTGTAGATTGGGAGCACAATGAGAGATTCGACTCCCCCCAAGCTGGCAGCCAGAAGGAAGATCCGGGTCCTGTCGCAGAACCGCCGCGCGGCAGCCAGGCCTCCTTTCAGTTCAAACGCCAGCATGCCCCCAAAGCCGCGCATCTGACGCCGGGCCAGGCGATGATCGGGATGTGATGCCAGGCCGGGATAGTGCACACGCGCGACCTTGGGATGGCGCTCCAGAAAGCGCGCCACCGCCATGGCCGTCTCGCACTGACGCCGGACTCGCACTTCGAGCGTCTTGAGGCCGCGGATTAGGAGATAACCGGGATCAGGGTCCATTGAGCCGCCAAGATAGATCATCGCCTCGCGAACCTTGGCGACCCAGCGCCGGCTCCCCGCCACGGCTCCCGCGACAATGTCGGAATGGCCGCCCAAATACTTGGTCGCGCTGTGCAGGACCAAGTCAAAGCCCAGGTCCAGCGGCTTCTGCAGGACCGGTGAGCCGAACGTGCTGTCGATCAACGATACCAGCTTGTGTTTCCGGGCGAGCCCCACCGCTTTCTTCAAATCCACCAGACGAAGTATCGGATTTGTGGGGGACTCCACATAGAGAGCCCGTGTGTTCGAGTTCACCAGACGGTCCACTCCTTCGAGGTCCGCTCCCACGTGGTGCGTGCGAATTCCCAGGCGCGGCAGCGTGTCCCGGAACAAGCGGAAGGAGCCGCCATAAAGCTGCCGCGTGGCGATCACCTCATCGCCGGATTTCAGCACCGCCAGCAAAGCGCTCGAAATCGCCGCCATCCCTGAAGCCGTCACCAGCCCCGCTTCGCCGTTTTCCATGTCCGCAATCTTCGCTTCGGCGACCGCCAGTGTCGGATTGCCATAGCGCGTGTACAGGTAAGCCTTCGACTTGCCCTCGGCGAAACGTTTCAACTCCGCCGTGCTGGCGAAATTGAAATTCGAGGTGCGCACGATCGGCGTCGTGACGGGCGCGTTCAATCCGCGCTTCGACTCGCCGCTGTGAATCGCCCGCGTAGCGTCAGCCCACCGGGGAACTGTTTTTTTAGGCATAGTGGGGCGATTCTTTCATGCGGCGAAAACCAGACAACCTCCAATTTGGCCCACGCCCAAACGGGACGCCGCAGTCTCCTAGCAGCCCTGCCTCCAAGTCCCGCTGCCCCCTATCCCCTGTTATCTACCACCTGTTACCTGCTACCTGTCCCCTGCCCTTAGACTTCCTCCTCCTCCAACACGACTCCCTTCGCCGCTTTGGCCGCCGCAATCACTTTCTCGGCGATTTCATTCGGCACGTAGTCGTAATGCGAAAACTCCATCGAGTAGCTGGCGCGCCCCTGCGTCATCGACGTGAGGCCGGTCGCATAATTCAACATTTCCGCGAACGGCACCTGCGCCTTGACCACCACGCTGGAACCGCGCGCCTCGCTTCCGCTGATCCTTCCGCGCCGCGAGCTCAAGTCGCCCATGATGTCTCCCGAATACTGGTCCGGCGCGTACACCTCGACGTGCATCACCGGTTCGAGCAGCGCGGGCTTGGCCTGCTTCATGGCTTCCTTGAACGCCAGCGACCCGGCGATTTTGAACGCCATGTCGGAGCTGTCCACATCGTGATATTTGCCGTCGTACAGCGTGGCCCGGAAATCCACGACGGGAAAGCCGGCGAGGAATCCGCGTTCGGCCGAAGCGCGAATGCCCTTCTCAACCGAGGGAATCCAGTTCTTCGGAATCGCGCCGCCGAAGATGTCGTCCACGAACTCGACCCCCGCGCCGCGCGCCGCCGGCTCCATGCGGATGCGGCAGACGCCGAACTGCCCGTGCCCGCCGGTCTGTTTCTTGTGCTTGCCCTCGGCGTCGGCCTTGCCGCGGATGGTCTCGCGATAGGGCACTTTGGGCGGCTTGAGCGTCAAGTCCACGTGGTAGCGCTTGTGCAGCTTGGCGACGACCACCTCGATGTGCTGCTGTCCCGAGCCGGCCAGCAAAAATTCCTTCGTCTGCGGATCGCGCGAGAAATGCAGCGAGGGATCCTCTTCGAGAATCCGGTGAATCGCGGGACCGATGCGGTCCTCGTCAGCGCGCGTCTTGGGCTCGACCGCGAAGGTGATCGAAGGCTCGGGAAGATGCGGCAGAGGGTAATGGATCGGCGCCGCCTTGTCGCCGAGCGTATCGCCCGTGAGCGTGTCCTTCAGTTTGGCGATCGCGCCGAGATCCCCGGCGTGCAATTCGGCCACCGCCGTCGGCGTTTTGCCTTGCATCACCTGGACGTGCTGCAAGCGCTCGCTCGTGCCGCGCGTGAAATTCTGCATCGTCGCATCGTTCTTCAGCACTCCGGACATCACCTTGAAGTAGCTGATGCGTCCGGAAAATGGGTCTGCCAGCGTCTTGTACACGAAGATCGAAACCGGCTCGGAGTCGCTGGTTTTCCGGTGCACCTCATTCCCCTTGCTGCCAACCTCGCTATGGCCGACCGCGACGCCACGCCTGGCCGGGTCCGGAAACACATCGGCCAGGAAATCGAGCAGCGTGCCGCTGCCGATGTTGTGCAGCGCCGACGTCAGCACGACCGGATAGATGCGCTTGGCTTGAAACGCATCGCGCAGCCCTTTCATCAGGTCTTCGATCGGCAGCGTGCCTTTCTCGAAGAACTCCTCCATCAACGCGTCGTCGCCCTCGGCGACCATCTCGACCAGCGCCTCGTGCGAGGTCTTGGCGGCCTCGGCGAGGTCGGCGGGTATCTCTTCGATTTTCGGCTTGCCGTCGCCGTCCGGGACGTACACGTGCGCCTTCATCGTGATCAGGTCCACCACGCCGCGAAAACTTTTTTCCGCGCCGATGGGCAACTGCACCGGAACCACGTTGCGGCCAAACACGCGCGAGAGGGACTCCATCGCGCGGTCGTAACTCGCCAGCTCGCGGTCCATCCAGTTGATCGCGAACGCGCGCGGCAGATCGTACTCGGTCGCGTAGTCCCAGACTTTCTCGGTCACCACCTGCACGCCGGCGAGCGCGTCCACCACGATCAGCGCCGCGTCCGCCGCCACCAGCGACGCGCGCGTATCGTTGATGAACGTGCTGTAGCCCGGCGTATCCAAAAAATTGATTTTAATTTTTTCACCCTCGCCCGCTGCGGCGGGCTGGCCGCCGGGCGCCCATTCTGCATAGGCCAGGCCCGTGTGAATCGTGATCTTCCGCGCGATTTCTTCTTCGTCCCAGTCGGTGACGGTATTTCCTTCGGCGACCTTTCCCAGCCGGGTGGTCATCCCCGCGGTGAACAGCAACGACGACACCATCTGGGTCTTTCCGGTGTCGCCGTGACCGGCAATGCCCACATTGCGTATGGATTGTGTTGCATAGGCTTTCATCGTGCTACCCCCTGAGCGCGGCAGACTCACCGAGGAGGTGGTCGTCGCGCAGTTTTGCGGTTCACCGTGAACGATTCACAGCGAACGGTTCACCCTAGACGATTCACATGAACGGTTCACCCTGAACGATTCACGTGAAGGGAAGGATCGAGAGTGGTCAGAGGAGCCTGAGAGCACCCTCCGAAACGCGGATGCTAGCACGACCTCGCGCCCCGGGCAATCGGTGTTCGGGCTGCGGGCTGCGGGGGTCGCCACGCCCGGCAAACGGTGCTACCGTGCGGGCACGCCACTTACCGGGACGAATTTCTGCACGTGCGGACGCTTGCCGCGTCTCTTCGCCCTACCTGTACGGATGGCCAGCTACATCTTTGAGCAGGTGTGCGGCGCATTGCTTGCTGCGCCGCCGGGACGTTTGGTACGATGGAATCCCGGCCACGAATTTCTAGCGAGGAGAAACTACGCCATGGCTACAGCCCCCACTTACGTCGAGCAGCAAACAATTCCCCGGGAAAAGAACCTCATCGAAAACCTGCTGGATTTTTCCTTCGAGCGCATGGTGACGCCGCGCATGCTCAAGATGCTTTACGGCTTGCACTTGTTGATGGGTTTGGTCGCGGCCATCTGGTTCGTGTTTAACGGGTTTCAGACCTCCACGTCAAACGGGCTGTTGGCCCTGATTATCGGGTTCGCGGCCATGCTTCTGTGGATCGTGTATTGCCGCATCGTCGTGGAATTGCTTGCCGTGGTGTTCCGCGCCGCCCGGGTCATCACGAATTCTCCGAATTAGTGACTGGCCTGCCCTGAGTGAAGACGAAGGGTGATTCGTGCCTGGTGATTCGTGATCCGTGATTCGTGTAAGACCGTAGGTACGCTGGTCTTCTTGCGTTGCTATCCGTACATGCGGAATACGGTTTGCTGTAGCCCGCGTCCCCGACTGTGTCGGGATGCACAAACCGCACTTAAGAGGCGGGCGTTTTTCCGGGGATTTGCGGAAAACCCTCGTCCCGGTCCAACCGGGACGAGCTGCAATTTCGTTGCCACCTTCCAAGCTGGACCTTTCGCATCACACGAACAGCCACCGCCAGCAGATCGCTCCTCAGAATCCGTAGAGCTTCGCGGGATT
>WNFF01003497.1_pt1 | contig 12862 bp, 9 predicted proteins | sample 5400441 | NCBI WGS metagenome assembly WNFF01 (sample SAMN13153345, study PRJNA577476) | soil metagenome | isolation source: 120 cm saprolite under Douglas fir tree site 2 hole 3 replicate 1 | place: USA:California | collected 2015-04-18
GTAATAGTTGATCAGGTCTGCGTAGCCCGCTGGAGTGTAGAGACCCTTTCCCAGATTTTCGAAGAAGACCCACACAAACATTGCGCCGATCGTGAGACGAACGATTGCCAGCCCATTTGCCGCGGGCAGTTGGTTGGCCACATTTTGCGTTGGGCTTGCGTTCGTCATCACGGTGAACCTCGTACCTAATGGATGCCGTGCCAGTTTGCGACGGGAAGAGAGGGACTGGACATCTTAAGCGGTTCTTCCTGTTCTTGCTAGTGGATGCACAAGTCTCATGTAAGTTTACTGCAACCCAAGGCGTGCTTAAGACATGGGACCCGGAGTCTCCTACACAGTAGTAGCCTCCTTCTGGTCACCAATCCGGCCTTGCGAACTCTCATTTGGCGTGAGCAGAACGATTTTCGAATTTCGCTCCCCCATAGCCGTCTTACGTCTCGATGATAAGCAGCCTGCGTTCTCAATAGCGGCATCAGCTGGCGCGCCGCGCCTGCAACTCCCCGCGCGAAGAAGTGACAAAGGCTCGGACCAATGCGGCGATCTCATCTGCAGTAGTGTCCAATGCGAAATGACCCGCGTCGAGAACGTGAACTTCAGCGTTCGGTACATCCTTGCGATAGCGCTCCGGTTCGCCGGGATCGAACGAGAGGTCATACTTGCCCCAGATCACCAGCAGGCGCGGCTGCTTGGCGCGCATCCATGCTTGCCACTTCGGATAGGAGTCCACATTGGTTCGATAGTCGTAAAACAGGTCGCTTTGAATCTCGGCTTGGCCGGGTTGGTTGAGAAAATAGAATTCATCTGTCCAGAGATCAGGGTCGTAGCGTTCCACGTTCGGATCGTTTCCGACATGGCGCGTGCGCGTGGTCGCGAGCGACAGGAGATTCGTGCGCAGCGCGCTTTCGTTGGCCGCGCGATCGGCCCAAAAGGCTCGCCGCGTTTTCCAATTCGCCCCCAGACCTTCGTTGTGCGCGACAGCATCCTGGACGATGAGAGCCTCGATGCGATCTGGATGAGCCAAGGCCATGCGAAAACCGACAGGGCCGCCGTAATCCTGCATGTAAAGCGTGTAGCGCGACAGCCCGAGCGCTTCCGTAAAGTGATTCATGATCTCCGCATAGTGATCAAACGTATACGCGAATTTTTTCGGGTCCGGCCAGTCGCTGTGTCCGAAGCCGGGGTAATCGGGCGCGACAAGGTGATAGTGATCGGAAAGCCGGGCGAAGAGCGGTTCAAACATTTGCGACGAAGAGGGCAGTCCGTGGAGTAAGAGAATGGTTGGGCCATCTTTCGGGCCAGTCTCTCTGTAGAAGATGGATAGCCCATCGATCTGTGTCGTGCGATAGAAAGTCGGATACTTCATGGGACGTTCCTTTCCATGGGCTTGGGCCAGCAATTGAAATGATGCGAGCATCACAGAAACCACCAATGCTATGAAGGAAACGTGCAAGCATCGGGTCCATCGGGGCAACGTGAAAAGACTCATCCTATGGCTCCGCTTCTGCGAGCTCGCAGACCGGTGCTCGCAGTGCTTCTCGATGGCGTTATTGGTCAATTTCACATTGTCAGAACAACGCGGAACTGTGCCTTGCCGCTCAGCATGCGCGCGTAAGCCTCGTCCGCCCTTTCGAGCGGATAGGTTTCAATCATGGGACGCACGCCGGTCAGTTCGGCGAAGTGCAGTGTGTCTTCGGAATCGGCTGGTGTTCCCGCGGCCCAGCCCTGAATCGTTCGACTTCCACTAATGAGCTGTATCGGCGTGACCTCAATGGGATCGAACGTCGCACCGATCACCATGAGCTTGCCGTTTGGCCCGAGACCGTCGATCAGTTCGGACATCGCTTTCGAGCTTGGGGCCGTCGCCAAAATGACCTGCGCCCCGCCTAGTTTTTGCAACGCCTCGGCTGGGTTCGTCGATTGGCTGTCGATGTACACGCTCGCTCCGAGCTTTTTTGCGAGCGACGCGTTTTCGGAGCCGCGACCGATCGCCGCCACCTTATAACCGAACTTGTTGGCGAATTGAATTCCGAGGTGACCCAGCCCGCCGATCCCCAGCACCGCAACAAGGTCGCCGGGAAACGCACAACTGTGCCGCAACGCGTTGTACGTGGTAATTCCGGCGCAGAGCAGGGGTGCTGCTTCGGTGTCATTTAGAGTGTCCGGGATCGGCACTAGTGCCTCCACGGGAGCCACCATGTATTGCTGGTATCCACCGTCATAGCTGATGCCCGCGATTTTCAGATTCCGGCAATTGCGAAAATCTCCGCGACGGCACTCCCGACACGTGCCGTCCTGGCCGCCATGCCAGCCAACACCGACACGCTTCCCCTTCTTCCATGCGGAAACACCGGCGCCCACTTCATCGATGATGCCTGCCACTTCATGTCCGGGAACGCGGGGATACTGAATTCCGGGCCAGGAACCTTCTTTCGTGAGCACGTCACTGTGGCAAACACCACAGGCCTGCACCTTGATCCGCACGTGTCCTGGACCCGGCTCAGGAATCTCGCGCTCGACGATCTGGAAATCTGATCCGGGATGGGAGACTTGCGCCACCTTCATCGTTGCTATTGCGACTGTTGTCGTTGCCATAAACCCTCCTATAAATTCTTAGTTCTTGTTTGAGAAGCACTCACTGCTACTGGCGAGGCGACAGAGCATTGCTCGCCGCGCCTCTACCCCGCCACCTCGAAAATGACCTCCAGTTCGACCGGGCTGCCGAGCGGAAGGCTTGCGACGCCGTACACCAGACGGCAAGGGTTCTTGTCTTTTCCGAAGACGTCTTGCAGCAACTGCGAAGCAGCTTCAGCGACTTTCGGCTGATCGCGGACATCTCCCGAAGTAGCCACCGAAACGCCGAGCCGGACGATCCGCGTAACTTTGTCGAGCGATCCCAAATGCTGCCGCGCGACAGCGAGAACGTTAAGCGCCGCGAGTTTCGCCGCCTCGCGTCCAGCGCCTACGTCGAGTTCCGCGCCGACTCGCCCAATGAATTTCGCGCCCCGGCCTTCCGTGGGAAGCATCCCGCTCAGAAAAAGCAAATTGCCCGACTGAACCGCTTCCATATAGGTCCCGAACGGCTCAGGGGGCAGCGGCAGCTTAATGCCAAGTTCTTTCAACCGCTCCTCGGCGCTGACCGGCCGAGAGCCTTCGCAGGTCACCATTTGTCAACGTGCGCAGCGTCCACGTGCAGCACCTCCCCCGGTCACCTGACCGGCTTAGGTCCGTTGATACGGAACTTCTGGGTCCGAGGGATTTCGGTTGTGTGGGACATGCTATCTCCTGAGATGCCTGGGCGGATTGCTGGCCGCGCACCGCTTCGGACAAGAACCACACTGGCGACGAGGAAAAGGAATCTACTCTTCAGGCTCTAGCCTGAAGGCGACGGTGGTGTCAATACAGTAGAAACTGTACCAGAGCAGCAACGCGAGGTGCGCCGCAGGCGACGAAGCCCGAGGAGAGCCATGGGTGGTCTTTGCCGTTCAGCAAAGACCAATCAAAACCCATGGGTTGTCGGCAATCCGGAATGTATAGTCCCGTCATCAGTAGATTAGTAACGGGAAGTCGGCTTTGCTCGAGTTAATTTCGGGGTAGCCCGTCACTCGGGAACAACCGCCTGAAGGCTCATTACAAGTTCGAATAGAAGCGGGACCCCAATGCAGAAATCTTCAAGAACACGGACACTTCTGTCGTGGAATGTCAGGATTAAGTTTTTGGGTGAGGGGGTGGAGGACTTTTCGAGGAGGGTAGCGACGGATTTTTTGAGGTCGGCGTAGATGGTATCGGAGTAGGGGCCGTGGGCCTGCCAGACGGGATGGCCGTCGGGCGTGGCAACGATGAGGTAGGCATCATCGGGGGCGGAGAAGTTGACGAGTTTCTTCCAGTCAGATTCGTTGGAATAGAGCGGGACGAAGCGGCGGAGCTCCTGAGCGGGGACGCCTTTGCGCATGCCGTGAACGATCATGGGGCGAACCAGGGAGGGGGCGCTCTGGAGGACGGGCAAACTGAAATCGGCGATACGGGCGTCGGCATGGTAGTCGGCGGAGATTTGTTTGCCCCAAACTTCGCACAGTTTGCCGCCCTTCTGAGAGAAGCCCACGATGAGAATCAGGAATTGCTGGCTGCCGGGACTGGGGAGGGTGATTTCTGAGTTGTCGAGGGCTTTGGCTTTGATGGCAGGGATGGATTGCGCAGACGAGCGAGTGGCGGTGAAGAAGAAGAGCAGGAGGAGCTTGAGTTGTTTCATCGTGGTATGAGAATGGCAGGTGCTGTCGACAGGCAGTGGGCAAGCTTCAGAAGCGCAAGCGCCTCTGGACCGGCATCTCCATTACCTCCAAGGTCTTGCATTAGGCATTATTGTGAACGACCACCGCTTCCGGCCGCAACCCGAATGGGCGTCCCTGCGGAAATTGGGATCCGGACAACATTCATCAAGACGACAGATTTACCAGAGTTTGAGCAACTGCAATCTGGTTCTTCGGCGGCATCGCTCCGGCGATGAAGTCATTCAAATCGAACGCGTGACCATTCTGGAAAGTCAGAATGTTAAGCATCGCCTGGGGCGGCTGTGTGTTTAGGTCAGGATCAATCGCACGTGAAGCCTCTAGCAGCACCATCGACGAAAGGGTACGGAGCGCATCGTCTCCATACACGCCGCTCAGCTTGTGATTGAACGTGTCGGTCAAATCTGCTCCACAATCCGCGAAGCGATTGATAGCTTTCGTAGGAGCAGTGGCAACTGAATCCAGCATTCCATTCACATCCTTCAGTGCTGCCGTCGCGCCGCGGATGATCTCGGCCTCGCTGAACAGCAGGGACTGAAGCAGCGTATCCCCCATCCCTGATAGAGTGACGTTCTGGAACGTTGTCGCTTGCTGCGCAGTGAAAAACTCTGCGTTGTCATCGTCTCCTGCTTCTCGGAGTCTGGTCTGTGCATTCAGGAGGGATGGAACCAACGAAGCGGTTGTGTGAGGGTCGAATGCCACGGCGCGTCGCAGATCGATGTCTGGAAAATCCCAGAACACATCGGAATCGGTGTTGAATCTCCTGATCTGGCCATCCTGGAAATCAATGGCGGTCGACACCGGCATAGCTGCCCAGACTAGTAACGCTGCTGCTGTTGGGTTTGACCGCAATCTGCTTACGTCCTGGAAGTAGCAGAACGGAAGCAGGGCTCGCAGATTCGCCTGCAGCGCCAGTGACAAGGTCGCGCTGTCCCGTTTGAGTCGATCTTCGCTTCGGCGAATGAACCAGCTTCCCAGCACCGAGCTTGGCACAGAAACCTGCATGGCAAGCGCCACGTCGCCGAACTGGTTGGTGCCATTGTGAAGCACGTTCTCAACCGTGCGATCCAAATCGATATAGAAAGTCTGCAGTGAACTCTCATTCCCGGAAAACAGCCCTGGAAGGTATTCGTGAATGAACGGCGTCACCCGGTGTTCGAAATCCGCCAAGTTCATTCCCTTTTTTACCTGGCGCGACTGATAGGCGATCGACTTGGCGCTGTCCGGCGTCATTTCCAACTGCCCATTCCTGACCTGCAACGATGCCAGCACAGACAGGTCGCTACGGTAGCGGTTCTTCACCGTGACGCTGTCACTCGCATTCAGCTCATAGACCAGCACCCGCCCCCAATCCTCTTCAGCGGTAATCGTGGCGAGGCTGTCATTCACGTGCGCACTGTCAAAGCTGAAGTAGGGCATGTTGAGCTGAACAGTAGTGGTGCGCTGTATTTCATGACTAAGCGTCGCTAAATTAAGAGTAAAGCCTTGAGCCTGTTGAACGAGTAAGTCGTCGAGATCGCTATCATCGACCACCTTGCGGAACATGTCCGCCGCCGCCGGTTGCTGCAGGTCGAAATTTACGTCCAGCAGCGCGGTCGACGTCGTGTTCTTCATGTAGGCAGCGGCAAAATCGAAATTGTATCGGCTGTTCAGTGCCTTTTGTGCCTTGCTGTAGATGTCTTGCGCTTTCGTCAAGACGAGATGGATCGCGGCCTGGACTTGCTTCAGGTCCTCGAAGTGGAGGTCCTTGTCAAAGAAATCGCCGAGCCGCTTGATGAGCCATCCGTCCACTTTATTGAAGTCGTCCTGGGTGACCACGTCCCGGATTTTGGCAAGATTGAGTTTGTCATCAATGAAACTCTGGAGTCTCCTGATGATTCCTCCGTTGAGAATGTCGAGCGTTTGCGCGGCAACGGGCTGCACTTTGTCGAGCTCGCTGGAAAGCGCAAGCAGGCCCTGGTCCGCCAAGGCGGCAAGCCATTGACCTGCGGCTGAGTCGCCAAAGGTGGCCTCCTGCAGAGCGCTGGCGAAAGCCGCGGCTCTGCTCTTGGGGTCGTTGTCGGCCAAGGCGGTAAGGAAGGCCTTAAACTTATCGGCGCCGTCCCCCAGCTTGCTGAGAATGCTCCAGGTAGCCGCAGACACCTTCTCGGGAAGAGCGTCCCATTTCTTAAACTCATCCAACACTATCTGGCGGGCCTTGGTGAACTCCTTGGCGGCATCGATGCCCGTTGCCTCAGTCAGCAGCTTCAGTCCGGTGTCGTTAAGCAGGCGCGCGGCAGTTTGGCCCAGATCGGTTGCAGGATCTGTCCATTGTTCAATCAGATGCAGGTCTTTCATTGCTTGCAGCCCGTGTACTCCAAACACCGCCTTCACCAGCTCATCGATATCTGTGGGTAGATCATTCTGTCCGGTAACACCTACGGAAAGGTTCAGTCCAAAACTCAACCCTTTCTGGGACCGCTTAAAGAGCTGGAGGCGCACAGCAGTGGAAGAGTCGTCGGCTGACTCTCTTCCCAGCACCAGCAGATAACGCCCGCTTACATCGAAGCCGAAAGTAGTCTTCAGCGCGGTATCAATCTTGGCGCCCAGGTTTCTTGTCATTCCCAGCAACTTCGCTTCACGCACCATGTTGAAGTCGTATCCCAGTTGCGCAGAAATGTGAAGGGCAAGCGAACCGTCTACCTCGGTGACCAGCCAGCTTCCAGGCTTGAGATCTCGCCCCGTCCTTACCTGGCGTGGGAACCGCCAACTGCCTAAGGTATCGGCAATGGCAGTGCGCGCATCTGTCGCCGCAGGGAAACGGTGCAACACGGCATAAATGGAGTCGCGAGCAGCCTCCGCACCAAACGTTACGCTGCCCAGCACGCCGATGGGATGGGATCCAGAAAAGGAGCCGTTGACATTGTAGCCCCACAACAGGACGAGGAACTTATCTGTGCTGCTCCCCGGAATACTGGTTCAACTGTGGGCTGTCTTCCAGTTGGAGAGAGCCGATCGCATCGGCCGCGACATTGAATACCCCCAGACCAGTCTTGAACTCCGCCGAGGCTCTGAACCCGATCGTCGTCTGTCCAGCATTGAAAGCGAAGGTCTTTCCTGTTTCAGCTTTCAGATCAATGCTGCCCAACTCGATCTTTCCTGTCAGGCCTCTCGGGAAAAGGCTTGTTTTCGAGAATGGCATCCAAGACGTCATGGTCGGTCGAAGCGCCGACGTCCACCGTGACCGAACCTCCCGGTGCCACGATCGTCTTATCAAGCTGGAATTTCGTGCTGCTGATTGGGATGACAATAGGGCTGGCTATTTTCTCCTCCAGGAATGCTAAAAAGCATCAGTAATAGCGGGGAATCGCGAACGATTCACCCCGCTGTGGTTTGCGTCAAGGCTACGTTCTCGGCCGGAAACTCTCCCAGACCCCAATTACTGAGATCATAGGAAGCGCCGTGAACTGAGCCTTGCCCCGTGGCGATCGCGATCTTTCGCGACCGCACATCTTCACGGAACGCAGGGATAGCAGCGTCTGCGACCGCATTGGCAATAATCTGGCGCAGTTCCGCGTCGGGTGGATTGGGACTGCTGCTTAGCTCTTTCTGTATAAGTGCCCGTGCAGTGGAGTTAATCGAGCCGTTCTGCACGTGAATGTCGAAGCAGAGGGCAATGCCAAGCTCTGACTGCAGGCCGAAGGATCGTGCGGTCGTGAGACATGGCAAATAATACTCATCGTGTGCGATCTGGCGTTGGATCTCACGAACCTCGGGAAACTCTCCCAAGGTGTGGAACTGCTGGCGCCAAGGCGACGCCAGTCTGCCGTTGATCGAAATACTGTCGGCCCAACTCTGCTGTTGATCAGGCGTGCTGCGCATGATTTGGATGAGTGTGCCAGCATTATCACCAAAGGCCTGCTCAACAAGCTCAGGGTGAAGCTGATTGGTCTTTAGGATGATCGTCTGGACCTTGCCAAACTTCATGGTGAATCCGATGATGCCCCACGTGAGCCAGGCTCCGTCGAAGTCGCCCACGGCGAGCGTGTAGCTGTGTCCTTCAAAGGCGGCGGTCAATTCCAGGCTGCGCTCGAAGAGCGACGGGACCGGTCCCGGCATGAATGCTGTCCAGGTAACATCGTCGATGTCCCCGGTCTCCGCTACGTGGTTATTGAATTGAACTTGCTTTACGGCTCTCGCCGTACCTTGACCATAGATTTCATCCACGCGCCCAGCGTCACACTGCGCAGCGACGAGTCCGCGCTGAATGTCCCCCACGATTCCCCCATGGGCGCCGGTTCCAAAAAGCTTCCTCGACATACTTCCTCTGTCGAATTGTTCCCTAGCATGCTAGGGTGTCTGTGGTATGTGTCCCGACACTAATGCCAGGCTTGTAATCCGGGGTCTTCGTCTCAAGGGAAGCAGAGAGCTGTTGCTCTCCGGGGGTCGATAGGGGGCATTATCCTCCTGGTTGGCGGATTGTCAAGCGCAAAAGAACAAAACCCATTTTGTCCGACGATCACTCAGGAAGATCTTTGGACACATCAAGATTAAAGGCCACTTGCGATGAGAGCTAGAATTAGTGTTGCGCCCCCATCGTATATGGTTGCCCGCAGCCAAAATTTAGGTCGTTAGATCTCGCGTCTCTTGAGGCGAGCGATACGTTTTCCATGCTCCTTGCCCTTACCGAATATTATGTTTGAATCTTGCACCAGCAGCTCAAGTGTCATGGGAAGCTCCTTGCGAAATGGAATGTGCTGCAAGCAGCCCTTCCATGGTTTCGCAAGGGAACGAACGTGCAAGGAAAGGAGAGAGAATTACCTGGAAAGTCGGAATGCGGAAGACATGTCCGACCAACTGAACTGTTTGTGCTCCATACCGCGCAGCGCTTTGGTCCGAAGCACGTAATGGTGAACTCCGGAGAGACTCACCATTACCTGTCGGAATCGGTGGCATGGCAAGGCGACGGTGTCTCAGCTCTTGAACTGAGACACCATCGGGATGACTACGGTTTCTTCAACAGGACTGTACTAAGTGAAAACGAGCTGCGGCACTCCTTAGTCAGGGACACACTGCCGTCGGCACCAACCGATATGACCGCAAGCGGGGCATAGTAGTGCGTTACGCCGTGCGGCGGCAGGGCGACGGGGATGATATTTCCCTTGACGTCAGTTTCGGGATTGCCATCGGCACCTATTACCTTTGGCCACTCGACGTCTCCAGTCGCGGTTCTGGCGGGAATCAGCCAATAATCTCCGGTGAGGTATTGATTTACCGGCGGAGTTGTGGGGTCGACAGGATCGGCTGGCTGGAATCGGATTTGAACACCGTCCTCCAAAGTCAGCCAGAAATCTTCCTGGACAAAGGCGGCATTGTCGGTGTCGAGCGTAAGCCCACCCTCGGCTGGATCGCCGTTTGTCTGGTCCCAGCGTCGCAGAAGTGGGTGGAGAGTTTCGTCGCTTCCCAAGAGCTTGTCGGGCGTGCCATTGAGCGTCACCGTCATGGTTGTCGACTCGATAGACTGCACAGGAAGCAGGTTGCCGGGCAGGTTGAGCAGAACGGAGCGGTCGTCCTGCACCTCAACCAGGTTTCCTTCGACCAATCCGAAACGGTCGTCACGGCCGAGACTCTCAACGACGACTGCAGTCGTGCCCCCGCCGCTGGCAATCGGGTAGATGACGGATCCGTTCTCTCGCGACCACTTAAAAGTAGCGGAACTCCCAGGGGTGGTACCGGCGGCGCCACCGCGATTGATTTCGACCCGGTACAGCTGGTTTTCCGGCCCGGTATAGGCGGCGTTCGGGTTAATGATGCAGGGATTCGTGGACTGAGAACTTTGCTTTGCCATCGCCTGCAGCCAACCTCGAGGTTGAGGTTGGAAGGGTGCTTTGGTCTGTCCTTGGAGCTCAGCTTGGACCTGGGCGTTGAGTTGCTGGATGGTCATACAGATGGGGGCGTCGGCCGTGCCGAGCGCTGGTTGCGTCCACTTCACCTGCCAGACCAGCTTGCTGCGGGCTGCGGTGTCAGGCCCGCCCAACGCCACCTCGCGAATGCTGTCATCTTCCGCATAAGTGATGGCGCGCTCCCACACGTCGAGATATATCTGGCTGAACCCGGGCGGCAATGGCTGAGGGCTGTTAGGGTTCGCCTTAGTCGAAAAGACGAAGTCTGGCTGGTGCAGGTAAGTGATAAGACGACGAAGCGTGGGAGTGGAAAAGCTCGTAAGATTCGGAGCCGTCTGAAATGTGAGCTGATATTGATTTTGTGCTTTACTCGCACTGGCGATCACCACCGGCACAGGAACGGGAGGTGGAGTAGTGGAAGGAGTAGAGTCGAAGATTTCGTAAAAATACGGATTCGGCTGTAACTCGAATTCCGAACTCCAATTCATCAGCTGGAAGCCAGCCGCGACGGCGGTTGGAAAAATTGCCATCGGAACAAAGTCCGCCTGACAGAGCAAGCCGTTCACGTAGTAGTTGCCAAAGCCAATCTGGAAATCAGGCGGTTTCGGAGTCGGCGTGAGCGGTGCAGTGATGGCAAAGCCAACGTTGCCTTGGGGATCGACGGGGCCGCCGGCAGGGCCGATGAGATCGGCCGCCAGAATGTGCAAGTATCGCAGCAGAATCGCCGCCTGCTCGTTCATATCGGCGTCGAGCTGAACTCTGCCTTGCTGCGTGAGCACACGAGCGTAGTGCTTCAGGGGATGAAATGTATCCCGTGTTAGATCGGCTTTCATGCGGTCCTCCCTAGCTGGCGAAAATGATTCCGGCCGTCATACCGGCCGGAGTGTACTCGTCCAGACGGGCGCGAAGATTCGCCGCCCGCTGGGGTTGATACAAATCGTGAAACGCGCCCATCTCCGATTGGTCATCGGCGCCGCGCGTAATTTCCGGCGCGCAATGATCGGATAGCTGACAGTAGGTGGGCTTACCGTAGCGTGTGCTGTTGAACTCGGGCTCGACGCGCGCCCGCTCCTGTTGCAGAAGCGTGATTCGCTGCGCGTTGGTGAGATTGTCCTGTTGCGCCAATGCCAGAACGGCTCGCTCCACCAAGTCGGGTTGACACTCGTAACGCTTCGGTGTGCGCGAGCCGGATGTGACATAACAGAATCGCATGCAGCCTTGCTGCCGGCGGCAATCTATGAGCACGCCCATAAAAATGCAGTTCTCCGCCAGTTCGATGGCATGGGTTTGCACCTGTCCAAAGACGGTACAGCGGCGGATGTCGAGGATGGAGAAGGCACACAGCTTTTCGGGAGCGCCCACCGCGATGGCGTCGGTTGTGGTAGCGTCCACGATGCTGTCGCTGATGTAAATCCGGCACGGATCTTCGCGAACTTCGTCACGATTGACCTGGATGGCGCCAATGATGCTGTGTTCAATCCGCACGCAATTCGGCGCATCGTCAAGTTCGAGGCTGGGCTCGGTGGGGCGCGTCGGCTCGCAGTTGCAGTCGAGACCCCAGCCCGGCACCAATGTCGAGTGCCGTATGGTGACGCCCGCCACAGCGCCCTGCACCTGTACTCCGCGGCCAGTGACGACGATTCCGTCGAGCGTGAACCAGCTGGTCGGTTCCGCACTTGATGCGTCGGCGCTCGCCACAGCTGTGCTCGTCACGGCCGCGCTCGTCAGACCATTGATTGTCAAATTGTCAGGAGCCGACGTCTGCCAGTTCAGCAGGCGGATCACGGGACGCTTCCGGTTGGCGGCGCGCAGTTGCAGAGTCTGACCGGGATTGAGCGTAATACTGATGGGTTCGACATACGCTCCGCTGTCGGTGATTTCGATAACGGCGTTGGCGGGGTTGTCGGTCTGCCACTGTGTGAGCGCATCGTTGATGCGCGTGAAGTTTTCCTGCTGACCGACCAGATAGAGGTTGTACACCGCGGGCTGCGACAGCGTGCGCTCGTATTCGCCTCCACCCATGTCGGCGCTGAACGCGTAGTTGTAAGTGACCCAAACGCCCTGGCGACGAGTTTGTGTTGGTGGAAAAGCGATGCGTCCAAGCACTGGGTCGACCGCAACCTGCTTGGGCAGCGGACGGTAGGTCCAATCTGTAAGGTCAGCGACCACAATCGAACCCGCGTCAACCAGCGTCAGCTGCGAGCCCGAGCCGGTCCATATTTCGAAGCTCTTCCCATCACCGTAGTAATAAGGAATGCCGCTGGTCACGGTCTCAGTCACTTCGCTGCTCTCAAAGCACTCAAGGCCGCGGCGCGCAATCGGCGTAGGAAGGTTGAGCCTTCCGGGGGGATGCGCCGAAGTACGCTGGCTTCGGTTGTACAGGGGCGTGTCATTGCCCAGCACGCTGAACACAAAACAGTTTGGACTCTGTTGCTCTTCGCAGAAGGCCGGGGCCTGTGTGACCGAGTACGTTTTCAAACGCCAGACGAACATTCCTACACTCGAAATGTTGTAAAACTCCGGAAAATGCCGGGCTCCAATACATCGGATGTCTACGATGTGCGCAACCTCTTCAAAAGCGCTGCTCAGATCGTCGAGCCCATCGCCGTCACGCACATCAACCGTACGGCCGCGGTCAAGGTGCAGGTAATTGATGTTCTGCGTGAAACTCAGCAGCCGGTAGAACTCGACCGCTCG
>WNFF01003705.1_pt1 | contig 12853 bp, 9 predicted proteins | sample 5400441 | NCBI WGS metagenome assembly WNFF01 (sample SAMN13153345, study PRJNA577476) | soil metagenome | isolation source: 120 cm saprolite under Douglas fir tree site 2 hole 3 replicate 1 | place: USA:California | collected 2015-04-18
GGATTTCTACAAAAACGGCTTCAACACGACCGAGCGCAATTCGGCAATGAAGAAGAACCATCCGGATCGTTTCATCCTGAACGGCGCCTTCGATCCGCGCGACGGCAACAAAGGCCTGGAAGATTTGCATGCCCTGTCTGAAAAGCACAAGCTAAAGGGCGTCAAGCTCTACACCGCGGAATGGCGCGGCGAATCCAAGGGCTACAAGCTGAGCGACAAGGCGTCCTACAAATATCTCGAGGCGGCGCAAAAGCTTGGTATCAAGAATATCCATGTCCACAAGGGACCGACCATTATTCCGCTGAACCGCGATGCATTCGATGTGGCCGACATCGATGACGTCGCGACTTCGTTCCAGGATTTGAACTTCATTGTCGAGCATTGCGGCCTGCCGCGCCTGGACGATTTCTGCTGGATCGCGACCCAGGAAACCAATGTCTATGCCGGTCTCGCGGTGGCGTTGCCCTTCATCCATTCGCGCCCGGGGTATTTCGCTCACGTCATTTCTGAGCTCTTGTTCTGGGTTGGACCGGACAAGATTCTCTACGGGAGCGACTACGGCATCTGGACGCCGAAATGGCTGATCGACAAGTTCATGGCGTTCGAGATTCCGGCCGACGTCACCAAGGAGACCGGTTCGGTGCTGTCGATGGAAACGAAAACCAAGATTCTCGGACTTAATGCTGCGCGCCTCTACGGCATCGATGTCGAGGCCCAGAAGAGCAAGATCAAGGCGGGTGGCGGCTATGCTCACTTGCCCGAAGCCGTCCACGCTCCGCGGTGATCGACATGACCGGTCACGCCGAACAGAACGAACAATGGCGAAACAGGCAGGTCCAGGAGAGGCAAGCCGAAGTTTGGGCATGCTTACAAGGTGTGACAGACCCGGAGCTCGATGAGTCCGTTACCGACCTGAACTTCGTCACGAAGGCCGATGTGGATCCGGAAAACCGGGTCTACATCGAATTTCGACTGCCGACCTATTGGTGCGCTGCCAATTTCTCGTTCCTGATGGCGGACGACATGCGCCGGGCCGTGAGCACGCTGGATTGGGTCGAAGGCGTTAGCGTCGTGCTCGGCGAGCACATGTATGCCGATAAGATCAATGCCGGTCTTGCCAAGGGTCTTTCCTTTCAGGAGACCTTCGGCGTGGAAGCTGACGGAAGTCTGGATGAGTTGCGCCGGACGTTCCTGGTGAAGGCGTTCCAGCGCCGTCAGGTGGCACTGCTCAACCATCTTGCCGGGGTGGGCTACCCGCCGGAGACGATCGTCAGCCTGACGCTGATGGAGCTTGACTGTCTACCAGTCGATGACGAGGGCGCAAATTTGGTGCGGCGCTATCGTGAACGGCGTGCCGTCGTTGGGCCGCTGCGTTCCGACGCGCTTGCGTTCACCGACGCGGGCGGAGCGCGTCTGAAGGCCGGCAATTTATCGGCCTACATCTCGGGCTTGCGGCGCGTCGGCGTCAATGCCGAGTTCAATAGCGCTCTCTGCCGCGGTCTGCTTTCCGTACGCTTCGATCTCGAAACGCCCTTTGTGCCAACATCGAAAGCTTCGTCGAAAACGCCGAACTCGCAGCACGTGCCCTAACACCGGAGTGCCGGATCGTGAAAGGCTCCAAGTAGACAACGCTTCAGAAAAGGTGAGGACATCCAAATGCCGAAAATCATGCTGCATGATGAAGCCGCGCGGGCGGCGCTGGGCAGGGGCGTCGCCAAACTCGCCAGAGCCGTGCGCGGCACGCTTGGTCCAAAGGGAATGAACGCGATCATGGACCGACCGATCGGCACACCGATCGTGTCGCGCGATGGCGTCAGCATCGCCAGCGAAATCGAGCTTGAATGCCCGTTCGAGAATATGGGCGCGCAGGTGCTGCGCGAAGTTTCAAAGCAGACCAATGACGTTGCGGGCGACGGCACCACCACCGCCACGGTGCTGGCCGACGTGCTTGTGCAGGACGGCCTGAAGTGTCTCGCCGCAGGGGCTAATCCGGTAGAACTGGTCGAGGGGCTCGAACTGGCGGTCACCGAGACCATCGCGGCGCTGAAACGCTCGGCCAAAGCCCTGCAGGGCTCGGCCAGTCTGCGTGCAGTTGCGAGCATTGCCGCCAATGATGCGGCGCTTGGAGAAATGGTAGCCGAAGCCTTTGAGCGAGCCGGCAATCACGGGATTGTCGCGGTCGAATTTGGCAATACGGTTGAAACGACGTTGGAGGTCATCGAGGGCATGGCCTTTGAGCGCGGTTATCTCTCGCACCACATGGTTACGGATGTGGAGAAAATGCAGGTGGTTCTCGACAACCCGTTTATCCTCATGACGGATCACAAAATTCAGACCGGCGAGCAGTTGGCCGGTGTGATCTCGCTCATTGAGAAGAGCGGCCGGCCCTTGCTGATCATCGCCGAAGAAGTGGCGCCGCCGGTGATCATGCAACTGCTGGCGCGCCGGGAGAAAACCAATTTCAAGGTTGCCGCGATCCATCCGCCGGAGTTTGGGCATTGGCGCAAGGCGATGCTGGAGGATATCGCGATTACCACCGGAGGCCGGGTGATTTCGGTCGATCTCGGCGGCAAGCTCGAAAGGGCCGAATTGCACGATCTCGGCTCCGCGCGCCAGGTGCGCATATCGGCCTCGAAGACGCTGATCACGGCGGGAGGTGGCGATCAAAAGAAAATCGCCGCCCGCCGCGAGCAGGTCATGCGCCAATACGACGCGGCCCCTGAAAATATCGAACGCGACAAATTCCAGGAGCGGATCGCCAAGCTGTCCGGTGGCACGGCCATGATCCTTGCGGGTGGCGCGACGCCGGTCGAGCAGAAGCGCCGCACCCAGCTGATCGAGGACGCGATCAATGCGACCCGTGCGGCGATAGAGGAGGGTATCGTGCCGGGTGGCGGCGTCGCGCTGCTCAGAGTAGCGCCGCAGCTCGACGGCATGATCGATGGATTGAAAGGCGGTGCCAAACAAGGGGCGGAGCTGCTTCAACGCGCGTTGAGCCGTCCGTTTTTCTATATTGCCGCCAATGCCGGCCTGAACGGTGAAACAGAGGTGACGAAGGTCGCTCAAGGCAAGAATGGCCACGGCCTCGATGCACGTAACGGCGCATCCGTCGATCTCGTCAAGGCCGGCATCATCGATCCGGTCAAGGTCTGCTACAGCGCGGTTCGCAATGCGGCCTCCGTCGCCGGCCTGATCCTGACGACGCAAACGCTGATCGCCAAGAAACCGGACGACTATGATCCAACGGCGGGACCGGCCCGGGGTGGCGGCGCCGAGTTACTTTGATAAGAGACAACGGCGAGTGTTGGAAATGATCGGAGACAAGAGGACAAAGGAATATTCTGGACACGCGCGCCCCGTGAAGAACGGCAATGGACTGGCCAACTTGGCAGGCAATTTCTGCCAAGGAACATTTTACGCGGCGGGTACAGCGCACCTGCAGGTCATCTTGTGCAGGTCATCTTGGCTTTGTTTGTCCAAGTGCCCGATAGATTGTATTTCTTGAGACACCGAGACGTCGTGCAGTTTCGCTGACGTTCCCAGCGGTTTCGGCATAGACCACAAGGATTCGAGCCCGCTGGATGTCGTGCAGTGATCCGGGCGTCGTAAGCGGGGTCTGATAGATCACGGCCTCCACGCCGGCCTCGTCGATGAAGCCGTCGGCGTTGGCGAGGGTGAAGCGTGCCAACATATTGCGCAACTCGCGGATGTTGCCGGGCCAGGGACGCGCGGCGAGACGAGCGATCGTCGCCGGTGTGATTTCGCAATTGGGATCGATCGCGCCCAGCAGATGGTGAACGATGGCCTCGAAGTCGATGCGATCACGGAGTCTCGGCAGCGTCACCTCCAGGGTATTGAGGCGATAGAGCAGGTCGGAGCGGAAGCGCCCCTCGGCGATGGCCTTGTCAAGGCTAGCGTTGGTAGCGGAGACCAGGAAGACATCGACCTTGGCTCTGGCGCCGCCAACGGGGCGCACCGTCCAGTCGTCAAGCAGGCGCAGAAGCACGGCTTGCAGCGCCACGGGCATGTCGCCGATCTCGTCAAGGAACAGCGTGCCGCCGTGAGCCTCCTTGACGAGTCCGACTGCGCCACCGCGCCGCGCGCCGGTGAACGCGCCGTCAGCGTAGCCGAAGAGCTCGGCCTCGATCAGGCTTTCGGGAAGGGCGGCGCAATTGACGGGGACGAAGGCGCCGGCCCGCCCGCTGGCGGCATGGGCGTGGCGGGCGAGTTGCTCCTTGCCGGTACCGGTCTCACCGCGGATGAGGATCGGCATCTTGCGTGCTGACGCAGTCTCGACCTGACGGACAATGGCTCGCACCGTCGGATCACGGGCGATGAAGCTGGAGGTCGCGCTGCCAACGTTGTCCTGAGGGTGCTGAGGTCCCGGCGTCAGATCGTTCCAAGGGCGCGACGAACTCGCGGTCTCGCGGCGTTCAAATGCGGGTTTCAACTTCTGAACGTCGCGATCGACGATCGACAAGCGCCGCCTTGCATGCAGCACCAATATAGCGCCGATGCCGGAGGTTTCGCTCTCGACGAGATCGAAACTCGCGTTCGGAAGCAGTTCTTTCAATTTGACCGGCCACTCATCGAAGGCAAGCGTCTTTAAAAAGCGGGTTGGCGCATCGCCGTCAGTGCCGGGTTGGCTGTTCTGAAGAGCGCTCAGAGCGCGCTCGGTGGCGTGGAGGATCGCGCCTCGACGGTCAAGCACAATGTATTCGTCGCTCATCCACAGCGCTCTCTTGGCGAGAAAGTGGCACAGCAGCTTTTCGTGGTCTTGTCGGACCGATTGCGCCAACACGCTTTCCACGTGATGACCGACGGAGACAGCCAAAGCGAGGCTCTGCGGATTAAAGGTGCTGGCCGGGCCCGAGATATCCACCACGCCAAGTAGTTCGCCATCGGTAGGATCGTGAACCGGAACGGCAGCACAGGTCCATCGCTGCACCTTCGAGCAAAAGTGCTCAGTACCATGGATTTGGACAGGTTTTGATTCCGCAATCGCAGCGCCGATGGCGTTGGTGCCGATGTCGGCCTCGCTCCAGCGTCCCCCATGTTCCAGATGAACCGACCGACCGGCGTCAATCACCCTGTCGTCTCCCTGGGTATCGATGATCAATCCGGTGGGATCGGTGAGGATCATGATTGAATTCGCATCGCTCAGGAATGTTTTCGAATTATCGAGCGCGCAGCGGGCGGCATGACGGAGTGAAGCGTGCTTGGAGCGGTGACGAAACAGCTCAGCGTCTGCAACAAGCGGCGCCCGCGCGCGGTCGATTGTGACCCGATGGTTTTTGGATCTCTGCCAGGATGCTGCGACCGACGATCTCAAATCGGACGATAAAGCTCCGCGCTCGACGAACTTCTCCCACGCGGCCAGCACTTCTCGTTGGTCCATCCCGGCTCCTCCGAGGTGACAAAGTTCGAGACCCGAACGTTAACGGGCCTCGTGATCAATCACCGGAATGCGGGCTGCTTGTCGCAATTGCCGTCTTCATCACGCAAAGTGCAACTTCAAACCGCCAAAGGCACCCGGACGGCGTGCGCCTTTATCGAGTAGAATGCCTGTCACACTTGTCATGAGGACGGCTGCGCCATCCAACCGAACATCCCTCCAGCGTTCACTTCCCAGACATGCGGTTCTTTAGCGCCGCCGATCGGGTGCAGCCTACACTTCTTGGCTACCTCGCGCAAAGGAGGAGTCCAAAGGTCTGAAGCCTTTGGATTGTTCATCGATGATGCGTGTGAAAGGGGCCCAAGGATCCGGTTTGAACTCGAAAATGGCCGCCTCGCGGAAACTCGCAGCTTGCAGAGGGCTGGCCGCAACGCCATTTGGTCGAAGATTCGGCCGGCCGAATCTGATGTGTGCGGCGCAACATCCAGAGTTCGAGCGGTGCGCCACTAACCCAGCTCCCTTTGTGCAACAGCCCGCTACTACCACCCGCTGCTTATAGCCACCCGCGTCAGATTCAAGATCGCGCCCACCAAAGGACCATCCGTCGGACAGCACTGGGGAGTCTGGGTAAGACGAGCGCTCTCACGCCCCACGGCAAGATCCAGAAGATGGAATTGCGCCGCCGCTTCGCCGGCCATTATTCGTCACCCCTGAGGTCGATGGCGTGAGGACGCGGAAATCACCGTACGATCGGCTGTCGCGGCACGGCGCGCGCCTGCCGAGATGCATTCTTCAGGCCGCCGCCTGCTTGCGCCTCTTCGGTTTCGCCGGCTTGTCGGGAGGTGGCAGCTTTGCTGAAGCCGAGCGTGCGCCGGGACCGGGGTGGGTATGGACTTCTTTCGCCAGCAGCGGTTCGCCGCATTCAGAGCATGTCATCACGGGGTCGAACGTCTTCCCGCACTTGCGATGCTCATGCAGCAGCGGCCGACCACGCTCGTCGACCATGTGGGTATCGCCCCAATGCACCAGCGCCATCATGACAGGATAGAGATCGAGGCCCTTTTGAGTGAGGATGTACTCGTGCCGTTTGGGCGATTCCTGGTAGGGAATGCGACGCAGCACGCCCTGCCGGACCAGCTTCTTAAGCCGTTCGGCGAGCAGGTGGCGCGTGATTCCGAGCGTGGACTGAAATCCCTCAAACCGCCGTGTTCGCAGGAAGCATTCCCGCAAGATCAGAAGGCTCCAGCGATCGCCAATCACACCTATGGTGCGGGCCAGCGAACATGGTTCTTCCTCCAGGGCATCCCACTTCATTCCTGCTCTCTCCAGTCAGCACGGCACGTCGAATCGAACCAGGGGAATCTCGGCCGTAGCAGCCATTCTAAATTGGTACTCAACGCGAAACAATCACCCAAGCAGCCCTTATTGTTCGAATAAACTACCGGAAACAGGCTTTTATTGACAGTTCGTTTTTAGAACTGTATGAACAATTTGTAGCTGAGGCACGGCTGCTGGTCGTTTCCACCAGCCCCCGAAAACAACGCGCGCGCCCGAGGAGAAGCCGGTGGTTAGTCCCCTGAAAGTTGAATTTCAGTTCGATTTCGGCAGCCCGAATGCGTACCTGGCGGAACTGGCGTTGCCGGCGGTCGAACGGCGCACCGGCGTGAAGTTCGAATATGTTCCGGTGCTGCTCGGCGGCATCTACAAGGCGACCAACAATATGTCGCCGGCCGAGTCGCTTCGCGGAATCAAGAACAAGCCCGAGTATCAGACGCTGGAAACCCAACGCTTTATTCGTCGCCACAACATCACGAAATTCCGCCAAAATCCGTTCTTCCCGGTCAACACGCTGATGCTGATGCGGGGCGCCGTCGCCGCCCAGTTCGAGGGCGTGTTCGATCCGTACTTCCGCGCCGCCTACCATCATATGTGGGAGGAACCGAAGAAAATGGACGACCTTGAGGTCTTTCGAAGCGCATTTATCTCTTCCGGTATCGATATCGAAAAGCTGATTGCGCGCGCACAGCAGGATGACGTCAAGAAACGGCTGATCGAGCAGACAACCGACGCGGTCAACCGCGGAGCATTTGGTTCGCCCACGTTCTTCGTCGGCAACGAAATGTTCTTCGGCAAGGACCAGCTCCGCGATGTTGAAGAATCGATCGTCGAACAGACAAGTCACATTGTTTCAAGAACGGCTTGATTGAGATCGTCATTGCGAGCCAACGGGTCGCGCGAATGCGCGCCCGATGATAAACTCCGCGAAGCAATCCATAGCTTGGGAAGATTGGATTGCTTTGTTTGCTACCCGCAATGACGAAGCTGCGGTCCAATTCTATCAAGGGAGAATATCATGCCCGGCCCACTCAACGGTGTTCGCGTGCTCGACTTGACGGGCGTGGTCTCGGGCCCATTCGCGACCATGTTTCTGGCGGACCAGGGCGCCGACGTGCTCAAGATCGAGCCGATCGGCGGCGATATCACCCGCCGCAGCCGCGCCACGATCGACAAGGGTGGAGAGTTTTCCGCGCTGTTCATCTCCTCAAACCGCGGCAAACGCTCGCTGTCGATCGACGTCAAAAGCGCGGTCGGCCGCGAGGTTCTTGCCAAGCTGGTCGCGCAGGCTGACGTCCTGGTGCAGAATTTTCGCCCCGGCACGATGGAGCGCCTTGGCCTGGGCGCCGATGAATTGCGCGAACGCCATCCGCGCCTGATCTATGTTTCGATCAGCGGCGTCGGCGATACCGGACCCTATGTGAAAAAGCGAGTCTACGATCCGATCATCCAGGGCCTGTCCGGCTTTGCCGACATCCAGTCGCAGCCGGTAACCAACCGCCCGCAGATGATCCGCACCATCGTCTGCGACAAGACCACGGCGGTGTTCACCGCGCAGGCGGTGTCGTCGGCACTCTACGCGCGCGAGAAAACCGGGCAGGGCGATCACATCCAGGTCGCCATGCTGGACGCCATGATCTCGTATCTGTGGCCGGAAGGCATGATGCAATACACCGTGATTGGCGCGGAGACCACGGCCGCGGATCCCAACGATCGTCCGGACCTCGTGTTCAAGACCAGCGACGGCTACATCACCGCCGGCACCATCTCGGATTCCGAATGGCAGGGCTTCTGCAAGGCGTCGGGCGATCCGGAACTCGCCAAGGATCCGCGGTTTGCGACGCCGTCGGCGCGCTCCGTCAACGCCACCGCGCGCATCAACAAGATGGCGGAATACATTGCCCAGCACACCACCGCCGAATGGCTGGAGCGGTTCGATGCCGCCGACGTGCCCTGCGCACCGATCCTGCGCCGCGGCGAGATCATTCATAACGAGCAGGTGGTGGCGCGCGGCATTATCGCCGAGTTCGACCAGCCGATGGTCGGACGTGTGCGGCAGCCAAAGCCCGCGGCCCGCTTCGAAATCAATGAGGCTGTGATCGGCGGACCGGCACCCCGCGTCGGCCAGCACTCTCGCGATGTGCTGCGCGATCTCGGTTACGACGACGGCGCCATCGACAAGATGGTCAGCGAAAAGTCGGTCCGGGTAGCGGTTTAGTCCGGTCAGGTGTTTTGCGACACCGGAACGATCGGCGTGAGCGGGACATTCGCCGCCTTGGCGAGCTGATAGGCCGGTCGGGCCTGGATGCGTGCGAGATAGGGATGCGCGTTGTCGCAAATGCCGACGCCGTAGGCGATCGCCCAATCCAGACAAGTCGTCAGCAGGATGTCGGCACTGGTGAACTTGTCACCCATCAGAAACTGCCGGCCATCCGCGAACGCGACCTCGACATGACGCAACTGCTCGCGAAAATACTCGCCGGCCTTGGCGACCACCTCGGGCGCAACGCCGTAGATCGGACCGAGCGCGTCGGCCCGATGGCGGCGCATCACGTAAAGGCTGGTGGAATCCAGTTCCGCCACGACAAAGAAGCACCATTCCAGCCAGGCGGCATATTCGCGCGGCGCTTCGGGAATCAGCGAGCGCTCCGGCGTCGAGTACATCCGCGAAAGGTAAGCAACGATCGCCGCACTTTCGCCGATGCAAAAATCGCCGTCCTGCAGCAGAGGGACCTTTTGACGGGGATTGAGCTTGGTATACTCGGCTGTCTTGGTCTCACCGGTCCGCGGCCCGATCGGCTTCGTTTTATACGGCAACCCTAGTTCGTGCATGGCCCAGTGCGGACGAATCGTGCGGCTCGTTCCAACTCCCCACAGCGTGAGATCCGGAGCTGCGCCCATGCTACCACTTCTCCACGGAGGGACGGAGATCGAGTTCATGGGTCCAGCCGTCCCTGGTTTGCTGATGCGCGAACCAATAGGCTTCGGCGATGGAAGACGTTTTCGTGAGGCTATACGGAGGGATGTCACTGGCCTCGATCCCTTTCGCCGCCTTCATGCGCAGATGGATGGCTTCGCTGTCCACGCCGGCGTCGATCAGGAGATGCACGACGTGGATATTCTTGGGCCCGAGTTCGCGGGCCATGGCCTGGGCCACCGCGCGAAGTCCGAATTTCGCCGACGAGAATGCCGCAAACCCCTGGCCGCCACGGATGCTGGCGGTCGCTCCGGTGAAGAAAATCGTACCGCGCCCCCGCGGAAGCATGTAGCGCACGGCCTCGCGGCCGACCAGAAACCCGCCGAAACACGCAAGCTCCCAGGCCTTGAAGAACAGCTTTTCGGTCGTATCCAACAGCGGCTTGTTGACGTTCGATCCGGCATTGAAGAGACAGACCTCGATCGGTCCGATGTTTTCTTCGACATCGGCAAACAGCTTCTGAACTTCGGCTTCCTGACGGGCATCGACGCTGAACGCGCGGGCGTCGAGGCCTGTGGCTTTCAGTTCGTCGACCAGCCCTTGCGACTTGGCTGCGTCACGCCGGCAAATGCAAACTGTATAACCACCCTTGGCAAAACGCCGGGCGACGGCCGCGCCGATGGCGTCGCCTGCGCCGACAAGTATTGCTACGCCGCGGCTTCCCGCCATCTTCGTCTCTCCCAACGAGTTCTTATTTGATACTTAAATAAGTACCGGGATCCCGGCTCATTGTAAATAGGCGTGCTCTGCAATCCTCTTAGAAGTGACGCCAAGTGACGGCTCCTGGCCAAATGGGAACCTGAAGGGTCCGCAGAATGTGATTGACGAGTTCTAAAAAAGAACGTTAATTGACCCGACGATAAGACCGCGCGAAAAGGCGGCCGGATCGATGTCGGGAGGTCAGCCATGGCGAAACTGTCGGAAGCGATTGATCTCGCCGGGATCGACGCCGGGCTGCCGAGCCGCATCCATGAGGTCATTGACCGGCACGTTGCCTGTTCTCCCGACCGCATTGCGCTGATCGAAGACGGCGCCTCCTGGAGCTACCGCGACCTGGATCGCTCGGTTGCGGATATCGCCGCTGGTCTTAAGTCGCTCGGCGTCAGGGCGGGCGACCGGATGATCATCGTCAGCGAAAACTGTATCGCGCTTGCGGCGTTGCTGTTGGCGGCGAGCCGGATCGATGCCTGGGCGATTGTCGCCAATCCGCGATTGTCGCCGCGCGAACTGGACCAGACCCGCGATCACAGCGGCGCGCGGCGGACGTTTTTCACCTCGGAAGTGTCGAAGCAAGCGGCGGCTCACGCGTCGCGCTGTGGCGCGGAGACGCGTCAGCTTGGTCCGTTAAGGGACATCGGCGTTGGCGCGCTGAACGAAAGCGCGGTCGCCGAGCCGGTTGAGACCGATCTGGCAAAGCAGGTCGCAGTGCTGATCTACACCTCGGGAACGACGGGCACGCCGAAGGGGGTGATGCTCACCCACGATAATCTGCTTATCAGCGCCAAGACCACGGCGCATTTCCGAAAGATGGAGTCCAGCGACAAGGTCTATATCGTGCTGCCGATCTCGCACATTGTCGGCATCTCCCTGCTGATCATGACCGTGATGGTCGGCGCGACGGTCCGCCTGGTTAGCAAATACGACCCCGCGGCGCTCGCCAGGGCGATCGCCGAAGAGGGGATCACCATTCTCAACGGCGTGCCCGCGACCTATCAGCGCCTGCTGGAATACAAGACCGTGGCAGGTCTCAAGCAACTCGCCCGTGGATCGCTGCGCCTGATTGCGGTGGCCGGCGCTCCGCTTGACCTCGATTTGAAGTCTCGCGTCGAGAAGGAGTTCGGCCTGCCGCTTTCCAACGGCTACGGCATTACCGAGTGCTCGCCGGGAATTTCCGGCGTTCGGTTCGATGCGCCACGCAGCGATCAGGCGGTTGGAACGCTGCTGCCGGGTGTCGAGGCCCGAGTCAGGACAATCGACGGCATACCAGTGGGAAGAGGTGAAATCGGCGAGCTTCACGTTCGCGGGCGCAACGTCATGCGCGGCTATTATCGCGCACCTGATCTGACGGCGAAGGTCATCGATAGCGAGGGCTGGTTCAACACCGGCGATCTCGCGCGCTTCGACGGCGATTGCCTCTATATCGTCGGCCGCACCAAGGAAATGATCATCCGATCCGGTTTCAACGTCTATCCCGCGGAGGTCGAGGCCGTCCTTAATTCACACAAGGACGTCGTGCAGTCCGCCGTGGTCGGCCGCGCCACAGATGGCAACGAGGAAGTCGTCGCCTTTGTGCAGCTGATGCAGGGTTCACGGGTGAAGCCGGCCGACCTGATGGCTTTCATCAACCCGCAATTGACCTCGTACAAACGGCCGTCGGAGATCATCGTGCTCGATGCCTTGCCGGCGACCTCGACCGGCAAGATCCTCAAGCACAGGCTCGCGGAGTCCTTGCATGGCACTGCCACAAGGATCGAGCCGGCGGTCGCCGGCCGACATTCGTAACTGACAGATTTGACCGGGAGAACAGCTTTGCAGAAGAGAAACGCGACCGTGGCCGTGATCGGCGCCGGTGACTATATCGGCGGTGAGATCGCCAAGAAATTTGCTTCCGAAGGCTTCACGGTATTCGCCGGCCGCCGCAATGGCGCCAAGCTCGAGCCGCTGGTGAAGGAGATCGAGAAGGCTGGCGGTGAAATCCACGCGCGCTCGCTCGATGCGCGCAAGGAGGAGGAAATCACCGCCTTCCTCAGCGATGCCGACAAGCACGACGTCAATTTCCCGATCCTGGACACCACCGAGCGGGTGTTCCGCAAGGTCTGGGAGATGGCCTGCTATTCCGGCTTTCTGGCGGGGCGCGAAGCGGCGCGGCTGATGCTGCCGCGCGGCAAGGGCAATATCTTCTTCACCGGCGCGACCGCGTCGTTGCGCGGCGGCAGTGGTTATGCGGCCTTCGCCAGCGCCAAATTCGGCCTGCGCGCGGTTGCACAGGCGGCCGCCCGCGAGTTGGGCCCGAAGAACATCCACGTCGCCCATCTCATCATCGACTCCGGCGTCGACACCGAATGGGTGCGCCAGCGGCGGATCGAGGCGCTGGGGCCGGATGCGCTCAGTGACCCCAACCTGCTGATGCCGCCATCGTCGGTCGC
>WNFF01003845.1_pt1 | contig 12849 bp, 16 predicted proteins | sample 5400441 | NCBI WGS metagenome assembly WNFF01 (sample SAMN13153345, study PRJNA577476) | soil metagenome | isolation source: 120 cm saprolite under Douglas fir tree site 2 hole 3 replicate 1 | place: USA:California | collected 2015-04-18
ACGCCGAACCAGCTTTTGCTCTCTTTGCGAGGCATCACCGTGCGGATGGGCTCGCCGACTTTGTCGGCGCTGAACATGAGGTAGTCCTTGATCTGCGCCTCGGTCAGGCCCAGCTCCGTCAACTTGCTGTAGCGCATGAATTCCAGGCCGTGGCAGCCGAGGCAGTAGTTGACGTAGGTGCGCGCGCCCGCCTGCAGGCTGATCAGGTCGAGGGGGTCGTGCGGCGAATCGTCGAGGCGATAACCCGCCTCGGCAGCCCAGCCGCAGAGTGGAGCAAGCAGAAAGACGACGATCAGGTTTCTCATCAGTGCGTCACCCGCTCGGGCACCGGCTTCACCTTGTCGCGCGCGGTGTACCAGGGCATCAGGATGAAGAACAGGAAGTAGACCAGCGTGCACAGCCGCGCCACCCAGGTGGCCCGTTCCTTGGTGTCGAGGAAGAAGGCATCGAAGCCGAACTGGCCCCACACCGTGGTCGGCTCGGTGCCGAGGAAGCCGAGGATCAGGAACACGACCACGAAGACGGCGAGCGCGGTCTTGTAGTAGGGCCCGCGATAGCGGATCGAACGCACCGGGCTGCGGTCGAGCCAGGGCAGGAAGAACAGGATCAGCACCGCCGCGCCCATCGCCAGCACGCCGGGGAACTGCGAATGAAACAGCGGCGGGACTGCGCGCAGGACCGAGTAGTACGGCGTGAAATACCAGACCGGCGCGATGTGCTGCGGCGTCTTCAGCGGATCGGCCGGGATGAAGTCGAAGCAGAAGATGGCGAGGAATGCCACCGCGCCCATCAGGTCCTTCACCGTGTAGTACGGATGGAACGGGATGCCGTCGAGCGGGCGGCCGCTGGCGTCCCGGTACTTCTTGATGTCGACCCCGTCCGGGTTGTTGGAGCCGACGTCATGCAGCGCGAGGAGGTGCACCACCACCAGGCCCAGAAGCACCAGGGGAAACGCGATGACGTGCAGCGCGAAAAAGCGGTTCAGCGTCGCGTCGGACACCACGTAATCGCCGCGGATCCACAGCGCGAGGTCCGGACCGATGAATGGCACCGTGCCGAACAGGTTGACGATGACCTGCGCGCCCCAGTAGGACATCTGCCCCCACGGCAGCAGGTAGCCGAAGAACGCCTCGCCCATCAGCGTGAGGTAGATCAGCATGCCGAAGATCCACACCAGCTCGCGCGGCTCCTTGTGCGAGCCGTACAGCATGGCGCGGAACATGTGCAGGTACACGACGATGAAGAACGCCGAGGCGCCGGTCGAGTGGATGTAGCGGATGATCCAGCCGCCCGGTACGTCGCGCATGATGTAATCGACCGAGCCGAACGCCAGGTTGGCGTCGGGCTTGTAGTTCATCGTCAGGAAGATGCCCGAGACGATCTGAATGACGAGCACCAGCAGCGCGAGCGAGCCGAAGAAATACCAGAAATTGAAGTTCTTCGGCGCGTAGTACTCGGCGGCGTGCTTGCGCCATTCCTCCTTGATGCTCGGCATCCTCGAGTCGATCCAGTTCCACAGGCGCGCAGCCATCGGCTAGGCCCCCTTCGTTTCTTTGTCTTCGCCGATCACCAGTCCTGCTTCCGCAACGAACGTGTAGGGCGGCACCCTCAGGTTGGTCGGCGCCGGCGCGCCGCGGAACACGCGCCCCGCGTAATCGAACTTCGAGCCGTGGCAGGGACAATAGAAGCCGCCCGGCCAGTCCGCGCCCATCTCGGCCCTGGCTTCTGCGCTCTTCAGTTGCGGCGAGCAGCCCAGGTGGGTGCACACGCCCTCCATCACCATGATCTCGGGCTTCAATGAGCGGTATTCGTTCGTCGCGTAAGGCGGCTGCTCGGAAGCCTTCGACAAGGGGTCGGTCAGCTTCGGTTCCGCGGCCTTGAGCGAATCGAGCATTTCCTTGGTGCGGTGGAGCACCCACACCGGCTTGCCGCGCCACTCGATCACTGCGAGCTCGCCGGGGCCGACTCTGGAAAGGTCTACGTCGACCGGCGCGCCGGCGGCCTTCGCGCGCTCCGAAGGCCACATGCTGACTACGAAAGGGGTCGCCGCGCCGACGCTGGCCGCGCCGCCGACGACCGACGTGGCGACCAGCAAGTTGCGCCGCGTCCTGTCTATTTTTTTCTGATCGTTCATGGAGATGGCTCGGGGTCGGGCGGCGCGCGAAAGCGTGCGATTCTACCGACGGGGCCACGGTATGTCTAGGATTTCGCGCGTAAACATCTAAATCTTAAGAGGAATTCTGTATAATGCCGAGTTCTCGCATGGTCCGCCTCTGGCTCATTTTTTCGCAGGCCGCGACGATCGCGGTCGCGGCGCTGTTCGTCGTGTCGACCTTCCGCCCGGAATGGCTGCCATCGCGCGCGGGCGCACAGATTCCTCTGTCGATCACGCAACCGAGCAGCGCAGGACCGATGCAGGTCGCCGCGCGTACTGGCCCTGCGCCTGCGTCCTATTACGACGCGGTGCAGCGCGCAACGCCTTCGGTAGTCAACATCTTCACCTCCAAGGAAATCCGCGCGCCGCGCCATCCTTTGCTCAACGATCCGATTTTCCGGCGCTTCTTCGGCGACCAGCTGCCGGACGAGGCGCAGCGCGCGTCCAGCCTCGGCTCGGGCGTCATCGTCAGCAGCAGCGGCTACGTGCTGACCAACCATCACGTGGTCGAGGCGGCGGACGAGATCGAGGTGGCGCTCGCCGACGGCAAGCGGCTGCTCGCCAAAGTGGTGGGCAACGATCCCGAGACCGATCTCGCGGTGCTGCGCCTCGACGCGGAGAACCTTCCGGCGATCGGCTTCGGCTCTTCGGACGCGCTGCGCGTCGGCGACGTGGTGCTCGCCATCGGCAATCCGTTCGGCGTCGGGCAGACGGTCACCAGCGGCATCGTCTCCGCCCTCGGCCGTACCGGCCTCGGCATCAACACCTTCGAGAACTTCATCCAGACCGACGCCGCGATCAACCCGGGCAACTCGGGGGGCGCGCTGGTCGATGCGGCCGGCAACCTGATCGGCATCAATACGGCGATTTTCTCGTCGCGCTCGGGCGGCTCGATGGGGATCGGCTTCGCCATCCCCGTGTCGACCGCCAAGATGGTGCTCGAGCAGATCGTCAAGAGCGGCAGCGTCACGCGCGGCTGGATCGGCGTCGAAGTGCAGGAGATCACGCCGCCGGTCGCCGAATCCTTCAAGCTCGGCGGCACTCGAGGCGCGCTCATCGCCGGCGTGCTGCGCGGCGGGCCCGCCGACAAGGCCGGCATCAAGCCGGGCGACGTCCTGCTCGAGGTGCAGGGCAAGCCGGTCGCCGATCCCGCGGCGATGCTGAACCTCATCGCCGCTCTCGCTCCGGGCTCGGCGGCGACGATGAAAGTGAAGCGCCAGGGCCAGGACGTGGACGCCAGCGTCACCGTCGGCCGGCGTCCCAAGCCGCAGGCGCGGCCGGAGTAAAAATCGGGGTCAGACCCTGGTCAGACCCCGATTTCTTGCCCGCGCATCAGATCTCTCCCTTTGTTGTGAGGTCCGGCTCGTTCCTTTCGGCGGCTTTGACGAAGCGGGCCAGGACGAGCCCTGCTTCGTACAGAAGGCACATCGGGATAGCAAGCAGGAGCTGGGACAGCACGTCGGGCGGCGTGACGACCGCCGCGATGATGAAGGCGCCGACGATCACGTACGGTCGGGCGTCGCGCAGCTTCTCGACGCTCACCAGTCCCATCCTCACCAGCACGATGACCACGATCGGAATCTCGAACGTGACCCCGAAGGCGAGGAACATCGTGATCACGAAGCTGAAATACGCCTCGATGTCGGGTGCCGGCGTGATCGACTTCGGCGCGAAGCCGTGGATGAACGCGAACACCCTGCCGAACACGAAGAAGTAGCAGAAAGCGACGCCGAGCACGAACAGCGCCGTGCTGCCGATGACCAGCGGCAGCGCCAGCTTCTTCTCGTGCTCGTACAGCCCGGGCGCGACAAAGGCCCACGCCTGGTACAGGACATACGGCAGCGCGATCATGAACGCGACCAGCGCCGTCACCTTCACGGGCACCATGAACGGGGTGATGACGCCGGTGGCGATCATCTTGGCGCCCTCGGGGAGCGCGCGCATCAGCGGCAGGGCGAGGGCGTCGTAGATCGGCCCGGAGCCGGGCCACACGAACAGCACGACGAAGATGGCGAGCACCACGGCGACCGCGCGCACCAGGCGCGAGCGCAGCTCGATCAGGTGCGAGATGAAGGTTTCCTGGTCGCTCATCCCGCCTTGTTTTCCGGGGGCTTGGCCTCGGCCGCCGCTTCGACGGACTTGTTGAGCTCATCAGCGGTCTTGGTCAGCTCCGTGTTGACCGAGGTCTCCACGTCGCTCGCCGCCTTCTGCATCGAATCGCGCATCTTGCGCAGCTCGTCGAGCTCGATCTCGCGGTTGATGTCGGCCTTCACGTCGGCCACGTAGCGCTGCAGCCTGCCCGCGAGGTGGCCGAGCGTGCGCGCCACGCGCGGCAGCTTCTCGGGCCCGATCACGATCAGCGCGACCAGCCCGATGACCAGCAGCTCGGAGAATCCTATGTCGAACATGGTGAGCCTGAGAATAAAAAGGCGCCCGGAGGGGCGCCTTTGCTGGGGACCGTGCCGGCGCTCAGGCCTTCTGCTCGGTCTTTTCCTTGACTTCGCCCTCGATCGTCTTGCCCGTCACCTGCGGCGCGGCGCCCGCGTCGGCAGCCTTGTCGCCGCCCTCGCGCATGCCGTCCTTGAAGCCGCGCACGGCACCGCCGAGGTCCGCGCCGATGTTGCGCAGCTTCTTGGTGCCGAAAATCAGCATCACGATCACCAGGACGATCAGCCAGTGCCAAATGCTGAACGAACCCATACGCGTCTCCTATTTTCTCCTCTGCAGCATCGGACCGAGAGGCTCCGGCCCGCCGAGGACGTGCATGTGGAGATGATACACCTCCTGATGCCCCACGCGCCCGGTGTTGATGATGGCGCGAAAGCCGTCGGCGGCCCCCTCCTTGCGCGCCAGCACTCCGGCGAGCGCAAGCATCTTGCCCAGCGGGCGCAGCTGATCCATCCCGGCCTCGTACAGGGACGGCAGGTGCTCCTTCGGAACGATCAGAAAATGCACCGCCGCCTGCGGCCGGATGTCGTGGAAGGCAAACACGTCGTCATCCTCGTAGACTTTCTTCGCCGGGATCTCGCCGCGGGCGATCTTGCAGAAAATGCAGTTGGGGTCGTTCATTTCTTTCTTGCGGCTTTCTCGTCGATGCCGGAGATGCCCTCGCGGCGGTGCATTTCGGCCAGCACGTCGCCGGGGCCAAGGCCGTGGCGCGCGAGCACGATCATGCAATGGAACCAAAGGTCGGCGGTCTCGCGCACCAGGTGCAGGCGGTCGCCGCTCTTCGCCGCCAGCACCGTCTCGGTGGCCTCCTCGCCGATTTTCTTCAGCAGCGCGTCCTCGTCTTGCGACAGCAGCCGGGCGACATAGGAGGTCTTTACATCTCCATGCTTTCTCTCTTCGATCGTCGCAGCGATGCGTTCGAGCGTTGCGTAGAGTCCAGGTTTCATTTTTTGTAGATGAGCGACGGATCCTTCAGCACCGGATCGGTCGCCACCCACCTCCCGTTCTGCAGTTTTCTGAAGAAGCAGCTCTCGCGGCCGGTATGGCAGGCAATGCCGCCCACCTGCTCCACCCTGAGCAGCAGGGCATCCGCGTCGCAGTCGATGCGCACTTCGCGCAGCTTTTGCACGTGGCCGGATTGCTCGCCCTTTCGCCATAGCTTCTTGCGCGAGCGCGACCAGTAGACGGCTTCCTGGCTCGCCACCGTTTTTTCCAGCGCTTCGCGGTTCATCCACGCGACGGTGAGCACCCTGCCCGAAGAAAAATCCTGCGTGACGACGGGAATCAGCCCCTGCTCGTTCCACGGCACCTCGTCGAGCCATTCGTTCATAAGCGGACCTCGATGCCGCGGCTCCGCATGTGCTCCTTCGCCTGGCGCACGGTGAATTCGCCAAAATGGAAGACGCTGGCCGCCAGCACGGCATCGGCATGCCCTTCGATGACGCCTTCAACGAGGTGCTCGAGGCTGCCGACGCCGCCGGAGGCGATGACCGGCACGCCGACCGCGTCCGACACGGCGCGCGTGAGCGCGAGGTCGAATCCGTCGCGCGTGCCGTCGCGGTCCATGCTAGTGAGCAGGATTTCCCCCGCCCCCGCCGCCTGCATGCGCTGCGCCCATTGCACGGCGTCAAGGCCGGTGGCCTTGCGCCCGCCGTGCGTGTAGACCTCCCAGCCGGCGCCGCTCCTTTTCGCATCGATCGCGACGACGATGCATTGATTGCCGACGACGCCGGAAGCCTCGCGGACCAGGTCCGGGTTCTGCACCGCGGCGGTGTTGATCGAGATCTTGTCGGCCCCGGCGTTGAGCAGCCGCCGAACGTCCTCGAGCTTGCGCACGCCGCCGCCAACCGTGAGCGGGATGAACACGCGCTCGGCGACCGCCTCGATGACGTGCAGCAGGATGTCGCGCTCATCGGAGCTCGCCGTGATGTCGAGAAAGCAGACTTCGTCCGCGCCCTGCTCGTCGTAGCGCGCGGCGATCTCGACCGGATCGCCGGCATCGCGCAGGCCGATGAAGTTGACGCCCTTGACCACCCGGCCGGCGGTGACGTCGAGGCAGGGAATGACGCGCTTGGCGAGCCCCATGGCTAGTCCTTGCCGAGCGCCTTGTCGGCGGTCGCCTGGGCCTTCTTCAAGTCGAGCTTGCCCTCGTAGAGCGCGCGGCCGGCGATCGCGCCGATGATGCCTTCGGGAGCGAGCTGGCTGCAGACCGCCTGCACGTCCTTGAGGCTGTTGAGCCCGCCCGAGGCGATGATCGGCGTCTTGATGGCCTGCGCCAGCTTGAGCGTCGCGTCGATGTTGACGCCGGTCAGCATGCCGTCGCGGCCGATGTCGGTGTAGATCAGCGCCTCGATGCCGTACTCCTCGAATTTCTTCGCCAGGTCGACGACGTCGTGGCCCGTCATCTTCGACCAGCCCTCGACCGCCACCTTGCCGTCCTTGGCGTCCAGGCCGGCGATGACATGGCCGGGAAAGGCATAGCAGGCGTCGGACAGGAACCCCGGGTTCTTCACGGCGGCCGTGCCGATCACCACGTAGGTGATGCCCGCGTCGAGGTAGCTCTCGATGGCATCCAGATCGCGGATGCCGCCGCCGAGCTGGATCGGCACCTGGTCGCCGACCGCCGCGATCATGTCGCGGATCACTTTCTCGTTCTTCGGCCGGCCGGCGATGGCGCCGTTCAGGTCGACGATGTGGAGGCGCCGGGCGCCTTCGGCTGCCCAATGCCTCGCCATCGCGACCGGGTCGTCGGAAAACACGGTGGCCGTGCTCATGTCGCCTTGCTTCAGGCGCACGCAGCGCCCGTCCTTCAGGTCAATAGCCGGGATGATGAGCACTCAGTGCTCGATTGAAAATCAGGGACGCCAGCGCACGAAGTTGGAGAGAAGTTGCAGGCCCGCAGACTGGCTTTTTTCCGGATGGAACTGTACGGCAAAAATGTTATCCCGGGCAACCGCGCAGGTAAAGGGCATGCCGTAGACGCAGGTGGCGGCCGTCACCCCCTCGTCGCGCGGCGCCGGAAAGTAGCTGTGCACGAAGTAAAACCGGCTGCGGTCGGGAATTCCTGCCCACAGCGCGTGAGGCCGCTGTTGCAGCACCTCGTTCCAGCCCATATGCGGAATTTTGAGACCCGAGACCCTGAAGCGCGGCACGTTGCCGGGCAGCAAGCCGAGACCCCGGGTGTCGCCTTCCTCGCCGCGCTCGAACAGCATCTGCAGGCCGATGCAGATGCCGAGGAAGGGCTTGGCGCCGGCCGCCTCGATGACTGCCTCGCGCGCCCCGCTCGCAGCCAGCTGGCGCATGCAGTCGGGCATTGCCCCCTGACCGGGCACCACGACCCGCTGCGCGGACCGGATCGCCGCAGGATCGGCGGTCGCTAGCACTTCGGCGCCGGGGGCGACATGCTCCAGCGCCTTCGACACCGAGCGCAGGTTCCCCATGCCGTAATCGACGACGGCAATCCTCAATTAAAGGGAACCCTTTGTCGAAGGCACGGTTCCGGCTGCGCGCGGGTCCGGCTCGGCCGCCATGCGTAACGCGCGCGCAAACGCCTTGAACATGGTTTCGCACTGGTGATGCGCGTTGTCGCCGCGCAGGTTGTCGATGTGCAGCGTGACCTGAGCGTGGTTGGCGAAGCCCTGGAAGAACTGGTGCACCAGGTCGACATCGAACTCGCCGATCAGCGCACGGGTGAACTTGACGTGGTACTCGAGCCCCGGCCGGCCGGAAAAATCGATCACCACGCGCGACAGCGCCTCGTCGAGAGGCACGTATGCGTGGCCGAAGCGGCGTACGCCGGCCTTGTCGCCGATCGCCCTGGCGAACGCCTGCCCCAGCGTGATGCCGATGTCCTCGACCGTGTGATGCGCGTCGATGTGCAGATCGCCCTTCGCCTCGATGTCGAGGTCGAGCATGGCGTGGCGCGCCACCTGGTCGAGCATGTGCTCGAGGAAGGGCAGCCCGGTCGACAGCTTCGCATCGCCCTTGCCGTCAACGTTGAGCCGCACCCGAATCCGGGTCTCCTTGGTGTTGCGGACGACTTCGGCGGTACGCATGTCAAAGCGCTTCCTGGAGGGCGGTGAGCAGTATACGGTTTTCGTCGGGCGTGCCGACCGTGATCCGCAGGCAATTGCGCAATCCTGGATGCAGATTCTTCACCAGCACGCCTTGCCCCTTCAGCGCTTCGTAGGTGCGCTCCGCCTGTGGAACGCGCACCAGGAAAAAGTTCGCTTGCGACGGAAACACCGTTACACCGGGGAGGCCGGCGAGGGCCGCGCCGAGCGCTGTGCGCTCGGCCCTGATCCGCGCCGCCTGCTCTTCGAGCACCTCGAGCCGCTCCAGCACGAAAAGCGCGGCCGCCTGGGTGAGCACATTGACGTTGTAGGCCTGCCGTACTTTGTTGAACTGCTCGATCCATTGCGGCCGGCCAGCGAGATAGCCGAGGCGGATGCCGGCCAGGCCCAGCTTGGACACCGTGCGCAGGACGACCAGGTTCGGATGCTCGCCGAGGCGCTGCATGAAGGTCTTGCCTGCGAACGCGTGATACGCCTCATCGAGGACAACGAGTCCTTCGGCGGCGCGAATCACCCGCAGGACATCTTCCTCCGGATACAGCACGCCGGTAGGATTATTCGGATAGGCGATGAACACGACCGCCGGCGGCTCGCTTTTCATGCGGGCGATGAACGCGTCGGCATCGAAGGAGAAGTCCTCGCGCAACGGCACCGCCACGGCTTTCATCCCGCACAGCGCAGCATTCACGCCGTACATGACGAAGGTCGGCGCGGGATACATCATCGTCGTACCCGGGCGCGCCACCGCCAGCGTGATGATCTGGATCAGGTCGTCGGAACCGTTTCCCAGCAGCAGCTCCATGCCCGAGGGCAGGTTCATCCGCCGCGCGAGCAGCTCGCGCACGCGCCGCCCCGTCGGCTCGGGGTAGCGATTCAGATCGACGCGCGACAGCGCTTCGGCCAGTTCGCGCCGCAGCGCGGGCGGCAGCGGGTAGGGGTTTTCCATGGCGTCGAGCTTCACCATGCCCTGCGCGTCCGGCACTTGATAAGCAGCGAGCGCAAGGATTTCCGGGCGCACCAGCTTCTCGGGGCTCATTTGAATCTCATCTCCGCCGAGCGGGCGTGGGCCGTCAGCCCTTCGCCTTCGGCCAGGACCGCAGCAAGCTTTCCGAGCTTGGCCGCCGCGGCCTGCGACACGCCGATGACGCTGGAGCGTTTCTGGAAATCGTAGACGCCGAGCGGCGACGAGAAGCGCGCGCTGCCGGCAGTCGGCAGAACGTGATTCGGCCCCGCGCAATAGTCGCCGATCGCCTCCGAGCTCCAGCGGCCGAGAAAAATGGCGCCCGCGTTCTTCAGTTTGGGCAGCCAGGCCTGCGGGTCCTCCACGGACAGCTCGAGATGCTCGGGCGCGATGCGGTTGGCAAGCGCGCACGCCTCCTCGAGGTCCCGAGTCTCGATGAGCCCTCCGCGCGCCTCCAGCGATGCGGTGATGATTTCCCGCCTCAGCATCGCAGGAAGAAGCCTTTCCATCGAAAGCTCAACCTGATCGAGATGAGAGGATTGCGGGGAAAGCAAAAGCGCCTGCGCTGCCTCGTCGTGCTCGGCCTGCGAAAACAAATCCATGGCCACCCAGTCGGCAGGCGTACGGCCGTCCGAAATCACCAGGATTTCCGACGGCCCGGCGACCATGTCGACGCCCACCTGCCCGAACACCTGGCGCTTGGCCTCGGCGACATAGACGTTACCAGGGCCGACGATCTTGTCGACGCGCGGCACGGTTCGCGTGCCGTACGCGAGCGCGCCGACTGCCTGCGCGCCACCGATGCCGATCACCCGGTCCACCTCGGCGAGCGCCGCGGCAGCCAAGACCAGCGGGTTGGGAGCCGGACTTACCATCACCAGCTCCCGCACGCCGGCGACTTTGGCCGGGAGTGCGTTCATCAGAACGGAGGACGGGTACGCCGCCTTGCCACCCGGCACGTAAATCCCGACGCGATCGAGTGCGGTCACGCGCTGGCCAAGGCGCGTGCCGTCCTGGTCGGTGTATTCCCAGGAGCTCTGCAGCTGCCGCTGGTGAAAGTCGCGGATCCGCTCGCCCGCCTCGCGTAACGCGCCGGCCTGCGCGCGGGGCAGCGCCTCCAGCGCCCTCTGCAGCTTTTCCTTTGGCACTTCGAGCTCGGCCAGCGAGCGCGCTGCGATGCGATCAAATTTGCGCGTGTAGTCGAGCACGGCCTCGTCGCCGCGAACGCGCACATCGGCGAGGATCGCGCGCACCGATTCCTGCACCGCCGGATCCTGCAGCGCCGCGTGGCGCGTCAGCGCCGCCAGTTCAGCCTCGAACCCGGCGTCGCGCGTGGCGAGGCGCCGCAGCTTCATCGGCCGACGGCTTTCGAAAAGGCGTCGATCAGCGGCTGCAGCGCAGCTCGCTTGGTCTTGAGCGCCGCCTGGTTGACGATCAACCGCGCCGACACCGGCATGATTTCCTCGACCGGAACGAGGCTGTTGGCGCGCAAGGTGTTGCCGGTGGAAACGAGATCGACAATCGCATCGGCAAGACCGACCAGCGGCGCAAGCTCCATCGACCCGTACAGGCGAATCAGGTCCACATGCACGCCTTTTGCGGCAAAGTGCTCACGGGTGATGTTGACGTACTTGGTCGCAACGCGCAGGCGCGCGCCCTGCCGCACGGCGCCTTCGTAGTCGAAGCCCTTGCGCACCGCGACCATCATCCGGCAGGCGGCGATGCCGAGATCGACCGGCTGGTACAGCCCTTCGCCGCCGTGCTCGACGAGCACGTCGCGTCCGGCTACGCCGAGATCCGCGCCCCCGCGCTCGACATACGTCGGCGTGTCCGAAGCGCGCACGACGATCAGCTGCACGTCACGTCGGTTCGTGGCAAGCACCAGCTTGCGCGAGCGCTCGGGGTCGTCCTTCGGCCGGATACCGACGCGCTCCAGCAGCGGCGCCGTCTCGTCGAAGATGCGCCCCTTGGATAGCGCGATGCTGATCTGAGCCATGTGCAAAACGAAAAAGGCCCCGAGGGGCCCGATAAGGCTCTGAATTTTACCGCAATTTCACTGGATGCGCTCGATCCTGGCGCCGAGCGCGGCAAGCTTTTTCTCGAGCGCCTCGTAGCCGCGGTCGAGGTGATAGATGCGATCGACGACGGTCTGGCCCTCCGCCACCAGGGCGGCGATGACCAGGCCCGCCGATGCGCGCAGATCCGTCGCCATGACGGCAGCGCCCTGCAGCCGCTCGACGCCTTTCACCACCGCCGTGTTGCCCTGGATCGAGATCTGGGCGCCCAGCCGCTGCAGCTCCAGCGCGTGCATGAAGCGGTTCTCGAAGATAGTCTCGGTGATTCGCGCGGTGCCGCTGGCGATGGTGGCGAGCGCCATGAACTGAGCCTGCAGGTCGGTGGCGAAACCGGGGTAGGGCGCGGTGCGCAGGCTCACGGCCTTCGGCCGAGCGGCCATTTCGATTTCGATGGAGCGATCCACCACTTCGATTCTTGCGCCGCATTCGCGCAGCTTTTCCAGCGTCGCATCGAGCGAATCGGGCGCGGCGTCGATCAGTCTCACCTTGCCGCCCGCGGCGGCTGCGGCCGCCAGGTAAGTGCCGAGCTCGATGCGGTCCGGCATGACCCGGTGCTCGGTGCCACGCAGCGAAGCCACGCCTTCGATCCGCATTACGTCGCTGCCTGCTCCCTCGATGCGCGCGCCCATCGCCGACAGGCACCTCGCAAGGTCCACCACCTCGGGCTCGCGCGCCGCGTTCTCGAGCAGCGTCTCGCCCTCCGCGAGCACCGCCGCCATCAGCAGATTCTCGGTGCCGGTCACGGTGACGAGATCCATCACGATGCGCGCCCCGCGCAGCCGGTCGGCGCTGGCATGCATGTAGCCATGCTCGACGCTTATCTTGGCACCCATCGCCCGCAGGCCCTTCACGTGCTGATCGACCGGCCGCAGGCCGATCGCGCAGCCACCGGGAAGCGATACCTTGGCGCGCCCGCAACGCGCGAGCAGCGGCCCGAGCACCAGCACGGAGGCACGCATGGTCTTCACCAGCTCGTACGACGCCGTCGGGTCGCTGATACCAGCGGCGCGCAGCGTCAACTGCCCGTCGGCCGGACGGTGGACCTCCACGCCCATCTGGCGGAGGAGCTTGCCCATCGTCGAAACGTCCACGAGGCTAGGCACATTGGTGAGAGCCACGCGCTGGTCAGTCAGCAGC
>WNFF01004046.1_pt1 | contig 12847 bp, 9 predicted proteins | sample 5400441 | NCBI WGS metagenome assembly WNFF01 (sample SAMN13153345, study PRJNA577476) | soil metagenome | isolation source: 120 cm saprolite under Douglas fir tree site 2 hole 3 replicate 1 | place: USA:California | collected 2015-04-18
AGTGCAAGGAAGATCTCGGCTTCGTCGTGCAATACACCTCGCTGGTCTCCGACGACGTGGTCAAGCGCGCGGTGACCCAGCCGAGCTCGTTCGACCTGCTCGATTCCGAATACTGGATGCTGAAGAAGATCGTGCCGTCCGGCAATCTGCGCGGCATCGACACCACTAAGATCAAATATTACGACCAGATCGTGCCGATCTTTACCAAGGGCAAATTGCCGGACGGCAAGCAGGTCGCGATGCAGGGCATCTCGCCGATCAAGGTCGCCTATCTCGCGGCCGAGAAATCAAAGGAGTTTTCCAAGGGGCCGTCGAAATTTATGTCGGTTATCCCGACCGTCTACAACGCCGACACGCTGGGCATCCGGCCCGATCTGATCAAGCGCCCGATCGCTTCCTGGGCCGAGCTGCTCAATCCCGAGTTCAAGGGCAAGGCCGCCATCCTCGACATCCCGTCGATCGGCATCATGGACGCTGCGATGGCGTGCGAGGCGACCGGCAAGGTGAAATACGCCGACAAGGGCAACATGACGACCGCCGAGATCGACAAGACGATCGCGGTGATGATCGATGCGAAGAAGGCCGGGCAGTTCCGCGCGTTCTGGAAGGATTTCAACGAAAGCGTCAACCTGATGGCCTCGGGCGAGGTGGTGATCCAGTCGATGTGGTCGCCGGCCGTGACCAAGGTCCGCCAGAGCGGCATCGCCTGCACCTACCAGCCGTTGAAGGAGGGCTATCGCGCCTGGGCGGCCGGGCTCGGCATGCCGACCCATGTCGAGGGGAAGATGCTCGACGCCTGCTATGAGTTCATCAACTGGTATCTGTCGGGCTGGGTCGGCGCCTTTCTCAACCGGCAGGGCTATTACACCGCCGTCCTCGACACCGCGAAAAAGCAGATGAGCGCGGATGAGTGGGACTACTGGATGGAGGGCAAGCCCGCCAAAAGCGATATCCTGAGCCCGACCGGCGAGAAGATCGAAAACGCCGGCGCGGTGCGCGACGGCGGCTCTTCGCCGAGCGGATGGGCCAGGTCAGCGTGTGGAACACGGTGATGGACGAGGACCGCTACATGGTCCGCAAATGGAACGAGTTCGTCGCCGCGTGACCGTCTCGTACGAAGCGTCCGGTTCGTCTCTAGCCCAGGCTGAACCCCGCACCGCCCGGCAATTGGCGGCGCGCCTCGGGGCGATCGTCCCGTATCTCCTCGCGATGCCGCTCGTGGCGGTGTTTCTGGTGTTTTTCGCAGTGCCGATCGTGCTCGTCGTCGTGGTGAGCTTCTTCGGCTACGAAACCTATCAGCTGCTGGTCCCCGATTTCACGCTCGAGAACTACCGCGATGTATTCTCCGCGGCTGTCACCTACCGCACCTATCTGATCACCGTCGAGTTCTGCGCCATCGTCTGGGCGATCACGGTGGTGCTGGGCTTTCTGCTCGCCTATTTCCTCGCCTTTCAGGTGCGCAGCGCGACCTGGCAGCTCGTCCTCCTGCTGTTATGCACGATCCCGTTCTGGACCTCGGTCGTGATCCGGATGATCGCGTGGATCCCGCTGCTCGGCCGCAATGGGCTGGTAAACCAGCTGCTGGTCGGCGCGCAGGTCGCCAGCATGCCGCAGGAATGGCTGCTCTATTCGCAGTTCTCGGTGATCCTCGGCTATGTCCATCTCTATGCGCTGACAATGTTGGTGCCGATCTTCAACTCGATGATGCGGATCGACCGCAGCCTGATCGAGGCGGCAAGCGACGCCGGCGCGACCACTTGGCAGGTGATGCGGACCGTCATCCTGCCGCTATCGAAGCCGGGGATCGCGATCGGCTCGATTTTTGTCATCGCGATGGTGATGGGCGACTTCGTCACTGTCGACGTTCTGGGCGGCGGGCAGGTCGCCTCGGTCGGCAAGCAGATCGCGACGCAGCTTTCCTACCTGCAGTTTCCACCGGCGGCCGCGACCGCCATGGTGCTGCTCGTCGCGGTCATCGCGATGGTGGCGCTGCTCGTCCGCATCGTCGACATCCGCAAGGAGCTGTGAGCATGCTCGCCGCTACAGTGCGGACTGCGCGGCCGCCGATCTTCTGGGTGCTCGCTCCGTTGTTCGGGGCGTTCGTGTTGTTTCTGTACGGACCGATCGCGGCGATCGTGATCTTGGCGTTCCAGGGGCTGGAAGGCGGGCTGGTCTTTCCGATGAACGGCGTGTCGCTGAACTGGTTCGGCGAATTGTTCCGGCCGCAATCGATAGGCGATATCTGGGGATCGTTCGACCGCTCGATCGCGCTCGGCGCGATCGTGATGCTGTTGACGGTGGTGTTTTCGCTGCTCGCGGGGCTCGCATTCCGGCGCCGCTTCCGCGGTGCCTCGGCGGTCTTCTACATTGCGGTTGCCAGCCTGGTGATGCCTTCGATCGTGGTCAGCCTCGGCATCGGGTCGATGTTCGAGATGCTGGGCATCGAACGCCATTGGTATAGCTCGGCTCTCGGTGCACACCTCACCTGGACGCTGCCGTTCGGGCTCCTGATCATGCTGGCGGTGTTCAACCGCTTCAACCCGGCCTACGAGGAGGCCGCGCGCGATCTCGGCGCCACTTCCTGGCAATCGGTCCGTCACGTCGTCGTGCCGATCATCGCCCCGAGCCTCGTCGGTGTCGCGCTGTTCGGCTTCACCCTTTCCTATGACGAGATCGCGCGGACTTCCCAGTCGGTCGGTGCGCTCAACACCCTGCCGCTCGAGCTTCAGGCGATGCAGACCAACGCGACAACGCCGGTGATCTATGCCCTGGGCGCGATGACGACCGGGTTGTCGTTCGCGGTGATCGGCGCGGCGTTGGTGGCAGTGCTGATCGTGCGCCGCCGGCGGACCCGCTTCGGGTCGGATGCCGGTACGGCGGTGTGAGGCAGCGATGCGGCTGATTGGAGTGGATGTCGGCGGCACCTTCACCGATATCGTGTTCGCCGATACTACGACCGGCCAGACCCTGATTCACAAGGTGCCGACCACGCGAGACGACCCCTCGCGCGGCGTCGTCGCCGGCATCGCCGAATTGTGCAGCCGTTCCGACATAAGGCGCGGGGCGGTCGACCATTTGTTTCACGGCACGACGATCGGCACCAACGCGGTCCTCGAGCATGACGGCGCCGTCACCGGGATGATCACCACGGAGGGCTATCGCGATGTCGTCCATATCGGGCGCCACCAGCGGCCGCAGCATTATTCGATCCGCCAGGAGGTGCCATGGCAGGACCGGCCGCTGGCCCGCCGGCGGCACCGCCGAACGGTGGCGGAGCGCCTCATTCCGCCACGCGGCGACGTGTTGATCCCGCTCGACGAGGCGGGGGTGCGCGAGGCCGCTCGCGCGCTGCGCGACGACGGGGTCGAGGCGATTGCCGTCTGTTTCCTCTTCTCCTACCTCAACCCGGCGCACGAGGCGCGCACGCGCGACATCGTGCGCGAGGAGGCGCCCGAAATCTTCGTCTGCAGCTCGGCCGAGGTGACGCCGCAGTTCCGCGAATTCGACCGATTCACCACCGCGCTGCTCAACGCCTTTGTCGGGCCGCGGCTGCGTGACTATGTCGCCCGGCTTGAAGGCAGTCTCGGCCAGGAGGGGTTCGCCGCCGAGCTGCACGTCATGTGCTCCAACGGTGGCGTCGCGACCGCGACGATGGTCGCCCGCAACCCGGTACAGACCCTGCTCTCAGGGCCGGCGGCGGGAATCCTCGGCGGCGCCTGGAGCGGCGCGCTGTCCGGGCATCAGCGGCTGATCACCTTCGATGTCGGCGGCACCTCCGCGGATATCGGGATCGTCGTCCACGGGCGCTTCGCAGAGGCGACCGCGCGCGATACCTGGATCGGCGGCTACCCGCTGCTCGCCCCGATGATCGACATCCACACGATCGGCGCCGGCGGCGGCTCGATCGCCCATGTCGACAGCGGCGGGGCGTTCCGCGTCGGGCCACACAGCGCCGGGGCGGATCCCGGCCCGGCCGCGTACAGTCGGGGCGGGACCGAGCCGACGGTGACCGACGCCAACCTCGTCCTCGGGCGGCTCGATCCCGACAATTTCCTCGGCGGCGCGATGCGACTCGACCCCGACGCCGCCCGGCGCGCGGTCGGCGATCTCGCCCGGCGCCTTGGGCTCGGCCTCGAAGAGGCGGCCGAGGGCATCCTGACGATCGTCAACGCCAACATGGCCAACGCGATCAGCTCGCGCACCGTGCAGAAGGGGCTCGACCCGCGCGGTTTTGCCCTCGTCGCCTTTGGCGGCGCCGGCCCGCTGCACGGCGCCGAGGTGGCGCGCTTGCTCGGGATCCCCGAGATCATTGTGCCGGCCTATCCCGGGATCACCTCAGCGGTCGGTCTGTTGACCACCGACCTCAAATACGACGCGGTGCGCACCGAATTTCAGGCCGGCGATTCGATCGACATCGATCGGCTCAACCGCGACCTCGCGGCGATGCAGGAGGAGCTGGCGCGACAACTGGCGGCCGACGGGATTGCCGGCGCCGATGCGGCGTTCGAGCGCTCGGGCGATCTGCGCTATCTCGGACAGGGCTACGAGCTGCGCGTCCCGTTTCCCGACGGTCCGCTTGACGCAGCGGCGCTCGGCGAGGTCTTGCACCGCTTCGGCGAACTGCACAAGGTCGAGTACGGGCACGTCTTCGCGGCGAGCCCGATCGAGATCGTCAACATCCGGGTTAGCGGCATCGGCCATATGCCAAAGATCGCGCACTCCCGCCCGAGAGGCGGAGGTAGCCTCGCCGAAGCGCTGGTCAAGACCGCGCGCTGCGCCTTTCGCCAGGATGGCAGCCTCGACGCGGTGATGACGCCGTTCTACAGGCGCGACCTGTTGCCGTTGGGGCAGAGGATCGCCGGGCCGGCGATCGTGCTGCAGACCGATTCGACGACGGTGGTGCCGCCCGATGCGACGCTGACCGCAGATGAGAGCGGCAATCTGATCCTGCGGTTGGAGGGTTAGGCGATGGATGACAGGGCCTCGATCGACAGCATCACCGCGAGCGTCGTCCAGGGCGCGCTCGAAAACATCGCCGTCGAGATGGGCTACAAGCTGATGCGCATGTCCTATTCGTCGATCATCCGCGAATCCGAGGATTTCGGGGCGGCGCTGGTCGATGCCGCTGGGCGCGGTCTTGCCGAGTCGGCTCAATCGACGCCGCTGCAATCCGGGCCGATCCCCGGCTATATCCGCGGCATACTGAAGGCGCTCGAAGCGCGCGGCGACACGGTGCGGCCGGGTGATGTGATCATGCACAACGACGCCTACGGCGGCGCCAGCCACGGCCCCGATGTGGGGTTCGCCGTGCCGGTGTTCCACGACGGCGAGCTCGTCGCCTTCGCCGCGACGACCGCGCACCACCTCGATATCGGCGCGCTGAGCCCGGGCAGCTGCGGCATCGTCGACGCGATCGACGCCTATGCCGAGGGGCTCCAGTTCAAGGCCATCAAGGTCTACGACCGCGGCATCCGCAACGATGCGGTGTGGCAGCTCCTGCGCGACAACATCCGCGTCTCCGATCTCGTCGTCGGCGACATGGAAGCGCAGATCGCCGCGTCGCGGATCGGTGCCGAGCGGCTCGCCGCGCTGATCGAGCGCTACGGGTATGAGCGCTTCACCGCCGCCTGCGAAGCGGTCATGGACTATGCCGAGAGGCTGATGCGACAGGCGATCGCGGCGGTGCCCGACGGCGACTACAAGGCCGCGACGATGATCGACGGCTTTGTCGACAGCCCCGACCCGGCGAAGCGGCATCTCCCCATCGTCGCAACCGTGCGGGTGCGCGGCGGCGAGATGGAGGTCGATCTGACCGGCACCGCTGACCAGGTCGCCGACCGGCCGATCAACATGCCGTTCGAGGGCACGGTCGATGTCGCGGTATGGCTGACTGTGCGCTCGGTGCTGCTCGATACGGCGGTCTGCGGCCACATCCCGGTCAATCACGGGCTGTTGCGTCCGATCCGCATCACCGCGCCCAAGGGCTCGCTCGCCAACCCGGTCTTCCCGGCGCCGACGATCGCCCGCTTCTGCCCAGGCAACCAGGTCGCCGACACGGTGATGAAGGCCCTGTCGCAGGCCCTACCGGGCCAGGTGTCGGCCGGGATCGGCAATCTGAAGGTCATCGCCTTTTCCGGCATGCGGGAGGGCGCGCACTGGGTCCATATGGAGATCTTCGAGGGCAGCTATGGCGGGCGCAGCGGGCTCGACGGGATGGACGCGGTCGACACGCTTTATGCCAATACCCGCAACAACCCGATCGAGGATATCGAGAGCCACCTGCCGCTCCGCGTCACCCGCTACGAGTTGCGCGAGAATGCCTGCGGCGCCGGGGAATGGCGCGGCGGCCTCGGCTCGGTGCGCGAGTTCGAGTACCTCGCCCCGGGCGGCGCTTCGGTCGAGGGCGAAGGGCATGAATTCGCTCCCTGGGGCCTCGCCGGCGGCAAACCCGGAAAGCCTGCCGAGCTGCGGCTGATCCGCCAGGACGGCGGCGTCGACCGGCTGCCCTCGAAGGTGCCGCACATGCAGATCCGCGCCGGCGAGAAATTCGTCTGCGTCGGCCCGGCCGGCGGCGGCTACGGCGACCCACTGGCGCGCGACCCGGCGCGGGTGCGCGAGGATATCGCCGACGGGTTCGTCTCGCCCGAGGCCGCGAAAAGCGATTATGGCGTCGTGCTGAGCGCCCCGGGGATCGTCGACGAGGCTGCAACTGCGCGCCTGCGCGGCGAGAACTCGGCCGTGATGAACAGACCGGCGTAAGTTCGGCGGCGGGGCAGGAGCCGTCAGAGCATCGACATTCTCGGCGGTTCGATTTTTCGGGACCGCTCGAATTCGTCAAGCGGGTCGCCAATCCTGTCCGACCGGGTGGCGGGCGGCTGATCGAGGGCACGTTGGCACGGGCTTTGCGGTACCGACGCAATAAGAATCCCTGGGGAGAGCGCCGATCTGATTCTCAGAGCGCGAAGGGTCTGTCCCATGGAGCTTGGCGTCTTTATTCCGATCGGCAATAACGGCTGGCTGATTTCGACCAATTCGCCGCAATATCTGCCGAGTTTCGAGCTTAACCGCACGGTTGTCGAAAAGGCCGAGCGCTTTGGGTTCGAGTTTGCGCTGTCGATGATCAAGTTGCATGGGTTTGGCGGTCCATCGCAGTTCTGGGACTACAATCTGGAATCCTTCACCCTGATGGCCGGGCTGGCGGCGGTCACCAGCCGCATCAAGCTCTTCGCCACCTGCGCGGTGCTGACCGTCCCGCCGCCGTTCGCCGCGCGCATGGCGGTGACGGTCGACTCGATCTCGCGAGGCCGGTTCGGTGTCAACATCATTTCCGGCTGGCAGCGGCGTGAATATACGCAAATGGGGATCTGGCCGGGCGCGGAACATTATCGCCGCCGATATGACTACTGCGCCGAATACGTCTCGATCATGCGCGAACTTTGGGAGACCGGCCGTTCGGATTTCAAGGGCGACTTCTTCCAAATGGACGACTGCCGTTGCCTGCCGCTGCCCATGGCCGAGATTCCAATCATCTGCGCCGCCCAAAGCGATGTCGGGACGCAGTTTGCCGCCCAACATGCCGACTACAATTTTTGCACCGGTGGTGGTGTCAATCAGCCGACCGCGGTCGCGCCGAGCGTTGCCCGCCTGGTGAAGGCGACGGCCGACACCGGTCGCGATTGCGGCGCGTTGATCCTCCAGATGGTGATCGCCGACGAGACCGATGACGCGGCGATGGCCAAATGGGAGCACTACAAGGCCGGCACCGATGTCGAGGCGCTGGCTTGGCGCGATGAGCAGGCCGAAGACGATCCGAGCAAGGATCCGTTTGCCCAGCCGAACCGGCGCAGGACGTTCGGCATCGAGAAGCTGCCGACAAATCAGGGCGTGTTTGTCGGCTCTTACGCAGCCGTGGCGCGCATGCTGGATGAACTGGCCACCGTGCCGGGCGTGCGCGGCGTCATGCTGACCTTCGACGATTTCATCATCGGCATGGAGCAGTTCGGCACCCGCATCCTGCCGCTGATGCGGTGCCGCGCCGCCGTGAAAGAGGCCGCATGAGCCGCTGGCCACGAGCGTTTTCCCCTTGCCCGACTAGCCCTGCGAAAGGAATGACGATGAGCACAGGACCCAATACCACCCGGCGCCGGGTATTGCAGGGCGCGTTGGCCGGAGCGGGCTTCGCCGCCGGCTCGGGCGGCTTCAGCGGCTTCCCTTTGATCTGGGCGCAAAACATCAAGGATGTGACGTTGCTCCACGCCGGGCCGCCGGTCGCTGCGATCCCGCAGATCGGCGAACAGGCGACCAAGGATCTCGGTTTCACGATCAAGATGCAGGCGACCGAAAGCGCCGATCTGTTGAACCGCTTTCTGTCGCAATCGAGTGCGATCGATGTCGGTGATGTCAGCATCACCTTTATGAAATACCTCGTCGGCCGCAATGTGCTGCAGGCAATCCCGCGGGCAAAGTACAAATACTGGGACCAGACGATCCCGCTCTTTACAAAAGGCGAGTATCCAAACGGCAGCGAGGCCTCGACCCAGGGGGTGGCGCCGTACACCGTGCTCTACGCCACCGGGTCCGATGGCCAGAAATTCGCCAAGGGCCCGACCGACTGGCTGACCGGCATTCCGACCATCACCAATGCCGATACACTCGGCATCCGCCCGGATTTGACAGGGCGGCCGATCAGCAGCTGGGCCGACCTTATCAGCCCCGAATTCAGGGGCAAGGCGGCTTTGCAGGACCAGCCGACCGTCGGCGTCATCGATGTGGCGATGGCGATCGAGGCGCGCGGCGACCTCAAATACGGCAACAAAGGCAATATGACCAAGGAGGAGATCGACAAGACCATCAACCTGATGATGGACATCAAGAAATCCGGGCAGTTCCGCTCGTTCTGGACGACCTTCGACCAGTCGGTCAATTTGATGGCCTCGGGCGAGGTTGTGATTCAGTCGATGTGGTCGCCGGCGGTGACCGCGGTCAAGACGCGCGGCGTGCCGTGCGTGTTCCAGCCCTTGCGCGAAGGCTATCGGGGCTGGGGCTACACCCTGGCGCCGATGAAGCATCTGGCCGGGCTCAAGCTCGACTGCTTCTATGAATACATGAACTGGTACACCTCGGGCTTTCAGGGCGCGTTTATCGCCCGCCAAGGCTATTACTCGTCGGTCCCCGAGAATGCCAAGAAGTTCCTGACCGAGGCCGAATGGGATTATTGGTACGGCGGTAAGCCGGCGCCGACCGACATCATGAACCCGTTCGGCAAATTGATGGAGAAGGCAGGCGGCCTGCGCGACGGCGGCGCTTTCTGGGACCGCATGGGCAACATCGCCGTGTGGAACTCGGTGATGGACGAGGACCGCCACCTGATCCGCCGCTGGAACGAGTTCATCACCACGTGACGATCTCGGCCGAAAGCATCACCGGCTGGGTGCGGCAACGGCGATGTGTCCTGCCGTCCTGGCATTTCTCGCCGCGCGCGGTGTCGTGGCTGCAGGTCAGCCCGCTCGCGCTGATCCTCGTCGTGCTGTTCGCATTGCCGACGGTGCTGTTTGTCGTCGTCAGCTTTTTCGACTACGACCGCACCGGGATCTATCCCGCCTTCATTCTCGACAATTACCGCGAGCTGTTGACCACGCCGGCGACGATCCGCGTCTATGTCAGCTCGCTTTCCTTCGCGGTCACGGTTTGGGCGATCACTCTGCTGCTCGGCTTCAGCGTCGCCCATTTCCTGATCTTTCACGTGCGAAGCGCAGCGGTGCGGACGGTGCTGTTCCTGTTGTGCGCGGTCCCGTTCTGGACCTCGGGGATCATCCGGACGATCGCCTGGATCCCGTTTCTCGGGCGCAACGGGGCCTTCAACCAGATTGTGATGCACGCCGGCATCACCTCTCAACCGCTCGATTTTCTGCTGTTTTCAAACTTCGCGGTCATCGTCACTTACGTCAATCTGTTCACCCTGCTGATGGTCGGGCCGATCGCCAACTCGATGTCGAAGATCGATCCGGCGCTGATCGAGGCCGCGCGGGACGCCGGCGCGAGCCGCTGGCAGACCATGGTCGAGGTGATCATTCCGCTCTCGAAAACCGGCATCGCGCTAGGTTCGATCCTCGTATTCACCCAGGTGATGGGGGATTTCTTTGTCGTGAAGCAAATGAGCGGCGGGCAAAGCGCCTCGATTGTCTCGGCCTTGTCGAACGAGATCCAGGCGATGGAATACCCGCCGGCCTCTGCGAGCGCGGTCGTCCTCGTGACGTTCGTCGCGATCATGGTGGCGTGCATGATGCGGGTCGTCGATGTCCGCAAGGAATTGGTGAAATGACCGAGGGGTCCGCGTGACGGGGTTGCCGCGATGATGGTCGGCGGGCGAAGCCATGCGGCCGGCGCCGGGCGCGGCCGGCCGTGGACCTTTTACGCCCTGGCCGGGCTGTTCGGGCTCTTCCTGCTGTTTCTCTACGGCCCGATGCTGGTGATTTATCTGCTCTCGTTTCAAGGGCCGAACGGCGGCGTCACCTTTCCGATGGTCGGCACCTCGCTGGTGTGGTTCGCCGATATCGTGAAGCCGGGCCAGATGGCGAACATTCCGGCTTCCTTTCAGCGCTCGATCGCGCTTGCCACCGTCGTCAGCCTGGTGACGGTCGTGATCTCGGTCGCCGCCGGGCTCGGCTTCCGGCGCCGCTTCGCGGGGTCGGGAGTGCTGTTCTACCTTGCCGTCGCGAGCCTCGTCATGCCGAGCCTGCTTGTCGGCTTTGGCATTGGGCTCGGATTTCGCGTGCTCGGTCTCGATGCGAGCCTTTTTACCTCGGCCTTGGGCGCCCAGCTCACTTGGACCCTGCCGTTCGGCATGTTTGCGATGTTTGCGGTCGTCAACCGGTTCGACCGTTCCTACGAAGAGGCGGCCAGCGATCTGGGCGCCAGCGCGTGGCAGCGGCTGATTTATGTGACCCTGCCGATCCTCATGCCCGGCATCATCGGCGTCGGCATGGGTGCCTTCACGCTGTCCTACGACGAGTATGCCCGCACGACTCTGGTGATCGGCACCCGCAATACCTTGCCGCTGGAAATCTACGCTTTGATTTCGAGCGCGACCTCCCCGACCCTGTTTGCGATCGGCACCGTGACGACGGCCGTGTCGTTCATGATCATCGGCGTCACCCTGTGGGCGATCTATCGAATTCAGCGGCGGCGCGCCGCCTCGGCCCCGTCGCTGTGATGGGCAGATCGGACGAGGCAAGGTCGGTGGCGCCGCGCTTCGATGTCGAGTTGGTCGCCGTCACCAAGCGGTTTGGCACCGTGGTCGCGGTGGACGGTTTATCGCTTCGCGTGCCGCATCGCAGCTACTGTTGCCTTCTCGGACCGAGCGGCTGCGGCAAGACCAGCACGTTGCGCATGATCGCCGGGCACGAGGCCGTGTCGGATGGCGACATTTTGATCTGGGACCGCAATGTCACCGATTTCCCGCCGTTACGGCGCGGCACCGCCATGATGTTTCAGAACTACGCGCTGTTTCCGCATAAGAGCTGCATCGACAACGTCGCATTCAGTCTCAAGATGCGAGGGGTCGGCAAGGCTGAGCGGCACGCCCGCGCGCACAAGTTTCTGACGCTCGTGCAGATGGAGGGTTTCGCCGAGCGGCTGCCGGGACAGCTTTCCGGGGGCCAGCAACAGCGGATCGCCCTGGCCCGCGCTCTGATAAACCAACCGCAGGTCTTGTTGCTCGACGAGCCACTATCGGCGCTCGACACGTTTCTGCGGGTGCAGATGCGAACGGAATTGCGGCGGCTACAGCGCGATCTCGGAATCACGTTTATTCACGTGACGCATGCCCAGGACGAGGCGATGGCGCTCGCCGACCTGGTGGTGGTGATGGATAATGGCCGCATCTGCCAGATGGGAGCCCCGCACGAGGTGTTCGACCGGCCGGCGAGCGCTTTTGTCGCCCGCTTCATCGGTGGGCATAATGTGCTTCCAGGCCCGCGCGGGCCCATCGCGGTGCGGGCCGATCGCTGCCGGCTGGGGAGCGCTTCGTCGGGCTCCTATCTGCGGGGCCATGTCTCGACGGTCGAATACCAGGGAACCGTCGTACGCGTGGCGCTCGCCACCGAATTGGGCGAGCCGGTCAGCGCAATTGTCCCGGATCACGCTTTTTTTGCCAACCCGGTCAATCCGGGCGAGTATGTAACCTTGGTATGGAGCGAGAGCGAGGCGCACCCCCTCGGAGAGACCGTGTGCTAGACAGGTCATCCGCTGCGGCTTGCGTTTTGGCGCTCCCACGCCATTATTGACCTCCTGTTTCTGTCTGAGCGCGCCGCTGACTGGCCAAAAACCTAAGAGGTTAAAACTCCGAGCGCTGCGAACAGGACGCCTCGCGGGCAGGATGGTCACGACCCGCCCAATTCCTTGATGGCCGCGACGACCGCCTCAGCGCCTGATGTGGGACAATTGCACCGTGCACCACCGGGCCATTCAGGATTACGACTTGGCGCAACGGCGGCTGATGCACCGGACAACAATGGGCGGCGCGATTCCGATGTAGTAGGGGTTACCAGAAACCGATGCGATCGCCAGCGCAGTTCTGTGTGGAATGCGGAGCCGGCGTGTTGCGGATTGCGTCGTTATCGTTGGCCGCTCCTGACCCCGAAGTTAGCATTCATTATCGGGAGGAAAGCTGACCATCCTTGTTTTCGTACTCTATGGCGCGGATGCGCCGATTGTGTTGAAAAACTAATGATTGCGCGGGCTCTGGGTCGCTGATTCACTCTGGTCGTTGGGGGCTGGGGTGAAGTCGATGATGGGGGAGCGACAAGTCCAACAGGACGCACTGTTTTACGAGTTTTCACTCGAACGT
>WNFF01004950.1_pt1 | contig 12846 bp, 14 predicted proteins | sample 5400441 | NCBI WGS metagenome assembly WNFF01 (sample SAMN13153345, study PRJNA577476) | soil metagenome | isolation source: 120 cm saprolite under Douglas fir tree site 2 hole 3 replicate 1 | place: USA:California | collected 2015-04-18
TGTGCAGGCGTGGACGTTTCCGGGTGGACGGGGGCCTCGGGAGGTTCAGGTTTGGACTCTGAGCGTTCCGGCGTGCGACCTGATTCAATGGAAATCGGAGCCGGCGGCGCTGCGGAGCGCTCTGGAGTTGAAACGGGCTCTGGTGGAGCCGGGACGGACGGCACGCGCGTTCCACCGTTTGCAGTCCTGCCGTGATTTGCGTGCTTTAGACGATAAAGGCGTTCGTCGGCAACGCGGATTAGCTGCTCGGCCTGCTCGCCATCTTGCGGGAAGGTGGCGACACCATGGTCCATGCTGACGCTTACGTTCAATTGCAAGGGCTGCAGCATTTCGGCAAAGACGGTTTCCACACGGCGGCTAAGCGCCAATGCTTGTTCCGCGTCTGTTTGCGGCAAGAGAAGAGCGAACTCATCTCCTCCGATGCGAAAAGCAGAATCGGAGGTGCGGAGGGCTTTTTTGAGCGTAGACGCGGCGGCTCGCAAAACTTCATCGCCGCGAGGATGGCCGTGCTGATCGTTCACTTCTTTGAAGCGATGCAGGTCCAGAACTACGAGGCCCAGGGGTGAACCGTAGCGGCGGCTGCGATTGAGCTCTTTTTCAAATGTCTCACTGAACAGACGGCGGTTGTAGAGGCCGGTGAGGGGATCAGTCACTGCATTTAGTTGCAGGATTTTTAGTTCGTCGTATTCGATGACAATCGGGACACGGAAGAGTCCTGCGGAAGCGAGGACGTCCATCAAAGCAGTTTTCAGCGCGACTTGGCGACCAAGGTTTTCACTCAGCTCGCGTCGACGCAGGAGCATATCGTCCCAGAGCTCAATGCACTGGCTTTCACGTAGATCGAGGTGAGCGATGGCGCGAATGTAGTGTTGCAGGAATTGTCCGCGCGCGGATAGATCAAGACTCTTAAGCGTGTCTGCAAGGAGTTCGAGATAGGAATCCTCCACTGGCAGACGAGGTGGCACAGAGGCGCCAGGGCTGGGCATAGCTGGGTAGTTACCTGACCTCTACCTATCCCCGCGGGGTATGGGGAGAAAACGAAACTTCTTCGCTACAAAGGAGCAAGTGGCGGTCCATCCGTACCATGACAGCACTCCCGAAGGAGTGCCCGAATCGGCAAAAGCTCCAACTCAACAAGCAATGCTATCCCAAAGCAAACAATAAAGATAGAGGTGGCGCCGAGCTTCCGCGCTGGAGCGGACGGGGAGTAACGAAACTACCCCAAGGGCGTTGAAGTGGCTAAAAGGGGCAGTTCAATTACTCAAGTGGCCTTAGAAATTCCAGTCCGAAGAGGCGGATATCGCCGGCGGCGGATTGCCGGAGGATCTTAGCGGAGATAGGGGGGGTCTCGTTGGGAACGACGCTGGAGGAGGAGTGCGGTGACGGAGCCGGAACGGTTATGCTGACGATTTGGGCGGGACGGAGGTAATGAGTTGAGGTGATACAGGCGCCCGTAGCACTAATGTTGAGAGTCTTCGTAAGCTCAATGAACTCAACGCCGGAGGTGTCGACACCGCGAAGAAACACGGGTACTTGGAGGCGGATTCGCGGGGATCGACGGCGTTGAGCAGGGTCTAAGCGCTCGTCTTTACTGTCTGTTTCGGTTTCCAAGCTCTCCCCCAGCAGTACTACCGCCCTAGTACGTTTATGCATATTCGATGCCAGGAAATACCGTTGGGATGAGTCCTTGTAAGTAGTTAGTGATACAGCAGGTTAGGCAGCGAGGCAAAGGGAGGGGAGATAAGGTGGTCCACAAAGGTTACTTTACGGGCCACGCGGCTTCCCCAAATGTGCAAATGGAACGCTTTTACCATTGACAGGCGGGTAGGTGTTTGGGAGTATGGCGAGCATCATCGAAGGGAAAATTCTTTCCTACACCGCAAGGGTGATCTCAAAGCACAGGAATGACCGGAACAATTGCAAATCCGCCGCTGGCCGATTCGCGTGGCACAGTAGGGTTCTCCGGAGGGCTGGTTGTCGGACTTCTGGACACGGTGGAAACTGCAATGTTGGTCGCGGAACGCAGCGGGCGAATTGTGTTAATGAACGCGCGAGCGCGTAAATCGCTGGGTCTAGAAGGCAGTGCGGAAGCGGGAATCAACCTGTTTACTGAGCTGTTGGAGACGGATGCGAAGCAAATTTTCCGGGAGATCAAAAGCGGAAGACAAGAGGTCCGGCTGGAGATAAAGCGCGGCGAAAAATTCTTCGCCAACGTGCAGTGGATGCCGGAGCCGGACTGGGTGGTAGTGCAATTCCAACCGGAACATGACATACAACAGGTACCTGATCCGGCCACGCAGATTACGGTGCAGGAGCTTCTGCAAGAACGCGAAATAACCTACCGCAACCTTCTTGCGGCCTATCTGAAGTTGCAGGAAGTGAACCGGCAAAAAACGGTTTTCCTGGCTTCCGCGGCGCACGAGTTGAAGACGCCGCTGGCGGTGATCAAGGGCTATTACGATCTGATGCTCGCGGGTTCGCTGGGAAAATTGTCGGACAAGCAAAGGGACATACTGGAAGAATCGAAGGACAGCTGCGAGCGGCTAGTCCGGCTGGTGTCGATGTTCTTGAATTACTCGGCGCTAGAAAGCGGAAAACTGGTGCTGCAGCTCCGCGAAAATGACTTGCGCGATTGCTTAGATGAGGTGGCGAAGCGATGGTCAGAGGCATTTCAGCGTAAGGGAGTGAAGCTGGAAGCGTCCTTCGATCCTTCGATACCAAATTTCCGGTTTGATTACCAGAAAGTGCAACAAGCGGCGGCGAATTTGCTGGACAACGCATTGAAACACACTCCCACGGGGGGCTTGGTGACGCTTTACGCAGGGCCGCACTTCTGGGAACGACGCGTGGAGGAGGTAGCACCGATCCAGGAGCGGCGGCGGTTTCGGTTGCCGCGCCCCAATAGCGTTGAGATTTCTGTGGTGGACAGCGGTCCGGGGATTCCCGCGGAACATCACCAGGAAATCTTCGAAGATTTTGTGCGGGTGGACCGCAACACCACGGGAATGGGTTTAGGGCTAGCGATTGCTAAGCGATTGATCCAGGCGCATCGCGGGAAAATATGGGTGGAAAGCGAGCCGGTGGGCGGCAGCAAATTTACGTTCTTACTGCCCATGGATCAGACTTGATCGGCTTTTAGCAGTGTGAAATTCAGATGACTGGCAGTGAAGGAGAGTTCGATGGCTGTGAAAGAGAAGATTCTCGTAGTCGATGATGAACCGAGCATTAGAAAGTATTTGCAGACGTTGCTCGAAGTGGAGGGTTTCGATGTGGAGACGGTGAGCTCCGGCAAGGAGGCTCTTGGAAAAATTGGCGCCGGGGAGCGGCCGGATTTCGTGATTTTGGACGTTTTAATGCCAGAAATGAGCGGGCTGGACACGCTGAAGGAATTGATGCAGGTGGACCGCAGCCTGAACGTAATCATGTTGAGTTGTTCGAATGAGGTTGGCACAGTGGTAGACGCGATTCGGATCGGCGCGCATGATTACCTGACCAAGCCTTTCGAGAAGGCCGAGCTGGACGCCGCGATGTTGAAGTCGCGACAGAAAAATCAACTGACGCGGGAAAATCAGGCGCTGCGTGATTATTGCGATCAGGTGACTGAAGACTTGAGTTTTCTGGCGGCTAGTCCGCAGATGGTACGAATCCGGCAGCAAATTTTGCAGATCGCTCCGGTGGATGTGCCCGTATTCATCTGCGGAGAAAGCGGCGTTGGAAAAGAGGTCGTTTCGCGCATGATTCACTTGCGTTCGAAAAGACGGAACCAAGCATTTGTGAAAGTGAACTGCGCGGCGCTGCCGGGCGAACTACTCGAATCGGAGCTGTTTGGATTCGAGCAGGGCGCGTTCACGGGGGCAGTTCGCGCCAAGCCCGGCAAATTCGAACTGGCGAACAAGGGCACTATCTTCCTAGACGAAATCGCGGAGATGAGCACGCATCTGCAGGCCAAGCTCTTGCACGTGCTACAGGACCATCAATATTCGCGGCTAGGCGGGCGGCACATGATGGAGACAGATGTGCGAGTGCTTGCAGCCACTAACGTAGACGTGCAAGAAGCGATGAAGACCGGGCGCTTTCGCGAGGATTTGTATTACCGATTGAGTGTGCTTTCGATTTTGGTTCCTCCGCTGCGTGAAAGGACGGCGGAGATACCCCTGCTGATTCACCACTTCCTCGAGAAGTACAGCGAGAAATTTGGAAAGCCGGCGATTGAACCGTCGAAACACTTGCTGGATGCGGCGCTGAACTATCCGTGGCCCGGAAACCTGCGCGAGCTGGAAAATTTCGTGAAGCGCTACGTGATTCTTGAGGATGACGAAGGCAGCCTGCGAGAATTGATAGAGATGTCGTCGGCGCGGCAGCGAACCTCGCCGCGGCAGGAGCCTGCCCTTCCGCGACAGCAGGGTCTGAAGGCCTTGGTGCGCGGGCTGAAGGACGAGGCAGAGATGGAAGCGATCGCCGACACGTTGGAAAAGACCCGCTGGTGCCGCAAGGACGCCGCGAAGATGCTGGGCATCAGTTACAAAGCCCTGCTGTACAAGATGCGGCAATTCAACCTGGATTCGCCTAGAACTCGGCGCTCGGCGTCGGTGGCGGCCGCGATTGAAGAAACAGCGCCCGTTGGTGCCATTCGGAACCAGTAGAAACACTGATCGGCGGTACCAATATCGGGCCGGTTTTTTTCGTGGCGCAAAAGGCGCAATTCCGGTATTGTCACCCAATATTAAAAACGACCTAGGGCGGCAGAAATTCGGTGGGCTACCAGAGTAAGGTGAACCAAGAAAGGGGCGCGGAGGATCGCCGTGCCCGCTGTGAGGGATACAGGGGGAATGGGAGTAATGACGGAACGGCGCATTGCACGACGTTACGATTTGTCGCTGCCCGTTATTATTCGTATACCAACGGACCACATCGCGGACAACCAAAAAGGCAAGACGCGGGATGTTTCGACTCGAGGCGTTTACTTCGTGTTGGATCAGGATTTGGAACCGGGGTCGGAGTTGGATATTACCCTGACACTTTCCGCGGAGATTACGCACGGTTCGGATGTTTTCGTGCGAGCGCTGGGGAAGGTCGTACGTGTAGAGAGACGTATCGAAGACGGGAGCTCGCGGATGGGTGTGGCGGCGGTGATCGAACGGTACGATATCATCCGCGGGGAGAATGGCAGGGCATAGCGTTTTGTGGGGCAGCCAACCCTGCTTGCTTCGATCAACTAAAGATTTCGATGCGATTTTTCCACGGCGGTAAGGCCCGAAATAGAGGCAGCTCACTGAGTGCCTATGGCAAAGATTTGTAGAAAGAGAGAAAATCCTGGTCGGCACGGAAACATTTTTTCCCTCACTCCTAGTGTCGCTGGTAATTGCTGGTTCTAGTCCTCTCGCCGGAGAAACCCGCATAAGTCCTTATTTAACAGCACTTTAGGTTCCAGGCCGGAAGTTCTCTCTACTCCCTCTATAAGAACTCTGTTGGCCTGAGATGTGCAGCTTCGCAGTGATCAAGATTGTCACCGATCATGCGCCCAGCTACGGCAGCCAAAGGCACCATAGGCGATTTGGCCAACCTGATACCACCCGACGAGGTTCTCTTCGGGCGATCTTCAGCGATGATGCTGCTCCGCAAACGGGCAGAGAAGATTTCCGGGGCGAATATACCAGTCTTGCTGTGTGGAGATGCGGGAACGGGCAAAGAGGTGCTCGCCCGCTGGATGCATTGTCATTCGCCATATAGCAGCGGTCAATTCGTCAAGGTAAATTGCGCGGCCATTCCAGGGACACTGCTGGAGAGCGAGCTGTTTGGGTATGAAAAAGGCTCGTTTACTGGGGCACATGCCTCGAAACCCGGCCAAGTCGAACTGGCTCACAAAGGCACTCTCTTCCTCGACGAAATTGCAGACCTCGAGATGCTTCTACAAAGCAAGCTGCTACATTTTGTACAGGATGGCAGTTTTTCGCGGATTGGAGGGGAATCGGAACAATTTGTGGATACACGGATCGTTTGCGCCACGAACCGAGACTTAGACACCGAAATTGCCGCAGGCCGGTTCCGGCCTGACCTCTATTATCGAATCAGCGTGTTTCAGCTGCGGTTGCCGCGGTTAGACGAACGCAGAGGAGATGTGCCGCTGCTGGCGGAATACTTCCATGCTCTCTATCAAAAGCAATTCGCAAAAGAAAACGAATGCGAACCGCTTGGGCCAAAACTCCTGAATTACCTTGAAAACCTCAATTGGCCAGGCAACGTGCGAGAGCTCTCCAATTGCATCGCTCGATTTGTGCTGATCGGGCAGGACGCGTTCATGCCTCAAGATGTGCCGCAGGAACGCAAGGTTTCCTATTCAGGTAATGCCATGCGCAACGGGAATTCGCCTCTTAGGAGCATCGCCAAAGATGCGGTTCGCGAGATGGAACGGAACGTCATATTGCAGGCGCTGGAGACCAGTCAGTGGAACCGCCGCAAAGCCGCAGAAGCGCTGAAAATCAGTTATCGCGCGCTGATTTACAAAATTCGGGATGCTGGGCTGGTGTCCAAGCGCGGAGTCGCAGGACAAAGACCATCTGACGGCGGGAACCTTGCGCGTCCGTCAGGGGACGACTGATTATTGCTTTTCATCCACTTCTTACAAGCAGATTATATTCATCTGAAAATGATCTGAAGTATCGGTCCGCCGGCGCTCGGGCCGAAACAAATGCGTAATTTTATAATAGGAACGACAGCTAGCCCAAAAATCTGCTGCTTTGCGTCGGGCTTACTACAGTTCCTGCACGGCAAGCTGCTCTACCAGATCCGCAATGGTCCACTCGACTTTGTTTCCGCTAAACATCAGGTCAAAGAGATTCAGGCGTCTGCCGAACGTTTGCTGACCGAGATCGACCCCGCAAAGAAATCACGCCGGCTGAAGTTCTCAATCGAGTTCATGTTTTCTGCACCAACAACCGTCTGCTGCACCCGCTTGCAACCGCCGAAACGATTCGCGTTGCGCCGCCAGCGCGTCAAGCCCGGTGCTGTCGGTTCCGAAAATTCTGCCCCTTTTCATTCCGGAAATTCTGAGCCATCCGGCAGTAGCCGGAAAGGATAGAACTCTCTCTGTGCCCCCGGTCGGTAAGCCGGTAGGGCGGAGGGAGGAGGATGTTAGGAATGTTAAAGCGTCACGAAGTCGAGATTTTACTGAAGGCTGGTCACCCCAAGACCGAAGTGGCCCGTTTAGCAGGGGTATCCTTGTGCTCGGTGAAGCGCATTGCGGAAGAGACCCCCGTCATCCATGTCGATGATGCGATCGAGCGAGAGAAGCGGGGGATTGGCCGTCCCAGCAAGGTAGAGAATTTCCGGAAATTCATCGGTGGCATCCTGGAAGAAAAACCCGATTTGCCCTCACTGGAAATCCTTCGGCGAGTTCGCGAGGTGGGTTTTCGAGGAGGCAAGACCGCTCTGTACGCCCTGGTCGCTTCTTTGCGTCCCAAAGGAATAAAGCCGCTGATCCGTTTCGAGGGCCTACCCGGGGAGTTCAGCCAACACGATTTCGGGCAAGTCGACATCGAATTCCTCGATGGAGCGATACGCCGGGTCCACTTCTTTGCTTCCCGTCTGAAATACTCCCGGTACATGCGCGTGAGCCTCGTGAAGGACGAGACGGTGGAGAGTTTGGTCCGCAACCTGGCCAAGCATCTTTATAGTTGAGGCGGTGTTCCTCTGCTCTGCGTGTTCGACCGACCGAAAACCGTAGCGCTGAAGTGGCGCAGGAACGGCGAGGTGACGGAATGGAATCCGGTCTTCGCCTACGCCATGCTGGAGATAGGCATCGGGGTGGAGTTGTGTTGGCCGCATAGTCCCCAGCAAAAAGGGACCGTCGAGAACCTGGTGGGCTTCGTAAAATCTTCTTTCTTCAAGGTACGACGCTTCCAAGACGAAGCGGACCTCGAGCAGCAACTTGTCGCATGGCACAGAGAAGTGAACGAGGAACGTCCGTGCCGAGCGACGGGCGTAATTCCCATGGTGCGTTTATCTGAGGAAGCCCTGCGACTACGGCCGTTGAAAGTGTGTCCCGAAGACTTGGCTCTTCGCATTCCGGTCTACGTGGGCCCGACGGGCACGGTGCTGCACGATGGGCATCCTTACTCCATGCCTCCGGAAGCGATTAGCATGCCAGCGACGCTGTACTTGTATGCCGATCGAGTGCGCATCGTAGCGGGCAGATATGAAGTGCAGCATCCGCGGAAATTCCTTCCCCACGAAGGATCCACGCTCGCTGCGCATCGTGCGGCCATGGTGGGAGCGGTGTCCGGCAAGCGCGGCAAGCGCTATCTGAAGCGTCAGCAACTGTTGGAACTGGGAGAGCCTGCGCTTCTCTACTTGACTGAGATCGTTCATCGCTGACCCCGGCAATGGTTTTACGACGTCGATCGGCTTCACGACGTCCTGCAGAGCCACGGGCCTGAGGTTCTTCGGCGAGCTCTGGAAGAGGGGCTCAAAGAGCAAGTTTTCAGTGCCACCTACATCGAGCGTTTTCTGCAACGCTCCCTAGTCTTCCAGGAGGTGATCCGATGAGAAAAGACCCGCCTACGAAAGATCCGAGGAGTGCATCGATGGCCACCAAGAATATCTCCAACGCCCCGAAGAATCTGGAACTCTCCGAAGGTCAGCTGGAGGTTCACTTTCGGCGCCTGCACCTGGCGCATATGCGCCGGATCTACAAAGAGGTTGCGGCGCTAGCCGAGAAGGAAAGTTGGACCTATCGAGACTTCCTCGCGCTGCTGCTAGCTGAAGAAGTGGCAGGCAGAAAGCAAACACGTCTCCAGCGTTGTACCCGCAATGCGCACTTTCCGTTCTTCAAAACCATCGATGAGTTCGACTTCACCTTGCAATCCACTCTTCGACAATCCCTCCTCGGTTCTTACCTGGGACCGGACCGGACTTCGTCACCGAGGGGCGGTCGTTGATCCTGCATGGCAAGACCGGCCGCGGCAAGACACATCTGGCAGTGGCCATCGGGTACCGCGCCATTCAGAACGGCTTCGAGACGTTTTTCACGACTGCGGCGGAACTCATCGAAGATCTCTCAAACGCCAGCAAGAAGGGGAACCTACAGGAATCTCTGGCAACCTACACCCACGCGCATGTGCTGGTGATCGACGAGGTGGGTTATCTGACCTACGGGCCGGACGCTGCCAACGTACTGTTCCATGTGGTGAACGACCGGCACCTGAGAAAGCGGCCCATGATCTTCACCACGAATAAGCCCATGACGGAATGGGGCAAGGTCTTACACGACGAAGATATGGCCGCGGCCATCCTCGATCGGGTTCTCGAGCGCGGGCGCCTTATCCACCTCGATGGGCCCTCGGGGAGAACCCGTCATCTCAACCTGGAAGAAAGCTTGCCACCAGATACAAAACGGCTCAGAATTTCCGGAATTGGTGGCTCAGAATTTCCGGAACCCGCAGGTGCAAAATCTGCCCGAGTACGACCCAGTTCTACAGGTAAGGTGTTTGCCGTTCATTTCGCTAAATCAGGGACCGCTATCGCGTCGAAGTATTCTCGATGTGCTTCCAACTTTACGATCGCAAGAATAAATCAACGCTTATCAAGCTACTTCTGTCACCGAATCTCTGACCTGCTCCCCGTTTTTGGTCCAGTCATAAGTTAGCACTCCGGGGCGATTAGGTTCTATGCCATTCGCATTTCGAAAAAAACATCGGCCACTTCTCCGCTCGGAGAACGGCAGTATAGGAAGTGTCTGACCTTTCACCCTTAAACGGTTTCTAGGCCGACTTCGCCTTCGTGACTAGAGCCAGTTTTGCCGATCCAGATCACGTTGCAGCGCATGGCGTTGAGCGGTTCCTCATCCAGAATGACTTCGACAATCTGGCCACGCCGTAGATGGAAACTGCCGCGCACGCGGAACCCGTCTTGCGACGAATCAAGGACAAGGCACGGGAACCTTTTTTGATTTCGGTCGAGGTTGACTACCAGACTGCCACGCGGGCTTTTGGAGAAAATACGCTTGGAGCGGCGACCTTCGGGAACAGGAAAGCTGGGCATGCTTTCGCCCCTAGTCTAGGAGTAGCGATGGTACGTCCGGATTAGTTTCATTTGAAATTCGGAACGTGCATTAGCTTAAGGCTCAGGACTCCCCGAGCCCCAGTGCCTCGATCCAATGTTCGACCGGCGTGTCGAGCCGGATGCCCAGGATATGATCTTCGCTGGGGAGCTTCTTGCAATATACGACCGAGCCTTGGACGCAAAATCCGGGCGGGGATGAAACGAGTACCAGTTCGGCTGGTTCCCAGAACTTCCGTGTGACCGTCCGGACGCCGAATCTGCTGACATTCTCCGTGGGAACGACTTCAAAAACTCCCGGCTTCTGAAGGCTGGTTAGCCACAAAGGGGTGCTTAGACGACCGCGAGCTTCCGACCTTCCAATCCTTCGGGAAGTGCCGAACAATAGTCCTGCGACTGACGGCGAAGGTGAGCACTTTCCAAGAGAGGGTTCTCTTGCTACGTCTTCCGGGAGCTCAACTACGGCCTCTTGCGTCATGTGTTCCTCTCCGTCCAAGAAATCTGACGAGCGATGCCCATCCCCAAGGAGATGACCAGCACGCTCCCTCCCTGGCGTTTCAGCGTGAGGCTCGCGCGCCCTGGAAACAGGCTACGAATGTTATAACGGGAGTGGTATCCAGCGAGTTCCTGAAACCAGGGTCAGGTGAATACCTCACTAGCCAACTGAGTCCAGCAGTCGCAGCAGTAGCGACAAATGTTGTCACGGGCACCGCGCCACTCGCGGCTGCGGCGGCACCGTATGTCGTTAGGGTAGGCGGCTACTTCGCGGCCGGAGCATTCGATTACGTACTCGGGAAGGCCCTCATCAGCGAGTTAGCAAACAGCACCGCTGGAGTTGCCAGTGCAGCCCAGCCGACTCCAGCAAGCTTCAAGAAACTTGCGTCTGTTAAGAGTCATAATTTCGCAATCGAATACGGAGTGAGCCTGCTCCAGTCCTTCTCCCGGACGGAACCTGCTTCGGGATAAAAAGGAAGTCAGAAGAGTTTCCGTCGAACACAAGAATCTAACTGCAACGATCAGAGACGCCGCTCAATTTGGTTTCTTATATCGCCTTACCAATAATCCGGTCTTTTGCTATAAGTGCTGTTATATGAAATCCTTGACCGAACGCCAACCTCATATGTTGACAGGTTTTTTCGGCGCGTTTATGCTCAGTTCAGGCTGAGGCGACAACCAGTTGTTTTGCCGGAAAGACGCCGGAAACACCTCTCTAACCGAATACCAATAGGGCCCGGCGGCTGCGCCTCGTTATCGCTGCGTGTACCTGGATGGCGAGTCGATGCGAACGAAGCACACCGTAGAAACATACCAATCTGCGGGAAAATTGGAGGGGCGGATCGTGAGAAAGTGGGAATCGAGAGGCCTGGGTGATCCATAGCAATGGATCTGCTCGTTTCTACTCTCTTCGGCCCGCCATCCCTACAGCTCATGCCGCCAGGTAGCGGACCGGCCTGCGTTTGCAATCTCACCGGGCCACGAGGACACGAGTGAATCGCAATGCGGCAGGTTGTCAAACGAGTCCTGCAAGCTATGACGTCGAAAGTCTGCGGAGCCCGACCTATCTCCTCTTGGCCAGCGTTCCTCGGTCGGATCCACGAAATCAGGCTCCCGCGAAGCGTGATTCCACAACATTCCTGCTCACCTACAGGCTCAGTGAACATCAACATTCTCATTGCAATGATCGACCAGACGCTTTCCGTCCTCGGGATGTTGCCGAGTGCGGCGTTTATCGTGGGAGTTCGCTTGTTCCGATGGCGATCTACCTGCGGCAGAAAGGCAGCCCCAAGAGAGTTCTTGGCTTCGATTCTTTCGAGGGATTCCCCGAATCGATCCAAATCGACCTGGAGCTGGGCGGAGCGAACCTCGACTCGGACAAAAAGGTCGGCGGACTAAGTGAGACTTCCCTGGAGCTGGTGCAATCCAAGGTCGACCGTTTCGATCTGACAAATGTAGAGCTGGTGAAAGGATACTTCAAGGAGTCTCTCGAACGATACCGGGACCATCAGTTTTCCTTTGTTCATTTGGACTGCGATATGTACAGTTCCTATAAAGAATGCCTTGAATTCTTCTACCCTAGGCTGACCTCAAGTGGCGTCTTACTGCTGGATGAGTATAACGACCCAGCATGGCCTGGCTGCAATAGAGCGGTGGACGACTTTCTTTCGGGCAAGCCAGAAAAAGTTCAGTCGATCGTTTGTGACAACTATCAGAAGTTTTTCTTCGTCAAATGTGAGGCTGCACCGCGCAGGCGCGGCGCGAGCGCGTAAGTCTGCCCGAGCTACAATCCATCGAGCGCTTTCTCGCACCTTTGGTTGACAAGACCATTCTCGCCGACCAGGAATAGTCCCTTACGTCCAATTGCAGCTGAGTTGTGGCAAGACGGAGAGGGATACACAGGAATTCGCGTAGGCAAATAGCCATCCACACTTGCGCCCTACTCTGCGACATCAAACTCGACGGCGGACCTGTAGGTCCTCGAGAAAAAGGAATTCAATGCCGGTATTGAGAAAAGTTTCGATTGCCTCGCGCGGCGTGTTGACGATCGGCTGCCCTTTCACGTTGAAGCTTGTGTTCAGCACCATCTCGCGACCGGTGGTCTTGCCTACAGCCTCAAGCAGCGCGTGGAATTCACAATTGTCTCTGGGCGAGACTGTCTGAAGTCGAGCTGAGCCGTTCACGTGCGTGATCGCTGGCAGTTGGCTTCTATGCTGCTCACGGACGTCAACCGTCATGATCATGTAGGGCAGCTCCGTCCCAGGCGCGACGTCAAACCAACGATCTGCTTCGCGC